>Ga0335083_10005810_pt1 | contig 15545 bp, 18 predicted proteins | sample Lox_Sample_42_FD_206716 | JGI IMG/M metagenome (GOLD analysis project Ga0335083, IMG submission 206716) | Soil microbial communities from Loxahatchee National Wildlife Refuge, Florida, United States - Lox_Sample_4.2 | ecosystem: Environmental > Terrestrial > Soil > Wetlands | place: USA... | reverse complement strand
GCAGCGGATCGTCAGTCCGGCTCCGCACCCGTTCCCGCACCCAAGTTTCAGGCACCCTCCAGAGGGTTGCGAGCTGCTTGCAATCTATGAACTCATACCGTGCTTTCAATTCCCGAGCGTTCACCGCGGGCTCGACATCGATCATTGAAGACATTGCACACTCCTGGCTCAACCTGTTCGGAAATCCGTCGCTCACCGATGTGCCTTTCACATTCGGCGACTGGCTCACTTACATTTGCGCGGCGACTCGAATGCTCAGCTCAGCCTTGGTCTGCTTTATCGAGCAGCAAAGAGGCTTCTAATGGACGAGAGGTTCGAGTTCGAAAGAGTGTCTACGAGTGGGAGAGCTCGTGGGGAAGGATTCGCTATGAACCCTTCCCTCAATGAGCCAGGGTGGGCCAATTCGGTCCACGCAATATAGTCTGCAGACGAGAGCTGCAGAGCGTCTCCAACAAGATTGGACAGGAAATGGGTCTTGCGGCCGAGTCGTAAAGCAACGTGAGCATTGGTGCTCACGGGACAGGCCGGAAGCCGCCTTAGGCTGCAGCCGCCGGAGAAAGAATCGAAACCACTGTGCTCCGTGATCTCCAATCCTTGTGCGCAACACTTAAAACTATTTCGGGTTCGAACGCAAGAGAAAAGTTGCTGTGACGCGAAACTTTCGAGAGTTGCTGGATTCCGAACTGGTGAATTTGCGTTCTGTATCCTTTCTATTTGCCAATCCTGGCCCTCCTGTCGTAACGTGCCCTTCGCGATGAGTAGTCGAGAAGTCAACATTAGGGCCCTTCAACGCTCGTGGACACGGCCCCCAAAATTCGCAACCCCTCTTCCACGGCCCGCCGATGCTCAGGTCCGGTATTCCTGTCCAACATGTGGAAGCGAAAACACCCGGAGGCTGTCTACGGCCTATATGTCGGGCGTCTCGCAATTTTCTGCCACAACAAGCGGATTCGGATGGGCAGGAGGACCCGCCGGGGGGAGCGGCTGGACCACTGGCACATGCCAAACGACGCTTTCCCAGATTTCTGCTCCTCCCCGCAAACGAAGCTACAGGACAGGTCTGCTGTTGCTGTTCTTCGGTCCGGTCATCGGAGCATTGCCGTTCGCCGTCATGGAACACCTTAACGGCAAAGCCCAGATTCACGAGGTTCTCGCCGCGATATCAGTGATAATGCTGGAGCTCTGTGCAGTTGTTTTCCTCGGACGAGCTGCCGCTTACAACAGATCCACGTGGCCCGAGAGTTATCGGGAGTGGCAGATCACTTGGATCTGCCTTAGGTGCACACAGATCTTCCTTCCGGTAACGAGCCGGCGTGAATAGGTCGATTTCATCAGCTTTGTCGGTGTCGTGTGCTCGTCAATACATACCGGCCCGAGGTGAGAGACAGTGCCAAAGAAGAAACAGCAATCGAACGCCGAATGTCCCGGTGCTGCCCCCGCTTGGCAGGTTCTACAGGAACGCGTCCTTGCGGTCATTAATGAATTCGAGGACGAAAATCCCGCAGTGCCAAATGCCCTTTTGCTGACAGGGGCGGGTCTCGGGTATGTGACTTTCGCGACTGCGAGATACGGTGAAGACTGTTTCAAGATTTTGTACGAAAATCTCCGTTCGATCGTCGAACTGTTTCAGGCGATCATCGATGACGAGCGAAAGCACCTGCCGAAGAAATCTCTGGCTACTGTCGGCTCGAAGAAGGAACTGCTCAAACAAAAGTGGAACTCCTTGGAATCGGTTCGAAAAAAGCTCAACACTCTGGTGGATCTAGAGATAAGGCGCCTTCAGCAGCAAGAATCCAGACCGAACTAGCAATTCCCCGGGATTTGGTCCCTAGTCCGTCAGCTCGCATCTAAATCAAGAACCAATTGAGCAGGGTTTATGAAGTTTTCTGTCATAGCTGCGATTCTCCTTCTTCTCCTGTCCTTCTCTGCTTGCCAGAAGCAGGGAGTCCCACCGCCCACTGAAAAGGACGGTGAACAGGTTTGGCATAACCTCTTCGGCCAGAACGGTGCCGATCACCACAGGGTTGAACTCCTCAGTTTCAAGGTTGTCAACGGTCATCGGGATCAGGATCACTACCTGCTGTATTTTGAAGCCCAGCAAAAATGGCTGAGTACCGGGCAGGTGGAGACCAAGAAGTCGTATTACGATTTTCGCAAGACCGATAAGGGGTGGATCGGTCCAGACGAACATCTGTACCCATTTAGCTCCTGATTGGCCTAGACACTCGCACCGCCCCGAATTTGACGCAACTCCGGAATGTTCCTAACCTCCTCCCACCCTGAAACAGGGTTGGAGGGGGGTAGAGGTGTTTCAATCTTCTGAGCACGTCCATCAAGCGCTCACGGATACCGGGTACATCACCGATACCGTGACGGCCACTGCCGTATATCTGGCGGCCAGTCTGCAAAAACCACTACTGCTGGAAGGGCCCGCCGGAAGCGGAAAAACGGAGCTCGCTTATGCGGTGGCACGCGCGATCGGTACCCCACTGGAGCGCCTGCAGTGCTACGAGGGCATTACCGAGGAGAAGGCCATTGGCAAGTTCGACGAGGGCTTGCAAAGGCTTTACCTCGATACCATGACGCGTGGCAGCGGCGCTTCTGATTGGGCCTCGGTAGGCAAACAACTTTCCGCAATGGACTTCTTCGCTGCCGGGCCGCTGTTAAAGGCATTGCAGTATTCAGCACCTTGCGTTCTGCTCATCGATGAGTTGGACAAGGTGGACCACAGCTTCGAAGCAACTCTGCTGGAAGTTCTCTCTGTTTTTCGGCTGTCGATTCCACGCCTAGGAACCGTTACCGCTACATCCATACCGTTCACCGTGTTGACTTCGAACGAGGAACGGAGACTGGGTGATCCCATACGGCGGCGCAGCTTGTATGTGCGTGTAGAGCACCCGACAGCGGAGCGGGAAGGCCAGATCGTGGCACGGCGCACACCGGAAGCAGGAGCGCCGGCACATCGCCTCATCGCCGGATTCGCGAAAGCGCTTCGAGCATACAGCCTGGAAAAGCCGCCATCGGTATCCGAGATGATCGACATGGCGTTATCGCTTCAGCACTTGGGGATCGATGAGATCAGCAACGACCATCGCGACATGCTGCTTCCGGTGCTGGCGAAGACAGAGCGTGACCGACAACGCCTGCTGCTGCGAGACGGATTCGCGAGCATCATTCATGCGGCCCGGCACTACGCGGAGTCGATGGAAACCACTGAGGTGCAGCACACATTCGCAGAGCCTGAAGCGTTGGCAAAAGGAGCTGCAGCGTGAGAAGAATCTCGCTCCTGTTGCCTGTGCTCACAGTTGTTCTCGCTACTCGCAGCTGGGGTGCCAACCATGCTGAGGCTGCCTACTACGCCGACGCTTATGCGCGGCACTACCACGTTCCACCGGAGTTGGTGCGCGCGATCATTCGCCAGGAATCGAATTGGAACCAGCGTGCTATCTCCGAGAAGAATGCTCGCGGGTTGATGCAGCTGATGCCGGGTACCGCTTCACGATTCGGGGTGCGGAACTCATTCGACATCAGCCAAAACGTGGGTGGCGGCGTCCGGTACCTGCGCGATTTGCTCACCCAGTATCACGGGGATATTCGGCTGACCGTGGCCGCCTATTACGCCGGGGAACACCGGATCCATTCCCTCCGATACAGCAATGCAGACGTCATCCGTTACGTGGAAGACGTCAGACGACGCTACCTGCAAGAGCTATCGGCCAAACATACCTCGAAGGAGCCTCACCGATGAAAGGTCTCATCCAAACGATCGTATTCGCTGTGCTGATCCCGTTCGCGCTCACGGCGGCTTACGCAGAGGAACCTACAGCCAGCCACGAAGATGTTCTGCCTGTGATTTCGAATCTGACCATTTCGCCGGACACGGTGACCGATTTGCGGCTCAAGCCTCTGTATGCGGCAACGATTCGCATGCCGGAGCCGGTGTCATCGGTGGTCGTCGGCGCTCCAACCTTCTTCCAGGCTGAACACAATGAGCACGAGCCGGAACTGGTGGTTGTTAAACCGATCACTACTCAAGTTGCGGCGAGCAATTTGTTGATCGCCACCAAGTCAGGCCAGGTGGTTAGTCTCAGGCTGATCAGCGACGGTGCGGTCGGCAGCAACACCAAACCGGTAGATTTCGTACTGACATACAAGCAGCGAAAGGGCTTTCTGATCGGTCCGTCAGAAGAGACGGCGCCGGCAAATCCGGCTTCGGTCAAGCAGGACTCCTCGACATACGAATCCGCTTACCGACAACAGGCTAATGTTTCGAGCCCCGCTTGGACGACGAGCCACGGTGAGATTGCGGCGAGCCTTGGTGCCGTCACCGAAGATGGCCCTGACGCGATTGTCGCGTTTTCAGTCCTGAACAACAGCCAGCACTGGATCGAGCTGCTACCTCCCCAGGTTGAGTTGGGCAATCCAAATGGGAGCGGCAATCAATCAACCGATGATCGGAGCAAGAAGAAAGTGCTTGCCGACCAGGTTGCGATCCGCGATTTCCGATTCACGCAGCGGAGGCTTGCCCCCGGGGCGCGCGCCGATGGCGTCGTGCGCTTCGTTCGTCCTGACTTCAAGCAGTACCAGGAACACATGCAACTAGTTCTGGCGACTGCCGATGCAGTGAATCGGCCGCTTCTGGTCGATCTACCATTCACAGCCCCTACAGCTACCGCAAGAAACGCGTCCGCCAAGTAAATGGAGAGGAGTTCCATGTCTCAGATGAATCAAGACACAAACAACGGTTCGCGGAAAGCTCATACGCTCTACCTCACGGAGTTAGAGCGCCAGGCACAAGAGGCTCAGGACAAGGAGGCAACGACTGAAGTGGCGCAAGAGACGGTCGCGCCAAAGCGCAGCTTCCGCATGGCGAAGGACGATAAGACCGTACGATTGCTGATTGGATTTGCGGGCGTGGTTGCGGTTGCGTTCATCATGCTGATCCTGTTCTCCGATAAAGGCAAACCGCGAACCAAGAAGACCGCTGATGCAAGCTTGGGGCGTCCCAAAACGGCGGACACAGTTGCGCCGAATGACAACGGCTCTGTGGTTCCGCAGGGCGCCATGCAGCCGATGCGGGAGGACCAACAGCAGCCGGGACAGGTGAACGCGAACGATATCGAGAACACTAAGAAAGCCCGGGTCAGCACCGCTGATACAAATTCCCCACAGGCCGACGTTCGGGCGAAAAACCTCGGCCAGATTCCGGCGTTTCCAAAGTCAGCTGACAACGGCGATGGCTGGACACCGCCTCCGTATGGCCAGCAGGATTCTGCGGGCGCCGGGTCCGCACCAGTGCAGGACAAAGCAGCTGATGGGCTCGCCAAGCCGTCGCTGGTATTTACGGCGAGCACGGATAGATCGTCTCAGTCCACGCCAAGCGATCGAGATATACCCTTGCTCGATATGGGCACCGGTTCGCGTCTAGCAGCAAGATTGGCTTCGGTGGTCACGACTGCCGTAGATCAGCCCGTGATCGCCATCGTCGAGTACAGCTACGAGCACGATGGACAACTCATCGTGCCCGCGGGCTCCAAGGCCGTTGGCTCTGTCCACCAGGCGGACCGCAGCGGGTATCTGCAGATCCACTTCGACCATTTGGAGACACCTGATGGTCGGTCGATTCCCATCGATGCTCTCGCCACCGACACGAATCTCGGCCCATTGCGCGGCAAGGTGACGGGTACAGGACGAGGCAAGAACTTCGCGGTGCGCGCGGCCACTGGCATCGGACAAATGAGTGCAATGCTGGTTGGCCAACCCAACCTGAATGGCGCGATCAGTGAAGCCGACCTCATGCGAATGCAACTGGCGGAGAATGTCGGCCGTGCAGGCGACGAAGAGATCAACCGCATGACACTGATGGAACATCCCATCGTGACCCTGCCCGCAGGTCTGCCGATCTACGTGGTATTTGAAAAGGCACAGAGTAATCTCGCCGAACGATCGACCGGACTGCAAGGTAGCTTCGGCAGTGCGTTCGCGAGTCCCCACTGACATCAAGCAGGCGTATTTCTCCCTCAGCCCCGGCCGCCGTGCTGGGGCTTTCTCTTTGCCGTCTTGAACCAAGGAAGTTAAGGAATTCTCGGTTTTGACAATTCCGGAATTGAGAACAACACCGCACCTCTGAGAATTCCGGAATTCTCTGTCAGGCAATTCCGGAAACGAGAACAACAGCGCACTTGTGGGGATTCCGGAATTGAGAACAACAGCGCATCTCTGACGATTCCGGAATTGTCATTTATGACTTTTCCGCAACAGAGGCAATATTCACCAGCGCTGGAGCTGATCCGACGCATGTCTTCCGACCCAGAACTGTGCATGAAAGAACGTGGGGAGAACAAGCGTGCAGCTCTTGCGGCCCTCTGTCGCACAAAAATAGCGGGAACTTCGCGGGAGAAAGTAGCCCGAAGAATTTGAGGCAACTCGGAAGAGGCCATACATTCCCTTCACCCGGCGGAATTACCGCCTCGGAGAGAGAGCCTCATGACCAACTCACGACCTATGACCTGGTACGGCTCGCCCCTGATCCGGGCGATCGGTACCGCCCTACTGTTCTTCAGCTTTGCCTCTGCCCCCCTCGTCACTTCCGCACAGAACTTGGGCAAGCAGCCGGCGACGGGACAAGCCGTGCAGGGTGAGCAAGCCAGCCAGCCTGAAGGAGCCTTCCTGAACCTCGTCAATTGGATCGGCAACGTGATCTGCCCGGTCGGAGCAGCACTGGCCATTGTCGGCTGCGTGATTTCGTGGCGGCAGGGCCGCGGCTTCATGCCTTGGGCGCTCACGGCTGGCGGACTTCTCGCCGTGTCAGCTCTAACGCGCCTTGTCGAATTCTTCATCGCCAACGGACAGCAGGTCGGCTAAACGGAGCATAACGATGTCGCTGCCTCCATTTCTCGGTAACGTGATCGCTCTTCTGCTGGCGCTGATGGTGCCTGCCGCACTGGGCTGTCTAGTGCTGGCAGGCTTGTCGCTGCGGGCGGAAGGCGGGATCAACTACCAGGTTGGAGGCAGCTTCCTTAAATACATCCTTTGGGCAGCAATCTTTCTGACCGTGCAAGGTATTGGCAGTTGGTTCGCCGGCCTTGGTCTCGGTTTGAACGGCATCAGCGGAAGCTTCGGCACGGGCTTCCTCGCCCCCATAGTAACGGTCGCGACGAAGTTCATGCAGGACGTTGTACTGGCACACCTGATTCCGGTTATTGCGGCCGCGCTGGTACTGAAGGCCATTCTCGATACGGCGGAGGGGCATAGCCCACTGGCGTCGATCATCTCGGCATTATTTCTTCTCGGTGTTCAAGGCCTCTTCACTATTTTCCAGGGTTGGAATGACGGCACCCAGTTCGCGACGACGGATTTCCTGGTAAATGCATGGAACTACCTCGCTTCACAACTCTGTCCACTAGCGGCAGCTCTGGCGATTGGAGGAGCGGTGCTGGCCTATGTACGCAATCGCAACTGGATGTGGTATGCCGCGTCTTCTTTCGGACTGCTAACCGTGTCAGGTCTCTGGTACCTGATCAAAGCCATGGCGGGAGCATGAGATGACTGATCAGAAATTAGGACAAAAGTTCTTCTTCGCGTGGTTGGTGCTACTACTGCTGACGACTGCAAGAGTGCTGCTTGTTACAAAACCCGGGGTATTGCTGCTAAGCGTTGCCGTTGTGGCCTTCACTGTCTGGGCCAGCTTCCGGCTAGTGAGTCGGGTCACCGAAGCGATGTGGATGCTCGCCGGGATATTGGCCGAGAGAGTGGTGCGGAAGCCGACACAAAAAGTGGTCAGCAACGATAGAGGTTCGGAGAGCGAGTGATGGGCGACCTGCAGCCGGGCCTTCTCAATCTGGCGAACTGGACGGGCAACGTCGTTTTGCCCATCAGTGCTGGGCTGATTCTGGCCTGCGGCATCTACCAGTTCTCCAAAGGTCAAGAGCTTGAGAAGTACGTGTACGGCGCCATGGGAGCCCTGATGGGCTCGGGGCTTCTCCGACTGGCGGAAGTGATTTCGCAGCAGGCGACCGATGCCGACCAGTACATGGTCATGCTCCTCACGCTCACCAACATTGTCGGCAACGTACTGCTGCCGTTCTACGCAGCGATCGAGATCGTGAGGCTGGTGCTGGGACTCGGAGGCGTTTTCGAAAGGTTGTACGTGGGAGACGACTGGCTCCGACACCTCATGGCGGCCATGGGAGCGCTGATGGTTTCCGGACTTTTGCGACTGCTGGAACACCTCGTGGCGTCGGCCTGAAGGAGACAACGATGGCACTGAATTCATCACCGGTATCGCGGAACCTGCACCTGAAGGTGACGCTCCTTTTTCTGGAGTTGGAAGACCTGCTGGCCATCATGCTGGCGGTGAGCGGAACGATGCTGGTCGGTAACTTCCTGTTCTCCGACCGCTACATTTTCCACCTGCCCATGAACTACTTCCTGCCGCTGGCGATCCTGCTCGTCGGAGTTCCAGTACTGATGATCTTTAAGTACGGCAAACCGCGTGGATACCTGCTCGACCTGCTGCTTTTCCATGCCCGCCCGCAGCAATACTGCGCCGGAACACAAGAGACGCAGATTGAGACGACTTACTTCAAGGAAGAAGAGGCCTAGATGCCGACGACGTGGACACAGCACGAGAAAAGCCTCAGGGAACCTGGACTCTGCGAGCTTTTGCCGATTCGAGACTTCCTCGATGGAGTGATGGTGCGCCTGCCTGGCGAGCTAGTTGCCGGCTACGAACTGAAGGGCGCGATCAGCTACTTCGCGGACGATGCGGGCTTGAACACGATCAAGACGCACCTGGAAGCGCTTATGCGGACGATTCCCGAGGAAAGTATGCGCCTCCAATTTCGCTTCGAAGTCACTGAGGATCTCGGCGATCTGCTGAAGCGCTACGACGATTCATCAAAGACCGAAAACGAGGCCACGCTAGCAATGGACCAACACCGGTTGGCCATGTGGCAGCAGAAGGAATCGGCCGGCGAGTACCTGCGACGGATGACGCACTTGTACTTGATCTGGGATCCGGAGAAACATCACCGTGTATTGGCGACCTCTGGCAAAACGGCGAAGCGCGATCAGTACGGATCGGCATTCGGTTTCTCCAGCCGCAAGATCATTGAGCGCACGCTCAAGCAGCATGTGGACGTGATGAGCGAGTTCGAAAGCCTGTTGAATGGCATCGAGTCGGCAATGGTCGCCGCCGGTCTGGATCCTCAGCGGATGGACGAAGAAGAGCTGTTTCTCGAAGCCAAACGGGCACTCTCCCCACAACGGCCTGACCGACTTCCCTTGCGGCAGTACCCATGCTCGCAGCGCTACGTCAGTCCTCGCGAGCAGTGCTCCGTAGCCAGCATCCTGGGGCAGACGGAAGATTACATCAATATCGACGGGCTGCTCTGGAGCTTCATCACCCTCAAGGCCCCGCCGGATGCGACCTATCCGGGCATCTTGCGCAGCCTTCTAACCTCGGGATTGCCTCTGGTCGTCAGCACCCAGGTTTCGATTCCGAACCAGTCAAAAGTGCTGGAACGCTTCAAAAAGCGCCATAAGAAGATGATGGCCGCCCAGCGAGATGCCAAGGGCAACCTGCGCATCGACGTTACTGCCCAGGTCGCCGAAGCCGAACTGCTGCGTATTCAGCAGGACATCATCGCCAGCTCACTGAAGGCGGTGAAGGTCAGCCTCACCATCGGCGTGCGCACCTCGCGCGCTGCTCACACGACCGGTGAGTACGAAGAAGCCGAGCGCGAAATTGCCAGCCGCAAACAGCAGGTGCTGCACGTCATCAGCCGTATGAATGGCGCAGCCGGTTTGACCGAAGATATTGCTCAACGGCGCATCTTCATTTCGTCATTGCCTGGCCTGGCCAGCGACGACAAGCGCGAACTCGACCTGCTCAGCTGTCACGCGGCCGATCTGCTGCCGCTGGAGATGCCGTGGACCGGCACGCCACGCTCACCACAAATCCTGATCGAAACACCCTACCGGCAACTGATTCCATTCTCGCCTTTTGATCCCGACTTCTCCGACGCCAACATGCTGATTGCGGCGGCCAGTGGACATGGCAAGAGCATGATGACTGGACAGTTGCTGCTCCAAGCAGCGCGCCAGGACACGCGCGTGTCGATCATCGAGCGCGGAGATTCCTATCGCAACCTGGTCGAGTACATGGGTGGCGAGATGATCACCATGGCTCTCGATTCCGACCAAACCCTGAATCCATGGGACATGGAGGTCGGTGAAGCAGAGCCGAGCCGGGAGCAAGTGTCTTTCCTGAAGGGACTCACTCGCCACATGTTGGGGGACGTTGAGGTCTCGGACGTGCTCGACAACGTGTTGGTCGACGCCATTGAGCGCACATACAGACGGGCTGCCATGCGTCCGGGGAACACGATTCCAACCTTCGGTGATCTTCGTGACGAGTTGCAGTACTACCAGGACGCGGACCGGAACGAGCGCGTCATGGAAGAAGCTCGTATGGCGGCGTTCAAGCTGCGCAACTGGGTATCGCCCGGAGGGGTTTATGCCAATCTCTTCGACCGTCAAACCAATTTGAAGCTGGACTCTCCGTGGATCTACTTCAACATCGAAAAGCTCAAGGACGACGCGCGGCTGGAATCGGCCATGAGCCTGCTTATTGCATGGGCGACGACGAAGCGGGCCTCGGGCAAGAGCAGCCACAAGAGCATCACCGTACTCGAAGAATGCTGGATGCTGCTGGAATCGCCTTTCCTCGCGGACTTGGTCGTCCAGCTTTACCGAACCGCTCGCAAGCGAAACGGCGGCGTTTGGGGCGTGTCACAGGCGATTGAGGACTTCACCGGCACCACCCAGGCTCCGAATCCCTTTGGAGCAGCCATCCTGAAGAACACGACCATCAAGATCGTCGGCCGGCAGACCGGGAATCTGGATGTCCTGCGAGAGTTCCTTCATCTGAACGAAACCACTCTCAATGAAATCAAGAATCTGGGGCACACGCAGAAGGGTAAGCGCAGCGATTTCATCGTTGTCATCGGTGAAAAGGCGGAAACCACGCACGTTCTCCGCGTCGTGCTCTCTCCAATCGAGTACTGGATTATGACCACCTATCCACGCGAGCGGTGGTACCGCGCCTGGTGGATGAAAAACCACAATGGCATTCCAGTGTATGAACGTTATCGCCTGTTGGCCGAGCGCTATCCGCAGGGTATAGCCGCGTTGGACGAGTTGCCGGAGGAGCGAAGCGGTGAGGTCTACGAGATCGAGCATCATGTACGAGCGCAGCAGGCGAAGGCTCGGGGAGTAGGTCGATGACCAAGCCGAAAAGCAGTCTGCCTCTCAAGGTAGTCAGCTTCATTTTGTGTGTCGCGCTGTTTGCGCCGGTTCCAGCCCATGCAGGGTTGGCCGATCTGTTCGCGGCGATCGACTCAACCATCTCTGACCTGATCGGCGGCACGTTGACGCTAATCACGACCGTTCAGACCAACATCCGGTCGCTCTACGAAGATGTCGTGTGGCCGATTGGGGTGATCAACAGTACGCGCACGTGGTCTAGGAACCTCGTGGGCCAGTACCGCAGCTGGATGGCTCTGGTCTACCACCTGCCCATCCAGAGCGCTCAAACCATGTCACCACAGAGGCTGGAAGACACAATCTTGAGCGGCCAAGTGGACCAATTAGGTCAGCTCGCGCCAGCCTACAACAGTACCTACGGCACTCTTCCGACCGACCAGCAGGCGCCTCTGGATCTTCGCCAGATGATGGACATGAACGACTCACTGGCCCAGGACGCCCTAAAGCAAACAGTGGCTTCCGACCAGGCGAACGAGGGTCTTCTCAAGATGGCCGACGACATGGAAAACAACGCGACTGTCGCTCCCGGGACTTCAAGTTATGTCAGCGCGAGCGCCTACGCGGCTACGCTGCAGGCTCTCGCTTACCAGCACAAACTGCTGGCAGCACAGTTACGGGAAGAAGGCGCACACCTGGCACATCAGTCGGCCGACATGAAGCGCGATACGCAGCGAACTAACGATCTTCATCAGTCGATCTTCAACATACTTTCCACGCGCTAGGGGGCAGTCATCATGATGAGAGTGTGGACAAAGATTTCGAAGGGCACAGTTCAAGGGGCGACCAAGAAGGCGATTGCCGCATGCGTGATCTGCCTCTTCTTGTTGAGCATTCCGCGCGAGGCACAGGCACAGTTCGGCTTCGATTTGGCGCTGATCATCGCCGGACTGAAACAGATCAATAGCCTTTTGACCACCCAAGTCGCGGCTCCGCTGAAAACCATCCAGCAGATCGAAAACGAATACACGCAGTTTCAGACTCAAGTCATCTATCCGCTCACGGCGATCAATCAGCTTAAGAATGCTGTGCTCAGCTTCCGCAACGAGATGATGGCCATGAATGGGCTGATGAGCAAGCAGTACGTGAGCGCACAACTGCCGGCCACCCAACAACTGGAACAGTTGCTCATGTCGGGCGATCCGAACGCGGTCAAGCAGGTCGGCGGGAGCTTTCAACAGGTCTACGGAGTTCTGCCGCCCGAAACGCAGGCCCCGCAGTTCATTCGTTACAGCATCGACATATCGGACGCGCAGGCCCAGGACGCTATGAAACGTGCAATCGAGTTGGACGCGCTTGCGCAACGCGAAATGGAAGTCAGCGAACAGCTTCAGGACCAGATAAGGACGGCGACACCGGGAACGGCTCCGATGGTAGAGGCAATAGCGGCAGCCTGGGTGGTACGCGCCAATGCCTATTCGCAATCAGCCATGGCGCAGTTGATGAGAGTTCGCAGCTCCAGCGTGGCCAACCAGAGCGCAATCTCGAAGTGGGCGACGAGCAACACAAACCATCTGACGGATGCGATCGGCAAGATCGCCAGCAACCAATAGAGGCAGATATGGGCAGCGGCTCCAGCTATCTCGACATTCTTTTCACGGCTCTCAGCGGCATCGACGGCAGTGTTATGCCGATCATCTGGTTTGTCGCCAACTCGATTTTGACGGTCACGTTTCTGTGGGGTGTTTATGACGCATTCGTCCGAGGCGGCGATGTTCGTTCGCTCGGAGTCACGATGCTGAAGTATGCGGCGGTAGGACTCATCTTGCTGACATGGTCAACGGCGTTTCGCGATCTAACCCGCAGTTTTGATTATGTGAGCAACTACATCTACGGCAGTTCCAGTCTCGGAGATGTCGTAAATGCCTGGACCAATGGGCTGGGGGACTCCTGGCGAAGTGATGGGATGGCCAGCATGCTCGAACTGATTCGAGGGGGCATCTCCGCACTAATCACCGAAGCTGGGTTGATCATCGGCTATATCGTTCTTCCTCTCAGCCTGGCTGTGTTCACAATCTGTTACGTCTTCTGGGGTTGCGTACTTTACGTGCTGGGCCCATTAGTGCTCGCCACCATGCCGAGCTCGACATTGGGCCGCTTCCATAACCGCTGGATTGAGAATCTCTTCATCTGGAACTGCTGGCCCATTCTTGCCGACACCCTGTGGAGCCTGATGACCGCGATCCACTTGAACAATCCTCAAGTAGTTCTCAGCAAAGGCGATCTTTGGGGATCCTTTAGTGGGCTGGAAGGAAGCCTGCTTCTCAGCCTGGCGAGCATCATCTTCGCGCTCCTAATTGCGACCATACCCATGACGGCGCGCCGGATTCTTCTTGGCGAATACAGCCCTGTTGGTGCCGCCATTGCCTGGGGACGAGCCGCTGCTTCCAAGGCGCTCACGGCGGGTGCGGGGGTAGCAACGGGAGGAACCGGTGCTGCCGCAGGCGCGGCTGCCGGCGGCGGTTCTCTTGCTGCTGCAAGCGGTTCATCGGGAGCACTGGCTGGTGGAGGCTCGCTCGCCCCCGCGGGCGGTGCGGTTATGGCTGGCGGTGGCGGCGTAATCCCCGGGGTGAACGCTCCGCTGACAGCTCCGCCTCACACGCCCCCCGCGTCTGGAGGCACTCGTTGGTTCGGAGTTGTCCCAGCGGGAGGAAACATGCCCTTCAACGTAAGAATCAACGGAACCCGTTATTCGTGAACTACGGCCAATGCTTGAACAAGACCCGAGGTGAGAGATGTTCGGACAGAAGAAGCCAAAGACCGAAGAAATGGAAAACCCAGAGCGGCTGCACTACACCAAGTACTACGAGCACGACGGCGCACTGCGAGCCTATGCCAACCGCGCGATGGTTCTGGCTTGCTCGATGTCACTGCTCGCCTTCCTGTCTCTAGCGTTTGCGATCTACGTTCGGATGCAGCCGCCGACCATCATTCGCGTTTCCGCCGATGGCGAGTCCACGGTTCTCAGCGGCCGTCCGCTCTTCCGCAAGCAGGTGCCCGGAGCCCTCGTCGATCCGCGCCAGTCGCCCCAGCCGCAGGGGTACGAGAAGGAGGCCTTCATTCGCCAGTTTCTCGATCATTATCTGAACTACGACGTGCACAACGTCGGCCTGCAGTGGGCCGCGGCGCTCAACTCCATGAGTTCGAACCTGAAGTCTTCGGCGCTACGCGTCATGCAGAAGGAGAACACGGTCGGGAAGATCGAGGACGAGAACACAAGGTCGGTGTTCCATCTGCGCGGGGTCGAAACCTCGAAGGAAGACCCGATGTTGTACACCGCCTACGGCGTACGCGAACTGCACCGCATGGACGGTGATCGTGAGGTGATCGAGACCACGGTGAATCAGTACCGCATTCGCCTAGCCGACCAGAACCGTTCCGCAGAGAATCCGAGCGGATTGCTGGTGGGCGAGTACTCAGAAAAGCAGATTGATGGCGAAAAGAAGGCAGCGTTGCTGGCCGCGGACTCGGAAGGCTATCGCATGCTGCGGCAACAACCGTAGTCCCACACTGAATACCTTGAGGTGAACTGTGCCAGACACAACAAAGAGCAACGTCGGGATTTTAGAGAGCCCAGTGATCGACCCTGCAAGTGGGAGCGGTGGAAGAAAGGGTAAGCGTGGTCGGAAGCCCGCGAGCGAGAAGGCCAACGGCTTGGCGAAGGCCAGGTACTTCCTCTTAGCGAACAGTGTCGGCCAAGAGAGCGGGAAACTGGCGCTGGGCGAAGAGTTCGAGAGCGAAGACAAGGCGCTCGTACGGTCGCTCGTGGATGGGATTCCATTCCTTCGGGTCGAGACGTATATCGCATCGACGCAGAAGAAAGGCGCATCGATCGTCATTGAGAAGCGGCCACACGCATAGCCGCGGGCCTGTTCTTTTACATACAGAGTTTAAGCAGAGGGTTTGCAAAGCGAAGATCTACTTTCCTTTTGGACTGTAGGTTTTCCTGAGCAACTTCGTGGGCCGAACCACGAAGACTGTCCGCTGCCACGTGCTCCCGCACCTGGCCGATGTACTGGCCAGACGGCGGCGCAGGCGGCGAAAGCTCCTGAGCTCTGGATGGCCGGTTGTTCGCAACTGACCCATCCCGCAAAGGAGCGCCTCACATGAAGAACCGGATTCCGGAAATGGATCTGGACGAAAACGGTGTGCTCAGCGAGCGCACACCTGACGCCGGCAGCGAGTCGTTCTTGGACAACACGTTGTTTGACCGACTAAAT
>Ga0335083_10005809_pt1 | contig 15546 bp, 14 predicted proteins | sample Lox_Sample_42_FD_206716 | JGI IMG/M metagenome (GOLD analysis project Ga0335083, IMG submission 206716) | Soil microbial communities from Loxahatchee National Wildlife Refuge, Florida, United States - Lox_Sample_4.2 | ecosystem: Environmental > Terrestrial > Soil > Wetlands | place: USA... | reverse complement strand
GGACCGCGCTACAGGGCGGCGCTGTCGGCGCGGGGGGGACGGAGCCGTCCTGTGTATCCGGGTTCGTGAACGGCGTGGAGACCGACGTCTTCACCCAGTAGCTGTACGGGAAACCGCCGCCGATCTTCGCGATGTCCTCCCCGAAGTCGACGCCTGTGAGGCACATCACCGAGTCGCCGCTCTTCTTGATGGGCGAGTTCTGCCCGCTCAGGACGTTCTCGCGCGCCGCGAACGCCGGCGCAGTGGAGCCGGACAGGCTCGTGTTGAAGACGACGACCGAGACGGGCGCGCTCCCCGCGCCGTCGCACATGCCCGGTGACGCACCGGCGTCGCCCACATCGCCCGGCGATCCGCCACCCTCCGCGGCTGCATCCGTGAGGTGGTCCCCGAGCTGGATCTTGGGAGCGCACGCCGCGAGGGCGCACGACGCCAGTGCAAGCCAGCGCAGCTTCATGCTCTCTGATGTCCGGCGGCGACCATCCGGATCACGGATTCGCCTCGAGGATCGTTCGGACGCGCTGCGCTTCCGGCCTGTCGCCGTAGAGCGCGAGGAACTGGTTTGCCGTGCGCGTGACCGAGGTCCGGTCGCCGAGGCGCGCGTAGACCTCCACGCGCAGGGCGAGAGCCTCGGGAGCCAGCGCAGGCTTCGTCGCTTCGCGATCATGGCGATCGAGGAGAGACAGTGCGCGCGAAGTGTCCCCCGCGCTGAGGGCCGCATGGGCTTCGTCGAGGAGACGAAGCTCGTCGCCCAGAGTCGCCGCCGGTCTCACCGACGCGATTGAAGCTGCCGATGCGATCGAAGCTGCCGCCGCAACCGGCTTCACCGTGCTCACGCTCGCAGGCGGCGCCGGCGCTTCCGTCACCGCTGGCGCTTCGGTCACCATCGGCACCGTGGACACGGCTGCGGGCAGCGTCGGCCTTTGCACCCGAATCGCACTGGGCATCGCTGGCGTCGCCGGTCGCGCTGGCGCCGCCACCTGGGATACCCCCTTGCTGGACGCTCCCATGCTCAGGTACGAGGCCGTCCCGGCGCCCGCGAGTGCGACGCCCACGCTTGCGACCCCGATCCACTTGGCGGCCCCCAGCGTGACGCCCGTCTTCACCGTCGCGCCGAGCGCGCTCGTCGACGCGGTGGCCGTGGACACGGCGGCCCCGATCCCCAACGCAGCCTCCACGCGTCGGCGCGTTCGCCGCGACGGCGCGTCGTCGCGCACCGAGTCGGCGAGGAGCCGTTCGAGCTCGTTGCCCCCTCCGTCGCTGAATCGCCTGGGCTCGCTCATGTTCCACCTCGGCCGCGTCTTGCCAGCCAGCGCGACAAAGCGCTGCTGAACTCCTCGCGCGCACGGCGCAGTCGTGACGCCGCGGTGCCGCGCGGGATGCCGAGCGTCTCGGCAATCTCGTCGATCGACAGCTCCTCGAACTCGAAGAGCACGAGCACGGTCCGCAGGTCGAGCGGCAGCGACTGCAGCACCCGATCGAGCAGCTCGCGTGCGCGGCGCTGATCGAGCAGCTCGTCGGGCTGCGCCGCACCGTCGCTGGCTTCCGGAGCCTCGTCGCAGAGCACCTCGCGGCGGCGGCCGATGGCGCGCCGCTCCGAGCACGCCACGCGCAGCGCGGTCCGGAAGAGGAAGGCTCGCTCGCGACCCGGTTCGATGTCCGCCACGCGACGGCTGGCGACGACGAAGACACGCTGCGTCGCGTCGTCGGCGACGTCCTCGGGCAGGCCGAGGCGGCGAAGCGACCGCCACACGAAGTCGAAGTGGGTCTCGAACAGGGCGCGCAGGCGCTCAGCCTGTGTCACGTCGTCGCCACCCTGTTCGGCAGGGCGGGCAAGAGCGGCCACCGGCATCGCCTCGTAATGTCCGGAAAACGGGTTTCGGATCACGGAAAACGCACTCCCAGGGCGATCGCGCCCGCCGGCACGAATACGGGGGCCTGGTAGACGACCGGGGAGGGCGCGACGAAGAACCGATCGCGCTCGAGCGGCGTCTCCAGAGAGAGCTCGGCCACGACGAACAGCGGGGCGAGTGGCTCCCACTCGGCGAGCGCCAGCGCCCCCACCGTTTCCCAAGGGCGCGCATGCGACTGAGGGTTCGACACCCCGGTCGCACTCGCCGACACGACACCGAAGTCACCGGCCAGACAGGGTCGGAGGTCCACCGCACCGCGCGCGGGCCAGCGCACGGGGCAGATCTCAGCGCGCCCCACGGTCCACGCAAACGTCGCCTGGCCGGGGTTCGCGTCGATCGGGCCGCTGGATGCTCTCGCGACTCCGATGCGAAACGCTGGCGACAGCGCGCCCTCGCCCCCGAGCGTGAGTCCGACCAGAACGGCGCCACCGATGACGGCCGACGGCGCATCGACACCCTGCAGATAGGCGCCGCCGACGACGTCCATTCGCCACCCGCGCGACGACTGCGCGGTCGGCCGTGGCGCAGGCTTCTCGTCCATCGGTGGACGCGCCGGTTGCGTCACTACCGGTGCTGCCGACGGCGGCGACGGGGGCGGCGGCTCCGGGGGCGTCGGCCGAGCATCGGAGGCGACGGGCGCCGGAGCAGGTGGGGCGGCAACGGTCGGCGGGCTCGTGTCGGCCTCCGAGGAGAGCGCCTTCGGATCGATGGAGAGCGCGGTCACGAGCGCGAGCGTCCGGCCGACATCCTCACAGTCGCTGCCATCCACCGTCCGCAGAGACGCGGCTCCTCCGCCGTCCAGAACGCGCACGGATCCCCGGAAGTTGTTGCCTGCCTGCGCGATGACCACCTCGAACGAGCGCAGACCATCGCCGAAGCCGACGATCTGGAAGCGCGTCGTGCGCGCGTGCACCTCCTTCACGAACGCTTCGGCATCCGGACAGACCTGTGGCGCGACATACGTGAACCGCACTGCCTCCGCCTGATCTGCCCAGGCGCGGCACGGCGCACCGAGTACGAACGACGACGCGAGGAAGAGGAGGGCGACGCGTGTGATGAACACTGGGATCAGGGCTTGTCGGCCCTCAGGAGCTGACTGCAGCGTACGTGATGCCTTGCGGGACCCAAAGCCGAGTGGCTGAAGTGTTGATTCTCGACAGAGCACGGCGCTGGCGTTGACGCCTGCGCACACACCAGCCGATAAAGCTCCTCGTGACACGCCCTCTACGTTCCGTGCCCTCCTTCGTCGCTCTCTCCTTCATGGCCGCGCTCGCTTGCGCACCGCCGGCAGTCGGCCCCAACGTCCCGGGGCCCACCGCCGCGACAGGCCAGACCGCCGGCGCCTCGAGCACGGCGACCGCCGCCGCCCCGGCGCCCTCGGGAGCCACCGAGGTCGCCAGCGGCTACGACAAGCCTCCGCAGAACGTGCTCGACGTGCTGCACGCGCCCCCGCCGCCGGCACCGGTCGTCAGCCCCACGCGCGACACGATCCTGCTCGTGACTTGGGTCCAGTACCCGCCCATCGCGCGCGTGGCCGAGCCCTTCTTGCGCCTCGCCGGCGTGCGCGTCGAGCCGCGCAACCGAAGCCGGCACGACACGTCCGGCGGATACGGCATCACCCCCTGCGCGAGCGATTTCGTGCTGGCACACGTTCCGGACGGCGCGTCGATCCACGTCTCGCTGCCCGCCGGCGTGTGCGCCGGCAGGCCGATGTGGAGCGCCGACGGCAAGCGCTTCGCCTTCTGGAACCTCGCGTCCGATTCCGTGGAGCTCTGGGTGGGCGACGCCGGGAGCAGCGAGGTGAGGCGCATGCAGGGCGTGCGTCTCAACCCGATGCTCGGCAGCACGATGCAGTGGATGGCCGACCAGAAGACGCTGCTCGTGAAGCTCGTGCCGTCCGCGCAGGGCGCGCCGCCGCCCGCGCCGCCGGTGCCGATGGGACCGAGCATCCAGCAGTCCGACGGGCGCAAGGGCCAGAGCAGCACGTACGAGACGCGCGACACGCTGAAGGACAAGCACGACGAGGACCTGTTCGACTACTACGGCGCCTCCCAGCTCGCGCTCGTCGACACCGGGAGCGGCGCGGTTACGCCGATCGGCGCGCCCGGCCTCTACTCGAACGTGGACCGCTCTCCCGACGGGCAGCACATCCTGCTGGAGACGATTCGCCGGCCGTACTCGTACGTCACGACGTTCAGCCGCTTCCCGCACGACGTGGACGTCTGGGACGCGACGGGCAAGCCGGCGTACCACGTGGCGTCGCTGCCCCTGGCCGACCGCGTGCCGGTGCACGGCGTGCCGACCGGTCCGCGCGACTTCGACTGGCGATCGACCGATCCGGCGACGCTCGTGTGGGCCGAGGCCCTCGACGGCGGCGACTGGAACACCAAGGTCCCGTCGCGTGACAAGGTGATGCTGCAGAAGGCGCCGTTCACGGCGCCCGCGGTGGAGATCACGCGCACCGAGCAGCGCTACGAGGGGTTCTCCTGGTGCGAGCAACCGAGCATGGCCCTGCTGCGCGAGGAGGACGAGAACCGTCACTGGACGCGCACCTTCTTGACCAACGTGGACGACCTGAAGGCCAAGCCGCGCATCGTGTGGGACCACTCGACCGACGAGCAATACAAGGACCCGGGATGGCCTCAGTACAAGCAGCTCCCGAACGGCGCGTGGGTCGTGGAGCAGGACGGGAATTCGATCCTGCTCGCCGCAGCGGGCTCCTCGCCGGAGGGAGACCGGCCGTTCCTCGACCGGCTGGACCTCGGCACCATGAAGACCGAGCGCCTCTTCCGGAGTGACAAGGCGTCGTTCGAGCAGTTCTACGCGTCGACCTCACCCGGAGCACGCACCTTCATCTCGTGGCACCAGTCGCCGACGGATCCGCCCAACGCGTTCCTGCGCGCGCTCGGCGCCCCCATCGCGAACGCACCCGCCGGCGAGGCGGCGTACGCGTCGACGTCGGCGCCCATCACGCACATCCCGGATCCGACGCCGGCGGTGCGCGCCATCAAGAAGCGCCTTGTGAAGTACAAGCGCAACGACGGGGTGGAGCTGTCGTTCACGCTCTACACGCCGCCCGATTACAAAGAGGGCACGCGCGTCCCGGCCATCCTCTACGCGTACCCACTCGACTACGCCGAGGCTTCCAAGGCCGGACAGATCACCGGCTCGGACCAGACCTTCACGCGGCTCCGCGAGTATCAGCTGCTGCTCCTCGCCGGATACGCGATCATCGACAAGGCGGCGTTCCCGATCGTGGGCGACCCCAAGAAGGCGTACGACACGTACCTCGATCAGCTGGTGGCCGACGCGAAGGCGGCCGTGGACAAGGCGATCGCGACCGGCGTCGTCGACCCGGACCGCATCGGCATCACGGGTCACAGCCACGGCGCCTTGATGACGGCGAACCTGATCGCCCACACGGATCTCTTCCGCGCCGGCGTGGCGACGAGCGGCTCCTACAACAAGACCCTCACCCCCTTTGGCTTCCAGAACGAGCGCCGCTCGGTGTGGGAGGCCCAGAGCGTCTACCTGAAGGTGTCGCCCTTCTTCTACGCGGACAAGATCAAGCTGCCCCTCCTCATCGTGCACGGCGACGACGACGCGAACCCCGGAACGACGCCGCTACAGGCCACGAAGCTCTTCGAAGCGATTCGCGGCAACGGAGGCACGACGCGTCTCGTCATGCTCCCCCACGAGCCGCACTGGTACTCCGCCATGGAGTCGAACGAGCAACTCGCCTACGAGATGATCAGCTGGTTCGACAAGTACGTGAAGAACGCGTCGTCGCGTGCGAAGGCCGGACCGACGGCCGCCGCGACGAAGTAGTGCTCATCCGTGTCGATTCGGTGACGTTGACTGTTGACGCCGCCTTCCAGCTCGCGCATTGCTCTCGCCTCGAAGGAGTTCACGAACATGGCGAAGAACGGCAAGAGCAAGAAGTCCATCTCCAAGAGCGAAATCCTCAACGCGGTCATCGACACCGTCGGCGAGGAGCTGAGCCGCAAGCACGTGAAGGCGGTCGTCGAGGCCGTGGTCGCGCTCGGCCACAAGGAGCTGAAGAAGAACGGCATCTTCGTGCTCCCCGGCTTCGCGAAGTTCGTGGTCGTGAAGAAGCCCGCGCGCCCGGCGCGCGAGGGCATCAATCCCTTCACGAAGGAGAAGCAGATGTTCGCCGCCAAGCCGGCGAGCAAGGCCGTCCGCGCCCGCCCCGTCAAGGCGATCAAGGACGCGGTGAGCTGAAGCTCCCGTCATTCAGGGCCGAGCGAGTCGCGCCGGTTTCGTAGCAGCGCTCGCTCGGCCTCGTTTTGCGTCCGCGCGAGCGCGGCGTCGTACGCGCGGGCCGCCTCGGCCCTGCGACCCATCCGCCGCAGCAGATCGGCGCGGATGGCGTGGAAGAGGTAGTACGCGTCGAGGTCGAGGCGATCGACCAGAACGAGCGCCGCGCCAGGCCCATCGATCTCGGCAACGGCAACCGCGCGGTTCAGCGCCACCACGGGGCTCGGCGCGTGCACCAGCAGCTGATCGTAGAGCGCGACGATCTGCCTCCAGTCGGTCGCCGCGGCATCCGCGGCGTCGCTGTGCACCGCGTTGATCGCGGCCTGGATCTGGTACGGACCCGGCTCGTTGCGCCGCAGGCACTCCCGGACGATCGCCTGTCCCTCCGCGATGAGGCGGCGATCCCAGAGGGAGCGGTCCTGCTCGGGGAGGCGTACCAAGCCGCCGTCCCGCGTCGTGCGGGCGGAACGGCGCGCATCGAGGAGCAGCATCAGGGCGAGGAGGCCCATCACTTCGGGCGCGTCTGGCATCAGTTCCGCAAGGAGTCGCCCGAGGCGGATGGCCTCGGTGCACAGCTCCTCGCGCACGAGTCGGGTGCCGGCGCTCGCTGCGTAGCCTTCGTTGAAGACGAGGTAGACGACGGAGAGCACCGCGCGCAAGCGAACGCCGAGGTCCTCGGCTTCGGGCACGCGGTAGGGGATTCGCGCGTCGCGGATCTTCCCCTTCGCGCGCACGAGGCGCTGCGCCATGGTCGGCTCGGGAACGAGAAACGCGCGCGCGATCTCCGGCGTCGTGAGGCCGCCGACGAGGCGCAGCGTCAGCGCGACCTGCGCGGCAGGCGCCAGCGACGGGTGGCAGCAGGTGAAGATGAGTCGCAGCTCATCGTCGCGCACGGCTCGTTCCTCGACCGGCTCGGCGGCCGCCTCCTCGAGGTCGGCCTCGGTGTGTCGCGCGTCGTGCTTTGCCTGGCGGCGGAGGCGATCGATCGCGCGGTTTCGGGCGGTCGTGATGATCCATCCGGTGGGGCTCGGGGGGAGTCCCGTGGAGGGCCATCGTTCGACCGCGCGCGTGAAGGCGTCCTGGACGGCCTCCTCGGCCACGTCGATGTCGCCGAAGACGCGCACGAGCACCGCCACCGCGCGTCCATGCTCCGCGCGGAAGATGCGTTCGATGTCTGTGACGGAGAACGACGCCACGTGGCGATCAGGGGTGGTCGTCCCGGAACGGGCGCACCTCGATGGGCAGCGGGATGGCGCGAGCCATCTTCTTGGCCCACCCGAGGGCAGCGTCGAGATCGGGCGCCTTGATGACCATGAAACCGCCGATGTGCTCCTTCCCCTCGGCGAACGGCCCGTCGGTCATCAGTGCCTCGCCCTCCTTCATACGCACCACCGTGGCCGTGCTCGGCGGGTGCAGGGCTCCGTTGAAGACCCAGGCGCCGGCGGCCTTGATCTCGTTGTGGAACTCCGCGACGTCGCGCATCACCTTCGCGAGAAACTCGGGCGGCGGCTTCGGACCGTCGGGCTCGACCACGCTCAGCATGTACAGGTTCATCGGAATCTCCTCGCTCCTTCAGCACCTATACGAACAGGGAGGGCTGGGATCGACAGGCCCTTGCTCTTTCTTGATTGGATGGGCCACCGACGCCCTTCCACGCCGGGCGGCCATGTCATGACATGGCGGTTGGGCCGAAGGGGGTCACCCGTCGAGCGGCGCGAAGAGCGCGTCCACGTCGCCTTCGTCGAGCGGTGCCCCGCTGCCGGCGGCGTCGCCGAGGAGCGTCGTCGACAGCCAGCGCTTCTTCTCCTGAAGCGCGAGCACCCGCTCCTCGACGCTGCCGGCGACGACCAGGTTATGCACGAACACGGGCCGCGTCTGCCCGATGCGGTAGGCGCGATCGGTAGCCTGCGCCTGCGCGGCGGGGTTCCACCACGGGTCGTAGTGCACGACCGTGTCCGCGCTCACGAGGTTGAGCCCCGTGCCGCCCGCCTTCAGGCTGATGAGGAACACGTCGGCGCGCCCCTCCTCGAAAGCGTCGACGACGCGCTGGCGGTCACGCGTCTCGCCCGTCAGCATCAGGTACCTCGTCCCGCGCGCGCCGAGCGCCTCCCCGACGAGCGCCAGCATGCTCGTGAACTGCGAGAAGACGAGCGCGCGGTGGCCGTCGGCGAGCTGCTCGACGAGCAGATCCATCAGCGCCTGCAGCTTGGCCGAGTCGCGTACGCCGCGTGCCGCGTCCATCGCGACGAGGCGCGGATCGCAGCAGACCTGGCGCAGCTTGGTGAGGGCGTCGAGGATGTTGACCGTCGATGCTGCCAGACCCTTCGCGCGGATGGCGCGGCGTACGTCGGCGTGCGCGGCGACGCGGATGGCCTCGTAGAGCTCGCGCTGCGCCGCACCCAGCTCCACGGGCAGCGCCAGCTCGGTCTTCGGGGGCAGCTCCTTGGCGACGTCGCGCTTGAGGCGCCGCAGCACGAACGGCGCTACCGCGTCGCGCAGCGCTGCGAGCCGCTCGGCGTCACCGCGCCTCTCGATCGGCTGCCGCCAGAAGCGCCGGAACGCCAGCTCGTCGCCGAGCAGCCCGGGCGCGAGCCAGTCGAAGATGGACCACAGCTCGCCGAGGTGGTTCTCGACGGGCGTGCCGGTGAGGCACAAGCGGTGCTCCGCCCGCAGGCTCTCCAGGGCACGGCGCGCCTGGCTGCGTGCGTTCTTGATCGCCTGGGCTTCGTCGAGCACCACCAGATGGAACGGCTGCCGCTCGAAGCGCTCCTCGTCGCGCACGAGCACCGGGTACGTGGTGACGACGACGTCGGCGCCGGGCACATGGCTCCAGCGGCAGTGCCGCTCGGGCCCGTGCAGGATGACGACGCGCAGGTCGGGCGCGAACTTGCCGATCTCGCGCGACCAGTTGCCCACCAGCGTCGTCGGTCCGACGACGAGCGCCGGCGTACCCCGGAGGCGCCCCGCGGCCTTCTCGATCGCGATGTGGGCGATTGCCTGCAGCGTCTTGCCGAGGCCCATCTCGTCGGCCAGGACGCCGCCGACGCCGCTCTCGCGCAGCCGCTGGAGGAAAGCGACGCCCTCGGCCTGGTATGGCCGGAGCGTCGCGCACAGCGACGGCGGGGGTTGGGGCGGAGGCGCATCGGGGCAGCCCTGAATGCGCGCCCGTGCGCGCTCGGTCACGCCCGTGGCGTCCTTCCAGGCAATGCGCGAGCCCGTGCGTGTGAAGACGCGATCGAGCTCGACGAGCGCTCCGGCGCGCACCTCGGGGAACGCTCTCCCGCGGCGCTCACCCTGGTAGAGCTCAGCGACGACGCGCAGCAGCTCCCGCAGCCGCTCGAGCGGCAACGTGATGTGGTGCGTCTCGCTGACCTTGAGCGCCCAGGTGGGCCGGCACGAAGAGACGAGCGCATCGAGGCCGCCGTCACCGTCGAGGCGATCGAGCAGGTCCAGCAGCACCCCAAGCAGGTCGACGCGCTGGCCGTCGATCTCGACGCCGAGTTCCAGGCCGAACCAGTCGGCCGGCTCGTCGGCAGGCTCGAGGCGCGCGTACCAGGACGGCTCGCGCTCGACGACCCGGAACGGGTACGCCGGATCGACCTCCACGCGCCAGCCCAGCGCGCGCCACTGCGCGATCGCCCGCGCCGTGAAGGAGCAGAAGGAGTGCTCGTCGCCGTCGGCGCGCACGACGTAGTCAGGCTCGCAGCCCAGCGGCGGCGCGATCGACTCGACGCAGGCGAGCTCCACGGCGCCGAGGCGCTCGAGGACGCGCCGCGCCGCGTGCTCCGCGGCGCGATCACGCTCGAGCGCCGTCAGCCCGCCTGCCTCGGAGCGGAACACGCGCGTCCGCTCGTCGGCCGCGCGCACGCGCGTGCCGTCGTACTCGAAGGAGAGCTCGACGAGGGGCACGAGGGCCTCATCGACCTCGCAGGAGAGACCGTCTGTACGAGTGACTGCGACACGGTCGGCAAAGAGTCGAACGCACGGAAGCGCCACACTCTCTCTCTATCCATGGTCGGGCTACCGTGTCGAGACTTTGACGAACCGGGCTCAAGGAGCGGGGTGGAAGAAGCAGGACGTTTCGCCCACCGGACTGGCCTGGGTCGGGAAGTCGGCAGGCAGGCCCGTCAGCGGCGGCCCCCCGAGCTGATGGTCCCACAAGTACTCGTAGATCATCCCCTGCGTGAGGTCTGGCTCGAGGGTGTGGCCGAAGTTGTGCGTGCACTCCACGACGGTGCGGTCGTTGTCGTAGAGGAACGGTAGCGCGTCTTCGTTGGCGTTCTCGAGGCTGATGATCGTCGCAAAATCGTTCGGTCCCCCGTGGGTCAAGAGGACGTTCCCCTTGTCTGCTGGGTTGAACGCAGGCCAGGCCCACTTGATGAAGGGGACGGTGTTGTTGACCAGCACCTGCTGCTGCTCGGCCGGATCGTTGAACCACGCTCCGGATTCGCTGATGGTCGCCGCGAACAGATGCGGATACTCCGCCGACAGGAGGTCCGTGAACACAGCACCCGCCGAGAAACCGAAGGAATAGATCCGGCTCGTGTCGAGCGTGAACTGCTGCTCGATGCACTGGAGCATCGCCTCGAAGAAGGGGAAATCGACGGGAGGACTCTTCGGCTCGATGTCCCAGTCGAGCCCCACGTTCCCACCCAGACCGACCACGAAGAGCCCTGTGTCATCCGGGGCCACGATCAACAAGGGCATCGGAAAGGCGTTCGGGTCGAAGGGCACCCACTGGCCGGACGGCACGTCGTAGACGACCTGGCTCGCGAACGTGCCGGCCTGCTGATTCCAGCCGTGCCACAGGAAGAGCAGCGCCATGCTGGAGGACGTGTCCGTCGGCAGCTGCACCTCGAACTGGCGGGTGGTGCCGTTCACGACGAGCGAGGACGTCCCGTTGACGATCGTGTTGCACTGGACCATGCCGGCATCGACGCCCAGAGGCGGCGCGTCGTAGGTGCCTGCATCTCTCGTCGATGCGTCGCCCTCGGTGACCCCGGTGCCGCTGTCGGTGACGCTGGTGCCGCCATCGGGGAAGTTCCACCCGCCCAACCCGCCTGCATCATCGCCCACCGGAACGCCCCCGGAGTCGATGCCGTAGGTTTCCCCGGCCGGCCCCGGCGTGGACTCCGCCGAGGCGCACCCCGACGCGATCACGACGACCAGTGCACTTGCGGCAACGCCGACGCCCGAGAACAAGCCCTTCATCGCGACCTCCGCGCATAGGTATACACCGTGTTTCACACGGCGGCTGCGTCGTCGCGCAACGGAGACGCGCTTGTGAGGCCTCGGTATAACGAGCGAATGCCACCGACCTCCGTTCGGCCGGAAGTTGGCGGAAGTATACAGTATGTGTATTCAGCCCAAGGAGCCCGTCACGCGGTCGTCGGGTCCCAGTGCTGCCGAACCAGGCCGTTCTCGACGCGGACCAGGTCGAACCAGTAGGCCGGGTACGACTCGCTCGGATCGTCCGGATCTTTCACGGCCTGCTTCGACATGACGAAGACGTACGCGCCGCTGGCGAACATCAGCGTCGGCTTGCCTGTGGGCACGTTGATGTTGTGCTGGATGTAATCGTCGGCCAGGTACTTCGAAGTGAGCTCGAGGTGCCGCGACTCGAGGACCTCTCGCCACCAGTCGAGCACGAGCTGCAGGTTGGCCTGCTCCTGCGCCGTCATGCTGCCGTCCGCAGCGGCGGGCGGGTTCGATTTGCGCTCGCACCCGCCGATCCCGACGGCCGCGAGAGCCACCGCGAGGATGGCTCGCCCATGCGCCCTGAAAACACGCTGAGGAGCCTACGACCTGCCGTCGCCGGTACGACCGCGCGCCGACGGACCGTCGCTTCCCGCGGACGACCGGGGTCAATCCAGAGGCGGTGAGCTATAGCCAGGGCATGCCCGACGACCCCAAGGACGACTCCTTCGCTGCCCTGTTCGAGCAATCCGGCAAGGCCGCGCCACGGGCACGCCGCCCTCGTCCGGGAGACGTCGTACGGGCGACCGTCGTGCAGGTCGGCAAGGAAGCCGTGTTCGTCGAGCTCGAGGGACGTCAGCAGGCGTTCATCGAGGCCAGCGACCTGCACGATGCGGAAGGCAAGACGAGCGTCGCCGTCGGCGACAGCCTGGAAACGCGCGTCGTCCGCGTCGACGACGAGGGCATTCGCCTGACACCGACGATGCGCGCCGCCGTTGCCGCCGGAGCGACCGTGGAGCTGGGCGCGGCCGCGGGCGTGGAGCCCGCCGGCGGCGCGAAGACCGAGACCGTGCGAGTTGCGGTCGGCCAGGTCGTGCACGGCGTGGTCGACCGCGTCGAGGCCTACGGCGTCTTCGTGCAGCTCGACGGGACGAAGGGACGCGCCGGACGCGGGCTCGTGCCGACCGTGGAGCTCGGAGTGCCTCGCGGCGCCGATCTGCGGAAGCACTTCCCCATCGGCACGAAGCTGAAGACCAAGATCGTCGCGCTCGAGGAGGGTAAAATGCGCCTCTCCATCACGGCGCTGAAGGACGACGAGGAGCGCGCCGAGGTGGAGGCGTTCCGCGGCAAGAAGAACCAGGACACGCGCGGCTTCGGCACGCTGGGCGATCTGCTCAAGCGCGGGCCCGGCAAGTAGAGACAGCCCCGCCATGTCGATCATGTACCGCGGCCTCGGCGCCATCGCCGTTTTTCTGTTCACCACATGCGCTCCGAGCGCCGCAGAGCAGGCGTTCCGGGCTCGGCTGGCGGCTGGCTGCCACACGGAGCAGGAGTGCGTCGAATTGCAGCAGGACGCGATGGCTCGCAAGCAGCAGTGCGACGCCTACAACGAGCGCAACCCATTGACGCAGGACCAAAGGGACTGCACGCCGCTCGACGAGGACGCCAGGGCCGCGAGCAAGCTGCTTGACGACAAACGCGCGTCGGACGCGGCGAAGGCGGAAGCAGCGCGCGCAGCCGCGGTGGAGGACGCCCGCGTGTCGGGCCTCGGCGACTCGTGCGAGGCACTGGCGGCCATCGAGGATGCTGCGGCACACGCGCCGCCGCCGCGTGACGCGAAGTATCGCGAGCTGGCGCGGACGCGTCGCGAGTCCAAGGTCGCGGGGTTCTCTCAGCAGCTGGATCAGATGCTGCAAACCAAACCCGACCTGTCCGACCCGGCGGCGGCGAGGACGTCGGTGCAGCAGACGACGTCCGCCGCGCGTGCGGTGATAGACCAGCTGCGCTGCTACGACGGCGATGCGGCGTCGAAGCGCCAGTCTCAGCTCGATGCGTGGGTATCGGCGACGACCGCCACGATTGACCAGCGCTAGACGTACTTCGCGGTCCACTCTCCGCCGACCTGCCGCGTGGTGGCGTTGAGACGGTTCCACAGGTTGATCATGCCGATGGCCATCACGAGCGCCGCAAGCTGGGTCTCGTCGTAGTGCCGCGCGGCCTCCTTCCAGATCTCGTCGGGTACGGGGTCGGCACGGTCGCTCAGCCGCGTCGCGGCCTCGGTGAGCGCGAGCGCGGCGCGCTCCGCCTCGGAGTAGTACGGGGCCTCGCGCCAGGCCGAGACCGCGAAGATGCGCTCGTCCTTCTCGCCGAACCTCCTCAGCCCGCGCCAGTGCATGTCGACGCAGACGCTGCATCCGTTGAGCTGACTTGCGCGCAGGCAGATGAGCTCGACCGTGGCTCGCGGTATGCCGCCTTTCTCGATCGACTTGCTGAGCGCCATGATGGCGTCGAAAGCGCCGGGCAGGATCTGCGCGGGGTTCTTCATTCGGGGTTCCATTGCTCTTTTCTCCTCACCCATATGACGAACGGGCCTGAGCCAGATCGACACGCAGCCGCACCGGAGTGCAGACGGCAAGCCGAGATGCCGCTGGCTGCTCTCAGCGGCACTGACGGCGTCGGTGATTTCGAGCACCGTCGACGAGATCCCGGCACCTGCGCGCGACACGATCATGAGCCACGTCCGCACGGGTACCCTCCTGAGGGTCGTCGAGGGAACCCGGCGGGGAGGGGAGCCCGTGTACGGGGCCCGCATTTACTTCGGGTCGTACAAACGCGGCGGGGAACATCCTCGGCCAGCACCACATCGCGTGAGCGAGTTGTCTCCGGGCCCATCAGCCACTATGGCTTTGGGCCATGCGTGCAACCCTCGTCGCCTCGCTGGTCCTGTCCTCCTCGGTTCTGCTCGCTTGCGGGGGCGCCGAGCCGCCCACTCCCGCACCGCCGCCGCCTCCCCCCGTCGCCGCGCCGCCCGCGCCGGTCGCCAGCGCCGCTTCGACGGACACGGCGCCAGCCGCCGCGCCCGCGATGACGCCGGACGAAGCGAAGAAGGCCAAGGCCAAGAAGGAGCTCGATGAGGACCGCGCCAAGTGGCAGGAGGCGAGCAACGCCGAGCTCGCCCGCTGGACGCCTGACCTTCGCGGCCAGGCCACGAAGCTGGCCGGCGCCACGTATCCCAGCCTCCAAGCCGCGATGAAGGCGATCCTGCCCAGCCCCGTGCGCGTGCCGGGCGACGCCGCCCGCGACAAGTACCGCCACCCGGCCGAGACGCTCGCCTTCTTCGGCATCAAGCCCAGCATGACGGTCCTCGAGATCGGGCCGGGCGAAGGCTGGTACAGCGAGCTTCTCGCGCCGATGCTGGCGTCGAAGGGAAAGCTCATCGACACCTCGGGCGATCCCCACGGGCCCGCGGATTCGCGCGGCACGTTCTACGCGCAGCGCTGGGCGGCGTTCCTGTCCAAGTCTCCGGAGCTCTTTGGCAAGGTGCAGACGGTCGTCATCGACGGCAAGGCGCCGAACCTGTCGGCCGTCCCCGCCGGCTCGCTCGACGCGGTGCTCGTGATGCGCGAGGTGCACGGGATGGTCAACGGCAACACGTTCAACACGTGGCTCTCCGAGTGCCGCAGGGCCCTCAAGCCCAACGGCATCCTCGGCATCGAGGAGCACCGCGCCAAGGACGGGGCCGACCCGGTCGAGAGCTCGAAGAAGGGATACGTGCCGCAGCAGTACGTGATCGACACGGTGCAGGCCGCGGGGTTCAAGCTCGCCGGCCAGTCCGAGATCAACGCGAACCCGAAGGACACGAAGGACTACCCCGAGGGCGTGTGGGCGCTACCGCCGACCTACGAGCGCGGCGACAAGGACAAGGATGCCCTCACCGCCATCGGTGAGAGCGACCGTATGACGCTCAAGTTCACCAAGGCCCCCGACGGCTGGACCCCGCCGAAGAAGTAGCGACCACTTCGACAGCCGGGACGCAGTGCCCTAGGCGCATTGGCGCGACTGGTTGCGTCCGCCCGGTGTCTGGACGTTCCCCGCCAGACGTCGTTCCATGCCCCGCATGCGACAGCTCGTCGTGCTCGCCCTCGGCGCCTGCGCCGAGAAC
>Ga0335083_10005807_pt1 | contig 15547 bp, 10 predicted proteins | sample Lox_Sample_42_FD_206716 | JGI IMG/M metagenome (GOLD analysis project Ga0335083, IMG submission 206716) | Soil microbial communities from Loxahatchee National Wildlife Refuge, Florida, United States - Lox_Sample_4.2 | ecosystem: Environmental > Terrestrial > Soil > Wetlands | place: USA... | reverse complement strand
AGTTTTGGGCTTCGGGGAGACTTTTGTGCACTATAGACCCCCAAAACCTCCCCTAAGCCCGAATCCTCCGCGTCGGTATTCGGCTCATCGAATAAATATACGGAATGCGACGGATGGGGTCGATGGGACGTGGGGTGCCGTGGGGGTGGGGGCGTGGTGAGGGAGGTGGGACGTGGGGTGCCGTGGGGGTGGGGGGCGTGGTGAGGGAGGTGGGGCGCGGGGAGTGCCATGGGGTGGGGGGGGCCGCTGGGTGGGGGGATGCGGGGGGGCGGTGAACTACCGGCTGGCCTGGCCGGGCGGGCCGGGGCTGAGCGGCGCTCAGCCGGAGCGGGGCGCCCCGGGTCCGCCGGGCCCGCGCCAGGGTCCGGCGGCGATGGCGCCCGCTTCGCCGAGCTTGGCCACGATGAGGTCAGCCGAGGACCGCCGCCTGGTGACGAAGTGGATGGCCCAGGACCCGTGGTCCCGCACTTCACGCTCGATCGCCGTCCACAGCCAGGTGAAGCTGGTGGCCGGGTCCAGCCCGCCGCGTCCGGCCCCCAGGAGGGGAAAGGCGAGCGAGCTCAGCGAGGGCTCGAACAGGTCACGTTCGGCCCGGGCCTGGCTGAACACGTTGCGGACGCTGCTGGCGATCGAGGCCGGCTCGACGGCGTAATGGTTGGTGCCCGGAATCGGGACGGTGACCGCCGCGTGGTAGATCCGGCGGATCCGCTGCCTGGCCAGTTCCCCCGGAGCGACGGCGGCGACGGTGCCGGCGGCCACGGGCAGCCCGACCCGCCCGTTACGGCGCAGCCACGACGCCAGCTCGTCGCCGATCACGTCCGTCACGATCTCGCCGTCCGCGCCCTTTACCGCCGCGGCCCGGCGGACCGCGGCGGAAACCGAGGATTTGAAATACTGCGGGAGCTCGAGATACACGTTTTCCGATACCACGAGGATGTCCACGTCGCAGAGCAGCTCGACCGGCTCGATATGCACGACGACCGGGAATTGGTCATCGCCGGCCTGGCCGAGGAGCTTTATCTGCTGGTCGAGTTCGGCGGGCGCCGGATACGGCCGGCCGGCCGGCCCGGCCGTCGCGCACAGCTTCAGCACCTCCTCGGCGACCTGCTCCAGGACAATCCGCTCGTGATGCTTGCGGAAGCGCTCCACGCTCACGCCGTAGATGAGCGCGGCGCGCCTGCGGCGGTCCTGGGCGGCCATGTCACGTTCGCCCCGGCCGAGGCCGAAGGTCGCCGAGGCCGCGCCGCCCAGGCTGCCGCCGCCCAGGTTCTCCACCGCCGCGCGCACCATGGCCTCCACGGCGCCGGGCCCGGTGGCGGCGGCCAGGCCGGTGCGGCTGGCCGCACGCCTGAGGTGGGCAAGGTCGGTGTGCCTCAGCCGGACGAGCCCGCGTTCCCTGAGGGTCCGCAATTCGGCCACGATCTCATCGACAGCGGGAACGCCGGGCGATCCTTCCATAGACCGAGCATGGCGGCCGGCGGAAGGCCCCCGCAATGCCCGGCGGATTCCGCCTAGGCCACCCAGCTAATCAGCATGAGCACGATATAGATCAAATGAGGCTGCATGCGCGGTCTCCTATTCACGGTCCGTGCCGGGCCGATTGGCCAGGCACGGACAGTGAAACCCCGGAGGCGTCCGGGTGGCTGGTCAGGAACCGGGCGTTATCCGGTCGACTGCCGGGCGCCCCGCGGCGTCCTGGAAGGGGCTATTCCAGCCAGCACACGCCGTAGCCGAAGCCCGTCCGCAGCGAGCGGAAACTGACGTGAACCTCGCCGAAGCGATCGGGAACCAGGGTTTCCTCGGTGGGAGTGCCCTGGTAGATCACGGTCGTGGGCGCCCCGCGGAGCGCCCAGACCGCCTGCGGCAGATGCCGGGGATTGAAGCGCACCCTGAGGTCAAAGTGATCACTGCGGCTGAGGGGAACGTACACGTAATGCGTGGCCATGGGCTGGCCGGCCGGGATGCGGAGCCGCAGGGCATAGTGGTGGCGCTCGCCTTTCCGCAGCGGCCGCGGCAGGACAATCACGTTCTTGAAGTAGCTCTCATACGGCTGCTCGCGGAGCTCCAGCGACCCGCCGTGCAGGAGTTCCGATTCCAGCCCGTGCTGCTGGCCGTCATCGGTCGGGTGGCGGGGAACGCTCACCGACGTCGCCAGTTCGCTGAGGCCGTCGGAGGTGGCCACGATGACCCGCTGCTCCAGGGCCTCGATCGGTTCGGTGTCCAACCGCAGCAGGGCGCTGAACGACTCGACGAACCAGCCTTCGGACTCCGGCGGAGCCGAGCCGCCGGGTCCGTCCGGGCGGGCGGGCCGGGCGTCGGCCAGGCCGGGGGTGTCGCCAGGCCCGCTGACATCCGCGCTTTCCGCGGCGGCCCACGGCGGCGTGATCGCGCGGAGGAAACGATCCGGGGCGTCCTGGTCCAGAGCCCGCTGGATCTGCGCCCAGTACTGCCGCCACTCCCCTGGGTCCCCGCCGCAGGCCCGGACGAAGGCCATGGTGACCCGGAGGGTCGGGAAACGCCTGCCCGCGGTGGCTTCCTGCACCGTGCTGGTGGCGTAGTGGGCCTTCTTCCCGAGCTGGTCGTAGGTCAGGCCCGAGCGCTTCCGCAGATCACGTAGCCAGAACGCGAACTCGCGCACCGGCGATCCGTCTCTCTCCAGCGGCTTCTGCGGGCGTCCCATGATCGGTGGTTCCTTCGGCACGGTCGACCGGGGTTTTTCGGTGAGTTTTCCATAAATCACCCGGTTATGCCTACTGGACTGCAGGTTCTGCTATCTGGCTAGCCCCGGTTTGCGGGATTTGACCCGAAGTCCCGGATAGGGCTTGTCCGCGCGGCCCGCCGGACGATAGAAAACGGGCCAAGTACGCAGGGAGGGCATGAGGACAGGGGAGGCGCCGTAGAGGGGGGTTGTGAACGGCGATGCGTCAGGTGCCATGGAACATCTATGGGGCGGTTTTTCTGATTCATCCTGATCGGCGCGGCGTCTCCCCGGCCCATGCCCGGCCGGGGGCACAGCCATGAGCAAACCTCGCATACCGGCATATTTGCCGCTATCTTCCTAATGATCTTTCCGTGTCAACCTAGCCGGTAAGTCATGCGTCACAGTCTTGGGGGGGAGGACCGCAAGCCAGCCGTTCGACCCAAAACGATAAGTGGCGACGGTGTCAAGGCTTCTCATGCCTGGCTAAGGCGAACGCGTCGTTCCCGCAAATATGCAGGCTGCCGCGACGAGCAGAACCGGCTGACGATCTTGCAGGTTAGCTGGTCACGCTATCGGGCGACCTGACGAACGTGCTCTTTTGGGGTGATCCAGGAAAGATGAACGTCATGCCGGAATGGAATACGACCGGCGATCTGGAAACAGCCGTCCTCGAGCCCGCAGACGCCGCCGCGCCGGCGGAAGGGCCTGCGGGTCCCGCCGGATCGCAGCCTGCCGAAACGCCAGAAGGGCCATCCGGCGAAACCCGGCCGGCCGAGGCGGAGCAGGCCAGCCCGGACGGCCCGGACGGCCCTAATGGGGACGGCACCGGCACTGACGTGGTGGCCGATATCGCCGCCGCGGTCCGGAAGCTGGCTGATTCGGCCGAGCGCTATCACGACCGGGCGCAGCAGCGGGAAAGCGTGATCGATCACCTCAGCGCCGAGGTGGACAGGCTCAGGCGCGGGGAGCGGCGTGGCCTGCTCCGGCCGCTGCTGGTCGAGATCTGCCGGCTGCGGAACGACCTGCTGCGGCAGGCCGACGGGCTGCCGGGAGACTTCGGCCCCGAGCGAGCCGCCCTGCTGCTGCGGTCCTACGCCGATTCGGTGGAGCTCGCCCTGGAGAACAGCGGCGTGGTCTCGTTCGCACCGGACAGCGGCGACGCCTTCGATCCGCGGATGCACCGGCGGATCGGCGGGGAGCCGACGGGCGACCCCGCACTCGCCGGGCGCGTCGCCCGGGTCCGGCGTGAGGGCTACCTGGACGTCGACTCCAACAGCCCGATCGCGCCCGCGGAAGTGGTGGTGTTCGCCGCCGCCGCCCCGGAACCCCACCACGACAAGAGGGAAGAACAGTGAGCGAGCCGCAGCAGGGCATCTTCGGTATTGACCTCGGGACCACGTACTCGGTGGTCGGTTACATCGACGAGGCGGGCCGCGCGGCGGTGACGCGCAACAGCGAGGGCGACGACACGACGCCGTCGGTGGTGTACTTCGAGAGCGCCGACAACGTGGTGGTGGGCAAGGTGGCCAAGGAGTCGGCCGGCCTGTACCCCGACCAGGTGGTCTCGCTGATCAAGCGGGAGATGGGCGACCGGGACTACCAGCGGGACTTCTTCGGGGTCAAGCACACGCCGCCGTCGATCTCGGCGCTGATCCTGAGCGCGCTGGCCAAGGACGCCGGGACCGACACCGGGCGCACGGTGACCGACGCGGTGATCACGGTGCCGGCCTACTTCGGCCTGCTGGAGAAGGACGCCACCCGGCAGGCCGGGGAGATCGCCGGTCTTAACGTCATCGGGATCGTGCCCGAGCCGGTGGCCGCCGCGCTGCACTACGGGGTGACCGGGAGCGCGGACGGCACCACGTTCCTGGTCTATGACCTGGGCGGCGGGACGTTCGACATCAGCCTGATCAAGATGACCGAGACCTCGGTCGAGGTGCTGGCGGTGGGCGGGGATCACCGGCTCGGCGGCGCGGACTGGGACGAGAAGCTGTTCGACTACATCGTGGACCAGACCATCGAGGCGTGCGGGGATGACTCGCTGCGCGATGACGAGGCGATGCTGCAGGACCTGCGCACGCTGGCGGAGAAGACCAAGCGGGACCTGTCCGCGGCCGAGTCCAAGACGGTCATCGTGCGGTACACCGGGACCGCGGCCAAGTTCACCGTGACCCGCAAGCAGTTCGAGGAGATGACCGCCGACCTGCTGGATGAGACCATCCGGATCACCGCCCGGACGCTGGACGAGGCCGAGCAGCGGTATCCGGGCATCCGCGGGCAGATCAGCCAGCTGCTGCTGGTCGGCGGGTCCAGCCGGATGCCCGCGGTGAGCGAGCGGCTCAAGAGCGAGTTCAGCTGGGAGCCCCGGCTCACCGACCCCGACCTGGCCGTGGCCAAGGGCGCGGCCCTGTACGCCGCCGGCCAGACGGTCCGCTTCGTCGAGACCGGCGGGGAAGACGGCGGGGAGGCGGCCGGCGAGCAGACCGGCGGAACCCCGGGCGCGGGGATACCGGCACCCGGCCCGGTGACCGACGAGGCCGTCCGCGCCGTGGCCATGCAGTCGGGCCTGGACGAAGAGCGGGTCCGCGATCTGGCCCGGCGGACCGTGGTCAACGTGCTGCCGAAGTCGATCGGCATCAAGCTAGTCGACACGACGAAGCCGAACTGGGAAGACGACATCGACTCGGCGTTCTACATCGAGCACCTGGTCGCGGCCCAGACTCAGCTCCCGTTCCCGGGACGGACCTTCGTGGCCAACACCCTGACCAACCACCAGGAAGCCATCGAGATCGAGATCTGGGAACAGGCCGGGGCCAGCCCGAGCAGTGACCTGACCGCCAACCACCGGGTCGACGAGGGCGGGGTGATCCGGGGCCTCGGGCCGTTCGCGCTGCCCAAGGGATCCCCCATCAACATCGACATCAAGGTGGACGCGGAGGGCACCGTCCACCTGCACGGCATGGAGCCGAAGAGCACGCACGACGTGGACATCTTCGTCAGGATCAGCATCTTGTCCGAAGAGCAGGTGGCCGAGGCCAAGATCGCGCACGCGGGTCTGACGGTGAGCACGTAAGTCATGCCATTCGACGAGGCGGCCTACGTCCAGGACTTCGTCCGGAAGGCGCGGCGCGCCAGCACGCTGCCGGACGATCTGCTGGCGCGCTACGCCATCACCTGGCCGGCTTCGGATGCGGAGATCGCGGCCCAGCTCAAGGCGGTCCGCGCGTACTGGAACAAGACCTACCTGGGCAAGTCCACGGCGGCTCAGGTGGCCAAGCTGTGCCGGGCCGAGGACGAGCGGCTGCGCGCCGAGCACGGCCAGGCGATGGAAAAACGCGGCTGGTGGGAGAAGCAGCAGGCGGCCCGGGAGTCGGCGGCCGAGGCCTCGATCGCCCGGCTCGCGGAGGAACTGCGCCAGGGCTACGGCCAGCTCGGCGTGGTGACCAGCGGCATCGTGCAGCGGTTCGCGGCCCGGCTGGAGCTGTCCGGGCCGCAGGCCGCCCGGGGGGTGGAGCGGGCGGGCCTGCGGCTGGTCACCGGGATCTCGCTGCCCGGATCCGAGCCGATCGCGGCGTTCACCGCGCTGGGCAAGAGCATGCTGGAATGCGGCGTGCCCAGCGTGCCCGAGCTGGTCCATCCCGGCGCCGGGCCGTTCAAGCTGGTGGACCGGTACCTCTGCCTGGCCGACCCGGGCAAGCGGCTGGATGCCGTCGCGGTCGAGGCGCAGAGCAGCGAGGCGGAAAAGCGCGGCATCTCGGCGACCGAGAACGCGCGGCGCAACGCGCTCAAGATCTTGCGCAAGGCGGTCAAGGACGGCGTCGACCTGCGCGACGTCGCCCTGTATCACCTGGTCACCCTGGCCAGGGAGGCGGCGGCGCTGTCCGCGGGCCTGGCGGTGGACGAGCTGGTCCGGGCCGGCCTGGACCGCGGCGACGCCGCGATCATCGCGGTCCTGCTGACCGAGCAGGGCGCATCGGCGGGCCAGGCAGGCCTGGGCGAGGTGCAGAACCTGCTCAAGACGGGCAGGCTGCGCGAGGCCAGCCAGGCCGCGCAGGCCCTGCCGGAGAGCAGCGGCCACCGCGCGAACGCGCTCGGCCTGGTCGCCGAGGCCAGGGCGCGGCTGGACGCGCTGCTCGCGCAGGCCGCGGCCGCCGCCGAGATCCCCGACGAGATCTCGGCCGCGAAACTGCTCAAGGACGCCGCGCAGATCAGCGTGGAGGACGCCGACGAGGCCCTGGCGGCGATCCCGCTGCCGCCTCCGGCGGGGCTGCGCGCGGTCTGCGACGGCGCCGCGGTCAAGCTCTTCTGGCGGCCCGCGAACGGTCACGACGCCGAGACGGTCTACGTGGCCTGCCGCACCGGGCAGCGGCCGCCCGCCGCGGCGACGGATGGCGAGATGGTGTTCCGCGACCGGGGTGACGCGTGCACCGACACGCACGCGCCGGTGGCCCGGACGCTGCAATACGGCGTCTTCGCGCTCGGCAGCGAGCGGCCGAGCTCGCGGCCCGCGACCGTGGCCGTCACCTTGCTGCCGCCGGTGACGCACCTGGAGGCCGACGTCGGCCCGGCCGCGATCGCGCTGCACTGGTCGGCGCACCCGGACGCGCACGAGGTCCGCGTCACCCGGATCCCGCGGGGCGGCGCGCCGGCGCGGGTACCGGTGACCGGAAACAGCTGCCAGCTGCAGGGCCTGGCCGAAGGCCAGACCCTGCACTTCGAGGTCACCGCCGTCTACCGGGGCCTGGACGGCGCCGAGATGACCTCGGCCGCCGAGCAGATCAACGCCACGCCGCGGTCTGAGGCCAGGCCGATCCGCAAGCTGCGGACCGAGCCGGTCGACGCCGGCGGCACGGTGCGGATCAGGGTGTCCTGGACACCGGTCGACAAATCAGAGATCCGCATCATGCGCTCGGACACCCCGCCCGCGCTGACGCTCGGGACGTGGGTGTCGCCGCAGCAGATGGCGGACTCCGGCCACGAGGTGACGGGGCATCTGGTCGCCGCGCCCGGCGGGGTGGCCATGGACGTGGAACTGCCGCCTGGCGTGCACTATCTCGTGCCGTTCTCGATCGGCGGCACCGGCATCGTCACCGGCCGCCCGGCCATGGTCGCCGTCACCGATCCGGTACGTCACCTGCGGGTGACGCCGTTCGCCAGCTACGCCACGGTGTCCTGGGAGTGGCCGGAGGAGGCCCAGCTCGCCGAGGTGGCCTGGAAACTCGACGGCGAGGAGGACTGCGTCCTGCTCAGCCGGGCCCAGTACCGCTCGGCCGGCGGCGCCCGCGTCCCGCTGGGCCGCGAGCCCTGCACGGTGGAAGTCCGCGCGGTCATCATGGTCGGCGACGCTTCCTTCACGGCCCCGCCCGCCCAGGTGATGATCGAGAGCCAGCTGGACGTGGCCATCGCCTATACGGTCTCGGCGCCGCTGGCGGTGGGCCCGTTCGGGGGCCGTTCCAAGCGGGTCACCTTCCGCTGCGACCAGGACTGCGAAGACGTACGAGTCCGGATGGTGGCCTCCCCGGGCCGGGTCATGCCCACCAGCGCCACCGCCGGCATCCCCCTGCTGGAGACCAGCCTGGCCCTGCGGGCCGGGGTGCCGGTCGAACACCACATCGCCGTGCCGCGGTCCATCAAGCGGCCCTACTGGGTGAAGTGCTTCGTGGTGGGCGGCCGGGCCAGGCTCGTCGACCCGCCGATTACCAGCCTCAAGGAGATGTAGTGCCCACCACGGTCTGCCCGTTCTGCTTCCGCAAGATCGACTCATCGCATCTGGCCTACCAGTGCGCGGGCCGCGGGAACATCGACTGCAAGAAGGAAGAGGACGAGGTCAGGAAGAGGCTGACGGGAAGCGCGCAGGAGACGTTTCCCACCTTCATGCCGCCGCCGGGCCGCAACAGCTCGACCGACTGCCCGACGTGCGGCGGGCCGGCCCGGCGGCGGGCCTGCCCGCAATGCCACACCGCGCTGCCCATCGACTTCGTCGACTCCAAGAGCCCGATGATCGGCCTGGTCGGGGCCAAGGGCAGCGGCAAGACGGTCCTGATGACCGTCCTGGTCAAGCAGTTGCGCGAGGTGGTCGGGCTGCGGTTCGGCGCGGACATCAGGATCGCCACCGACAACCCCGACGGGCACCAGGGACTGAGCGACTACCAGGCCAGCCGCGAGGTCCCGCTGTACGCCAAGCGCACGCTGCCGGTCGGGACGGCACAGCAGGGCAGCGCGAGCCGGCAGCGGGTCACGCCGGTGGTCCTGCGCTGGCGGCAGGAAGCGGGCCGCCTGGTCGGCGGCCGGACGCTGCGTTCCACGGTGCTCTCCTTCGTCGACACCGCGGGTGAGGACCTGAACGACCTGGACACCGCGTTCACCCTGGAGTACATCTCGGTGTGCGACGCGCTGATCATCGCCCTCGACCCGTTCGCCCTGCCGGGCGCGCGCGCCCGGCTCAACCTGCCAGAAGCCGCCATCCAGGTCGCTGACGACGTGCCCCTCGACGTGGTGGCCCACATCACCGAACTGCTCCGCACCGAGGGCAAGGTCAAGACCAAGAAACGGATCAGCCTGCCGGTCGCGATCGTCTTCACCAAGATCGACGCGTTCTACCCGACACTGGACCGGCAGAACCCCATCATGGCGACCGCGCCCGCGGTTCAGGCCTACCAGAACGCCGACGGCCTGGCCGTGCACGAGCACATGCTGGCCCTGCTGCACGAGTGGAACGCCGCGGACATCGACACGCACATGCGCCTGAACTACTCGGACTACCGCTACTTCGGCGTGTCCGCGCTCGGCGCGGAACCCAACTACGGGGACGGAATCGTCGCCCCGGGCGGGGTGCAGCCGCACCGGGTCGAGGACCCGGTGCTCTGGCTGCTCTCCAAATCCGGGACGGTGCCGTCCGTATGACCGGCGACGCGTTCGACCGCCTGCTGTACACCGACTGCCGGGCCGGGACGGGCCGCGGCGCGGGCGGCGGCTTCCAGGTGCAGGCGCAATCGGCCGGAGTGGACTCCGCGCAGGCGCGGATGGCCGTGAGCTGGCTGCTCTACGAAGCGCAGAACGCCTACATCGTCGAACGCCGGCCGGTCGAGCAGTTCCCGCCCGGGTTCGCGCACGCCTGCGAGGAAGGGTACGGCACCGCTCAGAGCCGCTACGTGGGGAAGGAAGCGACCGGCGGCCGTCAGGGCAATCACCTCACCGACTGCCTGCTGACCCGCGACCCGGACCTGTACGGCCCCGTCCGGCCGGCCCAGCTCTGGGGCTCGGAACTATGGCGGTCCGAGCCGTGGGACACCAGGGACTGCCCGCGGCTGGACGGCGACCTGCCGCCGGGGCCGCTGACCGTCGACGAGATCGCCGACTGGCTCAAGGACCGCAAGGAGCGCGGGGCGGTGCTGGCCAGGCTGCTCAGCGTGCTGGAGGATCCGGCGGGCAAGCGCGTGGTGATCGTGACGGCCGACGCCGACGAGGCCCTGAGGTGGATCGCCGCGGCCACCTTGCTGCTGCCCACGCGCCTGGCGCTCGAGGTTTCCTTCAAGGTCTTCAGCGCGAATCCGCTGCGCGCCGAGCAGCGGATCGCCGCCGCGCCGAAGGAGCTGAACGCGCAGCTCGCACCCGGCCAGGCAGATCACGTCCTGGTCCTGGACGCGGAAGAATGCGCCATCGACGAGGTCGAGATCAGCAGGCGCGCCGACTTCCTGGTCGACCAGCTGCTGGCCGCGGACGACCCGTACGACGTCATCGACGCGGTCGAGCTGGCCGAATCCCTGCGCGGCAGCCTGCCGCCCGGTGATCATGACGCGCTGCTGACGGGCTGGGCGCTGACCCGGCCCGCCGACCCGCTCATCGACCCGCTCGCCCTGGCCCGCTGGCTGTACGGGGCCGAGGCGCGGCTGCAGTGGGACCACGGCCCGACGGTGGCGGGCCGGATCCTGGAGACCGACCTGTCCGCCGAGGTGCTGCGCTGGCTCGATCAGTGCCTGTCCCGCCGGGCCATGGAGTTCGACGCGGTCGCCGTGCGCAAGCAGCTGTTCGGCGCCGAGCTAGCCGACGCGCGGGCCGGAAAGGCACCGCCCGCGGACGTGCTGACCGACGTGGATCTCGGCTTCGACGACCGCCGGGACGCGGAAAGCGAGCTGTCGTCCGCGATCCTGCTCGGCTCCGACGCGCAGGTGGACCTGATGCTGCGGCTGGCCCGCCGGCATCGCATCGAGCCCGAGCTGACGGCCGCGCCGATGCAGCGGCGCATCGAGGAGTTCGTCGGCGGCTGGATCGACCGCGGCCCGGCGTACGACCCGAACCAGTGGGCGCGCCGTGAGGAGATCCTCGACAGCACGCAGGAGGCGCTGCGGGCCCGGCTGCACGAAGGCGGGCTGGCCGCGGTGCGGCCCGCGCTGGAGCGGCTGTTCCGGTACTTCGCGGACCGGACCGGGGATCCCGGTGATCCGCTCGACCGTCACCTGACCGCGGCGGCCATCGCGGACCGGCCGGGCCGGGAACGCCCGGCCCAGCTGGACGCGGTACTCGACCTGCTGCGGCAGTCGCCGTCGCTCGACGCGGCGGCGGTGGGCCTGCAGCAGGCGCTGATCGAATGGCGGGCGGCCGGCCCCGACGAGGCGGACCTGATCATCACCCGGCTGCCCGGGCAGGTCAGGATCGTGCGGGAGATCGCGGACATAGCCCTGGCCCGGCTGGTCCGCGAGGCCGACGATCCCACCGAGCACACGCTCGACGTGCTGGCGGGCCTGGACCGGCACGGCTTGCGGCCCAGGTCCGGCCCGCTCACCGACCTGCTCGCGGCCGACCGGGACGTCAGCGCGTTCATCGAGGCCACCCGCACCGACGAGTTCGCGAGGGACCGGCGGTACTTCGACGGGATGGTGGCGCGGCTCGGCCGGGCCGCGCCCGGCGTGGTGAAGCTGAGGCTGCGGCCGGTGCTGCGGGCCTGCCTGGAGTGCCGCCCTCCCGGGGTGGGCGGTGAGGTGCTGACCGTGCTCGAGGCCAGGAAACTCCGCCCCAGCCTGGGCCGGCTCCTGATCGAGGAGTGGCAGCAGGAGCTCGGCCGGCCGGAGACGGTCCGCGCCCTGGTCTGGGGCGTCCGGTGCCTGGAGCACCCGCACCTGGCGGCCAGGCGGCGGGAGCAGATCACCGACGCCATCGGTGAGTTCAGGGACGCGCAGAACCGGGACCAGTACGACAAGCTCTACCGCGAGGTGCAGCGCGAGCTCAGGCCGGAAGAGCACCAGACCTGGGCCGAGGCCGGGGCCAGGGAGACCGCCAAGCCGCGCATCAACTTGTGGAAGACCCGGGATGGCGGGCGGTCATGATCGCCGTCGCGCTCATCCTGACCGCCGGGCTCGGGATCCTCATCGGGCTGGTCCTGCTCGGGCTGGGCCTGGTCAGGGGACTTGCCGCCCGGCCCGACCTCGTCGAGCCCGCGGCTTACCGGGACGAGCGCGAAAAGGCCAGGCCGACCCGGGCGGGCGGACTGCGGCCGGACAAGGCCTGGCCGTTCTACCCGTTCCGGCAGGCCTGGGCCGACCTGGGCAAGGTCTGGGCGGAGATGAGCGGCTGCTACCGGGCGATGTGGAAGTGGCCGGGCGACGCCTTCTACAGCGACAAGCGCGGGAGCCCGGTCGGCTGGTGGATCATCTTCCCGGTGCCGGTGGTGATCACTATCTGCCTGCTGGTCGTGGCCGTGGCCTCGGTCGTGTTCTACAGCCTGTTCGCCCTGGTCAGCCTGGCTTGCCTGGCCGTTACCACGGTGGTGACCGGCCCGGTCACGGCCGTCCTGCTCGGCCTGGAGAACGGCCGGCGTGCCCGGCTCCGGACGCAGGCGTCCTGCCCGCGGTGCTTCCACGTGACCCCCTGGCCGGCCTACCGCTGCCCGCAGTGCTCGATCCTGCACCGTGACGTCCGCCCCGGCCGGCTGGGCCTGATCATGCGCCGTTGCGAGTGCGGGACCATGCTGCCCACGATGCCGCTGCGGGCCGCGTGGCAGCTCAAGGCGGCGTGCCAGCGGTGCCGCAAGCCGCTGCCGCCGGGCGCGGGCGCCGTCCGGGACGTGCGGATCAGCGTGTTCGGCGACCCGGCGGCCGGCAAGACCCGTTTCCTGCACGCCGCGCTGGACAGCCTCATGGCCACCGCGGAACGGGCCGGGATCGCCTTCGGGTTCCCCGATCAGTCCTCGCAGGAGCAGGTGGAACTGGGCCTCGGCCGGCTCAGGGCCGGGCAGGACACCGCCAGGACCGCGGGCACGGCGCCGCCCGGCCTGACGTTCCGGCTGGGCATCGGCCCCAGGTCCACGCTGGTGCACCTGTTCGACACCGCGGGCGGGCACTACAGGGATCCGGAGATGCACGATTCCCTCGGCTTCCTCGGCCATTCCCACGGCCTGGTGTACGTGATCGACCCGTACTCGATCGGCCCGGTCCGCGAGCACCTGGCGAGCCGGGGCGGCCGCCACGGCCACCCGGCCGTCACTGACCCGGAAGCGGCCTACGGCGAAGTGGTGGAGCGGCTGCGGGACAGCGGCGTGGCCGGCCGCGGGCAGCGGCTGGCCGTCGTGGTGTCCAGGGCTGACCTGCTGCAGTCCGCCGGGCTGAACCTGCCCGCGGATTCCGACCTGATCGCGGACTGGCTGATGAAATCCGGCGCCCACAACCTGGTGCTCTCCGCGCGACGCGAGTTCGCCGAGGCCCGGTTCTTCGTGGTCGCGTCGCAGTCCGGCGCGGAAGCGCGGGCGGACGACCCGGGAGCGCCGCTGCGCTGGCTGCTGCGGTCGTACGGGGTCCGGCTGCCGGCCGAGACCAGTTCCGGCCGGCACCGGGTCAGCCAGCGGCTCGGCGAGACCACGGGGGCACGGTCATGAAGCCCCCGCCCCAGATCGTCATCTTCCGCATCGTCACGGTCACCATCACCGCGCTGATCCTGCTGACCGTCGGCCTCGGCCTGGCCGGCCGGGGGCCGCTCGGCGGCCTGGGCGCGCGCACCAGCCAGGCGGACCAGCTGGTGCACACCCTGTACGCCAAGGGATGGCTGGGATGAGGCGCCCGGTGGTCGGGATCGACCTCGGCACCACCAACTCCGTCGTGGCCACGGTGGACGAGGCCGGCCAGGTGGTCATCCTGCGGAACGCCGTCGGCGAGGAACTGACGCCGTCGGCGGTCTACTTCGAACCGGACGGCGGCGTGGTCGTGGGCGAGGAGGCCGTGGCGTCCGCCGCGATCGACCCGGAAAACGGCGTTCAGCTCATCAAGCGGCACATGGGCACCGAGTTCCCGATCACGATCCGCGGTCAGGATCACACCCCGGAGTCGATCTCCGCGCTGATCCTGCGGCAGCTCGCCGCGGCGGCGCCGGCACCGCCGGGAGGGCGGGCCGCCGCGGTGATCACGGTCCCGGCGTACTTCGGGCTGGCCGAGCGCGAGGCCACCTACCAGGCCGGCCTGATCGCGGGCCTGGACGTGCTCGAGCTCCTCGACGAGCCCGTCGCCGCCGCCGCGCACTACGGCCTGGCCGCAGGGCCGGAGCGGACGGTGCTCGTGTACGACCTGGGCGGCGGGACCTTCGACACCACGGTGCTGCGGATCAGCGACGGCGGGGTGAGCGTGGTGGCCACCGACGGGCATCACGCGCTGGGCGGAGCCGATATCGACCAGCGGCTGCTCGACCTGGTGCTGGCCCGGCTCGGGGACCTGCTGCCCGGCGAGGCGCTGGACGAGATCGTCGAGGACCAGCGCCAGCTCAGCGAGCTGGCGCTCGGCATCGAGGCGGCCAAGCGCGACCTGAGCGCGCGGGTGTCACGGCAGATCGTGGTGCGTACCGGTACCGGGAGGGTCTGCGTCACGGTGACCCGCGCGGACCTGGACGCGGTCTGCGGTGACCTGTTCGACACCACCGCGGGGATCATCGAACGGGTCCTGGCCGCGGCCAAGCAGGCGGGCGCCGACCCGCCGCAGGAGGTCATCATGGTCGGCGGTTCGAGCCGCATCCCGGTGCTGGCCGACAGGCTGACGCCGCTGCTCGGCGTGCCGCCGCGGCTCGTCGAGCCCGATCTCGCCGTGGCCAAGGGGGCCGCGCTGCGCGCCCACCATCTGTCGGGTACACCGCACCTGGCCGCGCTGACCGGCTCCGGGACCCGCGCCAGGCTCGCGGGCACGGTCAGCCCGGTCGCGCCCAGGGCGGTCGGGATCCTCGTCCAGGACAGCCACGATCCGGCGGGCCAGCGCAGCTTCGTCGAGCATTTCGTCACGGCGAACACGCCCCTTCCGGTGGCCAGGACGCAGGAAAGGTTCGGGACGATCCTGGACAACCAGGAGGCGGTCAGGATCCAGGTGTACGAGCAGGCCGGGGCGGCCGCCTCGGCCGAGTTCGGCCACAACCGGCTGGTGCTCGACGGGGAGCTGACCCAGATCCCGCCGCTGCCGGCCGGCTCGGTGATCGAGATCACCATCCGGATAGCGATCGACGGCCGCCTTTCGGTGATCGCGCGTGAGCCGGTGTCGGGCCGCGAGCTCGTGCTCGAGGCCTTCGTCGAAGGGGTGATCGACGGCGCGGAAACCCGGCGGCTGACCCGGCTGGTCGGCCTGACTTCGGTGCGGGGCTGACGCGTGGCTGACTGGATACGACGCTCGTTCGGCGCGGCCGGGCTCACGCAGATACCGCCCGGGCCGGACCTCGCGGCGCTGCAGGGCCGCTTCGGCGGAACGGTGATGCTGTGCATCGACGTGAGCGGGTCCATGGACGGCGAGCCGATCCTGGAGGCGGTGCGGGGGGCCGAGGAGTTCGTCAGCGAGGCCGTCGCCGCCCGCTACCAGGTGGGCGTGATGCTGTGGAACACCGGCGTCG
>Ga0335083_10005806_pt1 | contig 15549 bp, 9 predicted proteins | sample Lox_Sample_42_FD_206716 | JGI IMG/M metagenome (GOLD analysis project Ga0335083, IMG submission 206716) | Soil microbial communities from Loxahatchee National Wildlife Refuge, Florida, United States - Lox_Sample_4.2 | ecosystem: Environmental > Terrestrial > Soil > Wetlands | place: USA: Florida... | reverse complement strand
GACGTGCTTGTTGTGCACGATCTCCTTGCGCACATACACCGGCGCGCCGTGGATCTGCAGGGCCTTTTCGACCGTCTGAACCGCCCGATCGACGCCTGCGCAATAGCCACGGGGGGCTGCCAGCAGCAGCTTCTCGACCGTGTTCGGCACAAACCTCATTGTAGGCGCGGTCCAGCTACTCTAAGCCCGTGCCGCAGCGACACCTCGATCGGCTTACCCCAGTCGACGCCTCCTTCTTGCACCAGGAGGGCCCTGTCTCGCACATGCACATCGGCGGTCTCACGATCGTCGAGGGGCCTCCTCCGACCATGGACGAGTTCCTCGAGCAGATCCGCCGGCGCCTGCACCTGGTCCCCCGCTACCGCCACAAGCTCGCCCACACCGCCGTCGACAGCGGACGCCCGGTGTGGGTCGATGACCCGGACTTCAATCTCGAGTACCACGTCCGCCACAGTGCGCTGCCGGCGCCGGGGAGCATGGACCAGCTGCAGGACCTCACGGCCCGCATCTTCTCCCAGCAACTGGACCGAACCAAGCCCCTATGGGAGATGTGGCTGATCGAGGGCCTCGAGGACAACCGCTTCGCGCTGATCACCAAGACCCACCACTCGCTGATCGACGGGATCGCGGGTGTCGACCTGGCGACCGTGCTGTTCGATCTCTCGCCCGAACCTCCCGCCCTGCCGACCGACCGCGGCCCGTGGCAGCCACACGCCGAGCCGGGCACGGTTGCGCTGCTCGCCGCCGGCCTGGACGGCGCGATCCGCACGGGCATCTCGCTGCTGGAGGGGGCGCTCTCGGCGCTCACCCACCCCGAGCGGGCCCTCGACCGCGCCCGCGAGGCCGCCGAGGGCGTCGGGGAGATCATCTGGGCCGGCCTCAACCCGGCCCCGGAGACGCCCCTCAACGTCCCCATCGGCCCCCACCGCCGCTTCGTCGCGGTCACCAACGACCTCGACGACTTCAAGACCGTCAAGAATGCCTTCGGCGGGACCGTCAACGACGTGGTCCTGGCGGTCGTCGCCGGCGCCCTGCGCCAGTGGCTGATCTCCCGCGGGCGCCGCACCGAGGGGGTCGAGATGCGGGCTCTGGTTCCCGTATCCGTCCGCCACGAGCACGAACACGAAGGCGCCGGCAACCGCATCGTGGTGATGCGGGGCCCGCTTCCCATCTACATCTCCGACCCGCTCAACCGGCTGCGGTTCGTGAGCAACGCGATGGACGGCCTGAAGGAGTCCAAGCAGGCCATCGGCGCGGAGGTCATCTCCGGCGCCCAGAACTTCGCCCCGCCGACGATCCTGGCGCAGGCCTCTCGCCTGAACTTCTCCACCAGGCTGTTCAACCTGATCGTCACCAACGTCCCCGGCCCCCAGTTCCCGCTGTACGTCCTGGGTAGGGAGATGCTGCAGGCGATCCCGGTGGCGTTCCTGCCCCAGAACCACGCGATGGCGATCGCGATCATGTCCTACAACGGCCAGATGAACTTCGGCCTGCTCGGCGACTTCGATGCCCTCCCCGACATCGACACCATCTCCGAGAGCATCTCCAGGGAACTGCAGACGCTGATCTCCCTGGCCCGCGAGCAGCAGGCCGCGACCGTCTAGCTGCAGCTCCCCGGCGAAGTGGGGTCCGGACCCCATACCGCCGTGCTCCGCCCCCGGAGATACTGGCGCCGCCACATTCGGGCATGGCGGTGCTCCCCCCCGCCCCCCGAGCCGTACGGTGCGAGAGGCGAAGGCAGCATTGGGCTTCGCCTCTCGCCCTACGCCGCCGCGGCTCGCTCGGCGCGCGACGGCGGCGGGTGGCAGTCGGCCGCAAGCGGCGCGCGGCGGTGCCCGGCGGCCGCGGCGCGGCGGCGGGTGGCAGTCGGCGGGCGGCCGGCGGCGCGGCGGCCGGCGGCGCTAGTCCTCGGGAACCTGTTCGCCCCCCTCGATGACCCGCTCGATTTCGTCGAGCGCCGCGCGCGCGATGCCGGCCGCGGGCTCGCCGCCGAGCCCCCAGATCTCCGACAGGGCTTCGATGGCGACCGAGAGCAGCTCCTGGCCTGTGTCCTCGTCGGGCATCGCTCGTGATCTCGCGCCCGCACCCTACCGGGGCAGCTGGGCCCGCCTCACGCCGCCGCGGCAATGGGCGTTTATGTCCCGAGGATGCCCCACGAGAATTTCGAGATCGTCCGCCGCGTGAACGCCGCCTTCAACAGCGGCGACATGGAGCGCATCCTGGCCGTCGTCGACGCGGACTTCGAGACAGCCGTCGGCCCCGAGCTGTCCGCGGAGCCGGACACCTATCGCGGCCACCACGGAGTACGCCGCTACTTCGACTCGTTCCACCACGCCATGGACCAGATCCGCTTTGACCCAGGCCGGTTTCGGGCGTCGGGCTCCTCGGTGGTCGTCGCCCTGCGACTCAGCGCGAGGGGCCGCTCCACCGGGATCCCCGTCGAGCAGAACCTCGGGCAGGTATGGACGGTCCGCGACGGCAGGGCGCTCCGGGTCCGGAGCTACCTCACCTACCGGGAAGCGCTCGAGGCCGCGGGCCTGGAGGAGTAGGCCGGCCGCCGGGCTTCGCCCCGCTTCCGCAGCACCCCTCTCACACCGTCGCGGTATTCCGGACGGGCACCCGCACCGCAAGGCCCCCCGGAGCGTTCCCCCTCGTCGGGGGCCGGTACGTGTCCCCTCGCACGACCATCTCGGGGGCATCGTGCGATTAGCGGGAGCGGGGACCGGGGCACCACGGAGTCTCCGCTCCCGCACGTGATGGGCGGGCGCGTCCCCCGCCGGCCGCGTCAGAACCCGAGCGCGAACTTGGCGTCCTCGCTCATCCTCTCCGGCGACCACGGAGGGATGAAGACCATCTCGGTAGAGACGCTCGTCACGCCTTCCAGCTCCCCCACGAATTCCTCGATCTGTTCGGTCACGTGGGGGCCGATGGGGCACGCCGCGGTGGTCAGCGTGAAGGTCACGTGGACGTCTCCGCCGCTCACCTCGACGCTGTAGATCAGGCCGAGTTCGACGAAGTCCAGGCCCAGCTCGGGGTCGATCACGTTGGACAGGGCGTCCATCACGTCTTCCTCGCTAGGGGGCGATTCGGACGTCGCGGGCCCCGCCGGTGGGGGGGTCGCCGGCGCGGTTTCCGGGGTCGGAGCCGTTGCCGCCGGCGCGGGTGTCGCCCCCGTCGCCGACGAGGTGGCCGGTCGCGGGGACTGCGCGGTCTCGTTCAGGGGCGCGTGGTGCTCGTCGCTCGGTGGCGGTGCAGCATCTGCCATCGACTCGATTCTAGTTCTCGCAGCCGAGCCGATCCCAGATGTAGAGCTGGATGCACTCGTTGGCGAGCTCGACCGCACGCTCCCCGGAGAGACGTGGCAGCACGGTATCGAGCGCCTCGTCCTCGCACACCCCCGCCTGGAACGCTTCCTCGCCGCGGAAGCCGGCCGCGATCTTCAACGCCTCACGGCGGTTCTCGCCGAGGCTGGGGAACACCCCCACGAGAAAGTCCGTGTTGGCGATCGGCTGACCCACCTCCAGCGAGGCGTGCCACGCCGCCAGCAGGTTCAGGTCCTGCTCGTCGAGGTCGGCGATCGCCTTGGCGTAGTGGTGGCAGAGTTCCTGCTCGGGTATCGCGTCCACCCAGGCCCGCACGACCTCGCCGACCAGCTGGCGGCGCGCCTCGCGGCCCACGGACCCCGCGATCACGCGGATCGCGTCCTGAGGCTCGATGAAACACAGTGGCATCGCTACTCCCATGAGTGAGGAGAGATCTTCAGAGCGGACTGTAGGCACCTGTGTGGACGGCATTTCTGGCTATACGCCGAGCACGTCCCCGGCCCGCCCCAGGGTCCCCTCGTCGAGCGTCTGCTCGGGGACACCGAGCGTGGCCCGCCGTCCCTCCTGCCAGTTCGCCAGTGCCAGGTCGAGCGCTTCCACGGGCACCTCCAGGGCCGCCGCAAGGGCCCCGGCCCGCCGCTCCAGCAGCAGCGGGTCGCCGATCGCGAACACCCTCTTGGCGGCCGCCAGCGTGAGATCGTCGCCGGTCGCGGACCGGCCGGCCCCCAGGCGGAGGTCCTCCCCCCTCAGCTCGTACAGGCCCAGGCGCCCGAGCGTCACCAGCAGCTCGTAGCGGCCCGCCCGCCCGAACCCCGGCAGCGCCAGGCGCTCGAAGATCCGCTCGAAGCGCCGCTCCGGCGTCCACCCGGGGTCCCCCCGGAAGGCGGCCGCCTGTGAGTCACCCGCCCACTGGCGGTAGGCGAGCAGCGTCGCGTCGCCGCGGGCGGGGTCGTGGGAGCTCCGCGGCCCGAGCTCCAGCCCGGAGAGGTCGGGGAACTGGCCGGGGCCCGCCGAGCTCGACAGGGCCTGCGCGATCGAGGCGAAGGGGTCGCCGCCCTGGTCGCCGCCGCCGAGGTGGCCGCCCTGGTCGCCGCCGTCGCCGCCGTCGCCGCCGTGGTCGCCGCCGTCGCCGCCCTGGTCGCCGCCGTCGCCGAGGTGGCCGTCCAGCTCGCCGCCCTCGTCGCCGTTCTGCAGCGGCGACAGGTAGGCAGCCAGGAAGCAACCCCAGGTTGCCCGCTCGAGGTCGCGCCCGCTGAGCGCCCGCAGCTCGCCGTAAAGCCCGGGTGGGTCCGAGGCCAGCAGCTTCAGCCGACCGGTCGCGAAGGCGACCTCACCCGCCAGCCGCTCGGCGTCCGCGGTCGAGCCGAGCCCGGGCACGAGCCCGCAGCTGTAGCCGTCCCGCAGCGCCCGCAGCTCGCGCCGCACGTGCAGCGATTCGCGCGTCGGCGTCCCGGCGCGGCCCTGGCTGCGGCGGGAGGCGGGTTTGCCGGACGTGCGCCTGCGGGTGCTCGCCGGCGCCGCCGCGGCCCGCGTCTGCTCCCGTTCGCGGGCGCAGATCGGGCAGCGATCTACGAAACGGTTGTGACGGCAGAAGTCCGGCACAGGACGGGTCGGGCATACGCGCGGGCGCGGGCCCTCTCGGCTCCCGCCCGGCGCTCCTTGTCGAGCGCGTACAGGTAGTCGTCGAAGTCGACCTGGATCGTGTGGCGCTTGGAGGCCACGTAGCGCGCCCGCATCGCCGCCTGGTCGCGGGCGATGTCGGCGACCAGCTGCTCGCGGGCCGGGAGCGCGTAGTCGCCGATCAGGTAGTCCCCCACCCACGCGCCCTGGGCCTCGGCCAGCGGCATGATCGCCCCCAGCGGCTGCAGCAGCCCGATGAAGAACACGTTCGGGATCTCGGGGTGGAAGACCCGGCGGAACAACTCGATGCGGTTGTCCGGCGCGGAGATGAGGTCCTCGTCGAAGAACGGGAAGCTGATCTTGTAGCCCGTGCAGTACACGACCACGTCGGCCTGCGCGGTGGTGCCGTCCACGAAGCGCACCCGCGAGCCCTCGAAGCCCTCGATGTTGGGCTTGGGCGTGATCGTCCCGTGCTGGATGCGGTCGAGGATCCGCCCGGACACCGTCGGGTGGGCCTCCCCGAAGCGGTGGTCGGGCTTCGGCAGCCCATAGCGCTCGGGCGGGCCGGAGTAGGTTCGCAGCAGCCCGTTGACGAAGCGCTGGCGCACCTTGAAGGGCACCCTTGGGTCGTTGCGCAGCTGATCGGCCGGTTTGCCGAACAGGTACTTGGGCACGATCCACACCCCGCTGCGGGCGGCCAGGTAGGTCTCCTCGGCCACGTAGGAGGACTCCACGGCGATGTCCATCGCGGAGTTGCCCATCCCCAGGACCACCGCCCGCTTGCCGGCGAAGATCGAGTTGTCCACGTAGGAGTGGGCGTGCAGCTGGCGCCCCTCGAAGGTGTCGGACCCGGGGAACGGGGGTTCCGGCCAGCGCGGGTCCCAGTGGTGGCCGTTGGCGACGAGGAGGGCGGCGTAGGTGCGGCGCTCGCCGTCCTCCAGCTCGACCGTCCAGGTGCCGTCCTCGGCGCGAGCCGCGTGCGCGACACCGGTGTTGAACGTGATCCGCTCGCGCAGCCCGAAGTGATCCACGTAGTCGTCGAAGTAGGCGGCGATCTGGGTGTGGTGGGGGAAGTCGGGATAGGACTCCGGCATCGGGTAGTCCGAGTACTGCATCCGCGGGCGGGAGGTGTTGATGAACAGGTCGCGGTAGGCGGCCGACATGCCGTTGCGGTTTTCGAACACCCAGTTGCCGCCCACGCGGTCTGACTTCTCGAAGCAGTCGAACGGGATCCCCCGCTCGTGCAGCGCCTTGGCGGCCGCGATCCCGGAGGACCCGGCGCCGATCACGCACACCCGCTCGGGCGCGCTCATCCGGCGCCGATGCCGGGGCCGACGTGCTGGGGCGGGCCCTCGGGGCCCTCGTCGGCGTCACTGTGCCCCGCGAGCGCCTCGTCGCGCGGGACGCCCGCGCCGGGCGGCCCGTCGAGGCCCTTCAGATAACGGTCCACCATGCGCGCGCACTGGCGCCCCTCGTTGATCGCCCACACGATCAGTGACTGGCCCCGGCGGGCGTCTCCGGCGGCGAACACGCCCTCCACCGAGGAGGTGTAGGGGGCCACCGCCCTGACGTTGCCGCGGGGGTCCTTCTCTACGCCGAGCTGGTCGATCAGGTCCTGCTCGGGGTGCAGGAAGCCCATCGCGAGCAGCACGAGCTGGGCGGGGAGCTCGCGGTCGGTTCCCGCGAGCGGCGCGAACGGCGGCTCGGCCCCCGCCTCGGCGAGCACCAGTGCCGCCACGCCGCCGCCGCCGTCGTCGCGGAAGGAGGTCGTGGTCACGGAGTAGTCCTGCTCGCCCACGCCCGTGTCGCCGGCCTCCTCCATGGCGTAGCTGAGGCGGTACTTGGCCGGCCACAGCGGCCATGGCGTGCGGTCGTCGGGGCGGCGCTCCGGGGGGCGCGGAAGCAGCTCCAGCTGGACGATCGAGCGCGCCCCCTCGCGCACCGCGTTGCCGACGCAGTCGGCGCCCGTGTCGCCCCCGCCGATCACCACCACGTCCTTGTCCGCGGCCGTGATCGGGCGCTGCCCTGCGGGCGCGGGGACGGTCGGCGCGGGGCCGAGCTGGCCCGCCACCCAGCGGTTGCGGAAGTACAGGTAGTCCATAGCCGGGTGGATCCCGTCGAGCTCCCGACCTGGTATGTCGAGCTCGCGCGGAACCCTCGAGCCCGTCGCCAGCACCACCGCCGAGAAGCGCTCACGCAGCTCCTCCACGGTCACGTCGCGGCCCACGTCAACCCCGCAGCGCAGCTCCACGCCCTCCGCCACCAGCTGCTCCACGCGCCGCTGCACCAGCGACTTTTCGATCTTGAAGTCGGGCACCCCGAAGCGCACCAGCCCGCCGGCGGCCTCGTCGCGCTCGAACAGCGTCACCTCGTGTCCGGCGCGGCGCAGCTGCTGGGCGGCCGCCATCCCGGCCGGGCCGGAGCCGACCACGGCCACCGAGAGCCCGCTCAGGATCCGTGCGTGGGGCGGCTCGGGACGCACCCACCCCTCCTGCCAGGCGCGGTTGATGATCGAGTTCTCGATCTGTTTGATCGTCACCGCCTCGCCCTCGCGGATCTCCAGCACACACGCCGCCTCGCAGGGCGCGGGACACAGGCGGCCGGTGAACTCGGGGAAGTTGTTGGTCGCGTGCAGCTGCGCGATCGCATCCTTGAAGCGGTCGCGGTACACGAGGTCGTTCCAGTCGGGGATCAGGTTGCCGAGCGGGCAGCCGTTGTGGCAGAACGGGATCCCGCAGTCCATGCAACGGGCACCCTGGTCGCGGAGCTCCCCGACCGGCCGCTGCAGCTGGAACTCGCGGTAGTCGCCGGTGCGCTCGCGGGGGTCGCGCTGTGGGATCCCGCGGCGCTCGATCTGCAGGAACCCCCCCAGCTTGCCCATCAGGGTCCGGCCTCGCCGACGGCGTCAAGCGACCGGCTCGGCGCCTGACCGCCGTTGGCGGGCGCCGCGGCCAGCGCCTCCTCCTGCTCGCGTTCCCTCAGCACCCGCTTGTAGTCGTGGGGCATCACCTTGACGAAGGCGCCGCTGGAGATCAGCTCCTCCCAGCGTCCGAGCACACCCTCGGCGACCGGCGAGCCGGTCCGCTGGCGGTGCTCTTCGATCATCGCCCTCAGCTCCAGCACGTCGGCCTCGGAGGGCTCTTCGAAGCCCACCATGCCCATGTTGCAGCGCTTGGAGAACATCCCGTCCTCGTCGAGCACGTACGCCACCCCGCCGCTCATGCCGGCGGCGAAGTTGCGCCCCGTGGGACCGAGCACCACGACCCTGCCGCCCGTCATGTACTCGCAGCCGTGGTCGCCGACGCCCTCCACGACGGCCCACGCTCCCGAGTTGCGCACGGCGAAGCGCTCGCCCGCGAGGCCACGGAAGAAGGCCCTCCCGGCCGTCGCCCCGTACAGCACGGTGTTGCCGACGATCACGTTGTCCTCGGCCTTGAAGTGCTCGCCCATGCCCTCGCGGGGACGGATCGCGAACACGCCCCCGGACAGACCCTTGCCGGCGTAGTCCTGGGCGTCCCCCCACAACGTGAAGGTCACACCCGGGGACAGCCAGCCGCCGAAGCTCTGCCCCGCGGAGCCCTCGAAGTCGACCGTGATCGTGTCACGGGGCAGGCCCTCGGGGCCGTGGCGGCGGGCGATGTGGCTGGAGAGGATGCCCCCGACGCAGCGGTTGCGGTTGCGGATCGGCACGCTCAGGCGCACCGGGCGGCGCTCCGTCAACGCGGACTGGGCGCCGTCCACCAGCTTCCAGTCGAGCGCGTCCGAGAGAACCTCGGGCGGGGCCTCCACACGCCTGCGCGGGGCGCCGTCGTCGAGCTCCACGTGGGTGAGGATGTGCGTGAGGTCCACACCACGCGCCTTCCAGTGCGCGATCGCCTCGTCGGCGTGCAGCAGGTCCACCCTGCCGGTCGCCTCGTCCAGCGAGCGCAGCCCGAGCTGCGCGAGGATCTCCCTGACCTCCTCGGCCACGAAGAAGAAGAAGTTGACGACGTGCTCGGGGGTGCCCGTGAAGCGCTTGCGCAGCTCCGGGTCCTGGGTGGCGATCCCCACCGGGCAGGTGTTGAGGTGGCAGGCGCGCATCATGATGCAGCCCGTGGCGATCAGGGGGGCGGTCGAGAAGCCCATCTCGTCGGCCCCGAGCATCGAGGCGATCACCACGTCGCGGCCGGTCTTCAGCTGGCCGTCGGTCTGCACGACGATGCGCGAGCGCAGGTCGTTCAGCAGCAGCGTCTGCTGGGTCTCGGCGAGGCCGATCTCCCACGGCACGCCGGCCGCCTGGATCGAGGACAGCGGCGAGGCGCCCGTGCCGCCGTCGTGGCCGGAGATCAGCACGCGGTCTGCGTTGGCCTTCGAGACGCCCGCGGCGACCGTGCCGACGCCGACCTCGGAGACGAGCTTGACCGACACCTGCGCCTCGGGGTTGGAGCAGCGCAGGTCGTAGATCAGCTGCTTGAGGTCCTCGATCGAGTAGATGTCGTGGTGGGGAGGCGGCGAGATCAGTCCCACGCCCGGGGTCGTGTGGCGGATCGAGCCGATGTAGTCGTCGACCTTGTGGCCGGGGAGCTGGCCTCCCTCTCCCGGCTTGGCCCCCTGGGCCATCTTGATCTGCAGCTCGTCGGCGTTGACGAGGTAGTGGATCGTCACGCCGAAGCGCCCGGAGGCGACCTGCTTGATCGCCGAGCGGCGCCGGTCGCCGTTGGCGTCGGGCTTGAAGCGCACCGGGTCCTCGCCGCCCTCGCCCGTGTTCGAGCGCCCGCCGAGGCGGTTCATCGCGATCGCGAGCGTCTCGTGGGCCTCGCGGGAGATCGACCCTAGGCTCATCGCACCGGTGCAGAAGCGCTTGACGATCTCGCTGGCGGGCTCGACCTGTTCGAGCGGGATCGGGCCCGAGGGCGCGGGCGAGAAGCTCAGCAGCCCTCGCAGCGTGGCCTTGCGGGCGGCGTCGTCGTTGACCATGTCGGCGTACTCGCGGTAGCGCGTGAACGCGTCGCTGGAGCGCACCTCGGTGTGGGCCTGCTCATCGCCCCTCAGCGCGGCGGCGACATCGCCGTTGGCACTGCGGACCGCATGCTGGACCAGCGCGATCGTCTCGGGGTTCCAGATGTGGTGCTCGCCGTCGCGCCGCCAGGCGTACACGCCACCCACCGGCAGCAGCGAGTCGGGCGCCACCGGGTAGGCGCGCGCGTGGCGCTCGAGCGCCTCCCGAGCGAGCGCCGACACCCCCACCCCGCCGATGCGCGAGGCGGTGCCGGTGAAGTGCTTGTCGATCAGCTCCCGGTCCAGGCCGACGGCCTCGAAGATCTGGGCTGCGCGGTAGGACTGGATCGTGGAGATGCCCATCTTGGAGATCGTCTTCAGCAGTCCTTTGCCGATCGCCTTGACGTAGTTCTGGGCGGCCTGCTCGGGATCGAGCACCTCCGTGCTGCCGTCGGGCGCGGTGCGTACGAGGCGTTCCTCGAACACGAGCTCGTCGAGCGTCTCGAGCGCCAGATAGGGGTTGATGGCGCTGACTCCGTAGCCGATCAGGGTGGCGAAGTGGTGCACCTCGCGGGGCTCGCCGGACTCGAGGATGATCCCCGCCCGCAACCGCGTGCCCGCGAGCGTGAGGTGGTGGTGGACGGCGGCGACGGCAAGCAGCGAGGGGATCGGCGCCCGCCGTGGCCCCAGCTGGCGGTCGGACAGCACGATGATGTTCACGCGGCGGGCGATCAGCTCGCCGGCTTCCCGGCAGATGCGCTCGATCGCCCTCTCCATCCCCTCCGGGCCCTCCTCCACCGGCCATGTGATGTCGAGCGTGTCCGCTTTGTAGACGTCGTGCTTCACGTTGCGAAGCGTCTCCAGCTCGCGGTTCAGCAAGATCGGCTGTTCGAGCAGCAGCTTGTGGGCGTGCTCGGGGGTCTCTTCGAACAGGTTGCGCTCGTTGCCCAGGCTGGTCGCGAGGCTCATCACGATCTCCTCGCGGATCGGGTCGATCGGCGGGTTGGTGACCTGGGCGAACAGCTGCTTGAAGTAGGAGAACAGCGGCGGGGCCTGGTCCGAGAGCACCGCCAGCGAGAGGTCGTTGCCCATCGAGCCGATCGGCTCGGCGCCGTCGATCGCCATCGGTGCCAGCAGCACCCGCACGTCCTCCTGGGTGAAGCCGAAGGCCCGCTGGCGCAGGTGCAGCGGCTGGTTGGAGATCGTCACCTGTTCGGAGGGCCGCAGGTCCCCGAACGGAACCGCGTTGCGGGCGTACCACTCACCGTAGGGATGCTGTGTGGCGATCTCCCGCTTGAGCTCCTCGTCCTCGACGATCCTGCCCCGCTCGAGGTCGACCAGGAACAGCTTCCCGGGCTGCAGGCGGCCCAGTCGCTTGACGTTCTCGGGCGGGATGTCGAGCAGCCCCGACTCGGAGCCGAGCACGACGTAGCCATCGAGCGTCTCCACCCAGCGGCCGGGCCGCAGCCCGTTGCGGTCGAGCGTCGCCCCCACCACGCGGCCGTCGGTGAACGCGACCGAGGCGGGCCCGTCCCACGGCTCCATCAGGCACGCGTGGTAGGCGTAGAAGGCCTTCAGGTAGTCCGGCAGGTCGTCGCGGTCCCGGTAGGCCTCGGGGATCATCATCATCGCCGCGTGCGGGAGCGAGCGCCCGGCCAGCATCAGCAACTCGAGCACGTTGTCGAAGGTCGCCGAGTCGGAGTTGCCGGGCGCGACCACCGGAAGGATGCGCTCGAGGTCCTCGCCGAACAGCTCCGAATGCAGCTCGCTCTCGCGGGCGCGCATCCAGTTGACGTTGCCCATCAGGGTGTTGATCTCGCCGTTGTGGCAGATCACCCGGTAGGGGTGGGCGAGCTCCCAGCTGGGGAAGGTGTTGGTCGAGAAGCGCGAGTGCACGAGCGCCATCGCGCTCTTGGTGCGTTCGTCGCGCAGGTCGGCGTAGAAGGGCGCCAGCTGGTAGCTGATCAGCATGCCCTTGTAGTTGATCGTGCGTGAGGAGCTCGAGACCACGTACAGGCCGGGCTCCTCGGCGGTCAGGTCGGTGATCCGGCGGATCACGTACAGCTTGCGCTCAAAGGCGTCCTGGTCTGTCTCGCAGGGGCCGGTCGCGCCGACGAACAGCTGACGGATCACGGGCCGGCATTCGCCCGCCACGCGCCCGGCCTCCTCCGGGGAGACGGGTACGTCGCGCCAGCCGAGCAGGCGCTGGCCCATCTGGGCGACGGCGTCCTCGAGCAGCTTTTCCAGGCGGCCGCGGGCGGCGTCGTCGGCGGGCAGGAAGCACATCAGCACGCCGTAGGCCCCCGCCGGCGGCAGCTCGAACGGCGCCACCGCACGGAACAGCTCGTGGGGCATCTGCATCAGGATCCCCGCGCCGTCGCCCGTGCAGGGGTCCGCGCCGGTGGCACCCCGGTGCTCGAGGTTCTCGAGCGCCGTGATCGCGCGCACGACCACCTCGTGGGTGGGCTCGTTGTCGAGCCGGGCCACCATCCCCACGCCGCACGCGTCGTGCTCGAAACGAGGGTCGTAGAGTCCGGCTTCCCGGGGCGGGTGCGTGTTTCGCGAGTTCATGTGAGTGCTCCCTTGGGGCCGTGCATCCCGGGCTGGCGCTGAGGGGCGTCCTTGCAAGACGACCGTGCACCGTGGCGCAGGCAGTCGGGCACCTGAGGCGGAGCCCGAAGGGTAGCAGCGAAACAGGCCGAGAAAACCCCTCTTCGCAGGGAAAATGAGCAGCCTCTAAACCAATTGGCAGCACCCATATCCGGCCGTCCGCCAGGCGCCTGAGCTCAGCTCCCGCCCCCCGCGGGCGCCGCCTGCTCGGCCATCGTCGCGCTCTCCGGCCACGAGCACAGCCGGGCGCGCCCGGGACAGGTCGCGCACAGCCCCCGGTGCGGGTTCGGGCTGACCGCGAAGCCGGCCCGGAGCGCGTCCCTCACCCGGGTTTCGAGCGAGGCCTGCAGCGCCCCCCGTTCGTCCGCCTGAAAGCGCGCCGAGGCCCACTCTCCGGGCCGCTCCAGGAACCAGTGGAGCACCTCCACGGTGTCCCCTCCTGCACGCAGCACGGCCAGCGCGTACAGCTCCCGCTGCAGCGTGTAGTCCCGTGCGACCAGCTTCTCGAGGTCGTCCTGTGCGCCCACCGGGTCGCTCTTGTAGTCGACCACCATCCAGCCACCTCCGCGCTCCTTCGCGAGCACGTCGATCACGCCTGTCAGCAGCGGCAGCCCGCCGCCGGCGGGGTAGGAGAACGGGTGCTCCCGCCAGACCTCCTCCGCGGCCGCGATCCGCAGCGCGGGCGACTCCCTCAGCGCCCGCCCCAGGAGGCCGGCGATCACCTCCGCCTCGCCCCGGCCCGGGCGCATCCCCAGCTCGCGGGCGGCGTCGTCGATAGCCCCCGGGGTCGGGTACCGCGTCTCGGCGAAGTCGTGCAGCTCGAGCACGCGATGGATCAGCGAGCCCCGCGAGAGCGCATCCAGCATCCCCGTCCCGCGCCCGCCCGGCGAGGCGCCCTCGGCGCGCCACTCCTCCATGCCGAGCACCCGTTCCAGGTAGTAGCGATAGCCGCACCGCTCGAGCTCCTTCAGCGAGGAGTAGCTCGCGGTCTGCAGTTCGATCGCCGTCGGGGGCGCGGGCGCGACGAGACGACGGGCCAGGGAGGCCACCGCGTCCTCGAGGGTCAGCTGGGCCGGGTTCACGCCACGGGCAGTGGGCGCCGGGGCGCTCTCCCCGGCCGTGGGCGACGGGGCGCCCGCCAGAGCCGTGGGCGACGGGGCCCCCGCCAGAGCCGTGGGCGCCGGGGCGCTCTCCCCATGCGTGGGTGCCGGAGCGCTCTCCGCGGCCGTGGGCGCCGGGGCGGGCAGCAGCGCCGCCGCCACCTGGGGCGTCGCCAGCAGGCAGCGCACGTCCTCGCCGCCCGACGCGGCCGGGAGAACGATGCCGTCGAGGCCTCCGCCGGGCGGCATCTGCTGTTCGAGCTCACCCAGGTCGCCGGCTAGCGCCGGGGCCAGCCACGAGATGTTCGTCCCGTTGGCGCCGTCGCCGGAGCGCCTTGGCAGCTCGAGGGCTCCGCTCAGCAGCAGCCGCTCGCGGGCGCGGGTCATCGCCACGTACAGGATCCGGTCCTCCTCGAGGGCTTCGTCGGCGCGGCGCTCCTCGCTCAGCTGCTGATAGTCGAGCGCCGGCGTGCTGTCGGAGCCGTCGAGGTGCGCGAGGCGCAGGCCGATGCGGTTGCCCTCCACGAGCAACTCCGGTGTGCGCTTGTTGGGGGCGCGTCCGAGGTCGGCTACGCACACCACGGGGAACTCCAGGCCCTTGGCGGCATGGATGCTCATCAGGCGGACCGCGTCGCTGTCGGACAGCGCCGGGGCGTCGGCCTCACCCGAACGTTTCTGTTCCTTCAGGTAGGCGACGTGGTCGAGGAACCCCCGCAGGTCGCGCCCCTCGCTCTCCTCGAAGCGGCGTGCCAGACGGGCGAGCTTGTAGGCGTTGGCGAGCTCGCCGGGCTGTCCGGCCGCCAACGCGGGCGAGCCCTCGCCGGACGCAGGATGCTGGAGCGCCCGGGAGATCAGCTCGCCGAGGGGCCGTAACGGAACCCCGGCGCGCTCGCTCGCGGCGAACACGCAGAAGCGCTCGAGCGCGAGCTCGTCGGCGGGCGCCAGGCCCAGCTCGGCGCCGGCCCCGATCGCCAGCTCGAAGGCCCGCCCGCCGCGCTGCTGGGCGGCGAGCGCCAGCAGCGCCATGCCGTCGCGCGAGACACGCGCGAACGGGCCGGCCAGGCACGCGTACAGGGCCTCCTCGTCGAGCGGGTTGGCCAGCACCCGCAGGTATGCCAGCAGGTCTTCGACCGTGCGGCCCTCCCAGTAGGCGCCGGCCGAGGCGAGCGTGGCGAGGCCCTGCTGCTGCAATGCCCGCTCGTACACGGCGATGTCCCCGAGCGCGCGCAGCAACACCACCACCTCCCGGGGCCGCGCCTCCCCGGCGGCGACCAGCGCCCCGACGCGGCGGGCGAGCAGCCGTGCCTCGGCCTGGCGCCAGAGGGGCGCCCGCGGCAACCCGGCGCCGATCGCGCTAGCCCCGTCGCCGCCGAGAGCGTCCTCCCAGCCGGCCTTCTGGGTGAGCAGCAGCTCGACCGCCACCCGATCTGGTTGCGGGTCGGGCTCGCGGGCGGCGTGGGCGCGCGTGAACCCCTCCAGGCGATCCTCGAAGACCGCTCCCACCGTTGCCACCAGCGCAGGGCGGCTGCGGAAGTTGAGCGTCAGCGCGAGGCTCGAGCCGGACGCGGACAGACTCTCGGCGCGCTCGCGGAAGATCGCCACCTCGGCGTGCCTGAAGCCGTAGATCGCCTGGAACTCGTCGCCGACGGTGAACAGGTTCTCGCGCTCGAGCAGGCCCAGGATCTGGAGCTGGCGGCGGTTGGTGTCCTGGAACTCGTCCACCATCACCAGCTCGAAGCGGGCCGACCAGGACTCGCGGATCTCCCGGCGGCCGCTGAGCAGCGCCGCCGCCAGCAGCTCCAGGTCGTCGAAGTCGACCGCCGCCCGATGCAGCTTCATCGCCTCATATGCCGCCGTGAAGGAGCCCAGCAGCCGGTCCAGCAGCAGGCACGCCGCCGCCGCCCGCGCGTCGTCGGGTT
>Ga0335083_10005803_pt1 | contig 15552 bp, 12 predicted proteins | sample Lox_Sample_42_FD_206716 | JGI IMG/M metagenome (GOLD analysis project Ga0335083, IMG submission 206716) | Soil microbial communities from Loxahatchee National Wildlife Refuge, Florida, United States - Lox_Sample_4.2 | ecosystem: Environmental > Terrestrial > Soil > Wetlands | place: USA... | reverse complement strand
AGCGCCCGCTCGAGGTCGGCGATCGCTTCACGCAGCCGGCCCGAGCGTTCGTAGATCCGCGCCCGGTAGTAACGCAGGTCCGGGAAGGTCGGATTTTCCTCGAGCGCCCGATCGAACTGTTCCTCGGCGCGCGCGTACTGCGCCGCATGGAAGAACGCGAGCCCGAGGTTGGCGCGCGCCTCGGCGGCGTGCACCAGCGCGAGGCAGTGGTCGGGATCGTTGGGATCCCGCCGCTCGCCCAGAACGGTCTCGAAGCACTCCGCCGCGAGCGCGTACTCACCCCGGTTGAAGTGGAGGATCCCTGCGTTGTAATCCCGCGTGTGCCCCCACTTCACGAGCGAGGAGAGCAGGCTCATCCGGCGGTCAGTCCATCTGCCGGCGCAGGAACGTCGGCACCTCCAGGGACTCGCCGCGCGCGTCGGTACGGCCCCACTGCGGGCGGTTCGGGTGGCGCTGCCATGCCGGCTGCTCGAGCTGCGCGTAGTCGTCCTCCGCGGCGTTCACCTTGCGCGCCGGACGCTCCACGACGCGCAGGTGCGACGCGCTCACGCCGAAGCCGGTCGCGACCACGGTCACGACGACCTCGCCGTCGAGCGCCGGATCGATGACCGCGCCGAAGATGATGTTCGCGTCCTCGCCGGCTGCCTGCGTCACGACCTGCGAGGCCTCGTTGACCTCGTGCAGGCTCAGGTCGCGCCCGCCCGTGATGTTGAGCAGCACGCCCTCGGCGCCGTGGATCGAGATGTCCTCCAGCAGCGGGCTCGACACGGCGCGCGTCGCCGCCTCGACCGCACGGTTCTCGCCGCTCGCGCGACCGGTGCCCATGAGCGCGTTGCCGCGCGCGGCCATGACGCTCTTCACGTCGGCGAAGTCGGCGTTGACCAGTCCGGGGACCGTGACGAGATCGGCGATGCCCTTGGTCGCCTTGAGCAGCACGTCGTCGGCGATGCCGAAGGCCTCGACGAGGGGCGTGCCGCGCTCGACCACGGTGAGCAGCCGCTCGTTCGGGATCACGATGAGCGTGTCGACCTCGGCGCGCAGCTCCTCGAGACCCTCGTCCGCCTGGCGCATCCGGCGCCGGCCCTCGAACGTGAACGGCTTGGTGACGACGCCGACCGTGAGCGCGCCCGACTGGCGCGCGAGGCGCGCGACGACGGGCGCCGCGCCGGTGCCCGTTCCGCCGCCCATGCCGGCGGTGACGAACACCATGTCGGACTCGGCGAGCGCGTCGCCGATCGCCTGCTCGTCCTCTTCCGCGGAACGCCGGCCCTGCGACGGATCGCCGCCCGCACCGAGGCCGCGCGTCGCGCTGACGCCGATCTGGATGCGGGTCGGCGCGAGCGACTGGCCGAGCGCCTGCACGTCGGTGTTCGCGGTGATGAACTCGACGCCGCGCAGACCCGCGCCGATCATGCGGTTCACGGCGTTGCCGCCGGCGCCGCCGACGCCGATCACCTTGAGCCGGGCCGCGGACGTGCGCTCGATCTCGAGCTCGAAGCTGGTGGTGGACATGGGCACCCTCCTTGTGCCGGTATCGCGGCCGTCCTGGCCGCTCGAGCCCGGCGATCGTGGATCGTCAGCGTGTCAGAACCGGCCCGCGAACCAATTCCAGAGATCGAACTTGCCGCGCGGCGCCGTACGACCGTTCTCCGAGAACATTCCCTGCCCGCCCTCCGGCTTCGCCGCCTGCAGCACGAGCCCGACGCCGGTCGAAAAACGCGGATCGGCGACGTTGGCCGAGAGCCCGCCCAGACCACGCGGCACGCCGAGGCGCACCGGCATCTCGAAGACCTGCTCGGCGAGCTCGGAGATGCCCGGCAGCAGGGACGTGCCGCCGGTCAGCACCACGCCGCCACCCAGCAGCTCGGCGAAGTGGTTCTTGCGCACCTCCTTGTTCGCGAGCGCGAAGATCTCCTCCATCCGCGGCTCGATCATCGAGGCGAGCACGTGGCGGGAGATCTCGCGATCGGCGCGGCCGCCGACGCCCGAGACGCCGAGCAGCTCGTCGGCGGGCACCCGCGAGGCGAGCGCCGAGCCGAACTGGATCTTGATCGCCTCGGCCTTGTCGATCGGCGTGCGCAGACCGATGGCGATGTCGCTCGTCACGTTGGCGCCGCCGAACGGGATGATCGCGGTGTGGCGGATCGAGCCCTCATGGAAGACCGCGACGTCGGTCGTGCCGCCGCCGATGTCGAGCAGAACGACGCCGAGGTCGCGCTCGTCGCCGTCGAGCACGGCCATCGCCGAGGCGAGGGGCTCGAGCACGAGGTCGTAGACCTTGAGCCCCGCACGCTGGATCGCGCGGCAGATGTTCTTCGCGCTCGTCACCGCGCCGGTGATGATGTGGACCTCGGCTTCGAGCCGCACGCCGCTCATCCCGACGGGGTCCTTGATGCCATCCTGGTCGTCCACGATGAATTCCTGAGGGATCACGTGGATGATCTCGCGGTCCATCGGGATGGCGATCGCCTTGGCCGCCTCGACGACGCGCTCGACGTCGGCGGCGGCGATCTCGTTGTCCTTCCGGGCCACCGCGATCACGCCGCGGCTGTTGATGCTGCGGATGTGGTCGCCGGCGATGCCGGCCTGCACGCCCTTCACCTCGACGCCGGCCATGCGTTCGGCCTCGTCCACGGCGCGCATGATGCTGCTCACGGTCTTGTCGAGGTCGACGACGACGCCGCGGCGCAGGCCCTCGCTCGGAGCGTTGCCGACGCCCACGACCCGGAGCTCGCCGGCCGCGTTCTGGTCGGCGACGATGCACGAGATCTTGGTCGTTCCGATGTCGAGTCCGACGAAGGTCTTCGTCGCCTGCGCCATGAGCATCCCTCCCTGGATGTCTAACTCGGCTTCGAGCCGGGCGGATCCGCTGCGATCGGTCGCGCGTCCCGCACGATGACCTGTTCCGGCACCCGGAGATCCACTTCCGTGGGTCGCATGCCCTTGCGCTCGAGATCCGCGAGTGTCGCCCGCAACCCCGAGAGCTGCCGCGTGCTCGCCGGCCACGCCGGACCGATCACGCGAATGCCGTTCATGAGCACGAGTCGCGTCGTCCGATCCTCGGCGACGTCGACTTCCGAGACCTGGCCCGCCAGTCGCAGCGCATTGTCCCCCAAAACGGCGGCCCATGCGAGCCCTCTCTGCACCTGCGGGGTGCGGATCTGCGTTCCCGGCCGGTAGGCGGAGAAGTCGGCGCCCGCGAGCATTGGAACGTCGGCGACGACGCCGGGCTGGAGCGGCTCGAGCAGCACGCCCGCCGTGTCGATCTCCCACGGCTCACCGTGCGCGACCGCGAGCGCGGGCACGCGCTCGACGATGCGCACCTCGAGGCCGCGCAGCGCCCGACGGAAGACGTCGACGCGCTCGATGCGCGGGTCCGTGAGCACGAGCTGGCGCACGCGCGCCGGGTCGAGCGAGAGCAGGTCCTCGCCCTTGCGGAGCCGCGCGTCGCGCTCGATGCGGTCGGCGTCGAGGTAGCGAAGTCCGCTCACCTGCACGTCGGTGAGCACGGCGTAGCGCCGGCGCAGGGCGCGCCACGGCACGAGCGCCAGCCCGGTCGCAACCAGCGCGAGCGCGAGCCCGCCGACGAGCGCGACCGCCGGACCGCGCGGCCGCGGACGCGCCGGGCGCTGGAGCGCGCGGCCCTGATAGGACGGCGTCACCGGCCCGCCCTCACCGCGCCACCCTCGCGGCCGGCGCTGCGGCGAGACGCCGCAGCACGTCGTCCCCGAGCCGCCACACGTCGCCCGCGCCGAGCGTGAGGATCGTGTCGCCGGGCGCGGCCACCGCCGCCGCGGCCTCCACCGCCGCGGCGCCCGAGCCCGCGTCCTCGACGTGCGAGGCGCCGTGGGCGCGCGCCGCCTCGACCAGGCTGTGGCCCGAGACGCCGGCCAGCGGTGCCTCGCCCGCGGCGTAGACGTCGAGGATCCAGACGCGGTCGGCGTCGCCGAAGCAGCGCCCGAACTCCTCGCGCAGCGCCGCCGTGCGCGAGTAGCGGTGCGGTTGGAAGAGCACGAGCACGCGCCCGCCCAGCTGCCGCGCGGCCGCGAGCGTCGCCGCGATCTCGGTCGGATGGTGACCGTAGTCGTCGATCACGCGCACGCCGCCCGACTCGCCGCGCGTCTCGAAGCGCCGGCCGACGCCGCGGAAATCGGCGAGCGCCTCCGCGACGTGACCGAAGCCCACCTCGAGCTCGAGCCCGACCGCGATCGCCGCGAGCGCGTTGAGCACGTTGTGGCGGCCGGGGACCTGGAGCGTCACCTCGCCGAGCGCGCGACCGCCGGCGACCACGCGGAACGACGAGCCGTGCGGCCGCAGGCCGATGTCGAGCGCGCGCACCCCGGCGTCCTCGCGCGTGCCGTAGAGCACCGTCCGCTTCGAGACCTGCGGCAGGATCGCGCGCACGTTCTCGTCGTCGGCGCACAGCACGCTCACGCCGTAGAACGGCACACGGTTCGCGAAGTAGACGAACGCCTGGCGGATCTCGGCGAGGTCCGCGTAGTGGTCGAGGTGCTCGCGGTCGATGTTCGTCACCACGGTCACCGCGGGTGCGAGCCGCAGGAACGAGCCGTCGCTCTCGTCCGCCTCGGCGACGAGGAACTGGCCGTGGCCGAGCTTCGCGTTGGAGCCGAGCGCGCGCAGCCGCCCGCCGACGACGATCGTGGGATCGAGCCCGCCGCGGCTCAGCACGGCCGCGACCATCGACGTCGTCGTGGTCTTGCCGTGCGAGCCCCCGACCGCGACGCCGTATTTCATGCGCATGAGCTCCGCGAGCATGTCGGCGCGCGCGATGACCGGCACGCCCGCGGCACGCGCCGCGACGAGCTCGGGGTTGTCCTCGCGCACCGCGGACGAGTAGACGACGACCTGCGCCCCCTCGACGTTGGCCGGCGAGTGGCCCGGGAACACGCGGCCGCCGAGCTCGACGAGCCGCTCGGTCGTGTCCGAGGCCTTGAGATCGCTGCCCGTCACCTGATAGCCCATGTTGAGCAGCACCTCGGCGATTCCCGACATGCCGCTGCCGCCGATGCCGACGAAGTGGATGCGACGGGTGTGGCCGTACACGGCTCAGCGCCCCCCGCCGGCGCCGGGATCCTCGACGGCCTCGACGCTGCCGTCGGCCCAGCGCAGCAGCGAGCGCGCCAGGCGTGCCGCGGCATCCGGACGCGCGAAGAGCCGCGCGTTCGCCGACATGCGCGAGAGCGTCTGGCGGTCCGAGAGCAGGTGCGCGACCTCCTTCGCGAGCCGCTCACCCGAGAGCTCGGCGTCCGGAATCAGCACGGCGGCGCCGCGGTCGACCAGGTTGGCGGCGTTGTCCTGCTGCTCGTTGTGCGCCGCGTACGGATACGGCACGAGGATCGAGGGCAGGCCGCACACGGCGATCTCGGCGAGCGTCATCGCGCCCGAGCGGCAGACCACGAGGTCCGCGACCGCGTAGGCCATGTGCATCTTGCGCACGAACGGCAGCACCGTGACGGGCAGCTGCTCCGCCGCGACCACGGCCTGCACGCGCTCGAACTCACCCCGCCCGGTCTGGAGCAGGCACTGGACCTCGATGCGGTTCTTGAGCCGACGCAGCATGTCGAGCGCGGCTTCGTTGATCCGGGAAGCGCCGAGACTGCCGCCGAAGACGAACAGCGTGGGCCGGCCGGGCTGGAGCTTGAACTCGCGCAGTGCGGGCTCGCGTTCACCCGTGAGGATGTGCGCGCGCACGGGGTTGCCGGTGACCTTCAGGTGATCGCGGCGCGAGAAGTGCGTGCGGGCCTCGACGAAGGACAGGTGCACTTCGTTCGCGAAGCGGGCGAGCACTCGGTTCGCGAGCCCGGGCACGCTGTTCTGCTCCTGCAGGATCAGCGGGCGGCCGAGGATGCGCGCCGCGAACGAGACGGGTGCGCTCACGTAGCCGCCCGTGCCGAGCACCGCCTTCGGGTTCTCGGTGAGCACGAGCACGAGCGCCTGCACGAAGCCCAGCAGGTTGACGATCGCCGCCCAGGGCCACAGCCACCAGCGCCCGCGCGCGAAACCCGAGCCGGCGAGGAAGCGGATCGGGAATCCGGCCTCCGGGACGGCCTGCGCCTCCAGCCCGCGGCGCGTTCCCACGAACACGACCTCGCAGTCGCGCCGCTGGCGCTTGAGCTCCTCGGCGACCGCGATCCCCGGGAAGACGTGGCCCCCGGTGCCGCCGCCCGCGATCAGGATTTTCATGCGCCCTCCCTCGCCCAGCGCTGGCGCGTGAGCGCCTCGGACTCGCCGTTGAGCGCGCTGATGCGATAGAGGATGCCGGCGGCCGCGAGGTTCACGACGAGCGCCGAGCCTCCGTACGAGACGAACGGCAGCGGCAGCCCGGTGGTCGGCGCGAGCCCGGTCGCGACCGCGAGGTTCGCGAGCGCGTAGAGCGCGATCTGCACGGTGAGTCCGCCCGCGACGACCGCCGCGAACGGGTCCGCGCAGCGCACCGCCACGCGCATGCCGCGCCACACGAACGCCGCGACGAGCCCGATGAGCAGCGTCGTGCCCCAGAAGCCGAGTTCCTCGCCGATGATCGAGAAGATGAAGTCGGTGTGCGCCTCGGGCAGGAAGAGCAGCTTCTGCATGCCGGCCCCGAGCCCGCGCCCGAGCAGCCCGCCCGAGCCGATCGCGATGAGCGACTGCTCGAGCTGCCAGCCCGCGCCGCGTGCGTCGAGCTTGCCGCTGAAGACGAAGTCGAGGAACGTGCGGACGCGCCCCATCTGGTAGGGGTGCGTCGCGAGCGCGAGCGCCACCGCGGCCGCGCCCGCGCCGATCGGCGCGAGCAGGTAGCGGATCGGTGCGCCCGAGAGGAACAGGATCGCGAGCGCGGTCCCCATGAGCAGCCCGGCCGAGCTCAGGTTCGGCTGCTTGAGGATGAGCGCCGCGACGATGCCCGTGATGACGAGCGGCGGCAGCATGCCGCGCCAGAAGCCGAGCTCGGCGATCGGGCGGCGCTTGAGCCACCACGCGAGGAACAGCACCGCGGCGACGCGCGCGGGGTCGGTGGGCTGCAGCGACATCATGCCGGCGTGCAGCCAGCGCGTCGCGCCCTTCGCCATGTGTCCGAAAGCGATCACGCCGACGAGGAGCGCACACGCGACGCCGAGCGCGAGCGGCGCGGCGGACTCGAGGCGGCGGACGCTGAGGTAGCGGGCGCAGGCGAAGAACGCGGCGCCGCCCAGGACGATGCGGATGAGTTGCTGGCGCAGGAAGTAGTTCGGGTCGTGGTAGTGGACGAACGCGAAGAAGGAGCCGGAGGAGTAGACCATGACCAGCCCGACGCCCGTCAGCACCAGGGCCAGCCCCAGCAGCCAGCGATCACCCCGCATCACGAAACAACGCCTCCTTGCGCGAGCCGGCGGACTTCGTCCTTGAAGCGCCTGCCACGGTCCTCGTAGTCGAGGAACATATCGAAGGAAGCGCAACCTGGCGAGAGCAATACGACGCCCCCCGGGCCGGCCGCCCGGCGGGCCGCTTCGACCGCGGCGCGCATCGAGGCCGCCCGCTCGGTCGGGACCCCGGTCCAGGCGCGCTCCATCGCCCCGGCGCCCTCGCCGATCAGCACGAGGTGGCGCACCGCGCGGCGCACCAGCGGCGCAAGCGGCGAGAAGTCCTGCCCCTTGTCGCGGCCGCCCGCGATGAGCACGACGGGGCGCTCGAAGCTCTGCAGCGCGACCTCGAGCGAGCTCGCGTTGGTGGCCTTGGAGTCGTTGACGAACTGCACGCCCTCGACCTCGCCCGCCGGTTCGAGCCGGTGCTCGAGCCCGCCGTACGCGCGCAGCACGCCGCGCAGCGCCTCGGGCGCGGGCTCGAGCGGCATCACGGTCGCGAGCGCGGCGAGCGCGTTGGCAAGGTTGTGCGGGCCCGGCAGCGCGAGCTCGCGGCGGGGCAGCAGCCGCTCGCGACCGCCGCGCCACGCCAGGACGAGATCGTCGGCCTCGACGAACGCGCCCTCGTCGACCGTGCGCTCGCGCGAGAACTCGAGCGGCTGCCCCCCGCCCGTGCGGCGGCGCGTCACCTCCGGGTCGTCGGCGTTCCACACCGCCCAGTCGTCCTCGTCCTGGCGCTCGAAGAGCCGCTGCTTCGCGGCGCCGTAGGCGTCGAACGTGGGGTGGCGATCGCCATGGTCGGGCGTCAGGTTGAGCCAGGTCGCGACGAAGGGCTTCAACCGCTCGACGGTCTCGAGCTGGAAGGACGACACCTCGACGACGAGCAGCCCCGAGGCGCTCACCTGCTCGGCGACCTCGCAGATCGCGCGCCCGATGTTGCCGCACACTTCGACTTCGCGGCCCGCGGCGCGCAGCAGAGCGCCCGCCAGGTCGGTCGTCGTGCTCTTGCCGTTCGTGCCCGTGATGGCGAGGAGGGGCGCGCGCGCGGCCATGAAGCCGAGCTCGAGCTCGCCGATCACGGGCAGCCCGCGCTCGCGCGCCGCGGCGGGCAGCGCATGGTCGGCGGGGATCCCGGGGCTCAGGACCACGAACTCGCGGTCGTCGAGCAGGCCGGCGTCCTCGCGCCCGAGCGCGAGCGTGACGCCGTCGGCGGCGAGCGCGGCGGCCTGCGGCAGCTCGGCGGCGCCGCGCCGGTCGCAGAGCCGCACGTCGACCTCGTGGCGGGCGAGCAGCCGCGCCGCGGCGACGCCGCTGCGCGCGGCGCCGGCCACCAGCGCGCGCCGGCCCGGGAGCGGATGCCGCGCGTCGAACGTCACTGCAGCTTGAACGTCGAGAGCGAGAGCAGGGCGAAGAGAGCCGCGACGATGTAGAAGCGCAGCACGACGCGCGACTCGGCCCAACCCTTGAGCTCGAAGTGATGGTGGAGCGGCGCCATGCGGAAGACGCGGCGGCCGGTCAGTTTGAACGACGCCACCTGGATCATCACCGAGAGCGCCTCGGCGACGAACACGCCGCCCACGAGCAGCAGCCAGAACTCCCGCTTGATGAGCACGGAGACGACGCCGAGCGCACCGCCGAGCGCGAGCGAGCCGGTGTCGCCCATGAAGACGTTCGCCGGGTGGCAGTTGAACCACAGGAAGCCGAGCGCGGCGCCCACGACCGCCGCGCAGAACACGGTGAGTTCTCCGCTGTAGACGAGGTGGCTGATGTTGAGGTAGGCGGAGAACTTGGCGTGGCCGCTCACGTACGCCATGCCGGCGAAGGCGATCGCCGCGATCGCGACGAGGCCCGACGCGAGCCCGTCGAGGCCGTCGGTCAGGTTCACCGCGTTCGACGAACCGGTGATGACGAAGATCACGAACGGCACGAACGCCCAGCCGAAGTCGATGTAGCGGAACTTGAGGAACGGCACGTGCGTCACGGTCGGCGAGAGCCCGGGCTCGGGATGGAGCACGATGATGAGCCCGACGATCGCCCCGATCGCGATCTGCCCGGCGAGTTTCCAGCGCCCGAGCAGACCCTTCGGGTAGTTCTTGACGACGCGCAGCCAGTCGTCGAGAAAGCCGAGCCCGCCGAGCCACACCGTGGTCGCGAGCGCGAGCCAGAGCTGGCGCGAGTGGAAGTTGCCCCACAGCAGGCACGGCACCACGATCGAGGTGACGATGAGGATGCCCCCCATCGTCGGCGTGCCCGCCTTGCCGTAGTGGGTCTGCGGTCCCTCCTGCCGCACCTTCTGGCCGAGCTTCACCCGTCGCAGCCAGGCGATCATGGCGGGGCCGAGCAGGAAGCTGATGAGCAGCGCCGTGACCGCGGCGTAGGCCGAGCGAAACGTGATGTATCGGAAGACGTTCAGGAACGAGAGACCCGGCAGCTTGTGCAGCGGGTAGATCCACTCGTGGAACACGCTCAGCTCTCCTTCCCGAGACCCGCGAGCACGTCTTCGAGCGCGGCGCCGCGCGAGGCCTTGACGAGCACGACGACGCCGGGCGCGAGCACCTCGGCGAGCGCGGCCGCGACCGCCGGCTTGTCCGCGAACGTCCGGACCCGCGCGCGTGCGCGCCGCGCGCCGGCTGCATAGTCGCGCGCGTGCGCGCCTACTGTCCACAGCTCCGCGTGGCGAACGCGGGCCCCGGTCTCGCGGTGGAGCGCGCCGGCGCCGACGCCCAGCTCGAGCATGTCGCCGAGGATCGCGATACGCGTGCGTGCGCCCGGCCAGTCCGCGAGCGTCGCGAGCGCGGCCGCGGTCGAATCGGGGTTCGCGTTGTAGCAGTCGACGAGCAGCGTCGCGCCGCGGGCGTGCACGACCTCCATGCGGCCCTTGAGCGGCGCGAACGCCTCGAGCGCCGTCGCGACCGCCGCAGGATCGAGCCGGAAGCGGCGCGCCACCGCGAGCGCCGCGAGCGCGTTCTGCACCTGGTGCCGGCCCACGAGCCGGAGGTGGACGGGCGGAAAGCCCTCGACCTCGAGGCGCGAGCCCGCCTCGCCAAGGTCCTCGAGCCGCGACGGGCGGACGTCGGCGCGCCTCGCGAGCCCGTAGGTGATGACGTTCGCCGCCGCGCCCTTCACGGCCGCAAGGAGCCGCGGCGAGTCGGCGCCCACGAACGCCGGCTGGCCCGCGCCGAGCGCGTGGACGAGCGACGCCTTCTCGCGCGCGATGGCCTCGAGCGAGCCGAGTCCCTCGAGGTGCGCAGAGCCGGCGTTCGTGACGATCGCCGCCGCCGGCTTCGCGAGCGCGGCGAGGGCCGCGATCTCCCCGGCATGGTTCATCGCCAGCTCGACGACCGCGGCCTCGTGCTCGGGACGCAGCTCGAGCAACGTGAGCGGAACGCCCCACTGGTTGTTGAGGTTGCCCTGCGTGCGCAGCGTCGGCGCGGCCGTGCCGAGTGCCGAGGCGACGAGCTCCTTCGTCGTGGTCTTGCCCGCGCTGCCGGTGACGCCGAGCAGCAGCCCGCTCCAGCGCTCGCGATGACGGAGCGCGAGCCGCTGCAGCGCCGCAGTGACATCGTCGACGAGCACGAGCGGCCCGAGGCCGAGCGCCGCGATGCGCGGGTGCGCCGCGCGCGCACACAGCGCGGCGGCGGCACCGCGCGCGAAAGCCTCGTCGAGGAACGCGTGCCCGTCGACGTGGCTGCCGGGCAGCGGCACGAACAGCATCCCCGGCTCGAGCGTGCGCGTGTCGATCGAGGCGCCCGTGACGCCGCCCCTCAGGAACGCCTCCCGCGCGCTCGCACCCTCGGGCACGCGCGCGACGACGAGATCGCCACCCGCCCACTGCGCGAGCTCGACGAGCGTGATCGCGGGATGCGTTCCGATGGTCACGTCCGCCCCGCTCCCAGCGCCTCGCGCGCGACGGCGCGGTCGTCGAACGGCAGCACCTCGGCGCCGATCGTCTGCGTGGTCTCGTGGCCCTTTCCCGCGATGAGCACGATGTCGCCCGCGCGGGCGGCCGCGAGCGCCTCCGCGATCGCGGCGCGGCGGTCGAGCACGACCGCGAGCGCCGCTCCCGGCGCGCCCGCCGCGATCTCGCGGGCGATCGCGGCCGGATCCTCGCTGCGCGGGTTGTCGTTCGTCACCCACGCGCGGTCGGCGCCGGCCGCTGCGATCGCGCCCATGCGCGGGCGCTTGCCGCGGTCGCGGTCACCGCCACAGCCGAACACGCACAGCACGCGGCCCGGCGCGTGCTCGCGACAGGCGGCCAGCGCGCGCTCCAGCGCATCGGGCGTGTGGGCGTAGTCGACGACGACCCCAAAGGGCTGGCCCGCTTCGACGCGCTCAAGCCGCCCCGGCACGCCCGCGAACGCCTCGAGCCCGCGCACGGCCTGGTCCTCGCTCGCGATCGCGGTCGCGACCGTCGCGACGAACGCCCCCGCCGCGTTGAGCGCGTTGAAGCGCCCGAGCAGCGGCAGCACGAGCTCGCGAGCGATCGCCCGCCCGCCGAGCGCGCCCTCGAGCCGCAGCCGCAGTCCGTGCGGGAGCGTCGCCAGCACGTGCGCGCGCAGGTCCGGGCCCGGCGCCGCGCCGAAGCGCACGGTCGATGAGGCGTGCCCGGTGGCCGCGGCGGTCACGACCGCGCCCGAGGCGGGGTCGTCGGCGTTGACGCCCGCGATCCACTCGCGCCCGCGTCCGCCGCCGTTTCGCCCGTCGAACAACATGAGCTTGGCGTCCCGGTAGGCGTCCATCGTGCCGTGGTAGTCGAGATGGTCCTGCGTGAGGTTCGTGAAGACGCACGCGCGCGGCTGCAATCCCCACGCGCGCCGCTGGACGAGGGCGTGGCTGCTCACCTCGATCGCGACCAGCGTCACGCCGAGCGTTCGCATGCGCGCGAGGTGCGCCTGCAGCTCGGGCGCCTCCGGCGTCGTGAACGCGCTGGGTTCCGTAACGCCCTCGATGCGGACGCCGGTCGTGCCGATCACGCCGCAGCGCAGCCCCGCGGCCCGGCCGATCGCTTCCGCCATGTACGTCGTCGTGGTCTTGCCGTTCGTGCCCGTCACCGCCACGACGTCGAGGGTGGCGGAGGGATTGCCGTGGAACGCGCACGCTGCCTGGGCGAGCGCGAGCCGCGGCTCGGCCACCTCGATCGTCGTCGCGCCCGGCCAGCGCGCGCCGACGGGCCCGACGACGGCCCCCGCCCCTGCGGCGATCGCGGCCTCGGCGAAGCGTGCGCCGTCCGCCTTCGCGCCCGGCAGCGCGAAGAACACGTCGCCCGGCCGCACGCGCCGCGAGTCGAGCGCGAGGCCGGCCACGATCGCGCCGTCGGGGCCCGTGACGCGAGCGCCTTCGAGCTCCGCGGCCAGCTCGCGGACCGTCACGGGCGGCGGGCCGGCGCCGCGACCGCGGCCGCCTCGATCGCGCGCGCTCCCGCCGGCGAGTCGGGTTCCTCGCACCACAGCCGGCAGCCGCCGGAGATCGGCAGCGGCGTCCCCGGAGCGGGCTCCTGCCGCACGACCAGTCCGCGTCCGACGAGGTGCGCGGTGACCTGGCGCAGCGAGAGCTCGCGCAGCGCCTCGCGGACGGGCGCGCCGCGGAGATCGGGCAGCTCCCGGCCGAGCGAGTCGCCGGGCGGCGAGAGCAGCGCGAGCACGGACGCGCCCCGCTCGACGGGCTCACCCGCCGCGGGCGATTGCGAGAGCACGCGCGGGCCCTGACCCTCGAAGTGCGCGTGCAGGCCGTACTCGCGCAGGCGCGCCTCGGCCTCGTCGCGCGGCAGCAGGCTCAGGTCCGGCGCGGTGACGGCGGGCACGGCGGGCGGGCGGGCCGCGACGGGCAGGCTGAGCGGTCCGATGAGCCCGGCCGGCTGGCGCATGAGATCGAGCATCACTTCTCGGAATACGGGGGCAGCGACCTGGCCGCCATAGTAGATCGAGCCGTGGGGCTCGTCGATCACGACCACGCCCACGAGCCGCGGATGATCGGCGGGCGCGAACCCCGCGAACGACGAGATGTACATGCCGGGCCCGTAGCGGTGCGTGCGCGGGTCCATCATCTGCGCGGTGCCGGTCTTGCCCGCGATCTTCAGGTCCTTGAGCCGCGCCTCCGTCGCGGTGCCGCTGTCCACGACCGCACACAGCATCTCGCGCAGCGTCGCGGTGGTCGCCTCGCTGAAGACGCGGCGCGACGGCTGCGGGCTCCAGCGCCGCAGCACGCGGCCGTCGGCGGCGCGCAGATCGTGCGTGAGCAGCGGCTCCATGAGCACGCCGCCGTTCGCGATCGCCGAGTAGGCGAGCGCGAGCTGGAGCGGCGTCACCGCGACCTCCTGCCCGATCGCGATCGTCGGCGTCGAGCGCGGCTGCCACTCGCTCACCGGGCGCAGCTTGCCCGCGGTCTCGCCCGGGTACTCGATGCCGGTGAGCTCGCCGAAGCCGAGGGAGCTGGCGTAGCGGTAGAGCCGGTCCGCGCCGAGCCGGATGCCGAGCTTGCTGCACACGATGTTGCTCGAGTTCTGGATCGCGCCGAAGAACGTGTAGCCCGCGTGCGCGTGCGCGTCGCGCATGAACACGCCGGGCAGGATCTCCGACCGGCCGCTCTCCGACGCCGTGAAGTAGTCGCCCGGGCGCGCGAGCCCCTCCTCGAGCGTCGCGCCCGCGACGACGATCTTGAACGTCGAGCCGGGCTCGTACTGGTCGGTAAACGTCCAGTTCTTCGCCTGCCCCGGCGGCAGGTGCGGCACGCACACGGCCGCGCGGATCTCGCCGGTCCACGGATCCATGAACAGCGCGTAGCCGCGCTTGGCCTGGAGCGTGTCGACGGCGCGCGCGAGGTGCTGCTCGACAATCGACTGCAGATCCGCGTCGATCGTCAGCGTGAGCGCGGCGCCGTCCTGCGCGGGATGGCCCTCCGCGCCCGGCAGCTTGAGCACGCGCGTCGCACCCGCGCGCACGACGTTCACCCACCCGGACTGCCCGCCGAGCTCCGCGTCGTACTGGTACTCGATCCCGTCGACGCCGACGTTGTCGCGGTTCGTGCGCCCGAGGATTTCCGCGGCCGCGGTTCCGAGGCGGTAGTCGCGGCGCGTGTCGTCCTCGACGACGACGCCCGGAAGCTTGAGCGCCCGGATCGCCTCGCCCACCTCGGGCGGCACCTCGGTCGCGATCCACGAGAAGCCGTGCATCTGTTCGATGCGCCGCCGGAGCGCGCGCTCGTCCTCGCCGAGCAACGGGGCGAGGCGCTGGGCGGCGGCCGCGCTCCCGGCGAGCTGCGGGCGATAGACCGCGACCCGGCTGATGAGCAGGTCGTGCGCGAGCACGCGGCCCTCGCAGTCGAGCAGCGGTCCGCGCTTCGGGATCAGCTTGCGGCGCTGGAGGTGGTTCTCGGCCGCGCGGGTGACGAACTGACCGTGCAGCGCGAGCTGCAGCCACGCGACGCGCGCCCACAGGCACGCGAACAGCAGGAAAAGGCCGGCCGCAGCCAGCAGCACCCGACTCTTGCGCAATTCCCTGTGGGTCAAATGTTCCCTCCCTGGAACGGCGGTTCACGCGGACCGCCGACCCACGTGCGCGGTGCTGAGGCGCGGCCGGCCAACATCGGCCGGGCGCGACGAATCGTCGGACCGGTTCTAGTCCACGCGTCGTCCCCGCGCCGAGGCGTCCGGCACGAGCGATTGGACGATGCGGCTCGCGAGCGCACCGAAGGGCGCGGCCGCGGACGCAGCACGCGTCTCCGCGGGCTCGAGGTACTCCTCGGGCAGCTGGACGATGCGCTGCGGATCGGCGGGCTTGAGGCCGAGCGCGCTCGCGAGTGGCGCGAGCGAGGCGCGGCTGGACTCGCGCTCGAGCTGGGCCCGCGCCCACTCGAGCTCGGCGTTGGCCTGCTGCACCTGCCGCGTGGCGCGCCCGATCTGGTCGCTGAGGCTCGCCACCGTCGAGCACTGCCAGACCTCGAGCAGCAGCGCGCCCAGCACGGCGACCGCGAGCAGCGCGACCCCGGGCCGGATCGGGTGGGCGTCGAGCACTCGCCACCTCGCGGCGGGGCGGCGTCGATGATCCATCATCGCGGATTCCTCCGGAATGCCCTGAGCCGCGCGCTTCGTGCGCGCGGGTTGGCGGCCTGTTCCTCACTCGAGGGGACGACGACCCTGCGGGTCAGCTCCTGCCACGTCGGCGCCGCCGCCCCGTCATCCATGACGGGGAAGCGGCGCTGGGATGCCACGCGCGGCACA
>Ga0335083_10005802_pt1 | contig 15552 bp, 12 predicted proteins | sample Lox_Sample_42_FD_206716 | JGI IMG/M metagenome (GOLD analysis project Ga0335083, IMG submission 206716) | Soil microbial communities from Loxahatchee National Wildlife Refuge, Florida, United States - Lox_Sample_4.2 | ecosystem: Environmental > Terrestrial > Soil > Wetlands | place: USA... | reverse complement strand
GCTATTTCGATACGTCGGCCAAGCACCATCACGCTGATGAGGAAGAGGACCTTTTCCCGGCATTGATCGAATCGATGCCCGGATCGGACGCGGTGTGCGTGCGTCAGATGATCGAAGGGCTGAAGGCGGAGCACCGCGCACTGGAAACGGCCTGGCGGCACCTGCGCGCCGTACTGGAAAGAATCGCCGGCGGCGAATCTGTCCTGCTTGGCTTGGACGCGGTCGAAGCGTTCGTTGGCCTCTACGAGCGCCACATCGAGCGTGAGGAAAGCGAGCTGCTGCCGATGGCTGCGCGACTGCTAAGCGATGATGATCTCGCTCGCATCGGTCGCGCGATGCGCGAGCGGCGAGGGATCGGCGAAGTGTAGGAGTGTGAAGTGCTCGCGCTGCAGCCCGGGCACCACAGGCCACCTGCATCCCACTGACAACTTGGAGCCGCGAGACTGCTGTTACCGTTCCGCCGCAACAGGCGCAACTGGACTGGCGCGAGGAGGCGACGCGCGGAACGGATAGATGAGCTGTCCCGCCAGTGAATTGGGGAGTTTCGTCTCGATGCCGTACGCCGACGGCCACTGATTCCGAGGGACGTAGTAAGTCCCGAAGATCCGGTCGAACCATGGCAGCGTCGGGGCGTAATTCCGGTCACGGTGCTCGCCCAGGGTGTGGTGCCAGAGGTGAAACGACGGCGTGGCAATCACCCATTCCAACGGGCCCAGGCGCCAGCGCAGGTTCGAATGGATGAAGAACCCCCACATGGTCACAAACAGCATGATCAGCGTGGGGACGATGCTTCCCGTCCGGGTGATCGGGTCGGCCACTCCCAGAATGTAAGCGGGAATCAGCCCGCACAGCTTGTTGAAAACGTTGTCGATGGGATGGGCGCGCGCGCTGATCAGGAAATAGACATGCTCGGCGCTGTGGTGGATCGAATGGAAGCGCCACAGAAACGGGATTTCGTGGCACGCGCGATGGCCCCAGTAGAAACCGAGTTCGGCCACGAGCACACCGACACAAACGCGCATCCAAAGCGGCCATGCCGCGACCGCTGCCTGCACACTCCACGGGACCAGCTTGTGCGCCGCCCAGGCAGCAGCGGACAGGGGAACCGCAAGCAGAAGCCCCGGGACAATGCCGCTGACGAAGTAGTAGCCCAGATCCTGAGCGAGGGCCTTGCGGAAGAACTTTTGCGGATGGACTGCAAACAACCGCTCGAGCGGCACGAAGATCAGCGTGAGAAGAAGCAGCCAGGCGGAAAGCCTCGCCACGTCCAAGGCGAACGCCAGGAGATGCTGCTGATCCAGAAACAAAGGCAAGAGGGCTGTCCGGACTTTCCGGCGGGTCGCCCCCGCCGGCTATCATGCCCGCCATTGTCGGGCACGATAGCCGTGAAAGGCAATCAGCCTTTCGCGCCGCGCTTGCCCCGACGCAGCCGACTCGCGCCAAAGCCAAGGAGGGCGGCGCCGAAGAGCGTCAAGGATGCAGGCTCCGGAGCCGTCGGCGTCGTATTCACGCCCTCGAGGAACAACGTCGGCGGAAGATTTGTCGTACTGCCGCCATCACCCCATGCCAGGAATGTCAGTATCGCTGTCCCGCCTGGTCCCAAGGTCAAGCCAGTCGTGTCAAAGCTCAGATTGACATTGTTCCAATCGGTGTTGTGCCCTGACAGAGTGTTCATCAGCGGCGAATCCATCTCGATATCACCGGCGGCACCGGTAACCGTGCAAGGGCTGCTCGCGCAGTTGACACCGATCCCGCCATCGCCGAGGAACACTTTCCACTGCTCGGTGGTGTTGCCGGTAAAACCGGTTTGCTGCCCGGCGGCCTGCTGGAACTGAAGGGTGTATGTAGTGTCCGCCGTCAGCCCTGAAACGGTCTGGAAGATCGTGCTCTCGAACTGGGGATTGCCATCCGCTTGATAGAAGTTAGTCCCGGCCGGGACGGTAACCGAGAATCCTGGATTAGTATAGACAGCGTAGACGTTGGGGATGCCGCCCGTAAAGCCCTCGGAGCCTTGCTGACCGACATAGATAAGACCGTCGATTTGCGCGGCCGCACCGATCGACCACCCAGTCGGCGCCACGTAGGTAAAAAAGTCCTTTTGCGAGTTTGCCGGTCTGAATGTGTTGGTTAACTGGTTGAACTCGATGTTCGTAACCGGCAGGATGTCCGCCTGGGCCGAATAGGCGACAAGCGACATGCCAGCCAGCACTGAAGCGAATTTCAGGAACGGTTTATGCACGGTTTCTCCCCCTCTGCAGATAATCGAGAACGAATGAGTACGAACAAGCGTCAAGCACGATGTATGCCGATACAGTCATCGAAGGAATATCAGTCGGTTACGGATTCCTTGTGGAACCCCTTGTAAAGTTCTTCGACAGACCCTCAGGGACTTGACAGGAAATCAGCAGCGGCGATGGCATCCGTCGGCGCGGCGCCCGGAATTGCCGCTGCCCCGAGGCCCTCAGTGCCGAGTACGCAGAGGCAGAATCGCAAGACCCAGCAGAGCGAGCCCAACTAGGGCGAGCGTCCCTGGCTCGGGGGTGGCGGCTGCGCCCGGTGTCGACCCGATCGAGAGTTCGAGCGGAGGGTCCGACGTGAGCGACGCTTCGATGGGATAGGAGCTCGCGCCGTAAGTCGGATCGTCAAGCACGGAGTTTCCCGCGCCGCCGGTCGCGACTGGCGGCCAGTTCGCCGGGTCGTTGTGATGCGAGCCGGGGCCCCCCGCGTCGCCGGTCGCGATTGGCGGCGAGTTCGCCGGGTGGTGGCGATGCGAGCCGGGTCCGGAGAACTGGCCGATTCCGCCCAACGTCGGACCCCTACCGTCGCTGCCGACCGGACCGCTACCGTCGCTACTGACCGGACCGCTATCGTGGCTGCCGTTAGAATCCGTGCCGCGGCCGGGGTGGTCATGGCCACCAGAGGGCGATGTGTTTCCGTTGGGGAAAGTCGCACCGTTGCCCGCAATGGGCGTGCCGGTGCCGCCGCCTCCGCCCGCGCCCTTGCCCTGACCTCCCAGCCCGACCACCTTGCCGCGCGCGCTCGTCGGGGCGTCCAACGCGCTCGAGCACGGCACGACGTCCGAGGCATAGAGCACCCACTGCGCCGGATCCAGACATGGGTTCGGTCCGCTCGTGCCGACGATCGCGGTGTCGAATGTCCCGGAGTTGAACGACGCGCCCGCGAGCGGCGAGTACGCGCCGAACCAGTCGTCGGTGGGGAATGATCCCGGGCTGCTTGCGGCGCCATCACCGCCAGAAGATCCCGACGCTGCGCCACCGAAGGAGGACCCTCCGCTCTGGCCGGCCGATGCGCCAACGCTGTCGTGCCGGGCGCGCGAGGTGAACGAAAAGGAGTAGTCGGCGAATGCCTGGGAAACAGCGAGCAAACTGGCGACGCCCAGCGCAAGCTGATGCGTTCTCATAACCGGCCTCCAAGGCGCGGGTCTGAGCGTACCCCCGAAACGCTTAAACCATCTTGCTTGTTATAGTGGTCAATGCCGAAGCAGAGCAATATCCGTGCAACCTACCAAAGAAACAATAAAAATCATTGTGTTGACTATGCGCCAAGAGTCTAGCACGGCAGTGCACGGCGGACTTTGTAAAGGAATTCGACAGAAATTCGAAACAAAAAAGGAGCTGGTCCGCAGCAATTTGTCGGATACGGTCTTAGGTACATCCTAGTTGTCCGGCGGCCAGGGCCTGCGTGCTCTGTAGAGCTTGAGGCGAGCCTGCGCGTCGTCGTCCTGCGCGCGTTGTGGATCGGCCATCGACCTGTCCTGCCATTCGACCGCCTTGGCGAAATCGCCTTTGCGGGCGTACGCCGCTGCGACGGTATCGATCACCGAAGCGTCGCGGCAGCCAGACAGCGCACAAGCCTTAAGCGCAAGCTCGACAGCGCGGCGTCCGTTGCGGATCGACGGCTCTTCCGCTGTCGCAAGCAGCCACGCGAGATTGTTGTAGGCGCGCGCGTACGAAGCGTCGAGCGCGATCGCTTTGTCGAGATCGCGAACCGCGCGATCGTATTGCTTGAGCGCTCCGTACGCTGCCCCGCGGTTGCAGTACGCTTCGGCGTACGCGGGACTGAGCTCGAGCGCGCGATCGAAGTCGGAGAGCGCGCGCGCGAACTGCTTGACAGCGCCGTATGCCGCGCCGCGGTTGTTGAACGCGACCGAGTTATCCGCACCGAGCTGGATCGCCTCGTCGTAGGCCTTGATCGCCTCGGGGAAGCGACCCGCCTCCTGCAATGCGATTCCACGCCCGAACGCTGCATTGGCCGCCTCCGGCTGGCCGGCTGCGCAAGGCGAAGCAGCGAGCGCGATCGAGCACCCGAGGAAGAGTAGGAATCGCGTCATCTCGATGCCGACATTGGTCGAGCTCCAGTTGGCAGACCACCCTCGGCTTGAACGACTTTCGCGCACCGACATACTTCTTGTAGCATCTGATGGCATTCTAACCGCTCGCGCCTGCTCGCGCGGCGCGATGCCATGATGGAGGTGGAATTCCGACCTTCGCCACGAATGGGGAGAACATGTCAGAGTTCCTGTATCTGCTGATCAACTACCCGGCGCTGATCGCGGTCCCGATCATTTTTTTCGCAGTGCTGGCACTTTGGAGTCGCTCGCGCACTGCGTGGCTAGCCACGGCCGCATGGGTCGCGTATCTCGTTTACGAACTTGGCATGCATACGGGCGTGTTATGCAGTGGTGACGAGTGCGTCAAGCGAACGCCACTTTATTTCGTCTACCCGATACTGGCTTTCCTGTCGCTGGTTGCGCTGGTACAAGTTTATGTTCACATTCGCGACAAACGTCGCCGTTCGGTGCAGCGGGCCGGGCGCTGAGCGCGTCCGCTCGCAGGTCGAGCGCGGCTGAGAAACGCTTCGGTCTAAACGGGCGTGGCGCCGTTTCGTCCGAGTACTAGCCAGCGGCCGAGCCGGCAATCGGATTGGTCCATTTGAGGTCAGCGAAGCGAGAAAAATCGCGGTCAGTCGTGCAGAGATTGGCTCCGTGCTCGATCGCGAGTGCGGCAAGAGCCGCGTCCATAACGAGCGGACCAACGGTCTGGCCGTCGTTCATCAGCTTTCGCAGAATGTCCCAATGACGGTCGCCTGGTTCAAGGATTCCCGCGACAGGCTGGTCAAGCCACGACGAAATTGCCGCGTGCGACTCGGCGATTGAGAGCGGGCGCTCGAATGCGCGCGGATTCGTGGAGATCCGGAGGAATGCCCACAGCGTCAACCACGCGAACCGAACAAGGTCGGTGCCAGAGAGCGCCGTTTCGAGCCACGCCCTGCTCGCTTTGTGTTGGTCTGACTTTGAATGATACGCATACAACAGCAGATTGGCGTCGACGAGCATCATCGATGAAGCGATCCTTCGAGTTGCTCTAGCAGCTCGCCGACATTGTCGAGCGATAGACCAGGACGCAAATTGCCGAGGTCGCGCGCCTCGACCTTGAATGGGCGGCGCCGTGTCGCAACGCGTTTTTCGACGAGGCCGTGGCGCAGCGTATCGTTCACGATGTCGCGAAACGATTTCCCGGATTTTCGCATTTCCGCCTTAAGCTTCGCGGCCACGTCCTCATCGAGCGTTAATGTCGTACGCATGCGATGATGCTACCCATAAGGCATCATGATGTCAACGTATGACTCTTGCCCTTGATCATTATATCCGTATCAGTATCATAGGTTCATGAAGCTGGTGCAAGTTTCTTGGGTTGCGAAAACTCGGTTTAGGTAATTGATGAAGGATAGACGATGATCAAAGCAAGGACCTACGCGAGCGTGTGGGACGCGCTCGCCGACACCCCCGAGCAGGCGGCAAATCTCCGCGCGCGGGCGGAGTTGATGCAGCAGATCGCGGCCATTGTTAAGAAGAACCACTGGACGCAAACCGAAGCTGCCCGGCACTGTGGAATTACCCAGCCGCGTATGAACGACCTGCTGCGTGGCCGCGTGTCCCGCTTCTCGCTCGATGCGCTGGTCAATATCGCCACCGCGATCGGACGTCGAGTCCGTATGCAACTGGCGACTGCATGATCAGCATGGACGAATGATGGCGAGCTTGATAGTACCTTCGAATCCGGTCCGCGTGCGCTTCGACCGCTTCGAATTGGACGAGGCGAATGCACGTTTCCTGCGCGATGGAACGCCCGTCGCTCTTGCCCCGACCCCGTTCGCGGTGCTGTGCGAGCTGGCGCGTCAACCGGGGTCGCTGCTCACCAAGCAGGCGTTGCTCGATCAGGTTTGGGGCCACCAGTTCGTCAGTGAATCGGTCCTCAAGACGGTGATCAGTGAGCTGCGGACGGCGCTCGACGACGATGCTCGCAGGCCGCGCTTCATCGAAACGGTGTCGCGGAGAGGCTATCGGTTCATCGCTGCCGCGATTGCCATGCCGACCACGTCATCGGCGGGAGCCGGCGCTGCGGAAATCGGCTCGCCGCACGTGCCATCGTTCACCGGTCGCGAGGAACCGCTTTCGCGGCTTCGGCGCGCATGGGACATGGCGTGCAGCGGCAAACGTGCGATCGTCTGGGTCGCCGGCGAACCCGGTATTGGCAAGACGACGCTCATCGAACACTTTGTCGCCACGCTTGGAGACGTCATTGTCGCGCGCGGCCAGTGCGTCGAGCACTACGGTGCAGGGGAACCGTATCTTCCCGTGTTGGAAGCCCTCTCGGAGGTCTGCCGCAACGACAGCACCCTCGTGCCCTTGCTGCGCGCCGTCGCACCAACCTGGCTCTTGCAGCTGCCGTGGCTCAGCACTGCGGACGAGCGCGAAGCGTTGCGACGAGAGCTCGCGGGGGTCAGCCCGGATCGCATGCTGCGCGAGATGGGCGAGGTTCTCGATCGCTCGGGCGAGCGCCGGCCGCTGTTGCTGGTGACCGAAGACCTGCATTGGAGCGACCGTGCGACGATCCAGCTCATCGACTATGTCGCGCGACGGCGTGGCAGCGGTCGGCTGATGTGGCTCGCAAGCTTTCGTCTGGCCGAGGTCGTGGCGCTCGATCATCCGCTCAACTCGTTGCGGCACGAGCTGCGCCTGCACGGCCTGTGCGAGGAGATCGTGCTCGACCCGTTCTCGGAAAGCGAGGTCGCGGACTACGTGGCGCAACGATCGCCATCGATCGCCACCGATGAATCGTTCGTGCGGGCGTTGCACGACCGCACCGACGGTCTGCCGCTGTTCGTGGCGTCCGTGTTGAACGAAGTCATCGCGCACGCTGCCCAGGGCGGAGACGCCGCTGGGGCGCCGCAGCTGGCCGAAATCGCAGTTCCGGAGAAACTCGCGGCCATCATCGACCATTACATCGCGAAGCTCACGAGCGATCAGCGCCTGTTGCTCTCGGCCGCAGCGGTTTGGGGCGTCGAATTCAGTGCGCCGACGATCGCTGCCGTGCTCGAGAGGGACGCTGCGTGGGTTGCGCACGCGTGCGACGAGCTCGCACGCGAGCAGCTCTGGCTCATCGCCCCGCGTGCCGCGCAAGAGAGCGACGCGCCCGAACCTCCGTATTCGTTCAGGCACGCTCTCTTTCGCCAGGTGATCTACGAGCGCACGCCCGCATCCGCCCGGGCGCAGCTTCACCGCAAAGTCGGCGCCGCGCTCGAACGGGAGCGTGCCGCCGGCGTCGCTGTCACGGCCGCGGAGCTCGCGACGCATTTCGAGCGCGGTCGCGAGCCGATGACCGCGTTGCGCTACTACGCGGAGGCGGCGGAGGCCGCACTCTCGCACTTGAACCCGGCGGAGTGCATGAGCCTCACGGAGCGTGCGCTGGGCCCTCTGCACCAGGTGCCCGAGGGGACGGAGCGCAGTACGGTCGAGATTTCGCTGCTCACGCTTCGCGGCGTGGCTGCCACCCAAGTGCTTGGCTTCGGCGCCGAAGCGAAGAACGCCTTCCAGCGCGCGTACTCGCTGCTTCGGGACATCCCGCAGCATCCGATGCGCAGGCGCCTGCTGCACGGGTTCGGCTTCGTCCTTAGTCTGCGCGCTGACTATGCCGAGGCGCTTGCGGTGGCGGAACGCGCCGAGGCGCTCTCATCTACGACAAACGACCCGGTCCTCATGCTCGCCGCATGCATCGTGCACGGAGAGGCGGACCAGCTTCAGGGCCGCTCGCGTGAGGCCCTGACATGGATCGAGCGCGGGCTCGCCCTGGTGGAGCCCCTCGACGTCGCACCAGGAGAAACCTTCGTCGCCGATCCGCAGGTCACGCTGCTGGGGCTGCTGGGCTTGCAGCTCGTTTACCCTGGCCGGGTGGAGCAGGCACGCGCGCGCCTGCAGCGGGCGCACATGCGCGCGCACGCGCTGGGACAGCCGATGGCGCGGATGGCCGCCATCTGGTTCGACGCGCTGTTCGAGGTGCGACTCGGCAATGCGGAGCGTGTCGCAGCGCTCGCCGACGAGATGCGCGCGCTGGTCGAGGAGTTTTCCCTCGCGCACGGTCGAAACGCAAGCCGATGGTTTCGCGGTTGGGCGGACGCCCGAATGGGAGAGCCGCTCGAGGGTTATCGCCGGATCCGCGAGGCGTATGAAGAAAACACGCGGTTGGGGATGCGTGCCGGCGGGAGCGAGGTGCTCGGATACGCCGCGGAGGCGCTCTTGCTCGCCGGCGACTGGGATGCCGCCCAACACGAACTCGAAGAAGCGCTGCAATTCGCGAACAAGCACGAAGAGCGGGTCTACCTGCCGCAGCTGTTCCTGATCGAGGCCGCGATCGCCCGTGGGCGTCATCAGCCCGCGGTTGCCACCGCTTCGGTTCGGCGCGCCATCGCAGAGGCCAGAGCGCAGGAAGCGCGGTGGCTCGAGTTGCTTGCGCTGAACGAAGTCTGCGAACACGACGGCGCAACGACCGAAGATCGACGCGCGCTTGCCGCACTCGTCGATGACCTTCCCGAGGCGAACGATACAACCGCTGTCGCGAAAGCGCGGGCACTCCTGGTTAACGCCAAACCGGTCGCTTAGGGCCGACCCTCGAACGCGGCTGACGCGTCCTTTGACGTAGAGCAACCCGTCGAAAGTCGCGGGGTGCGACGATTCCCACATCAATGTTGGCATGGCGCCACCGTGCTGCTGGGAGAGCGAATGAAGATCACGTGGAGAACCGTCGCGCCGCTCGTGGTCTGGCTCATCATCTATCTCATTCCAACGCCAACGGGTCTCAACGCCAACCAGTGGCATTACTTCGCGGTGTTTGCCGCGGTCATTGCAGGGCTGGTTCTCGAATCGATGCCGGTCGGTGCCGTAGGGCTCATCGGCCTGACCGTTGCTGCTGTCCTCGGTTATGTCGAGCCCGACCCGAACAAATCGCTGCGCTGGGCGCTATCAGGATTCTCTGAGAGCACCGTATGGTTGATCGTCGGAGCGTTCATTTTCGCGATCGGCTATCGGAAGAGCGGTCTGGGGAAGCGGATCGCTCTGGTGCTGGTCCGCGCACTCGGCAAGAAGACTCTCGGCCTCGGCTACGCGGTGGCATTCTCGGACCTGGTTCTAGCCCCCGCGACGCCTTCAAACACCGCGCGCAGCGGGGGAACGATCTATCCGATCGTCAGCAACATCCCGAAGATCTACGGGTCCGAGCCAGGACCGACGGCAGGCCGCATCGGCACCTATGTGATGTGGACCGCCTTCGCCGCGACCGCGGTTACGAGCTCGATGTTCCTGACGGCACTGGCCCCGAATGCGGCCGCCCTCGCGATGGCCAGGAAAACGGTGGGCATCGACGTGACGTGGTCGCAGTGGTTCATCGGCTTTGCTCCATTCGGTATTCTGCTGATGCTGTCGGTGCCGTTGTTGTCCTACGTGATCTGCCGGCCGGAGATCAAGGATAGCCCCGAAACCGTCACCTGGGCCTCGAACGAGCTGAAGGCGATGGGACCGCTCTCGCGCAACGAATGGATCATGAGTGCATTGGTTGTGCTGGCGATGTTCCTGTGGATCACCGGCTCGAATCCGACCATCAAGCTTCCCTGGCTGGGCGCCAATTACATCAACGCGACGACCGTAGTATTCGTGATCATCTCGCTGCTGCTCGTCACCGGCGTCGTCGACTTCAACGACATCGTCTCCGAGAAGAGCGCGTGGGAGGTATTCTTCTACTTCACCTCGCTGCTGACCCTCGCTTCGGGGCTAAACGATATCGGTTTCATCAAATGGGTTGCCGAGGGCTTCGCGAAGCCGCTGGCCTCGATGTCGTCGACAGTCGCAGTGATCCTGCTCGTCGGGCTGTTTTTCTGGATCCACTATTTCTTCTCGAGCATCACGTCACATGCCGCCGCCGTGCTGCCAGTCGTGCTGGCGGTCGGAACAGGCATCCCCGGATTGCCGGTCCCGACGCTGACGCTGCTCTGCCTCTATTCGCTCGGACTGATGGGCGTCATTTCACCGTACGCCACGGGCCCCGCACCCATGTATTACGGCAGCGGCTTCATCGGCAAGGGCGCGTTCTGGAAGTTCGGGCTTATCTTCGGGCTGATTTATTTTGGCGGGCTGCTCGTGATCGTCATGCCCTGGCTTGGCATGGTCGATTAGTGCAATCTGCCGGCATTTGCTTCCGCAAAAGCTGAGCGGCCGCTATCGGATTCGCCGGCTGCCTCGCGGAAAGATTACTCTGAGCCCGCGTCCGCCGTGCCCGGCGGCCTGCCGCGCAGGTAGATCACCCAGTAGACCAGCGCCACCAGGACGCTCCCGCCGACGATGTTGCCGGCGATCACCGGCCCGAGGTTGCCCAGCATGCCGGCGAGTGTGATGGCGTCGCCGCCAGGGGGCAGCGCCAGGCCGTGCCACTTCAGCAGCAGCGCCAGCGCGAAGAAGTACATGTTGGCGATCGAATGCTCGAAGCCGGCGGCGACGAAGGCGGAGATCGGGAACACGATGGCGATGAACTTGTCGACGACGCTGCGTCCGGCAAGCGCCATCCACACCGCCAAGCACACCAGGACGTTGCAGAGCACTCCGAGGAAGAACGCGCGCCACGTCGGAAGCGCCGCTTTAGTCGCAGCGATCTTGAGGTAGGTCGCGCCTACGGCGCCACCATTCATCTCCCAGTGACCGGAGAGGTAGACCAGAAGCGCGAGGCCAGCCGCGCCGGCAAAATTGGCCACACAGACGACGACCCAGCTGCGGACGACGTCGCGCCAGCTCGCGCAGCCGTCGGCCCAAGCCATGGCTAGGAGGTTGTTCCCGGTGAAGAGTTCTGCACCCGCCACTACGACAAGGAGCAGTCCCAGCGAGAAGACCACGCCGCCGGTCACTCGGGCGGCTGCGAAGCCGAGAGACGCGTCGCTCAGCACCAGGGTGAAGTAGAGCGAGCCCAGTCCGATGAAGGCGCCCGCCAGCATGCCGAGCATCCACATGGTAAGCAGCGGCATGCGCGCTTTGACGACGCAGAAGTGGTTGACGCGTCCCGCGATCTCTTTGGGCGAGAAGACGTCGAAGCCGAATAGTTCCATCGATCACCCCCAAGCGCTGCAGCCTTTCGATTCCGAAAGCATGCACGGTCACCCAGTCATCCCGGCGCTCCGGCTAACCAATCGTCAGGCGATGAACCAGATCTCCGATTGGGGTGTCCGCGTGTCCATGTTCTTTCCGCGATTCAGGTGGTCGTCGATCTCCGCCGCGCATCCGAGCATGCGGCCGTACAGGAACACGGTAAACGCGGCCGTTTCCAGTGCCCGCTCGGAGAAATCGCCGGCCCGATAACGAGGCCACAGCATTTTGAGGAGTAGTGATGCGATCACGGCATCGACGTTGACGCAGAACACGTTACGCGTCACGTTCTCGTCATAGAGCGCCTGCACCAGCGTACGGTAATAGTCATGGAACACGTTGTACTCGCCTCGCTCCTTGAAGAGGTTGCGGACGAACTCTTCGCGCGGATCCACATTGACCGGCTTGCCCTTGAACACCGGGTGGTTGATGCACGGAAGCGCCTGTGCGGATTCGGCGCCGACTTCCTTGCGCTGCGTGCGCTCTTCGCCGTAGCGCCGGGCGAATTCGGTCGCCATAGCCTTGAGGTCCAGACCGTGCTTCGGATCCGCGGCATCGGCTAGCTCCACGCCCTTGAAACGCTCGAGCAGGAATGCGACACCCTCGTAACCGTTGCCGCCGTGCGCGTAGCCGGAATGGGTGAGAAATCCGACGAGCGCCTTGTTGAACTGGACGCGTCCGGGCGCTTCCGGGCCGTCGGCCGACGTCGCGCCCTTCGCGCCCTGGGCCGAGATGGCGCCGGGGCCGTTGGTGAGCAGCAGGCCCACGAGTGTCTGGAACGCAAACAGGTCGGCAAGTTTCGGCTCTTGCCCGATCAAGGCGACACAGGCAACTTCCGTTAGGGATCGCTTGCCGATGATGTCGGCCGTGGCGATCCCGCAGAAGGCATCAGGGGCGTGCTTGCTCGCATCGACCGAAGCGCCGATCATCGTGCCGAAGAGCCGCAGCCACCACGGCAGGCTCTCCGCTGTCTGCCTCGAGATGCGCTTGCGCATCAGCGGTCCCCAGGCGAGCGTAGCAGCGATCGCCGCGAGGACCGCGTCTGCGGTCGGGTGCCCACCCAGGCTCTGCACGTAGCGCACGAAAGTCGATTTGGCGCCGCGCGCCTCGAGGCCCGACAGCATCGCGCCGGCTTTCGCGTCCGGTTTCTCGCCTACGAACAGCGCGCGGGCGCTGGACGTCACTCTGCCGAAATCGAAGGATTCGTTCATGGCGTTCTGCAGACCCGCCTCGGCGAAGCGCTCGACCAGTTCGCGCAGCGCGTTCCGCGCCGCCTCCTGTCGGCGCGGGCCGACAATGCTCAGGGCTGCGGCGAGCACGCTGTTCGGTGCATTGCCGGCTTCGCGTGCTGCCTGAGCCGCTGCCAAGGTCGGATCGCCTGTCAACTTGAGCTCGGCGCCGATCGCCGCATTGACGAGCTTCTGATCGTTCTCGCCGCCGTGCTCGTGCAGAAGCGCGAGGCACACGTTGGACTCCATCGGGTGCAGCGCCGCCTCGAGCATGGTCACCCCGTGCAAGCTCGTCACCTGCGTCTTCGGATCCATCTGCGAGGCGCCCGAAGTGTCCTTCATCGACTGGCGCGGGAAAACGGCGCCGATCTGCCGGTTGAGCGCGGCGATCTGGCTGTTGTACGGAGGCATCGCCTCGACCACGGGCGACCTGAGTGCTTCAGGCAACTCGAGTCCACAGTCGGAACCGAACCAGGGCTTAAGCGCGAGACTTCCCTCCGGTGCAAAGTCGGGACGCGTCGCGTTCTCGCGCATGACCGCGGAAAGCGCCGCGGGAATGTGCGCGATGTTGGTCACTACCGCGCCCTTCGCGGAGAACACCGGCTTCTCGGGCGTGAAGATCGCACCCACCCCGAACTTGTCCATGAACCAGCGTTCCTTGCCGGCGGCATCGTCAGAACCGCCCGCCATCGCCCCCGCGTGCCCGACGGCGCGCGTGAGCTTGTTCTTCCAGCGACCGACGACACAGGCGACGATGGGCTTGGTGAATTCGGCGTCCAACTCATAGTAGCCTCCCGGCTCGACGTAGAGCACCGCCGCTTTGCTGCGTGCATCGTTGGCCAGTGCGAACGCGAATTCCGGCGCGGCGAAATGAATGTAGACATCCTTGCCGCTCGAGATCAGCGTCGTCGTCCCCCAGCCAGCCATCCGCAGATACGTGGCGATCGTCGTAGTGAAATTGCCCGAGTTGGAGAAGATCGCGATCGATCCCTTGCGCAGCGCCTCCGCCGGATTGTCGCCGCCCAGCGCACCGCCGATGCGCACCCGGGTCCATGCGTCGGCCACCCCGAGGCTGTTGCCGCCGAAGATGTCGATGCCGTTCTGCTGGCCCAAGGCGCGAATCTCCCGCGAGTCGTGCACCGAAAGCTTTTCCGTGACGATGTAGATCTTCCTGAGCTCCGGGTTGACGCGGATCAGCTCGGCCACGCCGTCGCGCGCGCCGGAGGGCGGGAGATAGATCACGCCACAATTGAACCGGTGCCCATCGTTGAGTCCCTCCAGGACACTGTTGTAGACCGGGATGTTGCCGATCGACGTCTCCAGCACCTGCCCGCGGCGCCCGGGGGAGGTGCCGAACACGACGTTCCCTCCCGAATAGGCGTGACCGACGGGCGTCACCTCGCTCGACTCGCCTCCCATGATGTTGAGCACGCATACGCGGTCGTCGCGGGTGGCCACCTGCGCGAGCGAGCTGATGCCCACGAAGTACTTGAAATCGCCGACGCCCTGTTTGTACATGCTGAACTCCCCGGAACCGATCCCGCCCGACTCGCCGCGTTTAAGCCGTCGCTGGCAGCGTTGCGCCGGGCGTTGTGAATGTCGACGCCGCCAGGCCGAGCTTCGCGGCCACCCGCTCGCGTCCGCCAGCCTTCATCCAGGCGTCAGCCGCCTTGGCGTAGTTGATGACCTCGCTCATGTCGGAATCGAACCCGAACATGCGGTAGGGCAAGCCCAGCGCGGCGAAGGTATCGCGCATCGCGCCCATTCCGCGGACGAGATTGGGACCGCCACGGCCTATCACGACATAGAGCGGCGTCGCGCCATGCCGACTGAAGTGCTCGCGCAACGCATCGGCCATCGCCCGAAAGGTTTCGAAAATGTCGGTGTTATTGGATTTGCCGCCGATGATGAAGAGCACGTTCGTCTGTTTGAGCCAGTGCTTGAAGCAGATGCGCGCCACTTCCTTCATCTTCCCGTAAGGCGGGTTGCCGCCGAAGTCCGAAGAGATGATGGCGTCGTCGCCGAGCAGCTGTGTTACCAGCGAGTTGGCGCCGCCGCCGAAGGTCGGCGCGAGGATCGTGCCTTTGGCGTTGATCACGTAGACATCGCTCTGACCCTGATAGGTGCGAAGCTGGTTGATCTCCTGCTCGAAGTCGGAGAAGTCCACGGCGAACAGATGCGCCGGCAGGTTCAATCGCTGCCAGCGCGGGTCGTCGCGATCGAAGCCGCACTTGAAATCGCAGGCAACGGGAGAAAGCCGGCCCTCCTTCTCGGGGCGCATGCGGATCGGGTTGAGCTCGAGCGTGGTCATGCCGAAGTCGTGGTAGAGCTCCCAGAGTTTGGGAAGCTGCTGCACCAGCGGTGAGATGAGCTGCTTCGGCGCATCGAGCCTGGACAGCGCGTTCGCGACGACGAACGCCTTCATGCCGGTGAGCGGATCGAACGGGACCTGCGCGACCTGGCTCTTGTCCAGCTCCTCGATGTCCATGCCGCCGTGATGCGTGAGCGTCATCGTGGGAGCGCGGAAATGCGTCGAGTCGGTGATCGAGAAATAGACTTCAAGTTCGGCCGGCACGGCGCCCTCGAAAGTCACGCCGTTGGCCTTCGCGGTCTGGTTGCCGTGTCGATGCTCGACGAAGTAGAGGCGCTCCTTTTCCTTGAGCGCGGTCTTGAGATCGCTCGCTCGGCCGAGCAGGCCTGCCTTGCCCTTCTTGCCGACTCCGCCCTTGAAGACCGGCTTGATGAAGATCATTCCGTGCTTGTCGATCAGCGCCTTGATCTCTTCTTCGGTTGCGTCCGGTCCCAGCACTTCCGCGGTCGGGAAACCGACGAATTGCAGCA
>Ga0335083_10005800_pt1 | contig 15553 bp, 16 predicted proteins | sample Lox_Sample_42_FD_206716 | JGI IMG/M metagenome (GOLD analysis project Ga0335083, IMG submission 206716) | Soil microbial communities from Loxahatchee National Wildlife Refuge, Florida, United States - Lox_Sample_4.2 | ecosystem: Environmental > Terrestrial > Soil > Wetlands | place: USA... | reverse complement strand
CTGCTTCGGCGAGGGCTCGCTCGTCGTAGAGAATGCCCGTGAAGAGCGCGGGCACGGCGCGCGTGAGCTCGCGCGATTGAGCGTCGCAGGCGCGTACCTCGAGCGTGTTCTTGAGACGCGCTTCGGGAAACAGCGTGTTCAGGTGGAGCCGCCAATCCTCGAGCGTGGCGCGTTCGCCTTCGAAGCCGTCGGCCAAGAACGCGCGGAAGGTTTGCCCCGTGTTCTTCAGCACCCGCTCGCCGCGCTTGAAAAGGAACATGCCGGCGTCGAGCGCCCATTCGACGTAATCGCGGTACGTCGGACGCTCGAGCCGCCAGAGCGGCGCGATGAGGCCCGAGCGCGACGGATCCATGTGGAGCCAGACTTCGCCCCGCAAGCTCTTGAGCGGCGAGACGCGCCGCTCGCTGAACGGCGCGTTCGCCGTGAGCGCGTGCACGAGCGGGCTCAGCCTGAGCGACACCATCAGCTTCCTGAGCGCGTCCTCTTCGCTCGAAAAGTCGAAGTTTGCCTGCACCGTCGCCGTGCGGCGCATCATGTCGTGCGCCGCGCGGCCGCGGGTCGGCAGGTACTCGCGCATGACGCCGTAACGCTTCTTCGGCACCCAGCCGAGCTCGGCTTGGCTCGCGAGCGGATGAAAACCGACGCTCAGCCACACGAGGCCGAGCTCGCGCGAAACGGGGCCGAGCTCGGCGTAGTGCGCGTCGAGCTCGCTCGCGACGGCGTGCAAGTCTTCGAGCGCGGCGCCGCTCAGCTCGAGCTGCGAGCCCGGCTCGAGCGTGACGGAAGCCGCGTCGCGGCGCAGGGAAATCACCGGACCGTCGTGCGTTTCGCGCTCCGGCGTCCAGCCGAGCTTCTCGAGCGAGGCAAAGACGCGAGCGACGCCGTGCTCGTAGTCGAGCGGCGCACCGGTGCGCTCCACGACCGCGAATTTTTCGGCTTCGGCGCCGATACGGAAACGCGCCGGAGACTTTTCGGCAGCGCGAAATACCTCGCTGAGCTCGTCGAGATCGCGGATCGGGCGCTCTGCGTCGCCGGGCGCGGAGACGGGAGTTGTCACTGAGTCCTCAGGATTCTTGGGGGTGTTTGAGAGTGTCGTCGACGACCGTGTCGGAAATGTGCGCGGGCATCGACGGATGCAGCGAGCCGAGCGCGCGGGCGAGCGCGCGCAGGTGATCTTCGGTGCTGCCGGCGCCGCAGCCGATGACGCGCGCGCCGGCGATGTCGAGATCGAGCGCGTGATCGGCCCATTGCTCGGCCGAGCCCGCGGTGTCCGGAAAGCCGGGCAGCGCGGTTTCGCTCGCGGCGAGCAGGATCCCGACCGGGAGCTCCGCTTCTTCGAGCGCGTCCTTCGTGAGCTCGAGCTCGCGCACGCCGAGCGCCACGCTCGATACCTCGAAGAGCACGGCGCTCGCACCGGCGTCGCGCAGCGTGCGAAAGAGCTCGCGATCCGAGCCCGTTGCGGGTTCACCCGTGCGTTCGACGACGGCCCAGGTCGGCAGCTCCGTGCGCGTCGCCGCGACCACGGCCGCCATCAGGTTCAAGCGCGAACCCTGGCCGCGCGCGATCAAGAGCTCGCACCCCGCGGCGTGGAGTCGCGCCGAGTGCTCGCTGAGCTCCTCGTGCAAGCGGGTGGCGGCGACCGGACTCACCATGTCGGACCCGAGCATCCCGGCGACCGCGACGGGTTTCGCGCTCTCCTCGGCGGCGTCGAGCGCGAGCTCCACGGCGCGCGCCGTGAGCTGCGCCGCGCGATGCTCCATGCCGACCTCGGCGAGGGCGCGCGGCGTCGTGTCGCCGGTGAGCGCCGCGAGCACGTCGGCGCGACACCCCACCTCGACCCGATAATGCTCGCGCACCTCGCTCGGCCGCTCGCGCAGGAGCTGCCCGAGCGCCCCCGGCACGTCCAGCGCGACCCCGCGTGCCCGGAGACTCGCGTTGCTATCCACGGCAACGACGAGCGGCCGGCCGGCTAGGAGGCGCTCTCGAACGTGACTGAAACTCATCCGCTTCTTAGCCTAGTACAACGTGCTCTACCTGCGTCGCGCTGCGGCCGATCGGAAGTGGTGTTTCATCGCCCGATCGTGAAACAGACGGGTTCGCGCGGCACGTGCCGCGGCCACGGTGATGCCCGCGAACCTGGAATCGGTTTCGTATGAGGTGCGTCACGCCGGATGCTCGGCTAGGCTCCCGCGCCCGGAGTCACGCTGACCATGAAGCCCAACGCGCGCTACTTCCTTCTCCTCGGGTTGCTCGCCCTCGGAACGACGCACTGCTCCTCGAGCTCGGATGCCACGCAAGGCAGTCCGCCTGCGGCGGGTAAAGCCGGAACGTCGAGCACGGGCGGCTCGAGCGGCGCCGGAGCAGGCGGCGTCGGCGGCGCGGGCAAGGGCGGCGCGGGCGGCACGGCAGGCGCCGCGGCTGGCGCGGCCGCGGGTGGCAAAGCGGGCGGCGCCGGCGCGAGCAGCGCGGGCGGTGCGGGTGCGCCTGCGGCGGGCTCTTCGAACGCGGGCGCCTCGAGCGGCGGGATGTCGAGCGGCGGGATGTCGAGCGGCGGGGCGTCGAGCGGCGGCGCTCCGAATGCAGGCGCGCCGAGCGGCGGCGAATCGAGCGGCGGTAAGAGCGCCGGCGGCGCGCCGAGCGCAGGTGCTCCGAGCGCCGGCTCCGCGAGCGCGGGCAAGGCGGGCGGCAGCTGAGCCGCGCGCGTCTACTTCTCGTAAGCCTGCGCGGCGACGACGCCGCTTCCGCCCGTCACCTGCACGACGACTTTGCCGGGCGCCGGGATCACGCCGAACATCCAGCGATAACAAGCCGTCTTCTTGCCGAGCACGGCCGTCGCGCCGGTGTCCTGATCCACGGCGAGAATCGGAGTCATGCCGGGGATGATGGTCGTGAGCTGCAACTGAATGTTCACTTCGGTCACGGGCGGCAGCCCGGTCGCGACGACGGTGTAACACTTGTTCGGTTGAAGCTGGATGGGCACGTCGAGCGTCTGACCTTGCGTGAAGTTGCCGACGAGGAGCTCGCCGACCGGCTTCGCGCCGGGTTGCACGTTGTCCTTCACGAGCCCGGCGATGATGGGCTGCACGGCGGCGGCCGCGGAGGCGTCGAGGCGCTGCGCGATCGGGCCGGCTTGCGTCGGAGGAGCGGTGGGACCGGCGGTCGGGACCGCAGTCGGCGCGGGCATCGGCGCGGCTCCGCCGGCCGCCATCGGATAAGCCGGTGCCCCGCCGACGCCCGCCGGAGCCATCGGCCCCATGCCCGCCGCGGACACCCCGACCTGCCCCTGCACGTAGCCGCCGGCAGCTGTTTCACCATCGTTCTTCTTGCAGGCGGTGCCCGCGGCGGCCAAAACGAGGGCCAGGCCGGCGGCACGAAGGGCTCGAAGGCGAAGTGAAATCCGTGACGACATCAGGTGTTCTCCTCGGCGGCCAGAGGCTCGGCCGCGCGCGGCCGCGAGGTTACACCAGCCGGACAATGAGAGTCTTTATTTCGGCTTTTCTCCGCACGCGCGGATGAAGACTGCGAGGACCCGTGATCGGACGCACGACGCTTTTCAAAACGATGCTTGGTTTGACGCTGCTCGGCGCTTGCTCGGGCTGCACCGTCAGCGGTGACGACGACGAGGGCGACGGCGGGGGCGTGCTCCTCATCGAGCCGCTCGCGCAGGACGCGATGGCGAGCGGACTCATGATCGACAAGGCCGAGCTGTCGTTGAGCGCCGTCGCGCTCGACCCGTGCATGACGGACGCCGCGCTCCTCCGCACGCTGCCCTTCTCGTTCGATCTCTTCCAGCAGCCGCCGGCGAGCGTGGGCTTCATGAGCGCGGTCACGGACTATTGCGGCCTGGAGGTGGACTTGGGGCCCGAGGCGAGCGGGGATTTGTCCGAGCTCGAGGGCGCGACCGCGCTGCTTCACGGCACGCGCCCGGACGGAACGCAGTTCACGCTCACGAGCACGCTCGCGACGACGCTCAATTTCGACAGCGACGTGACGCTCGACGCCATGCACCTCGTGCTGGGCGTCGATTTCGACGCGTGGTTCGCGAACGCGGACCTGACGAACGCTCAGGCGTCGGACGACGGCGTGCTCATCGACGCGAACGACAACCCCGACGTGCTCGCCGCGTTCGACGCCGCGACGAGCTCGGCCTTCGCCGTCTACGACGACGTGAACGGCGACGGGAAGATCACGGGCTCGGAGCTCGTACCCGTGGCGACCGCAGCGATGCCGTGACGACGAGCGCCACGACGAGGGCGCCACGCGCGCACCACACGTCGGGCGAAGGCGCGCGCGTGAAGTCGACGAGCACGCGAACGGCCGCGTAGGCGACGAGCACGAAGAGCGCGGTCGTTCCGGCGCGGGTCTGCCGCGCGAGCACGCGCAGAGCGAGCCACGCGACCCCGAGCGCGAGCGCGGCCTCGTAGAGCTCGCTCGGATGCACCGGGAGCGCGAACGCGGCGCTCGGCGTGAGCGCCTGCGCGACGACTTGCTCCGACCACGCCGGCGAGCCGTGCGGAAACGCGCCGAGACGCGCGAGGAAGACGGGGGCGTGCGCGCCGAGCGGCTTGCCGAAGTCACAGCCCTCGAGAAAGCAGCCGAGACGCGTGAGGGCCACGCCGAGCGCGGCGCCCGGAGCCGCGGCGTCGAGCAACGACGCGGGCGCGAGGCCGTGGCGCCGCGCGCCGACGACGAGCGCGACCGCGCCCACCGCGAGACCCACACTCCCCGACAGGCCGCCGTTCGCGAGCGACAGGGCTTCGCCGACGGTCGCGACCTCCGCAGGGTGCAACGCGACGAAACCGAAACGCGCCGCCAGGAGCCCGGCGAACGACGCGAAGAGACACGCGCCGAGCACGGCCGTTCGCGGCTGGCCGGCGCGCGCGGCAAGTCTCAATGTGAGCACGAAGCCGGAGCCGAACGCCGCGGCGAGCAGCGCACCGAACGCCGCCACCGGGAGCACTCCCCAGGATCCGAACGAGAGCTCGAAGAGGAGCGGGTGCATCGGCAGCGCGCGGAGAAAAATCGCGTAGCATGGGGGCCGTGCTGCGAAAGCTCTTGTGCGTGGGGGTCGTGTGCGCGGCGTGCCTGCCCGCCGACCCGCCCGGCTTCCATCGGGACGCCGGCCGCGTGCTCGGCCGCGCGACGGCCAAGGTCAAGACGACCGCCAAGCACGACGACGCAACGGCCGAAGCGTCGACGACCGCGCCCGTCGAAGACGCCTCGCATCGCTTGATCGACGAGGCCCTGAACGAGGACTTCAATCGCACCGACCTCGGCCCCGACTGGAATCCGACCTCGGACGCCTGGCACCTCGACGACGGCAAATTGTGCGTCAAGGGCGCGAAGAATCATCCCGTTTGGTTCAATCGGCGGCTCCCGAAAAATGCGCGCATCGAATTCGACGCCACGCCGGGTTCCCCCGACGGCGACGTGAAGGCCGAAGCCTGGGGCGACGGGCACAGCGTTCCGGCCGGCACTACCTACAACGACGCGACGAGTTACATTGTCATCCTCGGTGGTTGGAAGAATCGCCTGAACGTCCTCGCCCGTCTGAATGAGCACGGAACGAATCGCTTGGAGCTCCGGCTGGTGCCAGGCTCGGAGGACCCGCGCACGGCGCCGATCGTCGAGGGTCGCTCGTACCACGTCGAGATCGAGCGAGGCGATGGGCGCACGGTGCGCGTCACCGTCGATGACGTGCTCTTTCACGAGTTCGAGGATCCATCGCCGCTCGTCGGACCCGACCACGAGCACTTCGCGTTCAACGATTGGAACGTCCCCGTTTGCTTCGACGACTTGCTCGTGACGCCTTTGGAGGATTGACGAGACCGTGACGCTCGAGGAGCTCGATATCGCGCTGGAGGAGCTCGAGGTGCGCCTCGAACGCCTGCGCGCGCTCTACGAGCAATATTTTCTCGGCTTCGAGAAGATCGAACCGAGCGTCGCGCGCAAGGACGTCGACCGGCGCATTTATCTTCTCCGGCGCGAGAAAATCCGGAACACCGGCAAGCGCTTCAAACTGCAGACGATCATCCAGCGCTACAACACGTTCCAACAATATTGGCAGCGCATCTGCCGCGAGATCGAGAACGGCACGTACAAGCGCCACCTGCTCCGCGCCGAGCGCCAGCTCGCGCCCGACGCGCAGCTCACGATCGCGTCGCGGCGGCGCTTCGGCAAGCTCGCGGCAGCGGGCGACGCAGGGACCGCGCGCGCGAGCTCGGCGCCGCCCGCCGAGTTCGCGTCCGAAGAGGCGGGCACGGCCGAGGTCGCGCGCCGCGAGTCGCGCCCGGGCGTGCCGGAGTCGCGCCCGCCGGACAGCGACGACGTCGCGACGCGACGACCTCCGCCGCTCACCTCGTCCGATCTCGTGCAGAAGAAGGGCCCACCGCCCAAGCCCGAACGGCTGAAGCCCGCGTCGAGTCGTCCGCCGACGCCGCCGGACAAATACGACTCACTCGAGCTCGACATGGGGTTTCTCGGCAGTTGGGTGCCGCCGGCGGGGCCGCCCAAAGCGAAGAGCTCGCCGCGGGCCGCACCCGCACCGGTCAAGGCGAAGAGCTCGCCGCGGGCCGCACCCGCGCCGGCCAAGCCGAAGAGCTCCCCGAAAGCCGCGCCCGCTCCGCGACCCGCCGCGCCGCCCCCGAAACCGGCGCGCGCTCCGGCAGAGCCCGCGACCGCGGCGGGCGTCAGCGACGAACGGGTGAAAGATCTGCATCAACGGCTCTCCGCGCTGAAGAAGGAGAACCGCGAGGCCGGTCAGGTGTCGCTCGAAAACCTCGCGAAAACGGTGCGCGAGACCGAAGCCCGGCTCCGCGCCCAGCACAAGGACCGGAAGATCGACTTCGAGGTCGTGATCCGCGACGGCAAAGCCATCGTCAAACCCACCGTCCGGTGAGGTACCCGCCCGAGCCCGCCCCCGTCAGGAGTGGTTAGGCCGAACGGTTCGCCGTGAAGCCGTCGGCCGCGTTGGCGGTCGCTTCGGCCTCGACGAAGACATCCGATTCGCAGAAAACGATGGTGCAGGACGACCGCCCCGTCTCGCGCATGCGCGCGCAGAGCTCGGAAAATTCGGCATCCGAGTCCACCACGTCCCCTTCGACCGGCTGCCGCGTGTCGTCGTAGCGGCAGTTATCGATCGCAACCCAAAGTCCCTTGTAGGCGCCGGAGCGACAGAGCTCCCGCCAGGTCATCCTGGAGATCATCGATGCCATGCTTTACCTTCGCGTCCGCTGCGACTCCCTCTTCCGGAGAGCGAACTGGGAGTCTCTGCCGCAGTCGCCAAGCGTGACCCCCCGGATGTAGCTCCGGTCGGCAGAATTCGTCAAGCGAACGGCATATTCGTCCGGCCTATCGGCCGCGAGTCTCGTGCGACCCCGCGAAAGCACAATAGATTCTTGAATTGCCCCTCTGCTGGAATTCGCTGAGCAGCGCCCGGGAGCCGCCCGGAGCGCGTCAGCGACACTTCCGAACGATGTTTTTCAGCTTCGGGGACCCGGCGCCGGCGCTGTTGACGATGCCCTCGATCGTCTTGGCGAGACCGCAGTCACCGCCCGCGGCCGCCGCCTGCGCAAGTCCGGTTGCGCGATTTTGAATGTGCGCGCGGCACACGTCGGCCTTCGCCGGATCGGTGCACTTTTGGAGCGCACTCGCAGCCGCGGCCATGTTGCCGCTGTTGGCCGCGGCGTCGCACTGCTCGCACGCGTTGCTCGCGGGAGCGGGCTTCGCCGTGGCGGTCGTCGCGGGGTGCGAGGTTGTCGTACCCGTCGCGGCGGCTTTGCCGGGCTCGTGCTCGCCGCGCGGCTCGGGCGTGGTCGGGGCCGGCTGCGCAGTCGCCGGCGCGGTCGCCGACGGCGTTGCGAGCGGGGCGAACGCCGTCGTCGCTTCGGGCGCGGCGGGAGTGGACGTCGGGATGGTGAGCGTCTGCTGATCCGACCCCGATTTGCCCGCGCGCATGGCGACGACGCCCATCGCCGCGAGGAGCAGCACGCCCGCGGCACCGAGCCCGACGACGAGCCCCTTGTTGCCGCCGCTGCTCCGCTGCATGGGCGGCGCGGGAGGCACCGCCGCGACGACGGCCGGCGCGGTCGCCGGCACATAGGGCCCGGCGCCCATCATCGGCGCGGCGGGGCTCGGCGGGAAATTCGGCGCGGGCTGGTTGAAGTCGGGCGGCATCGGCATGGCCGCGGTGTCGGTGTGCTGCGGGCCCGCAGCGCCGTCGCCCGTCACCGTCATGCGCCCGCCGCCCGAGAGCTCGGAGAAGAACTCACGCGCGGACGGCTGGCGTTGCTCGCGGTCCTTCGCGAGCGCGCGCAAAATCGCTTGCTTCATACCGGCCGGGAGATCGCGCGCGGGCGCGGAGACCTCGAACGGCGTGGGCTGCGCGGTCATGTGCGCGGTCGCCCACTGCCACGGCGTGTCGGCGTGGAACGGCAGCGTGCTCGTCAGCATTTCGTACGTCATCACGCCGAGCGAATAGATGTCGCTGCGCGCGTCGAGCGCTTTGCCCGTGAACTGCTCGGGGCTCATGTAGGGCGGCGTGCCGAGCACCATGCCCTGCTGCGTGAGCTTTTGCTCCTTGTGGGCGTCGCCCGACTCACGGCGCGCGGCGATGCCGAAATCGAGCACCTTCACGAAGTCGGTCTCGCCCGCGCGATCGGTGAGCACGATGTTGTCGGGCTTGAGATCGCGATGGATGATGCCCTGCAGGTGCGCTTCGTCGAGCGCGCCGCACACCTGACGCATGATCTTGTTCACGCGATCGGGCGCGAGCGGCCCCTGCTGGGCGATCACGTCGCTCAGCGATTTACCGGCGACGAACTCCATCGCGATGTAGAGCGTGCCGTCCTGCGTCGCGCCGAAGTCGAAGAACTTGATGGTGTTCGGATGCTCGAGTTGCGCGACCGTCCCGCATTCGCGATGGAAGCGCTGGAGCACCGACGGGTCTTTGGAAAGGTGCGAATGCAGCGTCTTGATCGCGACCTTGCGCACGGTCGAGCCCATCTGCTGCTCGCCGACGTAGACCTTGCCCATGCCCCCTTCGCCGAGCACGCCGGTCACCCGATAACGACCGCCGATGAGCTGTCCGACGAGCGGATCGGGCCCCTCGCTCGGCGTCGCCAGAATCGACCCGCACTTCGCGCAGAAGCGCGCCCCATCGACGTTTTCGTGACCGCAGGCCTCGCACTTCATCGAAGTGCCGGAAGCGTTACACGAATCGGGTCTTATCCGCCACAGCACGCGAAGCCGACAAATTTTTCCGGGCCCCGGCGCGCGTGATACGCCGGCCGGCATGCGGCGCGGCACCCTCTTCGCGAACTCGGGGGCTATTTTGCTGACCGCAGCCGCGCTCCTCGGCGCAAGTTCGCGGCCGAGCGCGCCCTTATCGAAGGCGTGGAATCCCGACAACGGGGACGGGACGTACGAGAATCCGGTCCTCTACGCCGACTACTCGGAGCCGGACGTGATGCGGTCGGGCAGCGACTTTTACCTCGTCGCGTCGAGCTTCAACGCGGTGCCGGGCATTCCGGTGCTGCGCTCGAAGGACCTCGTGAATTGGCAGCTCGTCGGGCACGTGCTCGACGTGCTCGAGCCGCGGAGCACCTACGCCACGCCTCAGCACGGCGGCGGCGTGTGGGCGCCGTCGATCCGCAAGCATGGCGGGCTCTTCTACGTCTACTGGGCGGACGTCGACGCGGGGATCTTCGTCGCCACGGCGAAGGACGCGGCCGGCCCGTGGTCGAAGCCGGAGCTCGTGAAAGCGGCGAAAGGCTGGATCGATCCGTGTCCGTTTTGGGACGACGACGGCAAAGCGTACCTCGTGAGTGCGTTCGCTCCGAGCCGCACCGGGATCAAGAGCACGCTCGTTTTGAGCCGCCTGCGCGACGACGGCAAGCGCGTGCTCGACGACGGCGTGATCGTCTTCGACGGGCACCAGAAGCATCCCACGATCGAAGGCCCGAAGCTCTACAAGCGCGCCGGCTACTATTACATCGCGGCGCCCGCGGGCGGCGTGCCGCAAGGCTGGGAAGTCGCGCTCCGCTCGAAGAACATCTACGGACCGTACGAAGACAAGATCGTGCTCGCGCAAGGCTCGACCGCGATCAACGGACCGCACCAGGGCGGCTGGGTCGATACGCCGAAGGGCGAGTTTTGGTTTTTGCACTTTCAAGATCGCGGGGTGTACGGCCGCGTCGTCCACCTCGAACCGATGAAGTGGGTCGGCGATTGGCCCGTGATCGGTGACGCCGGCGAACCGGTCGCGACGCACAAGAAGCCCGACGTGAAGCCGAGCCTCCCGGTGACGCCCGCCGAGTCCGACGAATTCGACGGACCGCGACTCGGCCTAGAGTGGCAATGGCAGGCGAATCCGGAGTCGGGCTGGGCGCTCCCGGCGCCCAACGCGGGCGTGCTGCGGCTCACCTGCGCCGCGCCGGGCACCGCGCTCAGGAACTTGTGGGACGCGCCGAATCTCCTGCTCCAGAAATTTCCCGGCCCCGCCTTCACCGCGACCGCCAAGCTCGACTTCACCGCGCTCTCGGACGGTGAGCGCGCGGGGCTCGTCGTGTTCGGCACCGACTACGCGACGCTCGCGCTCGAGCGCCGCGGCGCGGAGCTCGTCGTCGAACAGAGCGTGTGCAAGGGCGCGAGCAACGGCGCGCGCGAGAAAGAGATCGCGTTCGTGCACGCGCCGGAGAGCGCGCTCTTCTTGCGAGCGCGCGTGCTCGAAGGCGGACGCACCGAATTCTCGTTCAGCGACGACGGCGAAGCGTTCGCGCCGTTGGGCGAACCCTTCCAAGCTCAACCGGGCCGCTGGGTGGGCGCGAAGATCGGCCTCTTCGCCGAGCGCGGCGACGAGCACGCCCGCGAGTCCGGCTACGCCGACGTGGACTGGTTTCGCGTCGAATAGGTGACGAAACGGCGCCCGGCCTTCTTATCGAAGCGCCCCGTTTGTTAGCCGCAAAAAGCGCGAAACACGCTGGAAGCGGTCCCACGTGCCTGATGCCACGCACCATGCCTGCGGCCGCGAAGGATCCGTCCCGCACGGGCTCGACCGGGGAGTCCGGCTTCAGCGCCAACATCACGGGCGCGAGCCTGGCGGATCTCGTCCAGCTCGAATGTCTGGCGAACTCGACGCTCGCGGTCCGGGTCGTGTCGGGCGCCGAGGTCGGGTACCTGTATTTTCAGGCGGGTCAGATCGTGCACGCGATGAGCTCCGACGCGGTCGGCGACGGCGCCGCGCTCGAGATTCTCGGTTGGGATCGCGGCTCGTTCGAACCGTGCAACGCGGGCTGGCCCACGAGCCCCACCGTGAACCGGCCGTGGCAGGCGCTCCTGATGCACGCCGCGACGATACGCGACGAAGCGCGCCGGCGTACCGTCGTCGATTTTCCTCGCGAGCGCACGCAAGGCACGCCGATGCAGAAGCCGCCGAGTCCGATCACTCCGCCTCCGTTGCCGCCGAAGACCTCCGAAGCGCCGCAGAGCGGCACGACGTTCGACACGCAGGGCATCGAGCGCGCGGTGCGTCTCGAGGCCGACGGCAGGCTGCTCGCGAGCCGCGGCGACGCCGAAGAACTCGCGGCGATCACCGCTTACACGATGCGCCTCGCCCTGCTCATCGGCGAACGTCTCGGGATGGAGGAGCTCCGCGCGGTCGAATGCGTGACCGCCGAGCACCGGCGCCTCTTCTACGCCGAGCGCAACGGCAATCTCATCGGCATCGAAGCGCCGAACGACGCCGATCTCAGCACCCTGCGCGAGCGCCTGGGCTTCTGATGGAGGTCACGGAGACGCTCGCGAGCCTGCGCGACGTGGACGACGTGCGCGGCAGCTTCCTCTTGAGCGCGCAAGGGCGGCTCGTCGCGCGCGACCTGCCGTCGATGTTCCACTCCGAGATCTTCTCCGAGATCGGACCGCGGCTCGTGCGCTTGCGCGAGACGCTCGAGACGGACGGCGACGACTTGAGCGCGCTCACGCTCCGCTTCAGCGAGCACAAGCTCCACCTGCGCACCGTCGGCGAGCTCTTGCTGGGCGTCGTGACGAGCGCCAAAGTGAACGGCCCCGCGCTCCGCATGGCGATCAACCTGGTGGCGCGCCGCGTGGCGTCCCAAGGGAGCGACCTGCGTCCGGAGCCGGAAACGGCGCCGAAGGCCGAAACTCCGCCGCCGCCGAGCGCCGGTCCCGCCCATTCGGAGCGGGGCGACATCGTGTTTCGCGGCCGGAGGTTCTGACGCCGATCCGCGAGACCGCGTTTCAAGCGTGTGTGACGCGAAAACCGCTCTAAGCTCCGCGCGTGGCGGATTTCACGAAACCTCGCTCCGGTTCCCGGTTGCGCGTCGCGATTCTCTTCGGCGGTCGCTCCGCCGAACACGAGATTTCCCTGCTCTCGGCCCGCTTCGTCCTCGAATCGCTCGATCCGGAACGCTTCGAGCCGGTGCTCGTCGGCATCGACAAGAGCGGCCGCTGGCTCTTGCAGGACGGCGCGCGCCTGCTCGCCCAGGCGCGTGACCCGCGCGCCGTGGCGCTCGACGGCTCGACGCTGCCGGTGCTGCTGCCCGCGCACCCGACGGGCGCGCTCGTCACGACCGGCGCCGAACCGGGCGCGCTGCCCATCGACGTGGCGTTTCCGGTCTTGCACGGCCCGCTCGGCGAGGACGGCACCGTGCAAGGACTGCTCGAGCTCGCGGGCGTGCCGTACGTCGGCTCGGGCGTGCTCGGTTCCGCGGTGGGCATGGACAAGGACGTGATGAAGCGCTTGCTCGTCGCGGCGGGATTCCCGGTGTTGCCGTATCGCGCGCTCAAGCGCGCGCGCTGGGACCGCGAGCCCGACGCCGTGCTCGCCGAGCTCGCCGCGCTCGGGCTGCCGCTCTTCGTCAAGCCGGCGAACCTCGGCTCGTCCGTCGGCATCTCGCGCGTGAAGGAGCACGCCGCGCTCGCCGCGGCCGTGCGCGCGGCGTTCGAGTTCGACGACAAGCTCGTGATCGAAGCCGGCCTCGACCACCCGCGCGAGATCGAGCTCGCCGTGCTCGGCGGCGACCCGCCGTTCGCGTCGATTCCCGGCGAAATCGTGGTCGACCACGCCGACGGCTTCTACTCGTACGCCGCGAAGTACCTCGACGACCACGGCACCGTCGCCAAAATTCCGGCCGAGCTCGCGCCCGCCGAAGCCGACGAAGCGCGCCGGCTCGCGCTCGCGACGTTCGAGGCGCTCGAAGCCGAAGGGCTCGGACGCGTCGACCTCTTCTTCGATCGCGAGCGGCGTTTCTGGGTCAACGAAATCAACACGCTGCCCGGCTTCACGTCGATCTCGATGTTCCCGAAGCTCATGGCGGCGAGCGGCGTCGACGCGCGCACGCTCGTCACGAAGCTCGTCGACGACGCCGTCGCCCGCAGCGCGCGGCGGCGCGCGCGCAAAACGACGCTGGGCTGAGCTTCAGGGTTTGCTGGTTGGGGTGGGCACGGCGCCCGACGGCGCCGGTGCCGCCGCGGGCGAAGCTGACCCGCTCGCGTTCGGCGCCGTGGCGCTCGGCTTCGGCAGCGGCTTCATCGGACCCATGCCGTTCGGCGCCGGAGGCCACGAGAGCTCGGCGTCCGTGCGCGAAGCGCGATCGACGAGACGCGCCTGGCGAGCGCGCTCCGCGTTCGGAACGACGACCACGACGTCGAACGGCCCCGCCATTTTCGTGGGCCGATCGTAGAGCGGGTGCCGGCTCGGCGCCGGCTCCGCGTCGGCGAGCAGCGGGAAATCGAAGCGCACTCGATCGATGAGCTCGTGCCCGATCCAGAGCTCCACGGCGAAGCGCCCCATGCGCCGCGCCGTCACGATGGGCTGGCGGTAGCGGACGGCGCGCACGTTCGCGAGCGTCACCGTGCCGTTCTCGTAGTGGAAGGTGTACTCGTATTGCTCGGCTTGCCGGAGCGGCGTCGGGTCGGGCTGATCGTCCGAAAAAGCGCGCGGGGCCGCCGCTTGAGCCGTGGCCGGCGCGGCACCCGGCGCGGACGAGCCGGACGCCGACGGCAGCTCCGCGGGCGCGCCGTCGCCGTGGCCTTCGGCGAGGTGCATCGGCACGACGACGCCCGGAGCGCCTTCGTTCGGCAAGGCGGGACGCGCCGCCGAACAAGCGACGACTCCGAAGAGCGACCAGGCGACGGGGCGGGCGAACACGGGCGCTTCGTTAGCTCCGGACGTCGGGGAGCGCAATTTCCACGGCGCGCGTCCACGCTTCGGCCGCGCCCCCGAGCTTCGTCCAGAGCGCCCGAAAGTCCGCGGGCGGCGGCGCTTCGACGTGAAATCGCTCGCGCTCGCCCGCGAGCTCGACCCAAGCCGCGTGGAGCAGCACCCGTTCGAGGGCATGAACGCTGCCGTCGGCGAGAATCACGCGAAGAGCGCCTCCGTGCTCGGCGTCGCCGAAGAGCGGCGTGCCCGCGCGCTCGGCGTGCAAGCGGAGCTGGTGCGTCCGCCCCGTCACCGGCGACAGCGCGAGCAGCGCGGGCCGCACCGGAACGCGCGTGCGCGAGCGCTCGGGCAAGTACACCGAGCCTGCTTCCGCGACGGTGGCGTACGCCGTCTCGGCGGCGCGCTCGCTTTCGCCGGCACCGTGCGCCGCGCCGCGGCCGCTCGCACCACGCAGCTTGCGCGGCAGCGCCCACGTCCACGAGCCGCTCGGCGGCTCGGGCGCGCGCGGGGCGAGCGCGACATAGCGGCGCCGAAAACCACCGCGCGCGCGTAACCGCGCCGCGAGCTCCCGCCCGTGTTCGTCACGAGCGAGGGTGACGACGCCGCTCACGCCCACGTCGAGGCGCGAAACCGCGTGCAGCGCGCCGCGCGCGAGCCCGAGCTCCGTCTCGACGCGAGCGACGAGACTCGCGGCGACCCCGGCGTGATCCGGCTCCGTCGCGACGCCGGCCGGCTTGCTGACGAAGACGAGGCCGCCGTGCTCGCCGAGGATCGTGATGGGCGCCGCGCCGTCACGCGCGGCGTGCACCTCCACGACGCTGCCCGCCGCGACGCGGAGGTCGGGATCGCCCGCGCGCCGCCCGTCGACGAACAAGCGACCCTCCGCCACGGCGTCACGCGCGCCGAGTCGCAGAGCGAGCTCGGCCAGCGTCTCGCCGGCGTCCGGCACCACCCAGCGTACGAGCGGGCGGCTCACTCCGACGCGGGCTCGAGGACTTTGCCGGTCGTTCGGCGCACGAGCTCGACGAGCACGGGATCGCTCGCGAGCTCGCTGCGCAACGTCTGTCGCACGAAGGCGAGCTGGTCGGGCGAAAGCTTACCGGCGAGGTGCTGCGTCGCCTCGCTCACCTTGTTGTCGAGGTAGGCGTCGAGCCCGATTTCACCGCGTTCGAGCCGCGCAAGGTCGCCCGCAGGCTTCACTTCGGTCGCGCCGCCGACCTCGAACTGAGTCGTCGTGGGACCCGTCGCCGTCGGCCCGAGCGGAGCGCCGGCCGGGCCGATTGGCGGCGGTTTGCCGATGCCGTCGATGCCCATGGCGTGACCTCGAGCTTACCTCAGATTGCCAATCGCGTTTTTCATCGAGTCGTGCCGCAC
>Ga0335083_10005799_pt1 | contig 15554 bp, 14 predicted proteins | sample Lox_Sample_42_FD_206716 | JGI IMG/M metagenome (GOLD analysis project Ga0335083, IMG submission 206716) | Soil microbial communities from Loxahatchee National Wildlife Refuge, Florida, United States - Lox_Sample_4.2 | ecosystem: Environmental > Terrestrial > Soil > Wetlands | place: USA... | reverse complement strand
CTCGGACGCGGAGCAGTCCGACCGTGTCGGCGTCCGGCCGTACAACATCGCCACGCAGGAACGCATCGTCCGCGGCCGGATGCCCGGCCTCGAAATCATCAACGACCGTTTCGCGCGACTGCTGCGGGTCGGCATCTTCAACTTCATGCGGCGCAGCGCGGAAATTTCCGTCGGCCCGGTGAAGGTGCAGAAGTACAGCGAATTCACCCGCAACCTGCCGATCCCGACCAACCTGAACCTGGTCCACGTGAAGCCGTTGCGCGGCACGTCGCTGTTCGTGTTCGACCCGAACCTGGTGTTCTTCGTGGTCGACAACCTGTTCGGCGGCGATGGGCGCTTCCATACCCGCGTCGAAGGCCGCGATTTCACGCAGACCGAGCAGCGCATCATCGGCAAGCTGCTCAACCTCGTGTTCGAGCACTACACGACGTCGTGGAAGAGCGTGCGGCCGCTGCAGTTCGAGTTCGTCCGCTCGGAAATGCACACGCAGTTCGCCAACGTCGCCACGCCGAACGAAATTGTCATCGTCACGCAGTTTTCGATCGAGTTCGGCTCGACGGGCGGCACGCTGCACATCTGCATGCCGTACTCGATGATCGAACCGATCCGCGACATCCTGTCGTCGCCCATCCAGGGCGAGGCGATGGACGTCGACCGCCGCTGGGTACGCGTGCTGTCACAGCAGGTGCAGGCCGCAGAAGTCGAACTGACCGCCGATCTCGCGCAGATCCCGGTCACGTTCGAGCAGATCCTGAACATGCGCAAAGGCGATGTGCTGCCGATCAACATCCCCGAACACATCACCGCGAAGGTCGATGGCGTGCCGGTGATGGAATGCGGCTACGGTATTTTCAATGGTCAATATGCGTTGCGGGTCCAGAAAATGATCAGCGCAGCGGACACGATGAAGGAAGGTGGATATGAGTGAGCTCAACGGAACGCCCGAGAAGGAACTGCCAGCCGGCGAGCCGCAAATGCCCGGCGCAGGTGCGGATGAGTCGTCGCTCGACGACTGGGCGAGCGCGCTCGCCGAGCAGAACGACAACAGCCCCGTCAGCGCGACGACCGCGGGCGTGTTCCAGCCGCTGTCGAAGGTGGAACCGAACACCACGCGCAACGACATCGACATGATCCTGGACATTCCGGTCCAGATGACGGTCGAACTCGGCCGCACCAAGATCGCGATCCGCAACCTGCTGCAACTCGCGCAGGGCTCGGTGGTGGAACTCGACGGCCTTGCCGGCGAGCCGATGGACGTGCTGGTCAACGGCTGCCTGATCGCCCAGGGCGAAGTCGTCGTCGTCAACGACAAGTTCGGCATCCGCCTGACCGACATCATCACGCCGTCCGAGCGGATCCGGAAGCTGAATCGATGAAACGCCTTACCGGACGCATTGCGCGCCCTGGCCGGTGCGACGCCGCCAGCCGGCGGTCGTGGCAGAGCGGCGGCGCGGCGGTATCCGCGGCATCCGCGGCATCCGCTGGGTTCGCCCCGTCGTGCGCCTCGCTCGTCGCGGCCATCATCGCCATGCCGTTCGCCTTCGCGCCGCTTGACGGCGCGTACGCGGCCGACCTGAAAGCGATCAACGACGCCACCCGCATCGCCTCCGGGGTCGGCGCCGGCTCGGCCGTCCCGGCGCTGGGCATCGGCGCGGTGCTGCAAACCATCTTCGGCCTCGTGGTCGTGATCGGTCTCGTGTTCGCCTGCGCCTGGCTCGCGCGCCGCTTCGGGTTGCAGCCCGGCAGCCGCGGCGGCCTCGTGAAGACCGTCGGCGGTGCATCGCTCGGCGGCAAGGAGCGCGTCGCCGTCGTCGAGATCGGCGATACCTGGCTCGTACTCGGCGCCGCCCCCGGCAACGTGCGGCTACTGCACACCATGCCCGCCAGCTCGGCCGAAGCTGCGCTGACGCCGCAGGGCGCCGCCTTGCAGGGCACCTTCGGACAGCGCTTTCGCGACGCCCTCAAAGGCGAAATCGGCAAACGTTTCAACCAGCCAGACGGCAGGGATCAGTAAATGCAGTTCAGTCATCAGCCAGCGCGCCTCGTGCACGCGGCGTCGCGCCGTGCGCCGCGCCGGCCCGCTAGCGGCCCGCGCTGCCTTCTCCTGAATGTTTTCTCCGCGCTGCGCCGCGCCGCGCCGCTCGCCTTGCCGGCGCTGCCCGTGTTGCTGATGGCATTGCCGTCGCTGTCGTTCGCGCAGACGGCCGGCCTGCCCGCGTTCAACACCAGTCCCGGTCCGAACGGCGGCACCACCTATTCGCTGAGCGTGCAGACGATGCTGCTGCTCACGATGCTGTCGTTCCTGCCGGCGATGGTCCTGATGATGACGAGCTTCACGCGCATCATCATCGTGCTGTCGCTGCTGCGCCAAGCGCTCGGCACCACTACCGCGCCGCCCAACCAGGTGCTGGTGGGCCTCGCGCTGTTCCTCACGCTGTTCGTGATGTCGCCGGTGCTGGACAAGGCGTATAACGACGGCTACAAGCCGTTCTCGGATGGCACGCTGCCGATGGATCAGGCGGTCTCGCGGGGGCTCGCGCCGTTCAAGACCTTCATGCTGCGGCAAACGCGCGAAACCGACCTGGCGCTGTTCGCACGCATTTCGCACGCCGCGCCGATGCAGGGACCGGAAGACGTGCCCCTGTCCCTGCTGGTGCCCGCCTTCGTCACGAGCGAACTGAAGACCGGCTTCCAGATCGGTTTCACCCTATTCATTCCGTTCGTGATCATTGACATGTTGGTGGCGAGCGTACTGATGTCGATGGGTATGATGATGGTGTCACCTGTCACCATCTCGTTGCCGTTCAAGCTGATGCTGTTCGTGCTGGTCGACGGCTGGCAGTTGCTGATCGGCTCGCTCGCGCAGAGTTTCGCGTAACCTTTACCTCTGCCGGTCTATTCTCCGCTACTTATCATGACACCCGAATCAGTAATGGCGCTCGCGCATCAGGCGATGTACGTCGCCCTGCAACTGGCCGCGCCCGTATTGCTTGTGTCGCTCGTCGTCGGCCTGGCCGTAAGCCTGTTTCAGGCCGCCACGCAGATCAACGAGGCGACGCTCTCCTTCATTCCCAAACTGCTGGCGATCGCCGTCACAATGGTAATCATCGGGCCGTGGATGCTGACGACCATGCTCGACTACCTGCGCCAGGTGCTGACCAGCATCCCGACGCTCACCAACTGAACTGCGCTCCTCACCGCCCGCTGCCGCCATGTTCTCCGTCACCTATGCGCAACTGAACGCATGGCTCACCGCATTTCTGTGGCCGTTCGTGCGGATTCTCGCGCTAGTGGCCACTGCCCCCGTGTTCGGCAATGTGTCGGTACCGACGCGCGTGAAAATCGGCCTCGCCGCGTTCACCACCATCATCGTGGCGCCGACACTGGGCGCGATGCCGCAGGCGACGGTGTTTTCCGCAGCGGGCGTCTGGATCATCGTGAACCAGTTCCTCATCGGCGCCGCGCTTGGCCTGACGATGCAAATTGTCTTCGCCACCATTCAGATGGCCGGTGAATTCATCGGACTGGGCATGGGTCTGGGCTTTGCTACTTTCTTCGATCAACAGGCCAAGGGCTCAACCGCGGTGTTGACGAGCTACATGAACGTCTTTGCGATGCTGGTGTTTCTCGTGCTCGATGGCCATCTGCAAGTGGTGAGCGCGCTGATCGCGACGTTTCAGTCGGTGCCGATTTCGAGCAATCTGCTCGGCGCGCCCGGCTGGCGCCTGCTCGCGAATTGGGGTAGCACGATATTTTCAGCGGGGTTGCTGCTGTCGTTGCCGGTGGTCGTCACATTGCTGATTGCCAACCTCTCGCTCGGCGTGCTCAACCGCGCGGCGCCGCAGATCGGCGTGTTCCAGATCGGCTTTGCGATGACCATGCTGGTCGGCCTGCTGATCCTGCAGTTGACGGTGCCGAATATGATTCCGCAGTTTTCCCGGCTGTTCGATAGTGGTGTCGAACAGATGGGGCGGGTGGCGGCTGGGTTGCGTTAGCAGACTGCCGGGCCGACCCAGCGAGGCTTGGCCATCGCTTTTTCTCCCGACGTCGAAACGCCCGATTCGGCAGAAAAAAACGGGAGGCAGCCATCGCTCCTCCCACGCTCACCCGCTGCCCCCTCAACCGCTAGTTGAGATACTGAAACAGCGACATCTGCTGGATCTTCACGAACGCCTCCTGCGACGCCTGCAGCGAATTCTGCGTCTGCGTGTATTGGCTGATGGTCGCCGCCATGTTGGTCGACGTCAGGTTGTCCAGCGAGGTCGTGGCCTGCAGCGTCTGGGTCTGGTTCACCGTCTGCATCGCCTTAATCTGCTGCTCGCGACCGCCCACGGTCGCCTGCACGGTCGTGACATTGGACAGTGTGTTTTGCACCTGCGTGAGACCCGTATTCAGCGCATTGTTGAGCGCTGCCGTCTCCGCAGGCGTATCCGCCGGTGTCTGCAGCGCGGTGATCATGTTCTGGATCGTCGCGAAGATGTTGGTGCCGCCTTGCGCGGCCGGCACCTGGGTGGCCGGCGCGACGTTAAACGTGTCGCCACCGACCGGCGTGCCGGTGATCGCCACGCTCTGGCCGCTCGCGCCCAGCGTAATCGCCGAGCCGGACGTATAGGGCTGCGGCAAGCTGGTCGTCGTGACGCCCGCGCTGTTGGTGTCGGCGACGGTGTAGGTCGTGACGCCGGCCGCCACGGTGAAGGCGATCGCGTAGGTATCGCCGTTGGCCGCCGGGATTGCGTTGGTCGTGCTGACCGGGCCAATGATTCCCGTGCCGGTATTCCCCGCGGCGGCATACGCGACCGGACTGGCAGTCTCCGGCGTCACGCTCATGAATACCGCAGCGCCAGAATCGCCGGTCGCAACCGAGGTGGAGTCCGAAACCTGCGCGCTCGATACGCCGTTGTCGCCGTTGTAAGTCACCGCGCCGGCCGCATTCAGCGTGAACGGTTGCGACGACGCCTGGAAGCCGCCGAACAGATAGTTGCCCGCCGGCGACGTGGTGTTCGCGAGCGTCACCAACTGGGTGTTCAACTGCTGCAGCGTCACAGCGATCGCACTGCGGTTGGTATCGTTGAGCGTGGCGTCGCCGGCTTGCAGCAACTGCGTGTTCACGCTTTGCAGGGTCTGGGTCACGCTCGAGAGCGTCGAATCTTCCGAGCCCAGCGTCGTCAGTGCCGAGCTCTGGTTGGTCGCGTATTGCGAGAGCGTCGCGCCCTGCATGCTCAGTTGCACCGCTTGAGCGGCGCCCAACGGATTGTCGGACGGCGTGGAAAGGCTCACCCCGCTCGAGATTTCCCCGTACAACTGCGACAGTTCGGTTTGCTGATTGTCCATCGACTGAACATTCATGCCGAGAAACTGGGAAGTAGAGATGCGCATCGCTCAACGCCTCACTGGAATATGCCGAGAATGGTCTGGAACAGCGTGTCAGCGGTCTGAATGACCTTGCTGTTGGCCTGGTACAGTTGCTGGTATTGCAACAGGTTCGCTGCTTCTTCGTTGATGTTTACACCCGATACCGACTGCTGCGCCGACGTGATCTGCGTCACGAGCGCGGTCTGTGTCGTATTCGATGCATCTACCGCGTTGGTCGAGGTGCCGACCGTATTGACGTAGTTCGCGTACGCGGTCGTGAGCGTGGCCGTGCCGCCGTTCAGCGTCTGGGCGCTGACGAGATTCGACATCAGCGTCGCATTGCGCCCGTCGCTCTGCGCGCCGCTGTTTGGCGCGATGGTGAACGTATCGTTGTTGGCCGGCGTGCCGCTGAGCGTCACGGTAATGCCGTTCATCGACCCGGCGGTGACCGGCGTCGTATTGATCGTCATCGTCGCGCCCGTCGCCGGCGAATACGGCACGACCGTGGCAGTCGACGCGATCGCCGTGCTGGCGCCACCGATGGTGACCACCGAGTTTGCCGGGAAACCGCTCAGGCCGCCCGCTGCCGAATTGTAGGTGAGCGTGGTCGCGTTCGCGGGCAGCGAATAACCCGCCGAGACGGTGCCCTGCGTAATCGTCGCCGTACCGCTGTTGCCCGAGCTGGCCGTGGCGAGCACCGGCGAAGCGGCGGCGATCGTCGAGCCGTTGGTGCTCGTGAGGGCGAAGCTATTGAGCGCGCCGCTCGTCGGCGAAACATTGAACGAATCGCCGGCGTTCATCGTCGCGCCGACCGGCGAGAGCGAGAAATTCAGGCCGCCGATCGGCTGGCCCAGGTTGGCCGCCGTGCCGACCGTGGCACCCGTCGAATTATCGGTCAGCGTATAGGCGGAGCCGTTATACGAGAGGGTGTAGTTGCCCGTTGTCGGCTGGGCCGGGTTGACGAACGTAACGTCAAGGGCGGTGGCGCTGCCCGTGTTATTCGCATTGGGCGTGGCCTGCGGCGCCGCGACCGAGAACAGCGCGCCGCCGGCATTGCCGCTCAGATCGAGACCGAGCTCGTTCTGGTTGTTGACCTGCGCGGCGAAGCTGGTGGCGATCGCGCCCAGTTGGGCTTCGGCAGGATCGAGCGATTGCGTGCGGAACTGGATCAGGCCGCCGAGCGTGCCGCCCGCGTTCTGCATCGTCGAGTCGGACAGGTACTGGGTGGTCGCGGTGGACGACGTGCTGCCAGCCGCGCCCAGATAGGTCACCGAGTCCTCGCTCGGGTTCGCAGGCGAAGGCGCAGTGCCGAGGTTGAAGCTCGTGGTGCCGGCCACCAGCGCCTGGCCGCTCGGCAGGTACACACTGTCGCCGGTCGAACTCGACACCACCTGCACGCCGACGAGCGACGACAGGCTGGACACGGCCTGATCGCGCTGGTCGAGCAACTGGTTCGGCGGCTGGCCCTGTGAGTTGGCCGCGGCAATCTGCTGGTTGAGCGTGGCGATCTGCGAGCTGTACGTGTTGATCTGCGACACCGTAGACGACAGTTGCGTGTTGACGCTCTGGCGCAGCTGATCGTACTGCGAGCCCATGGTGTTCAGCTGGCTCGCAAGCGACTGCGCGTCGCTAATCGCCGTCTGCCGCGTCGACAGGTTGGCGGCACCGTTCGCGACGTTCTGCAAACCGGTGAAATAACTGGTGATCGCGGTTGAAATACCCGACGTCGGACTGCCGACGAGGTTGTTCAATTGCGCGAGCATCGTGTAGTTCGTGTTCAGCGAGCCACTCTGCGACTGCGCATTGTTCAGCTCGGTATTCAGATACTGGCTGTACGAACGCTGGATCGTCGTGGTGGACACGCCTTGCGGCAGGTAGCCCGAACCCGTGTATTCGCCGGAGGTCTCCGCATACACCGGGCTCTCGACGTCATAGCCAGCCGTCGTCGCGTTACTGATGTTCTCGCTGGTGGTCGTCAGCCCCCACTGGGCTGCATTGAGTCCGCTGAGACCGATATTGATGAGGTTGCTGGACATGCGTCATCCTGAAAGGTTGGCAACGCGCCCACCGAGTTGCCAAGACTTCCTGTATAACGGCGCCCTGTCGGCAAAATTGAGGGGCGACCAGCATTTATGCGCGTGACGCAGCGAACCCGCGCCACGCACCGTATCAGGTCCGCACCAGCGAGCGGCGCTTCATTTCGAGCTGGGTGATGAGGCGCTGCAAGGTATTCTCGGCGCTCCCGGGCAACGTCACGAAACGCAGGCCGAACTGATGGCGCTGCGAGCCGTTGGGCAGCTCCAGGGAGCGGAACGATACCAGTTGCAGATCGATCGAGAGCTTGCCGTGCGCCCCGAGATTCAGCTCGCAATCTTCCAGCACGCAGCCCATCGGCAGCTCCGTGGCGCGGGCGTCCGTGGTGCGCATGCCGACTCCGCCGAGCGACAGGTCCTGCACTTCGAAACGGAAGCGCTCGCCGTCAGGCAGGCGCCCCGTGCAGACATACGGATCGAGCACCGGCCCGTCGACGCGGAAAAATTCGCGGCGCTGCACGTAATAGAGCACTTCGGGGAAGTTCGCTTCGAACGCCGGCCGGCCTTCGAAACGTGTTTCGCGCGGCGGGGTGGTCGAGAACTCGACCCGCACGCCATCGGGCTGCGCGTGGAAAATACAGTGCGGCGATTCGATCAGGCCGCGGTTCTGCTCGGCGAGCGCGCCCCAATCGAAGGTGAACGTGCGCCCGCGCACGTCGACATCAAGAATGCGGGTGACGAGTTGGCCTCCCTTGTACTGCGCCGTCAGAAAATCGCCGCGGTTTACGAGATTGCGCAACTGGACACCGATTTCGAGCGGATTGCGGCGACCGAAATCGTTGCCGGTTTCAGAAGAGCCGTCCGTTTGGCCGTTCGTCTCAGAGGTATCCATGGGCTTGCCGGTATGCATGTTCTAACGGGCCCGTGCCCGAGGTCCAGTGCCGGGGCCCGTGACACGCGCATTTGACCGGGGGAGAAAATGACCCCGGTATAAAGGTCTGACTGAATAGCGGCAGTCTAGACCCAAAGTTTAGGGTAATCCGGCGAATTATTTCACGCAAACGTTAAACCGGCGGGCCACGCCGAGCGGGCCGCTGTTCATGCGGGAGGGATTTTATGCATTCCAGCTTCGAGCGGTGGGGCCTGCGGCGCCCACACCGCGGGCTCCACCGTCTTCTTTTGCGACGTGGCCTCGTCGCAGGCAAGCGGAATACTGCGCGCGGCACATCGAGGCGGCGGCGGCCTTTGATTTGCCGCTCAGGAAAGCCGCGCGCGCTGGCGGGTTCCCATGGTCATGCGTGGATAGCCGACCGTGCAGTCGATGCGGCCGGCGAGCTCGAACGGTCCGGACCGGTTCAGCTCATCCGGTCCATGATCGACATCAGCTTCTTCGCGTAATGCGGATCGGTGGCGTAGCCCGCCCGTTGCATCCCCATCGCGAAGCCGGCCGCGTCGTGCGAGCCGTTCAGCACCTGCGCATAGCGCGGATTGCTCTTGAGCATCTGCGCATAGTCGGCCATCGCGTCGTCATACGAGTCGTACGCGCGGAATTTTTCGACGACCCGTTGCGGCTTGCCGTCGCGGTACTCGGTGGTCACGGTCGAAACGGTCTTGCCGGTCCAGTCCTTGGTCGCCTTGATGCCGAACACGTTGTGGCTGGTCTCGCCGTTCGCCTTCATGATCTCGCGCTTGCCCCAGCCCGATTCGAGCGCGGCCTGGCCGATGATGAAGCGCGCCGGCACGCCGGTCGTTTCGCTGGCGGCCTGAGCGGAGGCGGCCAGCTTGTCGACGAACGCATCGACATTGGTCGAGCCGTCGCCGTGCAGCGGCGGCGTCAGCGCGCTGTTGCGCGAATAGCCGACGCCGGCGGCGAGCGAGCCGTTCGCCTGCGGATTGTTGAACGCCTTGGCCAGCGCGTTCAACGCGGCGGCGTTGCCGGCGTTGGCGGCGCCGCCCTGCATGCCGGCGTTGTTCATCAATTGCTTGAGCATCGCATCCGCCACGCCGATGCCTTTCGACGACATCTGCTGCGCCATCTGCTCGTCCATCATCGACGTGAACTGCTCGCCGTCGCGCGAATCCAGCGGGCCGTCCTGCGGCGTCGCATCGCGCATGCTCTTCAGCATCATCGTGATGAAGCTCGCGTCGAACTGCTTCGCGGCCATCTTGACGCCCTGCTGCGGCGAAGCGGCCACCTTGGCGCGCAGGCTGTCGAAACCCTGCACGTCGAGCGCAAAACGCTGACTCAGATCATTCTGTCCTGAAGTCGGATCGATAGTCATCGCGGTTCCTTAGATGATTTCAAGGTCGGCGCGTAAGGCCCCTGCTGCCTTCATCGCCTGCAGGATCGACATCAGATCGGCGGGCGTCGCGCCGAGCGCGTTGAGCGCCTTGACGACGTCAGCCAGATCCGCACCGGCGCGCACGTACTTCAGCGCGCCATTATCCTGCTTCAACTGGATCTGGGATTGCTGGGCGCTCACCGTCTGGCCGTTCGAGAACGCGCCGGGCTGGCTGACCACCGGTTGCGTGTTGACCACGACCGAGAGGTTGCCGTGCGCGACCGCGCAGTTCTCCAGCGTGACCATCTGGTTCATCACGATCGAGCCGGTGCGCGCGTTGAGCACCACCTTCGCGGCCGCCTGCGCCGGCTTCACATCGAGATCTTCGAGCTGCGCCATGAACGACACCTGCTGGGCCGGATCGGCCGGCGCGCGCAGCTGGATCGTGCGGCCGTCGAGCGGCGTCGCGGTGCCCGAGCCGAACGCGTTGTTGACCGCCGCGACGATGCGCTGCGTCGTGTCGTAGTCCATGTCGTTCAGTTCGAGCTGCATCGTGCCGTCCTGCATGACGCTGGTCTGCACCGAGCGTTCGACGATCGCGCCGCCCGTAATGCGTCCGGCCGCCAGCTGGTTCACCTGCACGCGGCTGCCGTTCGCGCTCGCGCCCGCACCGCCCACCGCCATGTTGCCCTGGGCGAGCGCATACACGGCGCCGTCCGCGCCCTTCAACGGCGTGAGCAGCAGCGTGCCGCCGCGCAGGCTCTTGGCATTGCCGAGCGACGACACGGTGACGTCGAGCGCCTCGCCCGGACGGGCGAACGGCGGCAGCGTGGCCGTCACCATCACCGCGGCGACGTTCTTCAACTGGATGCTCGTCAGCGCCGAGGTGCTGCTGCTCGACGAGCCGGCCGCCTGGTTGTTGATCGAAATGCCGAGGTTCGCCAGCATGTTCGCGAGCGTTTGCGTCGTGAACGGGGTTTGCGTGGTCTGGTCGCCCGTGCCGTCGAGACCGACGACAAGGCCATAGCCGATCAGCGGGTTGTCCCGCACGCCCTGGATCGCGACCAGATCCTTCAGGCGTTCGGCGTGAGCGGCGGGCGTAGCGGGCGGCAATGCCCCGCAGGCGAGCGCGAACACCAGACAGACGAGGCCGAAGCGGCGGAACAATGCGATGCTCATGATCACCACGGCGACACGTTAAGGAAGAAGCGCTGCAGCCAACTCATGGTCTCCGCCTCGTCGATATAGCCCTTCGCCGAGTATTCGATCTTGGCGTCGGCCACCTGGGTCGAGTACACGGCGTTCAGGTTGGAAATCGTGTTCGGGTTGACCACGCCCGAGAAACGCACGAACTCGTTGCCCTGGTTGATCAGCATCTGCTTTTCGCCGCTCACGACCAGGTTGCCGTTGGGCAGCACATTGGTCACCGTGACGGTGATCGTGCCATTGAACGTGTTCGACGCGTTCGCCCCGCCGGTGGCCTGGAACTGGTTCGCCCCGGTCGAATTCAGATTGGCCTTGCCGAACAGGCCGTTTAGAAAGCCGGCGCTCGTGGTCGAGAAGGCGGTCGCGGAGGTCCGGTCGGTGTTCGCGCCGGACGACTTGGTCGCGTTGATGTTTTCGGAAATGACGATAGTCAGGATGTCGCCAATATTGCGCGGCCGCTGGTCTTCGAACAGCGGCCGGCCCGCATAACCCGGGTTGTAGATCGAGCCGGGCGTCTGCGCGTGCGGCGGCACCGGCGGCACCGCCGTCATCGGCTGCTGCGTGATCGGCTGTTTCGGCACGAGCGCGCAGCCGCCCAGCGCGAGAGCAAGCACGCTGGCGGTCGCGACGAGCGTGCTGCGCGCGTCGCCCATGACCGGATTGAGATTGAATTGCGACATCGTGTGTTCCTACCGCCTGTTGATCCGAACCCTTAAACCTGCATCTGCGACAGGGTCTGCAACATCTGGTCGGACGTGGTGACGGCCTTACTGTTGATTTCGTACGCGCGCTGGGTCTGGATCATGTTGACCAGTTCCTGCACGACGTTCACGTTCGACGTTTCGACATAGCCCTGTTCCAGCGAACCCGCGCCGTTCGAACCCGGTGCGGTGACGTTCGGCGTGCCCGACGAACTCGTTTCCGCGAACAGGTTTTCACCCTGCGCATCGAGGCCGGCCGGGTTGATGAAGGTGGCGAGCTGCAGCGAGCCGATCTGCGACGAGGTGGTCGTGCCCGGCTGGGTGATCGACACCGAGCCGTCGGTGCCGATCGTCAGCGACGTGGCGTTTTGCGGAACCGTGATCGACGGAATGATCTGGTAGCCGCTGGAGGTAACCAACTGGCCCTGCGCGTTGGTCTGAAACGAACCGTCGCGGGTGTAGGCGGTCGTGCCGTCCGGCATCTGCACCTGGAAGAAGCCATTGCCGTTGATCGCCACGTCCTTCGAGTTGCCGGTCTGCTGCAGGTTGCCCTGCGTATACAGACGCTCGGTCGCGACCTGCTGCACGCCGGTGCCGAGCTGGATACCCGACGGCACCTGGGTCTGTTGCGTCGAGTCGGCGCCCGGCTGCCGCACCGTCTGGTACAGCAAATCTTCGAACACGGCGCGCGAGCCCTTGAAGCCATTGGTGCTGACGTTCGCGAGGTTGTTCGAGATGACGTCCATCTGGGCCTGCTGCGCGTTCATGCCGGTCGCAGCGATATAGAGTGAGCGGTTCACGGTGATGGTTCTCCTGGGTGCGCGCTAGGCGTCGCGCCCGTTAGCTGAAACTGAGCAACTGGTTGGCGGTCTGGTCGTTTTGATCGGCGCTTTCGATCATCTTGGTCTGCATCTGGAACTGCCGCGCGTTGGTAATCATCGAGACCATCGCGTTCACCGGATTCACATTGCTGCCTTCGAGCGAATTGGGCGCCAGCACCACACTCGGATCGGCGTCGGCCGGATTGCCGTTGGCCGTGCGAAACAGGCCGTCGTCGCTGCGCTTTAACGTGCCGGCCGACGGGTTCACCAGCTTCAACTGATCGACCACCGCGATCGCCGAAGCGGGGTCTCCCGGCGCCAGCGCCGACACGGTGCCGTCCTTGCCGATCGTGATCTGCGCGCCGGGCGGCACCGAAATCGGGCCGCCGGTGCCGAGCACCGGCAGATTCATCGCGTTGACCAGCTGGCCGTTCTGGTCGATATGCAGGTTGCCGGCGCGCGTGTACGCTTCGCCGCCGTCGGTGGTCTGCACGGCGAGCCAGCCGTCGCCCTGCACCGCGACGTCGAGCGGATTGCCGGTCTGCTGGATCGGTCCGGGCGTGGTGTCCGCGCCCGGTGTCGACGACAGCACGAACGTGCGGGTCGTGTCGTCGTTCACTGTGCTGCCGTCGCCGAACGACATCGGCACCGCGCGAAACGTCTCGAGCTGGGCGCGAAACCCGGTGGTCGACGTGTTCGCGAGATTGTTCGCGACAATGGCCTGCTGCTCGAGCGCCTGGGTGGCGCCCGACATCGCGGTATAAATCAGACGGTCGGTCATGCGTTCGGCTCCTGCGGTGCTTACAGGTTGATCAGCGTCTGGTCGACCGTCTGCTGGGTCTTGATCGTCTGCGCGTTCGCCTGATAGTTGCGCTGCGCGGTGATCAGGTTGACCAGTTCGTTGGTCAGATCCACGTTCGACTCTTCCACCGCGCCGCCCTGCAGCGTGCCGTGGTTGGTGCTGCCCGGCGTGGAAATTTGGGCGACACCCGAAGCGGAGGTTTGCTGATACTCATTGTTGCCAAGATCGATCAGGCCGTTCGGGTCGTTGAAGTTCGCCAGCACGATCTGGCCGAGCGAAGCGGTCTGGCCGTTCGAATAGTTGCCGGTCAGAACGCCGGTGGTCCCGATCGAGAAGTTCGTCAGCTCGCCTGCCGCGTAACCGTTCTGCGTCAGGTTGTTGGTACCGTCGGTGCTGCCGTACTGGGTCGTGCCGGTGATGTCCAGTGACAGCGTCTGCGGCGTAGCGGAGCCGTCGGTGTTCGGGATCTGGAACGTGACGGTGCCGGGGGTTGCGGGTGCGGCAAGCGAATACCCCGGCGGCGCAGCGATAATAGTCGCCTGCTGGAAAGCCGACAACGCGCCAGAGGCATTGAACTGCGCCTGGCCGACAATCTGGGCAGCACCGCCCGCCACGCCCGCATAGACGTTCCACGTGTTGGAACCCGTCTTGGCGAAATACATATTGACCGTCTGCGAGCCGCCGAGCGTATCGTAGGACTGAACCGAAGACGTGTAGTTGTAGGTCGACGGGCTGTTCTGGTTGAACGCGGTCGCGGTCGGCGTGACGGTCACCTTGTCGCCGGCCTGCGGCGCAGCCGCACCCGTACCCGTTATCGTGACCGTTTGGCCATTGCCCAACGTAATGGCTGAGCCGGAAGTGTAGGTTGCGTTGGCAACGTCATTAGCTGCGTTGTTGGCGTCGGTTACACTATAAGTGGCACCGCCGGCTCCGAACTGGATCGTGTAGGTGTCGGCATTCGACCCTGCCGAAGCGTTCGTAATGTCCGTGGTGACGGTTGCGCCATTCGCAGCCGTCAACCCGACGTTGCCCGCCCCCAAAGCCGCCGCCGTCGTGAGCATCAGCGGATCCTGCGCATTCAAATTGAACTGTCCCGTAATGCTGGTGGTAGCCGAGGGCGCGATATTCGTGGTTGGCACCGTCAGCGGCACAGTCTGCGCGGTATTGAGAATGCCACCCGCGCTCGCTGCATAACCCATCAACTGCAGCCCTTCGGAATTCACGATCTGGCCGGTGCTGTTCAGCTGGAACACGCCGTTGCGCGAATACGTGAGCGCGCCGTTGTTCGACATCTGGAAGAAGCCGTTACCGTTGATGGCGACGTCCAGTGCCTGCCCGGTCGAATTGATCGTGCCTTGCGAGAACTGCTGCTGCACGGCCGCAAGCTGCGTGCCGATACCGACCTGGTTGTTGACGGCCGTCGCGACCGAGTTTGCGTACATATCGGCGAACACCGCGGTGCCGCTCTTGAAGCCGATCGTGTCCGCATTGGCGATATTGTTGCCAATCACGTCGAGATCGCTTGATGCAGCCGCCAGGCCGCTCAAACCTTGTTGATAACCCATGACGGTCTCCGTTGCGGGGAATGTCGTAAATCGGTTGAACTGTTTGCTTTAGAGGACTGCCGCGACCGAGGTCAGGGCAACCGTATTGCCATTCGAGAGCACGACGCTCGGCGCGCCACCCGAGCCCTGCACGACGCTCTCCACGGTGCCGGCGGTCAACGTGGTGCCCGTGCCTGCGGCGCCGTTCACGGTGCCGGTCGCGGTGATCGTGTAGGTGCCGTCCGGCAGCGTGGCGCCGCTCGAATCCACCGGCGTCCAGGAGACGGGCACCGTGCCGGCTGGCTGCGCGCCCAGATCGATCGTGTTGACGATCTTGCCGGCCGAGTTGACGACGTTGACCTTCATGTCGGACGCCGCGCTGGCGAGCTGCACGCCGAACTCGCTGCTCTTGCCGCTCGAGACGGTGATGGAGCTGCCCGGGGCCAGCACGCTGGAGCCGATCAGCATCGCCGCCTGCGAGGTCTGGCCGGCATTGAGCTGCGTCGCCAGCGACGACAGCGACGTGTTGAGCTGGCTGATGCCCGACACGGTATTGATCTCCGCGAGCTGCGAGGTCATCTGCGAGCTGTCCATCGGATTGGTCGGATCCTGGTTCTGCATCTGCGTGATCAGCAGTTGCAGGAACGTGCTCTGCAGACCCGAAGCTGACGTGCTCGAGCTGCTCGACGTGCTGGAGCTGGCGCCCGTCGCGCTGCTCGTCGAGCCCGTGCCGTTCATGGTGTCGAGCAGCGTCTGCGAAACGGTCGTGCCGCTGCTGCCGATCGTGGTGTTGGTGGTCAAGGCTCTCTCCTC
>Ga0335083_10005796_pt1 | contig 15556 bp, 15 predicted proteins | sample Lox_Sample_42_FD_206716 | JGI IMG/M metagenome (GOLD analysis project Ga0335083, IMG submission 206716) | Soil microbial communities from Loxahatchee National Wildlife Refuge, Florida, United States - Lox_Sample_4.2 | ecosystem: Environmental > Terrestrial > Soil > Wetlands | place: USA... | reverse complement strand
CAGCAGCGTGTAGCCGTCGGGCTTGGCCTTGGCGACCACCTCGGTGCCGATGATCGTGCCGCCGCCCGCCTTGTTCTCGACCACGATCGGCTGATGGAACATCTTCTCCAGCCGCTCGCCCAGGGCGCGGGCGCCGGTGTCGGTCGCGCCGCCCGGCGCATAGGGCACGACGAGGCGGATCGGCTTCTCCGGCCATTGCAGCGCCCCCGCCGGCCGCCCGGCGGCGAGAACGGCCGCTCCCGGGAGAGCGCGCAGCAGGCCGCGTCGTTTCAGGCGAGATTTCATCGATCAACCGGGCCTTTCCTCATGGCGGCAAGATTGTCGACAACTTTGTTGACACTGTGCCGGCCGCCATGTCCTATCGTGTGCAATGAGATCATAGGACGGAGGAAATGTCAGGACGTGTGGTGACCCTGAGGACAAAGGCGCGCACGCGTGGCCGCGCCCCGCAGGCATCCGGCCAGGGGTCGGGCCAAGGGTCCGGGGCGGGCAAGGGCGGCGCGCCCTCGATCGCCGACATCGTCCAGGTCCTGCGCGACAGGATCGGCCGTCACGACGTGGCGCCCGGCGCCAAGCTCGGCGAGCAGGAGCTGGCCGCCGAGTTCGGCGTGCCGCGGGCGCGCATCCGCGAGGTGTTCGGCGTGCTGGAAAGCCGCGGCCTGATCGAACGCATCCCCAACCGCGGCGCCGTGGTCTCGCGGCTCGAGCTCGAGCACGTCTTCCAGCTCTACGAAGTGCGCGCCGTCCTCGAGGGCATGTGCGTGCGGCTCGCCACGCTCAACGCCCCGCCCGAAACCTGGGACGAGTTCGTGCACCTCTTCGGCGAGCCGATGGACGGCTACGTCAGGGCGGGCGACTTCGACTCCTTCATCGTGGTCTACGAGCGCTTCCGCCGCGCCATCGTCGACTGGGCGCGCAACCCGGTCGCCGCGCGCATGCTCGACAGCATCTACGAGAAGACCAACGTGGTGATCCGGCGCATCGTGATCCTGCCCGGCCGCGCGCAGTCGGGCCTGGGCGAGCATCGCGCGGTGGTCGCCGCCATGCGCGCCGGCAATGCCGAGGAGGCCGAGCGCCTCAAGCGCATGAACCTCGAGAACGCGCAGGCGACCCTGCGCCGCTTCCAGAAATACGTGCTGTAGGAGCCGACGTTGGAACGACAGGGCCCGCTCAGCGGCTATCGCGTGCTGGAGATCGGCTCGACCGTCGCCGGTCCCTTCTGCGGCCGCATGCTGGCCGACTTCGGCGCCGAGGTGATCAAGATCGAGCCGGCCGAGGGCGATCCCGTCCGCACCATGGGCAAGTCGGTCGACGGCCATTCGCTCTACGCCGCGTCGATCTTCCGCAACAAGCGGCTGGTCGCGATCGATCTCCGCCGTCCCGAGGGCCGCGCCCTGGTCAGGGAGCTGGCGGCCAAGGTCGACGTGATGGTCGAGAACTTCAAGCCGGGCACGCTGGAGAAATGGGGCCTGGGCTGGGACGAGCTGTCGAAGCTGAACCCGAAGCTCGTCATGGTGCGCATCTCCGGTTTCGGCCAGGACGGTCCCTACTCCCAGCGGCCGGGCTATGGCGTGGTCTGCGAGGCGGTGAGCGGGCTGCGCCACCTCACCGGCGATCCCGACCGCGCGCCCGCCCGCGTCGGCGTCTCGATGACCGACTACATAGCGGGCCTGCACGGAGCCTACGGCGCGGTGATGGCGCTGATGGCGCGCGAGAAGACCGGACGCGGCCAGGTGATCGACGCCGCCCTCTACGAGAGCGCCTTCAACTTCATGGAAGTGTGGATCGGCGCCTACCAGAAGCTGGGCTTCGTGCCCGACCGCACGGGCTCGCGGCTGATCGGCAGCACGCCCAACAACCTCTATCCGACGGCCGACGGCACCTACATCCACATCACCGCCATGGCCGACAGCCTGTTCCGCCGGCTCTGCGGCGCGATGGGCCAGCCCGCGCTCGCCGACGATCCGCGCTTCGCCCTGCATGCCGCGCGCAACGAGAACCACGAGGCGCTGGACGCGATCATCTCCGACTGGACCCGCCGGCATCCTCTTGCCGATCTCGAGGCCAGGATGGAGGCGGTGTCCGTGCCCGCCACGCGCATCTTCACCGTCGAGGACATCTTCAACGATCCGCACTATCGCGCGCGCGGCTCGATCGTCGAGGCGCCCGACCAGCATCTCGGCACCGTCGCCATGCCGACGGTCGTGCCGCGCCTTTCCGACACGCCGGGCGGCGTGCGCCATGCCGGCCGCGACGTCGGGCAGGATTCGCGCGCCGTGCTGCGCGAGGTGCTGGGCATGGACGACACGCGCATCGATGCGCTGACGAAGGAAGGCGTGGTCGCATGAGCACCGGCACGTTCGAGAGCCGCAAGGCCAAGGCACTCGCCATGGGCGGCCCCGAGAAGCTCGCCCGCCGCAAGGCGCAGGGCGTGCTCAATGCCCGCGAGCGGGTCGAGAAACTCCTCGATGCCGGGAGCTTCGTCGAATCGGGCCTGTTCGGCGCCTCGCTCGTCGATCCCGACAAATCCGCCGCCGACGGCAAGATCGCGGGCTTCGGCAGGATCGACGGCCGCGAGTGCGCCGTCGTCGCCAACGACTTCACGGTGATGGGCGCCTCATCCGCCGCCACCAACGGCCGCAAGATCGGCCACATGAAGCGGGTCGCCACCAGCCGCGGCCTGCCCATGGTCTTCCTGGGCGAATCGTCCGGCGCGCGCATGCCCGACCACATGGGCGCGCGCGGCATGGCGACCCTGCTCGGCAACGACGGCACGCAATATATCCGCATGCGCGAGACGCCGTGGGCCGCGGCCACGCTCGGCCTCTCCTACGGATCGTCGTCCTGGTACTCGGTGCTGTCGGACTTCAATGTCGTCCGCAAGGGCGCGGTGCTGGCCGTGTCGAGCGCGCAGCTTGCCTCGCTCGCCATCAAGGAGAAGGTCGACCCCGAGGAGATGGGCGGCTGGCAGGTCCATGCCGAAGTCACGGGTTTCGCCGACGCCGTCGCCGAGACCGACGAGGAGGCGCTGGAGCTGATCCGCGCCTTCCTCTCCTACCTGCCCGCGCATCACAACGAGCCGCCGCCCGAGAAGCCCGTGCCGGCCGGCTCCGGTGCGCAGATGGCCGACATCGCCGGGCTCCTGCCGGAGAAGCGAACCCAGGTCTACGACGTGCGCCGCATCGTGCGCGCCATCGTCGACGACGGCAGCTTCTTCGAGATCAAGGCGCGCTTCGGCAAGGTGCTGACCACCGGCCTCGCCCGCCTGAACGGCCGCACCGTCGGCATCCTCGCCAACAACCCGCTGTTCCGCGGCGGCGCCATGGACACCGATGCCTGCGAGAAGGGCGCCTCGTTCCTGGTGATGTGCGACAGCTTCAACGTCCCGGTGATCCTGCTCGTCGACACGCCCGGCTTCTCGATCGGCATCGACGCCGAGCGCAAGCGCGCGCCGGGCAAGATCATGAATTTCATGCAGGCGCTGCAGCTCTGCACCGTGCCGAAGCTCTCGGTGATCCTGCGCAAGACCTACGGCCAGGCCTATCTGAACATGGGCGGCGGCCGCAATTCCGACGAGGTCGCGGCCTGGCCCAGCGCCGAGGTGAGCTTCATGGACCCGACCTTCGCGGTGAAGATCGTGCACGGCCTGGAGCCCGGCCAGCCCGGCTTCGACGAGGCTTTTGCCGAGATGAGCCGCGACAGCGAGCCGTGGGACGCCGCGGCCGTCTTCGCGGTGCAGACCATCATCCAGCCCCACGAGACGCGCGACTATCTGATCCGCATGCTCGAGGTGCATCGCTCGCGGCTCACCGGCGGCATCGGCCAGCACCTGATGCGCGCCTGGCCGACGAGCTTCTGAGGGGGAAACGAATGGCGGCGATCCAGGTGAAGGCGGAAGTGGCGGGCTCGGTGTGGCAGATCCTCGCCAAGGTCGGCCAGAAGGTCGAGGCGGGCGACACGCTGATGATCATCGAGTCCATGAAGATGGAGATCCCGGTGATCAGCGAGGACGGCGGCACCGTCGACCGCATCATGGTCGACGAAAAGGCCGCGATCAGCGAGGGCCAGGTACTGGCGGTCCTGACGCGATGAGCGATCCGACGAAGCAGCACGGCTGGGAAGCGGAGGTCGAGGAGCTGCGCCAACGCCGGCGTGCGGCGCAGGCGCTGGGCGGCCCGGATGCGGTCGCCCGGCATCACGAGCGCGGCCGGCTCACGATCCGCGAGCGCGTGGCGGGCCTCGTCGATGCCGGCTCCTTCCAGGAGGTCGGCACGCTCACAGGCCAGGGCAAGTACGACGGCGCCACGCTCACGGGCGTCACGCCCGCGCCTTATGTGATGGGGCTCGCCAACATCGACGGCCGGCCGGTCGCGGTGGGCGGCGAGGACTTCACCATCCGCGGCGGCTCGAGCTGGTCGGGAGACCGCAAGAAGGGCGGCCAGGGCGGCTTCATCGAGGACCTCGCCGCAAGCTACCGCATACCGCTGGTCAACCTGGTCGACGGGGCGGGCGGCAGCGTCACCTCGATCAACAAGCGCGGTCATTCGATCTTCCCCGGCGTGCACGGCTTCGAGCGCTCGGTCGAGCTTCTGGGCAAGGTGCCCGTCGTCTCCGCCGTGCTCGGCACCGCGGCGGGCGGCCCCGCGGGGCGCGCCATCCTCTCGCATTGGTCGGTGATGGTCGACGGCACCAGCCAGGTCTTCGCCGCCGGCCCGCCCGTGGTCGAGCGCTCGCTCGGCCAGAAGATCACCAAGGAAGATCTCGGCGGCCCAGAGATCGCCGTCGATCATGCCGGCACCATCGACAATCGCGCCGAGAGCGAAGAGGCCTGCTTCGCGCAGGTCCGCCGGTTCCTCTCCTATATGCCGTCCAACGTCTGGGAAGCGCCGCCCGCGGTCTCGGCGAGCGATCCCGTCGACCGCTGCGACGACGAGTTGATCCGCATCGTGCCGAAGGACCGGCGCAAGCCCTACAACATGAGGAAGCTCGTCGGCCATCTGGTCGACCGCGATTCGCTGTTCGAGATCCAGCCGACCTACGGCAAGGCGCTGATCACCTGCCTCGCCCGCATGAACGGCAAGGTGGTGGGCATCGTCGCCAACAATCCGATGGTCTATGGCGGCGCCATGGACGTGAAGGCCGCGCGCAAGCAGATCCACTTCGTCGAGATGTGCGACTGCTTCCACATCCCGCTCGTCTTCCTGGTCGACGTGCCGGGCTTCATGGTCGGCCGCGACGCCGAGGCCGCAGCGACGCTGCGCGAGGGCATGCGCGCGGTCTATGTCGGCCTGCAGGCCACCGTGCCGGTCTATACCGTCGTGATCCGCAAGTGCTACGGCATGGCCGGCATGGGCACGACGGAGAAGAACGGGCTCGAGTTCAAGCTTGCCTGGCCGTCGGCCGAATGGGGCTCGCTGCCGATCGAGGGCGGCGTCGCCGCGGCCTTCCGTCGCGAGATCGCCGCCGCCCCAGACGCCAAACTGCGCGAGCGGGAGATCGAGGAGGAGTTGCGCGCGATGGCCTCGCCCTTCCGCACCGCCGAAGCGTTCGGCGTCGAGGAAATCGTCGATCCGCGCGAGACGCGACCCTATCTCTGCCGCTTCATCGATGCCGCGCAAGCGCGCATCCGCACGACCCTGGGACCAAAAGCAAAATATGGCGTGCGGCCATGACAAGGAGGAACACATGACGGGAATACTGAAGCGCTCGCTGCTCGCAGCCTGCGGCGCGCTGCTGGTCGCAGGACCGGCGGCGGCGCAGGACAAGGTGAAGGTGAATTTCGGCATCCTGACCACGGCCTCGCAGGCCGCGTTCTACGTCGGCACCAAGAAGGGCATCTTTGCCAAGTACGGCTTCGATGTGGACGTGAAGACGCTGGCGACCGGCGTGCAGGCAAACCAGGCGCTGGCCGCGGGCCAGGCCGACTGGGCGGGCGGCGGTGTCGAATCGACGGTCGTCGCCTGGGCCACCGGCCTCCCGTTCAAGGCCTACTCGATGTACGCCAAGGGCGGCGACTCCTACGGCATCCTGGTGAGCCAGTCTTCCGGCATCGAATCGCCCAAGGACCTCAAGGGCAAGAAGATCGCCGTGCCGCAGGGCACCGCGCCGGCGCAGGGCCTGAACCAGGTGCTGAAGGAAGCGGGCCTGCCGCGCGACTCCGTCATGCGCGTCAACGCCAACTACGGCAACATGGGGCAGATGCTGATCGCCGGCGCCGTCGACGGCATGGCGGGGCTGGAGCCGTTCCTGACGCTCACCCGGGAGAAAATGGCGGGCAAGGCACGCCTCCTGCTGCGGCTGGGCCGCTACGTGCAGGGCGGCGGGCTGTTCCTGATCTCCGACAAGTGGGCCGCCGCCAACCCGACCAAGATCGCCGACGCGGTCGCGGCCCTCTGGGAAGCGCAGCAATGGGTGCGCAAGAACCAGAAGGAAGCCGCCGCCATCGAGGCGGAGTTCCTCAAGGTCGAGCCGCGCATCGTCGAGGTCTCCTTCGGCGTCCTGCAATACGATCCGCTGATCGACGACTTCACCGCGCGCTCGCTGCAGACCACGGCCGACTATCTCGCCGAGGAGAAGCTCATCCCCGCGCCGATCAAGCTCGAGCCGCATCTGGTCGAGCTGAACAAGGTGACACAGCAGGTGCGGTCCCAGCACCCCGAGCTGTTGAAGTGACCGATCTGCTCGTCGCGCGCAACGTGTCGAAGACCTACTTCGACACGGGCGAGAAGAGCAACGTCAAGGCGCTCGACGACATCTGCCTGTCGATCCGGCCGCACGAGTTCGTCTCCGTCATCGGCCCGTCCGGATGCGGCAAGTCGACCTTCCTGCGGCTGGTCGCGGGCCTTGACCGGCCGACATCGGGCGAGATCCGGGTTTCGGACAGGAAGGTCACAGGCCCCGGCGCCGACCGCGGCATGGTGTTCCAGGAATATGCGCTGCTGCCGTGGAAGACGACGGCGGCCAACATCGAGTTCGGCCCGCGGCTGAAGAAGATGCCGCGGCCCGAGCGCGAGAAGCTCACGCGCCGCTTCGTCGAGCTGGTCGGCCTCGCCGGCTTCGAGGACAAGTACCCGCACCAGCTTTCGGGCGGCATGCGCCAGCGCGTCGCCGTGGCGCGCGTGCTCGCCAACAACCCGACGGTGCTCCTGATGGACGAGCCCTTCGCCGCGGTCGACGCGATGACGCGCCAGCACCTGCAGGAGGAGCTGGCCGCCATCGCGAGCCATGAGCGCACCACGGTGCTCTTCGTCACCCATGCCATCGACGAGGCCGTGTTCCTGTCCGACCGCGTCGTCGCCTTCTCGGGCCGGCCCGGCCGCATCGTCGCCGACCGTCGCATCGATCTGCCGCGGCCGCGCCGCTGGGACGCGCTGGTCAACGATCCGGCCTTCGCCGCTCATCGCGACGAGCTCACGCGCTGCATCCACGGAAAGGCATGATGTCGCGGCGCCTCGCCATCGAGATTCTCGCCTTCGTCGTCGCCCTGGCCGTCTGGCAGGCGCTGTCGATGGCGCATATCTGGCCCGAAGTGCTCTTCCCCTCGCCGCTCCAGGTGATCGCGACCTTCCGCGACGATCTCGCCTCGGGCGTCCTGCTGGTCAATCTCGGCGTCAGCCTGAAGAGCCTGATGCTGGGCTTCGTCGTCGGCTGCGCGTTCGCCGTCCCGCTCGGCTACCTGATGGGGCTGAATTCCACCAGCCGCGACTTCTTCGATCCGCTGGTCAACCTGCTGCAGGCGATTCCCGGCCTCGCCTGGATCCCCTTCGCCATCCTGTGGTTCGGGCTCGGCCAGGGCGCGGTGACGTTCATCATCGTCATGTCGGTGTTCTTTCCCGTCCTGCACAATCTGCTGACCGGCATCCGCATGGTACAGCCGGTGCTGGTCGAGGCCGTGCGCACGCTGGGCGCCAACCGGGCCGACGTGATCCGCCACGTCATCTTTCCCGCCACCCTGCCCAACCTGATGACCGGCATCCGCCTCGGCATCGCCTTCGGCTTCCGCGCGCTGGTCGGCGGCGAGATGATCGCCAGCACCGACGGGCTCGGCTACGCGATCTTCAACGCGCAGCAATATTTCCAGTCGGCGCGCATCGTGGTCGGCATGCTCACCATCGGCATCGTCTGGCTCGCGATGGATCGCCTGATCCTGCGACCGATCGAGCAACGGACCACCATGCGATGGGGCCTGGTGCGCGAAGGGCTGGAGCAGGCCTAGGCCCTGTGCGAAGCTCGCCCTCGGAAAGCGAGGGGAAGCTTGGCGAGGGACGCGCAGGGACTGGAGATCGGCAACGCCAGCGCCGAGGCGATCGAGGCCCTCGATTTCCTGCGCGAGGAATGGTTGGCCTTCGGCAAGCGCTTCGACCGTTTCATGACAGCCGTCGACAAGGAAGAGCGTTGTGCTCTCCTGCCCACTCTGGCCGCCAACCTCGTCCTGTCGATGAACTCCGCTGAGGGCCGCACGCTCGGCGAGCGCTATCTCACCCGCGCCCGCGCGCTCGCCAAGGACGCCACGCCGCGGGAACTCGCCTGGATCGAGGCGACCGAGGCCTGGATCGCGCAGCGTGGCGACAAGGCGCTCAGCCTCCACGAGAAGATGGTTGCCGAATGGCCGCGCGATCTGTTGGCCGTCAAGCTCGGCCAGCTCCATGCTTTCAATCGCGGCGACGCGCAGGCGCTCTTGCGGCTCGGCGAGACCGCGTTCGCCGCCAATCGCGAGAACCATTACGTCTGGGCGATGTATGCGTTCGGCCTGGAGGAGTGCAACCGCCTCGACGAGGCCGAGCGCCACGCGCGCACGGCGATCGAGATGGAGCGGCGCGATCCCTGGGCGCATCACGCCGTCGCGCACTGCCTGGAAGCGCGCGGCCGCATGACGGAGGGCGTGGCGTTCCTGCAATCGATGAGCGACACGTGGGAGGACTGCAACTCCTTCATGTACACCCACAATTGGTGGCATCAGGCGCTGTTCCTGATCGACCTCGACCGCACCGACGAGGCGCTGGACCTGTTCGACAAGCGCGTGTGGGGCGTGTGGAAGGAATTCTCCGAGGATCAGATCAACGCCATCTCGCTGCTCGCGCGCCTCGAATTGCGCGGCGTCGACGTGGGTGCGCGCTGGACCGACATCGCCTCCTACCTGAAGGGCCGCCTGCACGAGCACTATGTGCCTTTCCTCGACCTGCAATATCTCTACGCGCTGGCACGCGCCGGCGAGCAGAGCGCGGTCACCGAGATGCTGGCGAGCCTGGAAGACCGCGCCGAGAGCGCCAAGCCCCATGAGCGCGAGGCCTGGGCCGACTGCGCCGTGCCCGCCGCGCACGGACTTGCCGCTCACGCCCGCGGCGATCATGCCGAAGCAGCGCGTCTGCTGGGCCAGGCCATGCCGCACCTGCAGCCGATCGGCGGCAGCATCGCGCAGCGCGCCCTGTTCGGCGCCGTCCATCTCGACGCGCTGATCCGCTCCGGCTGGAACGACGCGGCGCTCAAGATCCTGCAGGCCGACGATGCCGAACGGCCGACGATCCCCGCCACCAAGCGCGCGCTGGCCGATCTCTACGCCAGGCTCGGCCGCGGCCAGGAGAGCATGACCGCCGCCTTCCAGGCCGAGCAACTTACCCGCCAGTACAGCACGGCCAAAGGAGCCGCCGCATGAGCAAGGACCTCGCGCAGATGACGGCGGCGCACCTCGCGCGCCTCTACGCCAAGGGCAAGGCCTCGCCCGTCGAGGCGATGAAGGCGGTGCTGGCGCGCACCGAGGCGGTGAACCCCACGATCAGCGCCTTCCGCCATGTCGATACCGAAGCCGCGCTCACCGCCGCGCGCCTCTCCGAGCGGCGCTGGAAGAAGGGCAAGCCTCTGTCCGACATCGACGGCGTGCCCGTGTCGATCAAGGAGCTGGTCCGCGTGAAGGGCTGGCCCGCGACCATGGGCAGCAAGCTCACCGACAAGACGCCCGCCGATGCCGATGCGCCGGCCGTCGCGCGGCTGCGCGAGGCGGGCGCCATCGTGTTCGCGCAGAGCACGAGCAGCGAATACGGCCACAAGGGCGTGACCGATACGCCGCTCAACGGCGTCACACGCAACCCGTGGAACACCGACCTCACGCCGGGCGGCTCGAGCGGCGGCGCGGGGGCGGCGGTCGCCGCGGGCATGGGACCGCTCGCCATCGGCACCGACGGCGGCGGCTCGGTGCGCATCCCCTCGAGCTTCAACGGGCTGATCGGCATCAAGGCGACCTACGGCCGCGTGCCGGCCTGGCCGCCGGGGATGAACGGCGATCTCGCCAACACGGGCCCGATGTGCCGCACCGCCGTCGATTGCGCGCTGATGCTGAACGTCATCACGCGGCCCGATGCGCGCGATGCCACGCAGCTCCCCGCCGACGACACCGACTACGTGAAGGCGCTGAAGCATCCGATCAAGAGGCCCAAGGTCGCCTTCATCGCGCGCATGTCGGACCATCCGGTCGATCTCGAGGTCGCTTCCCTGGTCGCCAAGGCGGTGGGCCGGCTCGCCAAGATGGGCTGGAAGATCAAGGAGGCCGAGCCGCCCTATCCGCACGCCGAGACCTCCAAGGCCTTCTCGACCCTCTGGCTCACCAACAGCCAGCGCCTGCTGCAGCTCTATCCGAAGGAGCGGCACGGCGAGCTCGATCCCAGCCTGCGCGCCGATGCCGAGCTCGGCCTCAAGTACACGCTGCAGGACTGCATCAACGCCATGGTCGTGCGCCGCGAGTCGGCGGTCGCCTGGAACCTCTTGTTCGAGGCATACGACTTCGTCGTCACGCCCACGATCGCGGTGCAGCCCTTCGCCGTGCTCAAGAAGGCGCCCGACCTGCCCGACGGCAAGCCCAACTGGCGCTGGTCGCCCTACACCGCGACCTTCAACATGACCAGGCATCCCGCCGCGACCGTGCCCTGCGGCATCAGCCGCGAGGGCCTGCCCATCGGCCTGCAGATCGTGGGCGGCCACTACAAGGATGCCGCCGTCCTCGCCGCCGCGCATCAATACGCCGAGGCCCATCCCATCGAATTCCCCGTGCTGCCGGAGAAGAAGACGTGACCGCCGATCTCGCGATGATGCCGGCTTACCAGCTGGTCAAGCTCTTCAAGTCGCGCAAGGCCTCGCCGGTCGAGGCCGCCAAGGCGGCGCTCGCCCGCGTCGAAGCCTTCAACCCGCAGCTCAACGCCTTCCAGCATCTCGATCCGGAAGGTGCCTTGCGTGCCGCGCGCGCCTCGGAGAAGCGCTGGAAGAAGGGCGGCAAGCGCCTTTCCGATCTCGACGGCGTGCCGGTCACGATCAAGGACATGGTGCTGACCAAGGGCCTGCCCACGCGCATGGGCAGCATGGCGACCGACGCCGAGGGCCCCTGGCCGGTCGACGCGCCCTCGGCCCGGCATCTCCGCGAGGCCGGCACGGTGCTGCTCGGCAAGACGACCTCGCCCGAGTACGGCTGGAAGGGCGTGACGGATTCCGCGCTGTTCGGCGTCACGCGCAATCCCTGGAAGCTCGAGCGCACGCCGGGCGGCTCCTCCGGCGGCGGCGTCGCGGCGGAAGCGGTCGGCATGGGCAGCCTCGCCATCGGCACCGACGGCGCGGGCTCGGTCCGCATCCCCTGCTCCTTCACCGGCCTGTTCGGGCTGAAGCCCACGCAGGCGCGCGTGCCGCTCTGGCCCGTCTCGGCGCAGGGTACGCTCAGCCACGTCGGCCCGATGACGCGCACCGTGCGCGATGCCGCGATGATGATGAACGTCATCGCCCGCCCCGATCCGCGCGATCCCTACGGCCGGCCCGACGACGAGGAGGATTACCTCAAGGGGTTCGACAAGGGCGTGAAGGGCCTGACCATCGCCTATTCGCCGAACCTGGGCTTCGTCGAGAAGGAGAAGATCGATCGCGACGTGGCGGTCGCCGTCGAGAATGCCGCCAAGGTGTTCCGGACACTGGGCGCCAAGGTCGTCGAGGACTCGCCCGACCTCATGGGCCTCGATCCGCGCCGGGTGCTGAACGCGCATTGGCAGAGCAACGTCGCGATCCTGGTGAAGGGCTACAGCGAGGAGAAGCGCGCGCTGATGGATCCCGGCCTGCTCAAGGCCGCCGAGACCGGCGCCGGCCTCGGCCAGGAGACGGTCGTCACCGCCATCCACCAGCGCCAGCAGGTCGCCTCGATCATGAACGCGTTCATGGCCAAGTACGACCTGCTGCTCACGCCCACCATGCCGATGACGGCCTTCGAGGTGAACCACAACGCGGCCTGGGGCGGCGACGGCGTCGACATCGGCTGGACGCCCTTCACCCTCACCTTCAACCTCACGCGCCAGCCCGCCGCGACCATCCCCTGCGGCCTCGACCGCGAGGGCCTGCCGATCGGCCTGCAGATCGTGGGCGGCCACGCGCGCGATGCGCTGGTCCTGCGCGCCGCCGCGGCTTATGAGCGCGTGCGGCCCATCCCCGCCCCGCCGATGGCCCATCAGGTCTAGGTTCTGCGCCATGACCCCGAAGATGCTGGCGATGGACGCGATCATGATCGCGTCCGCCTTCGCCGTGACCTTCGGCACCTGGGAGCAGCACACGAGGCCGATGGTGGCGCGCTGGAAGCTCCTGCTGCCGCCCGTCTGCGCCGTGATCGCGACGCTGGCCCTCGTGGGCTATCCCGATCCGCGCGACCTGATGGATCTGCAGCGCTGGACCGCCGCCGTGGCCGGCCTGCTGGTCGGCGTGGCGCGGGGCGCGCTGCTGTCGCTCGCCCACGACAAGGCCCATGACACCGTCCGCCTGCGGCGCGCCGGCGACGGGTTCTGGCTCGCGATCGTCCTGCTGGTCTTCGTGCTGGTGCATGCCGTGATCGAGGTGACGCTCGGCACCGAGAGCCCGGTCGAGGACTTGGTCGAGATGGTGATGCTGCTCAGCACCGGCTTCCTGCTCGGCCGCGGCGTCACCGCCTGGCTGCGCACCGGCGCCGCCGAGCACACCGACCTGTACGAATAGTCTCAATCGCCCCGGCTCCGAGTCTCAGGGGCGTGAGACCGATCCGAACCATGTAAATCGGGCTTATCGGGCGGAAGTCTCAGAGTCTCACCACCCCCCTTATCCCCTCCATCGGCTCTTGAAGTACATCTATAATTACCCTATATCCATTGAAGATGGATATCCCCCTTCTCCCCCGCCTGTCAGGGGCCGAGCTCGCCCAGGCGCGGCTGCCCGAAGCCGAGCCGATCCTGGCGCCGATCCTGAACAGCAAGAGCCTCGCCCTGCTCTACGGGCCGCGCGGGCTCGGCAAGACATTCGTGGCGCTCGGCATCGCCCGCGCCGCGGCCATGGGCGAAGGCTTCCTCGGCTGGACGGCGCCGCGGCCGCACCGGGTGCTCTATGTCGACGGCGAGATGGCGGCGGCCGAGATGCGCCAGCGGCTCCTACGCTTCGGCCCGCCGCCGGATACGCTCGATTTCATCCTCGCCGACCTCAATCGGGGGCCCATCCTCGATCTCGCCCGCGGCGACGATCAGGCCCGGCTGATGAAGAGCTGGGGCCAGCCCGAGCTGGTCGTCCTGGACAATCTCGCGAGCCTGGCCGGAATCAAGGACGGCGATCCCGACCGCTGGCACGAGCTGCAGCGCTTCCTCGTGCTGCAGCGCCAGTTCGGCCGCGCCGTGCTGATGATCCATCACGCCAACAAGAAGGGCCTGCAGCGCGGCAGCAGCCGGCGCGAGGACGTGCTCGACCTGGTGATGGCGATGCGCCGGCCCGACGACTGGACCCCGGCCGACGGCACGCAGTTCGAGATCCATTTCGAGAAGACGCGCAGCCTGCACGGCCCGGCCATCGAGCCGCTGGCGGTGCATCTGGATGATCGCGGCGACAGCCAGCGTTGGTCGTGGCACGCCGCCGACCGGATCCTGGAGCGGGCCGCCGCCCTGCTCGACAAGGGCATGAGCGCGATCGACATGGGCGAGGCGCTGGGCGTCTCGCGCGCGACGGCGTTCCGGCTGCAGAAGCGGGCACGCCGGCTCGGCCTGCTCGCCGCCCTCCCGCCGACGACCGGAGCCGCCGCATGAGCGACCGTCGCCTGCCCGTGCCGATCGCGCCGGCAGCCGCGCCCACCTCCGCGCCCGTGGGCGACGCCGAGATCGCCGACGTCGCCCGCGCCGCGATCGAGGCCGCGCGCGCCGGCAACATGTACGGCGCCGAGATCGCGCGCCGGCTGTGGCGCGACCGAAGACAGCCGGTGCGCATCGACCTGCCGGAGGTGACGGACGTGAAGAGCGTGGCCGAAGCCCAGGCCACGGTGATCGCCGCCGCCGCGAGCGGAAAACTTGCCCCGCGCGACGCCTTGGACTTCGCGACCATGCTCGAATACCGCCGCCGCTCGCTCGAGACGCTCGACCAAGAGGCACGGCTGCGCGAGATCGAGGAAGCGCAAGCCGAGCAGGCGCGGGAAGCACGGAAGCGGCGCCGATGAGTGCCGCGTTCGGCCGCCGGCTGAAGCGGGCGCACAAGAAAGCCGTGCCCGAGCCCGTACCGGACATGACCGGTTGGACCGAGATGGAGCGGTTGACGTGGGAGTTCAAACGCTACGGGCTCGAGGAGATGATCAGACGGGCGTACGAGGAGCCGTACGAAGAAGAGGATGACGACGAGCCCGCGGCGCAGGTCCTCTCGTCACCGCCCGAGGAGATTGCCGTCGTTCCCACGCCGCCGGAGTTGCCTCCGCCTATCCCGGAGCCCGAGCCAGAAGCTGCACCCGCGCCTGAACCCGCGCCGCCGCCTGATCCCGATGCCGAGCGGCGTCAGGCCTGGCTCGACGAGCATGTGTGGTGGCGTCAGCGGGAAGCCCGCGACTATGCGTGGGACGAGCCACGAACCCGCCGCCTCGACGACTACGACCCGTTCGAGGACGATTCGTTCGATTGTTAGTGGCGAACCCACAACCATACCGTTCGAAGGCTTTACAGAGTTCGCTATGTCGTAACAAAGACCAAACGCGGTGACCTAGCGAAATAATACGATTGGGCCACTATCGGACATAACGACTCATTTCCGCAGCTTACCGCCTCAGTCCGGGGCGGGTGAAGGGCCTAACCCACACTCCAAATAAGCTCTCTAGTTTATTGCTCATTGAAGCTCTGAGCGCGATTCGGCCAACTGGCACACATCGGGGGCGCGGTTTAATCTCTATTTTCGTATAAACTTCTCGGTAGCAATCGGCGGCGGAGAGCATCTTCAAGTGATAGCAGGGAAACACCATCTCGCCGCTGTCATGTTCGCCGATATCGTAGGCTCGACGAACCTCATGCGCGAGGACGAGGCGGGCACAATTGCCAAGAGAGATACGCTGGCTGCCACCATCGAAACGGCCGCTAAGAAATATGGAGGCCGCGTATCGAATATAATGGGCGACGGCTTCCTTGTGGAATTTAGCAGCGCTGTAGGCGCCGTTTCCGCCGCCGTTGAATTTCTGCGCGAGAGCCCATTGCCGCTGCGTGTCGGTCTCAATGTCTGCGACGTGACACCGAACGGCAACAGCATTCTTGGCGACGGCGTAAACCTTGCCCAGCGA
>Ga0335083_10005795_pt1 | contig 15558 bp, 10 predicted proteins | sample Lox_Sample_42_FD_206716 | JGI IMG/M metagenome (GOLD analysis project Ga0335083, IMG submission 206716) | Soil microbial communities from Loxahatchee National Wildlife Refuge, Florida, United States - Lox_Sample_4.2 | ecosystem: Environmental > Terrestrial > Soil > Wetlands | place: USA... | reverse complement strand
CAACACCTGAAACTACGGACAAATCGCCGGTTCAGACGATGAGGCGGCGGCTTCGGTAGGTCCAGACGCGGTAGTCGTACCAGGCGCTGCCGACGGCGATGACGAGACAGAGGACGGCTCCGCCGGGGATGCCGATCAGCCACTCGCCCACGGCGCCGGCGGCGCAGATGAGCGCGATGGCCGCCCACAGCACGCCGCAGACGATGCGGAAGACGCTCATCCGGCGGCGCGGCCGGTCGGGCGGGGGCGGCTGGTACGCGGGCGGGGGTGAGTACGCGGGCGGCTGGTAGTCAGGGAAGGCCGGCCACGGCGACGGCTCGGGTGGCGTGGAGGTCATCGTGCCTCCTTTCACCCAGGTAGGCGGTCCATCCCGTGCCGTTCGGTTCCACACCAGCGGAGTCGCAAAGTCTGATCAATTTCGCTAACCGCCCTACTGGTACGAACGAGCGGTCCTCATAATGCAACGGAGGTTGATAGCTGGGGGGGAACCAGTGAGTGACTTTGTGCCAGATCCAGACCGTATCGCGACGCAGCAGGACTTCGGCCGGGAGCTGACCGCGGTCAGGACGCGCGCCGGCCTGACCATCCGGCAGGTCGCGCGGGCCGCCGGGCTGCCGGCCAGCACGGTCGGCGACTACTTTTCCGGGCGGCACCTGCCGGCCGACGGCCGGCCTGAGCAGCTGCTCGGAATCCTGCACGCATGCGGCGAAGACGACCCCGGCCGGCTGACCCGCTGGCAGGACGCCCTGCAGCGGGCCCGCCGTCCGCCCGGCCGGCGACCCGGCGGGACCGAGGCGCCGTACCGCGGCCTGGCTAGGTTCGAGCGGGACGACTCGCGCTGGTTCTTCGGCCGCGAGGACGTCACGGACCTGCTCGTCACGCTGGCGGAAGAAGACCGGCCGCTGCCGCTGGTCCTGGTCGGGCCGTCCGGAGCGGGTAAGTCGTCGGTGCTCAGGGCGGGTCTCATCCCTCGCCTGGCCGGGCCGGTCGGGCTGCTGGAGCCAGGCGACGCGCCCCTCGCCGCGCTCAGGGCACAGGTGACGGACGGGCCTGACGCGCGGTCGGCCATCGTCGTGGACCAGTTCGAGGCGGCCTTCACCCAGTGCCAGGACGACGCTGAACGGCGCGAGTTCGTGGCCGAGCTCTGCGAACTGGCCAAGACCAGCCTGGTGGTCCTGGCGCTGCGCGCCGACTTCTACGAGCACGCCCTCCGTTATCCCGGCCTGGCCGCCGCGCTGCAGACCAGGCAGGTCGTACTGGGGCCGATGACGGTGGAGCAGGTCCGCCGGGCCATCACCGAACCGGCCCGGCTGGCCCGCCTTGACGTGGAGGAGAGCCTGGTCGGGCTGCTGGTGCGGGATCTGGCCCCGCCGCAGGCAGCCGGGACGCCGGACGCCTACGCGCCGGGCGCGCTGCCGCTGCTGTCCCACGCCATGCTCGCCACCTGGGAGCACAGCCGCGGCAGTACGCTCGTGGTGGCCGACTACCTGGCCGGCGGCGGGATCAAGGATGCCCTGACGCAGAGCGCCGAGGCCGCCTACGGCGGCCTTTCCGACGATGACCAGCGGCTGGCGCGCCGGCTGTTCCTCCGGCTCGTGCACGTCGCGGACGACGCGCCGCCGACGCGGGCCGTGGTCCGGCTCAGCGAGCTCGAGGCCTGGGCAGGCCAGGCCGGGCCGGTTCTCGACCGGTTCGTCGCCGAGCGGCTGATCACCGTAGACGCGGATACCGCGCGGATTACCCACGACGCCCTGCTCACCGCCTGGCCTCGGTTGCGGTCCTGGGTCGACGACGGCCTGGGGAACCTGCTGACCGGCAGGCGCGTTACCGACGCGGCCCGCGGGTGGCGGGACGCCGGACGGGAAAACGCCGCCCTGTGGCGCGGCAGCCAGCTCGCAGCCGCCAGGAACTGGGCGGCCGACGAAGACAACCGCGCCACCGCCGGGACGTTGGCGGGCGAGTTCGTCGCCGCGTCGATCGAGGCGGCGCAGGCGACCGAACGCGCCGAGCAGCGCCGCACCGGGCGGCTGCGGCGCCTGGTCGCCGGGATGGCCGTGCTGGTCGTGGCCGTGGCCACGCTGGCCGGGTTCGCTTTCCAGCAGCGCCACGCGGCCACCGTCGCCCGTGACGACGCCAACTCCCGCGAGGCCGCGGTCGAGGCCGACCAGGTCCGCGGCCAGGACGCGCCGCTGGCCGATCAGCTCAGCGTGGCCGCCTACGACACCGCCCACACTCCGCAGGCCACCGCCAGCCTGCTGGAATCGACCGGCACGGCGGCCGCGGCCCGGCTGCTCGACTCGTCCGGCCCGGTCCAGTCGGTCAGCCTCAGCCCGGACCGCAGGCTGCTCGCGGTGGCCGCCGCGGACGGGACGCTGAGGCTGTGGGACGTGGCCTCGCCCGGGCACCCGCAGCCGGACGGCGCCCCGCTCGACCCGGCCAGCGGCAGCCCGCTGTACGCGAGCGCGTTCAGCCCCGACGGGAAGATCCTGGCGGCGGCGGGCGCCGCCCGGACCATCCAGGTCTGGGAGGTGAGCCGGACGGGTGCTCCGGTTCGCCTCGGCACGCTGGCCGGCCCGGCCAACACGGTGTACTCGATCGCGTTCAGCCCGGACGGCCGGACCCTGGCCGCCGGCAGCGCGGACGACACGGTGCGGCTGTGGAACGTCAGCGACCCGGCCCATCCGGCTCCGCTCGGCCATCCGCTGACCGGGGCGACGGGGTACGTGCAGTCGGTCGCGTTCAGCCCGGACGGCCGGACCCTGGCGGCGGGCAGCGCGGACGGCACGGTGCGGCGGTGGGACGTCGGCCGCCCGGCCGCGCCGAAGCCGCTCGGCCAGCCGCTGACCGGCCCGCGGAGCCTGGTGTCGGCGGTGGCGTTCAGCCCCCGGGGTAACCTGCTCGCCGCGGCCAGCCAGGACCACAAGCTGTGGCTGTGGCGGCTCAGCGGCGACCGGGCCGTTCCCGACGGTAGCTTGGCCGGCTCGGTGAACTGGCTGAACGCCGTCGCGTTCAGTCCGGATGGCACGCAGGTCGCGGCCGGGACAGCGGTCGCCAGCGTGCTGGTGTGGGACGTGTCCACCCGCACGCTGACGGCGACGCTGCCGCACCCGCAGCCGGTCACGTCGCTGGCCTGGGACGGAACTGGCCGGCTGGCCGCGGGTGACGCGGACGGGACCGTGTCGCTGTGGACGCTGCCCGAGCCGGTCCTGGTCACCGGCAACGCGACCAGCGGCGTCGCGTACAGCCCGGACGGCAAGACCCTGGCGGCCGGCGGGCAGGACGTCCAGCTGTGGGACGCCGTCCGCCGCACGCCGATCGCGACCCGCCCGCTGCCGGCCGGCCTGATCACCAACGCGATCACGTACTCCCCGGACGGCCGCCTGATCGCGATCGCCCGCAGCGACGGCACGGCCTGGCTGCTCGACGCGAGCACGCTGGCTCCGGCGGGTGCCCCGTTCCGCGTGACGGCCACCGGCAACGCCGAATCGGTGGCGTTCAGCCCGGACGGCAAGGTCCTCGCCACCGGGTCGGACGACGGGACGCTGCGGCTGTGGTCGCTGGCCGACCCGGCCCGGCCGCGACAGCTAGCCTCCGCGCACGATTCGGGCACGTACGTGTACACGGTGGTGTTCGCGCCGGACGGCCGGACGATCGCCGCGGCCAGCACCGACAATCTCACCCGGCTGTGGGACGTGGCCGACCCGGCCCGCCCGGTCCCGCTCGGCAAGCCGCTCACCGGGCCCGCCAGCTACGCCATCGGGCTGGCGTTCAGCCCGGACGGCCGGCTGCTCGCGGTGGGCAGCGCGGACAAGACGGTGCGGCTGTGGAACGTCAGCGATCCCCGGCACCCAGCGCTGGCGGGCGCCCCGCTGACCGGGCCGACCAGCTACGTATGGGCGGTGGCGTTCAGCCCCGACGGCCAAACCCTCGCGGCCGGCGTCACCGACGGCACCGTCTGGCTGTGGCACCTCGCCGACCCCGCTCATCCGGCGCTGGTCGCCACCCTCACCGGGCCGCAGGGCCACGTGTACTCGATCGCGTTCGCCCCCTCCGGCCGGGTCCTGGCCGCCGCCAGCAGCGACGGCACCGTGCACTTGTGGGCTACCAGCCCGGCCACGGCCAGGGCCGCCATCTGCGCCGACGCAGGCCAGCCGCTCACCCGGCAGGAGTGGGCGACCTACCTGCCCGGCCTCGCCTACCGAACACCCTGCTGACCAGCGACGACCGGCCTGTCCGAGCCTGTCCGAGCCTGTCCGGACAAAGGCATCAGGCCCCGCTTCCACCCCTTCTGACGGCAAGCTCAGGTGCGGAACTTCTGGGTTGGGGACTTTAAGGGGTGGGGTTGGTATGCGGTTGCGGCGTTCACGCCGGGCGGCCTTGGCCGCTGCGGCGGGCGGTGCGCTGATCGCGGCTTCGCTGGCGGCCTGCGGGCCGACAGCGGGCGGCTCGGCTGACGCGACATCATCGGCGACGACGGCCAGCGACACGACACCGGACGGCTCGCTGGATTCGATGCCGTTCGGGTCGGTCGGGGGCGGTTTCGTCCCGTTGCCTGGCGGCTCGGTGGCCAGCGTGCCGGTGGGAGCGGGCCAGACGCTGACCGTGCCGGTCGCCGGGCACGGCGGCGTGCCGGCGTCGGGTGCGGGCGCCGTCGCGCTGGCGGTGGCGGTGGCTTCGGCCGGCGGCGCTGGCAGCGGGAGCGTGACCGTATACCCGGCCGGGGGCAGCCAGCCCGACGCGCCCAGCGTGTCGTGGCCAGGAGGGGAGGCCGCGTCGGGCCGGGCCGCGTCGGGCCAGGCTGCTTCGGGCCAGGCTGCTTCGGGGCTGGCGGTATCGGGGCTGGCGGTATCGGGGCTGAGCGGCACGGGATCGGTCGCCGTGCGCAACTCCGCGGGCCATCAGGTCACCGTCAGCCTGGACGCGGACGGGTACTGGCTGGCGGGCACCCCGGCGGCGGCGGGCGCGTTCGGTTCGCTGACGGGCGGCCGGGTCGCCCGGGTGACCGTGGCCGGCGGCCAGACGGTGAGCGTGCCGGTGGCCGGGCACGGCGACGTGCCGTCCGCGGGGGCCGGCAGCGTCGCGCTGACCGCGGCGGTGTCGTCCACCTTCGGAGCCGGGAGGGTCACCGTCTATCCGGCTGACGCGCGCCGGCCGGGCGGGCCAAGCCTGTCGTGGACCGGCGGGGCCGCCGCTTCGGGCCTGGTCGTGTCCGCGCTGAGCAGCCGCGGGACCGTGGCAGTGCACAACTCCTCGTTCCTCCCGGTCACCGTGACCCTGGACGCCGCCGGGTACTGGCTGTCGGGGGCGCCGGCCGCCGACGGCACGTTCGGTGCGGCGGACGGTGCGCAGGTCGCCCGGGTGCGGGTGGGCGCGGGTCAGACCGTACCGGTGCCAGTGACCGGGCAGGCCGGGATCCCCGCGTCAGGCGTGGGTGCGGCCGCTCTCGCAGTCCAGGTTCCGGCGGGCCGACTGGCCGGGAGCGTGACCCTGTACCCGGCCGGCGCCAGCCAGCCCGACGTGGCCAGCCTGGGGTGGGCGGCGCGCAGTGCTGCCTCGGGCCTGGCGGTGTCCGCGCTGAGCGACGACGGCGCCGTGGCCGTGCACAACTCCTCGGCCCGGCCGGTCACCGTGACCCTGGCCGCGGCCGGGTACTGGCTGTCCAAGGGCCGGGTGGTCAGCGATGTCACCGCCAAGCCGACCACCGTGACGCTGACCGGCAGCGACATCACCTCGGTGTCCGGAGACCCGGCCGCCACCGAGACGGTGACCCTGGCCGCGAATGTGACGGTCCCGGCCGTGGGCCGGGTGCTGGCCGCGCCGGCCTCGGCCACCGCTCCTGACGGGCTGCTCGGCACGGTGACGGGGGTCACCGCCGGTTCCGGCGGCACCCACGTCGTCACGCTCAGCCCGGCCACCCTGGACCAGGCGTATTCCACATTCGACGTGTCCACCAGCCAGGCCCTGACGAACAGCGACGTCACCGAGGCCCCGGCTGGCCAGGGCGGCCAGACCCAGAGCACCGAGGCGACCCCGCTGTCGGGCGCCCGGGCGGCCGCGCCGGCCGACAGTCCAACGTCGGGGTTCGGCTTCGACATCTCCAAGGCGGCTTTCACCTGCAAGGGCAGCGGCGACACGGCGATCACGCTGACGGCGGACCTGTCCAAGATCAACGTCGACCTGTCGCTCGACGCCAACCCGTCGGCGCCGAACATCCACTTCCTGATCACCGCCGATCCCGTCTTCGACATCAACGTCGACTTCACCGGGACGGTCACCTGCGAGCTGGCCAACGCGCACTTCCTCCAGGCGCACATCCTCATCCCGGCCACGCCGGGCCTGATGGTCGATCTGAGCCCGGTCCTGACCTTCGACGCGAAGGGGGACGTCAGCATCGGCTTCCAGTGGGATCCGCGCGCGGCCCTCGGCTTCGACAAGGGGCCCGGGATCAGCTCCGAGGTGAACGGGTTCGGGAGCTCGGGCAGCGTAGCGATCAAGGCCACCGCCGACGCGGACCTGTACATGGGCCTGCACGTCGACATCAGCCTGGCCGGCCGGGCCGGCGTCGGCGGCGATTTCGGCCCCGACCTGCCCGCCAGCTACGACTCCGGCACCGGCTGCGTCACCGTCGACGGCCGGGCCAAGGCCGACCTCACCGCGAGCGCGGACGTGTTCGTCAAGAGCTGGAGCTTTACCCTGGCCTCGGGGACCTTCGACGAACGGCAGCTCTTCCACAAGTGCGGCCTGAACGGGCTGCCGTCCCTGGCCATCTCGGCGAACCTGCCGGCTGGCACGGTTGACGTCCCCTACACCGGCACGGTGACGGGAACGGGCGGGAACGCCCCGTACACGGTTGCGCTGACCGCGGGATCGCTGCCCGACGGGCTGACCATGAACTCGGCCGGAAGCATCTCGGGCACGCCCACGGCACCCGGGTCGTTCCCGATCACGGTCAAGGTCACCGACTCGACCGAGACCTCGGTGATGGGGACCTACCCGTTCACTATCGCCGACTCGGATGGCTCGGGCGGATCCGGCGGGTCCGGCGGGTCCGGCGGCTCGGGCGGTTCCGGCGGGTCGGGCTGGACCGCTACCCAGGTCGCTCAGCCCGCGAACGCGCTCTACGGGGCGGCCTGGAACCTGGCAGGGGTGTCGTGCCCGTCGGCGTCCGCGTGCACCGCGATCGGCTGGTACGACGGTGACGGGCAGTACGTGCCGCTGATCGTGACCGGATCCGGCCAGTCGTGGACTGCGACCGAAGGTCCCATGCCGGCCGGCGTGTCGGAAAGCATCATCCCCGGCATGGACGCGATATCGTGTCCGTCCACGTCGCAGTGCATCGCGGTCGGCGCGGCTGGGATCGACGGTGCCGGCAACTCTGTCACCGACGAACCGGTCATTCTCACCGGGAACGACGGTTCGTGGACCGCCACGACCGTGCCCTTGCCCGCGAGCTCCGATGCGACCGATCTGACCATGACCGGAGTGTCGTGCCCGTCCGCCTCCGAGTGCGTCGCCACCGGCTACTACCTCGTCAGCGGGACTGGCAGCTACGACCCCCAGGCGATCATCCTGACCTGGTCCGGCGGGGCCTGGACGGTGTCCGAGCCGGTGCTGCCGTCCAATGCGGGCCACACCGACTACGACGAACTGTCCGGGGTGTCGTGCCCGTCGGCATCGCTGTGCGTCGCCACCGGCTACTACGTGGACGCTACCAACCGCACCGATGGCCTGCTGCTGTCCCGGTCCGGCGGCGCCTGGACGGCGTCCGAGGCGCCGGTGCCAGCCGCCGCGGCGGACTGGAACACGGGCGTCGTGGACCTGACCGGGGTTTCGTGCTCGTCGACGTCGCAGTGCGCCGCCATCGGCAACTACTGGGGCGCGGACGGATCAGGCGGCAACGTCAACACCCGCTGGATGGTGCTGAACTGGTCGGGCGGCTCGTGGACGGCAACCGACGCGCCGCTGCCGCCCGGTGCCAGCGCTGACGATGCGATCAACCTGACCGGCATCTCCTGTCCGACGGCAGCCCAGTGCGCCGCCGTCGGCATGGACAGCGGACCAGAAGCCTCGTTTGCGGTTCCCATGCTGCTGACCTGGTCCGGCGGTTCCTGGACGGTCGCAGACCTGCCGCAGCCCTCCTATACGAACGGCGACGGCGGGATCCCGATGAACGCGATCTCGTGCTCGACGGCAGCACAGTGCGCGGCTACCGGCAGCTACCGGGACGCGTCCAACGCCAACGAGTCGGCCGGCCTGATGATGACCGGGCCCAGCTGACCGGCCGGGTCAGGTCACGTCGCGGCGGAGGATCACGGCTACTGAGAGGGCCAGGAAGGCGAGGGCGTAGGCGGCCAGGGTGAGGACGGCGAGGAGCGGGGCGACCTTGCCGAAGGCCGGGCCGCCGTCGACCCCGGGAAAGCCGAACAGGCCGGTCAGGGTGTTGGTGGCGGCGTCGGGCAGCAGGTCGTACACCGCCCGCAACGGGCGGACGAGCTCGGTGGCGAACTGGTCGAGCTGCACCTGCACGATCGTCGCCCACAGCACGATGACGGCGAAGGCCGCGGTGGCGCTGCGCAGCAGGGTCCCGGCCGCCCAGCCGACCGCGGCCCAGGTCGTGCTGACCAGCAGGCCCAGGGCGATCCCGGTGGCCAGCCGGGCCGCGGTGGGCAGCGGGCTGCTCTCCGGGGACACCGAGCCGGTCACGCCGGCCGCGACACCCATGCTGAACAGGCCGGCCAGTGCGAAGGTCAGCAGCACGCTCACCGCGGCCGCGATCACGACCGCGAGCGCCTGCCCGGCCGAGGTACGGACCCGGGCCGGCCCCTGAAGCAGGGATGTCCTGAGCGTGCCGCCGGCCCAGTCGCTGCCCGCGGCCAGCGCGCCGATGAGGAAGAACAGCGCGGTCCCCGGGACCGGGAGGTAAATGCCGCTCCCGATGGTGCTGAGCACGGCCGGGACGAACTGCCCGGGCAGGATGCCAGGGAGCACCTCCACCGGCGAGGCCAGGATGACCGCCCCCGTTCCGGCGTTCAGGTACAGCACGAACTGCTCGACGTAGCTCCCGAGCAGCGTGAAGACGGGCAGGATCAGCACCAGGGCCCACATGGCCGGCCAGCGGGACATGACACCGAGCTCGGATCGCAGCGAGGCCAGCACCCCGCTCCCGGCCAGGGCGGGCCGCGGCCGCGGGGACCGCAGGCGCGGGGACCGCAGGCGCGGGGACCGCACGCGCGGGCGGGTCCGGCGCCGGAGCCGCCGGGCACGGGCCGCGCCCGTGATGTCCCGTCGGAGCAGCTGGACCAGGGCGAGGCCGAGAAACGCCACGGTGTAGGCGGCCAGGATCGTGGCCGCGGCCCACGGCGGGACCGGCTGGTAGGTGGCCGAGCCGGCCCCGCCGCCGGCCGAGCCGAACATCGAGATCAGCGTGATCAGGCTGGCGCCCGGCATCGCGTCGTACAGGTGAGTGAACAGCGGGCCGGTGTCGGTGCTCAGGTCGTACAGGAACCCGTCCGCGAACGCGGACCAGGCCAGCGCGGCCGCGATGCCGCCGGTGGCGCTGCGGCACAGCGTGCCGAGCGCGATACCCAGGGCCGCATAGGCGAACCCGATGAGCAAGCCGGCGCCTATCGCCTCGCCGGTCACGCCAGGCGGCGGGAAGGGGCCGCCCGCCGCGGCCGCCTGACCGCCGACGTACCCGCGGATGGCCAGGCTCGCCACGCCGGCCAGGGCGAAGCTGAGCAGGACGCTGATCGCGCAGGCGGTCATGACCGCCAGGACCTGACCGCAGAAGCAGCGGGCCCGGCTCTGGCCCTGGAGCAGCGAGGTCCGCAGCGTGCCCCGGCCCCAGTCCCCGCCGGCGATGAACGCCCCCAGCACGATGAACGGCGCGGTCTGGATCAGGTCGCCGACGGCCTCGATGACGAACTGGCTCGGCAGCAACGGGGGCAGGTTCTGGGCCTGGCTGCCGAACAGCTGCTCGGTGGCGGGGGTGAGGCCGAGGTACAGGGCGAACCCGAACAGGTAGGTCTGGATCAGGACCATGAGCGGTGCGACAAGCACCAGGGCCCAGACGGCCCGCGACTTGCGCAGGACGAACAGCTCGGCCCGCCACGCCGCGAGCACGGCTAGCGGCTTTCGCCGGTACGACCCGGCTGGGGCCCGCCCGGTGCTGGCTGACGCAGCGAGTCGGCGCCGCCGGTGCGGCCGCCGGTCAGCTCGATGAACACGTCGCGCAGCGGCCGCCGGTCCGGGCCGCGCAGCTCGGCGGGGGTGCCCTCGACCAGCAGCCGGCCGCCTCCGATCACCCCGACCCGGCCGCAGAGCTCCTCCACCTCGTGCATGTCGTGGCTGCTCAGCAGGATCGTCCGGCCACTGGCGCCCAGGTCGCGGATGAGCCGGTGCATCTCTAGCTGCCCCACCGGGTCCAGGCCGTTGGACGGCTCGTCGAGGATCAGCAACTCCGGGTCGGCCAGCAGGGCCATGGCCAGGCCGAGACGCTGCTTCATGCCCAGGCTGTAACCGGACACCCGGTCCCGCTGGCGGACGGTCAGGCCGGCTGTCTCGAGTACCGCGTCGACCCGCGGGCCGGGCAGCCCGCGCCGCCGGGCCGCGGCCCGCAGGTTGTCCCGGCCGGACAGGAACGGGTAGAACGCGATCTCCCCCATCGACCCCACCCGGCGCAGGGCGCCCCGGCTCCCCGGCGCTTCGCCGAGCACCCGGACGAGCCCGGCGGTCGGGCGGACCAGGCCAAGCAGCATGCGGAGGGCGGTGGTCTTGCCTGCCCCGTTCGGTCCGAGGAGGCCGTAGGTTTCCCCGGGCCGCACCGACAGATCCAGCCCGTCCACCGCGGTGACCCGGTCGCCGAACCGCTTGACCAGCCCCCGTACCTCCACCGCCAGCACCACGGTTACGAGCCTAACTCCGGGTGAAGCGGCGACGGCGCAGGCGCAGGCTGTTCCAGACGACGAAGACGGAGGACAGGGTCATGGTGGCCGCGGCGACCAGGGGGTTGGCCAGGCCGAGGGCGGCCAGCGGGATGGCCAGCACGTTGTAGCAGAAGGCCCAGGCCAGGTTGGCGCGGATGGTCCGGAACGTGGCCCGGGCCAGGGCGATCGCGTCGGGGACGGCGGCCAGGTCGTCGCGGAGCAGGATCATGTCGGCGGCGACGATGGCGACGTCGGTGCCGGACCCCAGGGCCAGTCCCAGGCGGGCGGCCGCGAGGGCCGGGCCGTCGTTGACCCCGTCGCCGACCATGGCGACCGAACGGCCTTGGCTCGCCAGCTCGGTGATGACCTGGGCCTTGGTGGCGGGGAGCGCCTCGCTGAGGATCTCGTCGATGCCGACGGCGGCGCCAACGGCCTGCGCGGTGGCCGCGTTGTCGCCGGTCAGCAGGACGGGGCGCAGCCCCAGGGCGCGGAGGCGGGCGACCGCGGCGGGGGCCGAGTCCTTGACCGTGTCGGTGACCGCGAACGCGCCGCGGGTTTCGTTGTCCCAGGCGGCGAGGACGGTGGTGCAGCCGTCTGCTTCTTTGGCCCGGCACCAGGCGGCCAGGGTGGGCGGGACGGGGATGCCGCGGTCGGCGAACAGCCTCGTGCGGCCGATCACGACCTCGTGGCCGTCTACGACGCCGCGGGCGCCCAGGCCGGGGAGGGCCTCGAAGCCGTCGGCGGTTGTTAGGGGTGCTTCCTCGGCGCGGGCGACGGCGGTGATGGCGGCGGCGACGGCGTGCTCGGAGGCCTGCTCGACCGAGCCGGCGTAGCGGAGCAGGTCGCCGCGGCTGACGCCGGGGAGCAGTTCGGTGACGGTGACCGTCATCCGGCCGGTGGTGACCGTGCCGGTCTTGTCCAGCACCACCGTGTCGATGGCACGGGAGGACTCGAGCGCCTGGTAGCCCTTGATGAAGATGCCCATCCGGGCGCCGCGCCCGGACGCCACGATCAGGGCGGCCGGGGTGGCCAGGCCCAGCGCGCACGGACAGGCGATGATCAGCACGGCCAGCGCGGCGCTGACGGCGTGGCCGACGGCGCTGCCCGCTGCGAGCCAGCCGATGAGCGTGAGCGCGGAGCAGGCCAGCACGGCCGGGACGAACACGGCGCAGATCCGGTCGGCAAGACGCTGGATGCCGGCCTTGCCCGCCTGGGCCTGCTCGACCAGCTTGAGCATGTGGGCGAGCTGGGTGTCGGCGCCGACGCGTTCGGCCCGGACGACCAGGCGGCCGGTCAGCACGATGGTGCCGCCGGTGACCGCGTCGCCGGGGGCGGCGTCGACCGGGACCGACTCGCCGGTCATCATGCTGCGGTCGATCGCGGACTGGCCGGCCAGGACCTCACCGTCGGCGGCGATCCGCTCCCCCGGCCGGACCACGAAGCGCTGCCCGGCTTTGAGTAGCGTCGCCGGGATGCGCAGTTCGGTGTCGTCGTCGTTCAGCACGCAGACGTCCCGGGCGCCGGCCGCGGCCAGCTCGCGCATGGCCCGGCCCGCGGTGCGCCGGGCCCTGGCCTCGTACAGCCGCCCGGCCAGCAGGAACGTGGTGACCGAGGCGGCCACCTCGAGGTAGATGCCGCCGCCGGAGCCGCCGTGCAGCAGACTCTCTAGGCCGCTGGGGCCTTTCTTCCCGTGGTCGAGCGCGAACATCGCGTAGACCGACCAGCCGCAGGCGGCCACGATGCCCAGCGAGACCAGCGTGTCCATCGACGAGGACAGGTGCCGCGCCTGCCGCAGCGCGGCCGCGTGGAACGGCCACGCGGCCCAGATGGCGACCGGCGCGGCCAGCGCGACCAGCAGCCACTGCCAGTCCGCGAACCGGGTCCACGGGAAGATCGACAGCATCATCGAGGCGTCGGTGAGCGGGACGAAGAACACCAGCGCCAGGATCAGCCGGCGGCGCAGCCGCCGGACCGCGGCGTCCTCGGCCGTCTCCGCCGCCTCGCCTGCCTCGGCGGCTGGTCCGGCGGGGTTTTTGGGTTGGGCGAGCTCGGCGGTGTAGCCGGTGGCCACGACCACGCCGATGAGGGTGTCCACTGACACGGTGGGCGGGGCGGAGATGTAAGCCCGTTCGGTCGAAAGGTTGACGGAGGCGGTGACGCCGGTCACCTTGTTCAGCTTGGCCTGCACCCGGGCGGCGCAGGCGGCGCAGGTCATGCCGCCGATGACCAGCTCGACCGGCTCGTGTTCCAGCTCCTGGTCCGGCGCGGCTGCGGCCAGCCCGGTGGTTACCGCCATCGTCCTCCCCCTCGGCAAGGCTTCCAGTATCCACGGCTAAGATCACCGGCGTGGACACCCTCGCGATTCTGGTCACCGGCATGAGCTGCGAACATTGCGCCAACGCGGTGCGGGCCGAGGTCGGCGGGCTGCCCGGGGTGGCCGCGGTGGACGTCGACGTGGCGGCCGGGAAGGTCGTGGTCACCGGCGAGCCGCTGCCCGGCCGGGACGCGCTGCGCGACGCGATCGCGGAAGCCGGCTACGAACTGGCCGGCTAGCGCGGCGCGAGCCGGCCGGCTGGCGTTTCCATGATCGCGAAGGATTTTGTCCCCATTCCGGGGATAAGATCCTTCGTGATCATGAAATACCTGGTCAGGTGCCGTGATCGGAGGTCACATCCGCCTCCGCAGGCTCATTATCCCCGCATTCCGGGCGCCTTCGAGTCCTGGAAGGGTTACAACATCATGATCAGCATGTAGCCCATGGTCGTGCCCATGGCGATCTTGCAGCGGGCGGCGCATCTGGGGGCTAGGTAGGCGGTTTCTGTGGTGGTGATGGTTCCTGTGGTGCGGGCGGGGCCAGGGCGGTGAGGTTGTTGCCGAGCCACGTCACGTAGCCGACCATGAACAGGGCCAGCAGCAGGGTCAGCGGGGCGAAGTGGGCCGCGGTGCCGGTGACGCCGCTCATGCCGCTCATCCCGGTGGCTCCGGTGCTGGCGACCGCGGCGGGCAGGGCGAGCATGAGGACCATGGCGGCGCACTCGATGAGGTGCGGCAGGGGGTGCGGGCAGCGCCAGGGACCGAGGGCAGTGCCATTGGCCGGGCCATTGGCCGGGCCATTGGCCGGGTCAGTAGGCCAGGGTGAGCTGGCCAGGGTGAGCAGGCGAGGACAGGCTTTTCGCCGATCGCGCGGCCGGCGGTGAACCGGGCCGGGCGCTCTTCCCTGGCCGGCCAGAGCAGCACCGCGAGCAGCACGTAGAGGATCACCGCGCCGGGGGCGCCGTCGGCCAGGCTGGCCGGGCCGGCCAGCACCCCGCCGAGGCCCTCGCCGAGGAACCACACCACGAGCGACCACAGGACCGAGGCAGCCAGCGCCAGCCGGACCGCGGGCCGCCACGCGATCCCGAGGCCCAGGGCTACCTGGACGGTGGCGAAGACAGCGTTCAGCATGACCAGGTGGTGCGTGATGAGGGCGGCCGACCAGGTAACCGGGCTGGCCACGAAGGCGGGGTTCCCGGCCGAGGTGCCCGCGAGCATGTCGGGGAACGCCTTGGTGAACATGGACGGCTGGAACTGGAGGATGCCGTCGAGCAGCCAGAGGCCCCCAGGGCCAGCTGGAGCTTGCGCCGCGCGTCCAGGGGCGCGGCGTGGGTGCCCTCGCCGGGCCGTGGCACGGCATGGCTTATCGCGAGACTCTCGCTCATCCCCCGCCGGGTATTCGGTAACCCTGAGGGGCATGAGATAAACCCGGCCCGGGTATTACCGCGGTATTCAGCTGGTGAAGGTGGGGTCGCCGCCGCGGGTCGCGGCGGACCGGCCCTTGGGCTCCTCCCAGTCCTCCTGGCGGCCGAGCGCGGTCATGTCCAGGAAGGTGTAGGCGTTCCCCACGTACTCGGTGCCCCGGGCGAAGGCCGAGTAGGTATGGAAGACCTCGTCCCCTTCGCGCAGGAAGCAGCTGTAGCCGGGCATCTCGGCGGACCGGTCGCCGCCGAGCAGGCCTGGCTCGGGGCGGTAGTTGTAGTCGGACTGGCCGCGTTCGGCGTCGAGCGAGACCTGATAGTCGTAATTGAAGTCGCTGCCGTAGGAGGAATACCACGGGGCGGCGGTCCAGCCGCGTTCCTTCGCCTTGTCGGCGATTTTGCCGTACGGGGCGCGGGATATCAGGGCGAACGCGGTGTCCCGCGACGCGACGTGCCCGAGCACGCCCGGGGAGAGCTCGTCGAGGGCGGCCGAGCAGCCCGGGCAGGGCTGGTCCCAGTCCGGGCCGAACATCACGTGCTGCACGACCAGCTGCCGCTTGTCCCCGAACAGCTGGGCCAGCGTGACCTGCCCGCCGGGACCGTCGAACACGTACTCCGTGTCCACCTTGACCATAGGCAGCCGCCGCCGGCTGGCGTTGAGCTCGTCGTGCCTGCGGGTCATCTCCTTCTCCTGGGCCAGCAGCCGCCGCCTGGCCTCGAGCCACTGCTCGCGGGATACGACATCGGGAAGACTCATCGGGACCTCCGGTTCGGGTTCGGTTCTCACCGGAACGACGAACCGGCGCGCCGGAAATGGACGGTGGCGGCGGAGAATTCCCGGCTAAGTCAGCTCGCCCGCCGCCGCGCGGAGGAGACCGGCCGAATCGCCGGGCTCGAGC
>Ga0335083_10005794_pt1 | contig 15558 bp, 13 predicted proteins | sample Lox_Sample_42_FD_206716 | JGI IMG/M metagenome (GOLD analysis project Ga0335083, IMG submission 206716) | Soil microbial communities from Loxahatchee National Wildlife Refuge, Florida, United States - Lox_Sample_4.2 | ecosystem: Environmental > Terrestrial > Soil > Wetlands | place: USA... | reverse complement strand
TACTCACATCCACGGCGGGCGTACGCGTGATGCCAGTCCTCACCGAGTCACCGGAGGTGCACGATGACCGGCACGTGCCCCGTGCACCAGCGCTTCGACCCGCTGGGCCTGGACTATCTCGCCGATCCGTACCCGACCCTGGCAGCCGTTCGCGCTGAGGCGGCCGCGTTCTACGCGCCGAGCGTCGATATGTGGGTCGTCACCCGGCACGCCGACATCGACGCCATCTTCAAAGATCCGGCGACATACTCGGCCGGCATCACCCAGGCCCCGGTCTTCCCGCTCGCCGCGCAAGCCCAGGAGATCCTGGCGCAGGGCTTCCGTGCCACCCCGACCATGTCCAACTGCGACCCGCCCAAGCACGCCCGGATCCGGGCGCACAACGTCAAGGCCTTCTCCGCCCGCCGGATCGCGGTGCTGGAGCCGTAGCCCAGCGGGCCCGCGACCCGCGGGACGATTTCACCAGTGACCTGATCCGGGTGCATCTGGCCGATCCGGGCGCTCTGTCCCTTGAGGAGATCACGAACATCGCCTACGGGCTCAGCTTCGCCGGGCATGAGACCACCACCAACCTGACCGGGAACACCCTGCTCCGGCTGCTTGGCGACCGGGCTCAATGGGACGAGCTGTGCGCCGATCCGCAAGCCATCCCCGGCGCCATCGAAGAAGTCCTGCGGTACGACACCAGCGTGATCACCTGGCGCCGGGTCACCACCCGCCCGTCGACGATCGGCCAGGTGGAGATACCCGCGGACGCCAAGATCCTGCTGCTGCTCGGGTCGGCTGGCCGGGACCCGGGACGGTTCGGTGAACCCGAGACGTTCGACATCCACCGCCGCGACGCGCGCGCCCATCTTGCCTTCGGAAAGGGCATCCACTACTGCTTCGGCGCGCCGCTGGCCCGGATGGAAGTCAGGATCGTGCTCGAGCTCCTGACCTCCCATGCCCCCGGACTCCGCCTGGCCGCCGGACCTGACCCTGGCTTCCCGGCCAACATCGCCTTCCGCGGCCCCCGTCAGCTGTGGGTCGACTGGCCAGGCGGAACACCGGGCCGGCCCGCGGGCCGCTAGACAGCGCCCCGCCACTCCCCCACGTTGCGCTGCTAAGGGCAAAGGGTGCGTCATCCGTCCGCTCAACCTCCAGGCCGAACGCAGCCGGCTCGGGCCGCGGTGGCCAGATGCGGAGCATCCGCTTGGCGGAGGACCCCTACGCGCGGCCGGAGTCGGTGGAGATCCCGGCACCGGTCAACACGGTCAGGCGGGCGATCTCGCGGGCCCAGCCGGGCAAGGCCGCCCGTGCTGCCCCGGCACGCCGGTCTGCAGCCATCTCACCATTCTGGCCGGATTGGCCCGTCCATCGCGACGGTCAGGAACCCGGGGGGCCGCCATGTCCGGAAGACGCCTGCAGGGCATCCGTCAGCAGCGCGACCAGTGCCTCGAGCTGCACGTCGGCCGACGAGGAGACTTCCTCGTCTGACCCGTCCAGCGCCCGGGCGGCGAGGCCTGCCTTGCCGTCGATCAGCCCGGCGATCCGGGCGTCGATGGTCTGCGCGGCGATGATACGCCACGCTGTGACCGGTTCGGACTGCCCGATGCGGTGGCTACGGTCGATGGCCTGGGTCTGCTCCGCGTCGGTCCAGGACAGCTCGGCCAGCACGATGTTGGAGGCGACCTGCAGGTTCAGGCCCACGCCAGCCGCGGTCAGCGAGCACACCGCGATCGCGACATCCGGGTCGTTCACGAAGGCGTCGACATTGGCCTGCCGCACCGTGGGCGTCTGGTCGCCGCGGATCGACGAGAAGCGCACCCCCTGCCGGGCGAAAGTCTCTTCGGCGGCGTCCATCACGTCGATGTGCTTGGCGAAGAAGACGACCTTGCCGGCGCTGCGGGCCAGCTGCGTCGCATAGTCCGCGGCCAGTTCGGCCTTGGCCTGGCCGATCCGTCGCATCATGGTGAACACGTTCTCGCCGGACTGCGAGGTTGTCGTGTCCTTCAGCTCCGACCGGGCGACACGACGGACGAGGTCGTGGTCGATACCCTCGACGCTGGCGTCGGAGGCCCGGTTCGCGAGCGCGGTCTCGTATTGGGCCACCATCCGGCCGGCGAGGTTCTTCTCGGCCGCCCGGATCGACCGGCCGACCCGTCCGTCCAGTTCGACAGGGAGGTCGGCGATGCGGCGGGCGGGGATGTCAGCGGCCACGTCAAGCTTGCGGCGGCGCACGATGCCGAGGTCGATCACGCACTGGCGTGCCGCGGCGTAGAAGCCGCGGTCGGCGGGCGTCAGGCCGGTGTCCTCGAGCGCGTCAGTCAGCTCGTCGAGGGGCTTGTTGTCGTCGATCCAGCCGAGGAACTGCCAGATCGCCCGGAAGTCGTCGATGTCGTTGATCAGCGGGGTGCCGGTCAGCGCCATCAGCAGGGGCCGCGTCGCACGGGACCGGATGCGGTCGGAGAGCGCGAGGACGCGCTGCGAACGCTGTGAGGTCTTGTTCTTGATGAAGTGGGCCTCGTCCACGACCATGCCGCGGAAGTCGAAGTCGCCGAGCCAGCCCATGTGGCGATCGAGCACCTCGTAGTTGAGCACCACGATATCGGCGAAGCCGTCGACAGCCTCGCCGTCGCCCTGCACCACGGTGGCCGGGCGGTGGGGCGTCCAGCGGGCCGCCTCGCGGGCCCAGTTGGTCTTGACGACGCTTGGCACGACGACGAGCAGCGGGTAGGCGTTCGCCGCTTCCGCGGCCAGCAGCGCCTCGGCCGTCTTGCCCAGGCCTGGTTCATCGGCCAGCAGGAACGTCCGGTGACCGGCCGCTGCCGCAGCGACTACCTGCCCCTGGTGCCGCATCAGCTCCAGGCCCTCCGGGGTGAACCGCGCCGTCGGTGCCGGGAGCGCCATGCAAGCCGGGGCTCCCCCGCCGGCGCGCTCGAAGGAACTCAGCAGCGGGCCGAGCAGTTCCCAGCTGGCCAGCCGGCGCGGACGGGAGGTGCGCTGCGGAACTGCGGAGAAGTCGGGGGCCAGAAAGGGGTTCGCCAGCTGCCGGGAGACCACCGATTGCGGCACGACCTGCCGCTCCAGGCCGGCCGGAACGGTCGCAGTCTCGGCCGGAGCGATCTCCTCGGGCGCCGGCTCGATGCCGAGGTCCCGCAGCATCTCTCGCTTGAGCGACCGGGCCGCGTCGGAGACGTCGGCATCCTCGCCGAGCAGCGCCATCAGCCCAGCGTCCCGGACAGCGGTCGTCGCCAGGATGGTCGCGATGCCGTCCAGGCGCCTGAGCTGCTCAGCCCGATGACTGTCGCTTCCGCCCGCTGCCCGGACGCGGGCACGCTCATCCCGAAGCAGGAGGGCGATGGCCTGGAACTTCGTACGCACGGCAGGCGTCACGCGGCCGCGCTGGGCGGCCGCCTCGACCTCACGAGCGTTTCGGGCGAGCACCGACACGACATCGCCGTGGTGCCGGACGCGTCGCTGATTCCGCGGGGCGGTACGGCGAGCGCCCGCTTGGCGCTGGCCTGGTCGAGCCACAGACTTCTCCTCTGGAAAGCCGAGCGCGGTGGCCACGGCAGCATGCCGCAGTCCCGCGGCTGGGACGCGGAACGTCCCAAGCACAGGGCGTGATGCTTGAACGACGAGCCGACCTGCGGATCTCCAATGATCGACGCAGCGGGCCTCGACAAGCGTCTCACGCGGACCCGGAGCCGCTGGCGGCTGGGCTGGTGACGACGGCGAGGGAAAGTCGTCGTCGGATGCCGGCTCGGTTCCTGGGTACGTTCATGATAACGCGTGCGAGGGCGCTTAATTCCCGGCCGCACCGCGGGTGAACGTCCTCAATTGCCGTTGACACGACGGTTTGTGCTGGTGCCCTGCTGACTGGTAGGGATGTTTACGCTGCGCCCTGACCCGGCAGCGGATATGGAGGCCCGGGCGTGTCCTTCGATGCGCGCATGGTCAGGCCGAGGGGATCGCCTGACATCACCTTGCCCGCGGCACTGATCGTTCAGATGTCGTCGAGCACCTGTCGTGCCGCTCGGTGACCGGCCTCGACGGCCCCTTCCATGTACCCGCTCCAGGCGTTAGCGGTCTCGGTCGCGGCCCACTTGATCGGGCCGATCGGCTCGCTCAGTGCCGCGCCGAAGTGGAGCAGGCCGCACGGTCCCGTGTTCGAGTTGTAGCAGCCCCGGGTCCATTCACGGTCGGCCCAGCCGCGTTCGACGATGCGCTGCGGCTGCGCGGCGCGCCGCCCGAAGTGACGCCCGAGTTCCGCACGCAGGGCACTATGCCGCTGTTCGGCCGGCCACCGCCCGGCTACTCGTGCCGACTCCCCCTCCAGGAAGGCGAGGACGATGCCGGGTCCGCCAGCCTCGTCGGGCAGGCAACTGTCGTTGGACATCCGGGCCGGGCCCACCTCGGAGATGAGCTGCCCGTTCAAGCCGTCGGCACGCCAGAAAGGCTCGTCGTAGATCGCGAACATCTTGTGCGCCGAGGCGTGCGGCATCCGCTGGGTTAGCTGATCCCGCACGCCGGGTAGCGGGGGGTCGTACATGATCCGTCCCGCCAGCGTGGGCGACAACGCCACGATGACCTGTCGCCCGGCAGCGGCCAGGCCACCACGGCAGGTGACCATGACACGATCCTCTGTATAGTCGATCGTGAGCACAGGCGACTCAAGCAGAACGCGATCTCCCAGCGCTGCGGCTAGCCGGAGCGGAATCTGCGAGGTCCCGCCGACGAAACGCTTGGTCTGCGCCCTGCCCTCGGACTCCGCGAGCAACTCCGCGGTGACCCCGCAGACAGCCACGTTGAACAGCAGGCACAGCAACGAGACCTCTACGGTGGGGACCGCCAGAATGCCCACCGTGCAGATCTCCAGCAAGGTGCGTGCCACCCGGGACAAGCCCTGGCTGTCATACCACTGCCCCGCGGTCATCCGGTCCCAGGCGTCGGCTTCCGGAGCAAGCCAGGGCGCGTCGGCCGGCACGGTCTCCGCCATCTGATCGAGCGTGCGCAGCACACACTCCACCCCGCTCAACTCGCCGGCGTACCTGGCGCGGAAGGCCTGCTCCCGCAGTACCTCCCCGGCGAACTCGTACGACGTCTCGCCGTCCTCGAACTGCGGATAGATCCCGACCCCGAGTTCGGCGGCCAGCGCCGCCATCCGGTGATGCGTGTCGCCGATCCACTGGGCGCCAAGCTCCAGCGGCACCCCCTCAACATCCTCCGTCAAGATGCGGCCGCCGACCCGCTGGTCAGCCTCCAAGATCAACGGCTCGTACCCAGCGGTAAGCACGTCACGCGCAGCGATAAGCCCCGACAGCCCGGCGCCGACGATGACCACATCAGCTTCGCGTGCCATGGCCACTCCCCGCTCGGATTGCATAGCCGATATCTCATTACGACTCGAAATCTAACCCACACGGCCCAAGGTGCACAGCCACAGGTACCGCCCTCGAGCGTTTGCGATCAGCTTGGCCAACCAACCGCCCAGCCAGCTGCGTCACACGCCGTACCTAGACGGCTAGGTCAGGCACTCACGTGTCTGTGACGGACGACCGATTCTGCCGATGTGAGCGCGTTAAGCAGAGGAATATTCATGCACGAATTGAAATACGCACTCGCGATCTTTCGACCTTATCGGTAATGAACGCGCTACCTATTCCATCGTATGGCAGGAAATCAGATCGCCGATTCCGCGTTTTACCAGGTATCAAGCTAATTAAGTTAAGCGAGGGCACACCGCTGCGGTCGCGGCGCGAGCGCTTGCGGCCCAGGTTACAGGTGAGAGGTAAGCTCGGTCACGATGTCCGCCGCTGGCAGTGATTTCTTCGCGAGTGCGACGCCCTGTCCGGCCCACATCGAGAGTGCTTCGATGTCACCAGTGGTCCCGGCCATTGGCGGTGCTGGCTCGTAGCGCACGATTGGTTCGCCGGAGGCAAAGTGCGCGATCACGTCGCCCGCTCCTGGCCGCTGCGCGAGCGGGGGGCGACCCGCGGCCTGCCACGCGTCGGCGGTCGAGTTGCGGAGCGCGCGGTGGGGAGAGTCGGGCCACCCGACTGAGTACAGGTTGGGGTACCGCTGCGCATCGGTCTCGGCCGCGGCTATCAGCCGGCGCCGGTAGTCCTCGTGGATCGGCATCTCCTCAGCCAGCAGGAACCGCGTGCCCAGCCACGCGGCCTGGGCGCCGAGCGCGAGCACCGCCGCGACTCCCCGGGCGTCACCGATCCCGCCGGCCGCGATCACCGGTACCGGCGCCACCGCGTCCACCACAGCTGGCACCAGCGGCAGCGTCGCGACGCTGCCCCACACGTGCCCGCCGGCCTCCCAGCCCTGCGCGACGACCACGTCCACGCCAGACGCGGCGGCCCGCCGCGCCTCCTCGGCCGTGCCGACCGTGTGCATGACAATCCCCCCGGCGTCGTGGACCTGCTCGATATAGCCGCTGGGATCACCCAAGAAAAACGACACGATCCGCAAGCCGGCCTCCAGGGCCTGGTCAAGGCGGCGGTGACGGTCTTCGGTGAGGACGAGGTTGCCGCAAAACGGCCGTGTGGTCAGCGCCGCCGTCTCCCGGACCACGGCCCCGACGTCTTCTGACCACGTCAGCGTCACCATGCCGAGCGCGCCGGCATTCGAAACCGCCGCAGCCAGCCGGGGAACCGCAACCATGGGCGCCAGGACGATCGGCTGTTCGATCCCCAGCAGCCCGCACACCGGTGTGCGCATCGCGTTCACCCCCGGCCCGGCTCGACATACGAGGTCGGCATCGACCCGGGGGCCCGCCGGTCCCAGCCGTGGAACTTCGAGTAGTCTCCGGCGTCCCAGGCCTCGCGCAGCCCCGGGGTGCTCAGATCCCAGTCCGGGCGGATCTCGGCAGTGGCGGCGCGCAGGTCATGCCACAGGTCGTAGAACGACGGGCGGCCCCAGAACCAGTAGCCGTTGTAGACGCTGTGAATGACCAGTCCCGGCTTGAGCACCAGCGTGTGCGGGATCATCGGGTTGTGCTCGGGGTCGGTGTACTCGGCGATGTCCAGGTCCCGCTGGACGGTCCGCTCGGGGTCGGACAGGAAAGGCCACTGGGCACCCACCGAGGCGCGGAACTCCTGCAACGTGTGATGGTCGTCGGTGGCGATCGTGGCCATCTGCGTATACGCCACCGCGATCTTCGCGTAGTTCTCGGCCAGCTCCAGGTGCTGCCGGTGCTCTTTCGGGCAGTAGTTGCCACGCGCGAGCGTCAGGATCAACGGGTCCCGGCCCTGGAGCTCGCTCAGCGTGCGGACGGTGCCGGTATGGTCGGGCAGCGCATAATCAGGGAAAGTCCCACCGGGGACGATGTCGGAACGCACGGGATGACCGCCTCTCCTCCGGCACCGCAGGTGCAACCTGGACGGTGCACATGTCTGTCTGCTGTAAGGACCTGGCTGTATCTGGAGGCACGTGCGTGCCTGCCGGTAGGCGTGCCCGTCGGCGCTTCTGCCCACACTTCCGCCCCGCCAGGAAGCCTCAAGCGCCGTGCTGGTGCTCGGTGACTCGCGGCGGCGGCGCGTACTTGTGCCCGAGTGTGATACCGGTGAATGACTTGCTGCTTCGACGGGCACGCTACCCTCGGTGCTGAATCCCGATCATCGCAGTGTGGCCTGACCAACATGTGGAGGTGCCAGATGGCCGAGCTCCCACCACCGCCAGAGGGAATTGTGCTGGCCCACTTCATCGTCTCGGACGATGTCGAGCGCTCCCGGCGCTTCTACACCGAAGTACTCGGCGGCAGGGTGGCCTACTCCGGTCCCGGAGGGCTGACCTATGTCGCACTATCCAACAGCTGGATCATCATCAACGCAGGCGGGGGCCCGACCGACGACAAGCCGGCGGTCACCCTGGAGACGCCCCGCGATCTCAATCGGGTCAGCAGCTTCCTCAATATCCGGGTCAAAGACATCCACGCCGTGTACGCCGAATGGAGCGCCCGGGGTGCTCAGTTCCTGACGCCGCCCAAGCAGCACCAGTACGAGATCCGCTGCTACATCCGCGATCCCGACGGTCATCTGATCGAAGTGGGGCAAACCACCGACCCAGGGGGAGACTGGACGCCCGCTCACTGGCCGCCAAGTACTCGCGCCGGCGATTCGGAGTGAATGCCGAGGTGACCGGCAACGCCCCGCGAGTCGACGGTGGTCAGTCATCGGGGCACTGAGCTTCGATCCACCTCGTGACGCTGAGGAGGTTCGGTCATGACCACCGCGATCATCGGCACTGGAGGGCTCGGATCGGCTATCGCCCGCCAGCTCGCCTCGGGCGGTGAGACCCTGCGGCTCTCGAGCGCCGACGTTAAGTCGGCACGAACGCTGGCGTCAGAGATCGGTCGCGCCGCGGTCGTCGCCACCGGCAACCGCGACGCGCTGCAGGACGCCGATGCCATCGTCCTCGCGCTGCGGTTTACCGTGTTGAAGAGCGTTATAGACGAGATCGGCGAATCGCTGACCGGCAAGGTCGTGGTCGTTCCGAGCAACCCGCTCAGCACGGACGCGCAAGGTAAGGTCTCACGTCTCCTGCCGGAAGGGCAATCCTCTGGCGAGGTTGTAGCCGGGTGGTTGCCGTCGGCGGCGCGCCTGGCCATGGCGTTTGGAAGCATGTCGGCCGATCTCTTCGAGTCCGCTAGCAACCGGTCACCGGAACCCGCGGCCCTCTTCTACGCGACCGACGATGACCGGGCCGGCGAGGAAGTCGAACGGCTGATCCGAACGGCCGGCTTCGAGCCGGTGAAGATCGGCGGTATCGAACAATCAGGTCGACTCGAGGTTGGCGGCGACCTTCACGATCTCATCGTCGGCCCCGCACAGGCGCGGTCATTGATCAAGAGGGCCTGATCACTTCACCGGCCTGACCGGTGCACCCCTCCGGCCGGGCCTTCGCCCTGGCGGTGTTGACGGCGCCGACCTTCGCGATGTCGAAGGGCACGGATCCTCGTACCGACGACGAGGCCCGCTGACCGGTGCGCAGGAAACCCAAATACGTACTGTTTTGTGGTCGGCAGGACTTCGGCCAATAGCCGCACCGAACGGCCGAACGCATATTTATATCTCGCCGAGTTAAGGGTGAACGATCCCAATTTCCGCTGACCGGGCATCGCTGGTACACGGTGTTTCCGCGGAAACTGTTTTGCCATGGGGCGTGGGTTTCCCATCTCGGCGGTGATCGCCGGTCACGGGTTACGGCGGAGATGGTGATCGGAATCTCGGCCAGGACGAGCCGGAGGCCGCTGGTGTCCTCTCCCCGGTCTCGATCAAGCCCAGGGCTGCGCCGCTGGCACCCGGATGACCGGGGCGCCGGCCGCGGCCCGGCCGTGGCGTGTTTGAACGTGTCGGATTTGGTGAGAAGAGCGGGTCAGCGGTGTTGCCCATGTCCCGGTACCGGGGGTTCCCATGCGTCGTTACATGGCAGGTGTCATATCGGTAGCGGCGTTGCTCGCGGTGCTCGCCAGCCCGGATACGGGCCATGCAGCGTCATCGGCGGTGGCGCCGGGGGCCCCTGGTGCGGCGGCCACGTGGGCGCCGGCGGACAAGCACGGGTTCGGCACCGCGGCCGGCACGGCCAGCAAGGTGTGGTACACCCTGGAACACGGCGAGCTGACCGAGGTGTATTACCCCGATCTGGGCACACCGAGCCTGCGTGACCTGCAGCTCATCGTGACCGACGGGTCGACCTTCGCCGATCTGGAGCGCGACGCGACCACCTCGAAGGTCACGATGCCCGACCCGCATAGCCTGACCTACCAGCAGATCGACACCGCCAGGAACGGGCGCTACCGCATCACTAAGACGTACGTGACCGATCCGGCGCGGCCGGCCGTGCTGGTCGATATTTCCTTCCAGTCGCTGACCGGCAAGCCCTATCAGGTCTACGCCTACGCTGACCCGTCGCTGACCAATGACGGCATGGACGACAGCGGCACCTGCGGCTCGAGCGGGCTGCTGGCCAGCGACGGGCACACCGCGAGCGCGGTGATCTCCACGCCCGGCTTCGCGCAGGCCTCGTGCGGCTACCTCGGCAGCAGCGACGGATGGACCCAGCTGCGGTCGGCCTTCATGCTCAAGAAATACCCCTCCGCACCCGATGGCAACGTCGTCGAAACCGCCCGGCTCAAGGTCGACGGGCTAGGCCATCAGCATGCCACCCTGGCCGTCGGGTTCGGCTCCACCACAACGGCAGCGGAGTCGGCCGCGACAGGGTCCCTGGCGCCCGGGTTCGCGGCTGTCGCGTCGGCATACGCGGCCGGCTGGCACTCCTATCTCGGCTCGCTCAAGCCGCCGCCCAGCCTGACCACCAGCGCCGAGCAGCAGCTCTATGACGTGTCGGTGATGGTCCTGGCGGCGTCGGAAGACAAGACCTACCGGGGCGCGTTCATCGCCTCGCCCACCATGCCATGGGCCTGGGGAACCGGCCTGGAGAACCCCTCCGGCGCTTACCATCTGGTCTGGAGCCGTGACCTGTACGAGATGGCGACCGCCTTGCTGGCCGCGGGCGATGCCGGAGCAGCGAACCGCGCGCTGGACTTCCTGTTCGACCGGCAGCAAAAACCGGACGGGTCGTTCCCGCAGAACTCGACGGTCGACGGCACCCCGCACTGGACCAACGTCCAGATGGACGAGGTCTCCGACCCCATCATCCTGGCCTGGATGCTGCGCCGGACCAACGCCGCTACCTATACCGCGCACGTCAAGCCCGCGGCCGATTACATCGTGGCCAACGGCCCGGTCACCGTCCAGGACCGCTGGGAAAACCAGGGCGGCTACTCCCCCGCGACCATCGCCGCGGAAATCGCCGGCCTGGTCTGCGCCGCTGACATCGCGCGGGCTAACCACGACACCGCGTCCGCGGCGGCCTACCTGCGGACCGCCGACACGTGGCAGCAGAAGGTGGCCTCCTGGACCGTGACCACCAACGGCCCGCTATCTTCCAGCCCGTACTACCTTCGGCTCACCAAGGACGGCCACCCGAACGCAGGCACGACCTACAACATCGGCGACAGCGGCCCGGACGGGATCGACCAGCGCGCGGTGGTGGACCCGAGCTTCCTGGAACTGGTCCGCCTCGGCGTCAAGCCCGCCACCGACCCCGTCGTCGTCAATACCATCCATGTCGTCGACACCCAGCTCGGCGTCAGCACTCCGAGCGGCGAATTCTGGCATCGCTACAACCGGGACGGATACGGAGAACAACCCGACGGCAGCCCGTGGAATGTCGGCTTCCCCGCAGCCCCGCCCGGCAGCCCATGGAGCAGCCAGGCCACCATCGGCCGCGTCTGGCCGATCTTCGCCGGAGAACGAGGCGAATACGACCTGGCCGCCGGGCAGCCCGCGAACAGCAGCCTCACCGCCATGACCGCTGTCCGCAACGACGGCTACCTCCTGCCCGAACAGGTCTGGGACGCCTTCCCGCCCTCGGGCCAGTCAGGCTTCCCCGCCGGAACCGGGACCTTCTCCGCCACCCCGCTCGCCTGGTCCCACGCGCAGTACATCCGGCTCGCCTGGTCCATCACCGCCGGCCACCCCGTCGAGCAGCCATCGGTTGTCGCCTGCCGCTACACCAGGTCCTGCACCTGACCAGCCATCGCCAGCCGGCGCTCCATGTCGTGAAGACGAGACACTCCGCACCACGCTGCGTAGCCTGCACGCCGGAACCAACCGCACAGTGCCGCCCTCGGCATGACAGCCAAACCTCCCGCGCGGTCACCGCAATGCGCAGGCCGGGTAATCAATCAGTGACACCTACAGCCCTACAAGCAGCCACGCACGAATCTGCCGACGTGAGTGTGAGATATTGCTAAACGGATCGCTTTCCATTCACCGGGAGTGGTCGGCAAGGCAGCACGGGGGTTCTCTTCGCCGCTGGCGGGCGTTGGCAGTCAGCCCTGTACGTCCGCGTCGAATGAAACCGGCGCCGGCGGGTAGCTGACGGCCGTGGCTAGAACGAGAGCAATAGCCGGGTACGCCATTCCCGGCATCATCGTGTTCTTCTTCTGAGTGGTCGTCGTCATCGTGGCCATCATCCTGCTGGCGTTCATCGTGCACTGGGCCGGAGGCGGAGCACTCAGCCCGAGGCTCGGGCACTTCGTCCTGAACGTCGGCTTCACCTGATCCCCGCGACCCGCAGTCACGCCCATCAGGCCTGATGGGCGTGACTGCGGTAATCAGCCGCTCAACGGACTCATGTCCCGCCTTTTGTTCGGCGACACCGTCTCTGTTCCCTGCAATTGCGGTGGGCGTTTTCGCGGAACGCGCTCACATGCCGCCTCGTACAGTGCTGTCCCGACCAGGCCAGGAATTCGCCGCGATCGGTCATGCTCCTTAGCATGCTCGTGATCCCGGGTGCCCGGACACGGGCGAGAGCGGAACCGGGCTCTACCGGCCTTCGCTCATGCCGCTGACAGATTAAGTCGGCTGGGGAGGACGGCGAGCCGCCATAACGCTCGTTCGCCCTATACTCCCCGGTCGGGCGTCCATCGTCGCCGATCTTCCACGCCCCGATGATGCCCTCGGGCGGGACCGCACCTCCGGCACCATCAGGTGCATACCCAGGGTCGATCGCGTACACCCAGCCACCAGGCTTCGATCTGGCTTCCGCCAGCAACTCAGCCGGAAACTCAGGTGTCACCGTGCCAGTTCGTTTCCTGCGCCTCCACATCAAGTCTGTTTATCATCAATCCACTGGACGCCCCGCTCACCAAGGAGCGCCAACGCAGGCACACGCCGCCGGGAGCGGCACTCTCCTGCAGGTGGCCGGGCGAGCGAGGGTAGGTGTGAGCCGCACGCAGGCGCTGGGTTTACGCCGGTGATACGTCGTGGAACTGGACGAGGCAGAACTCGTGGTTCTCCGGATCGCGCATCACCATGACGATGCCGTCGTCGTAGTCGTGCCTCTCACCGGACCAGCAGCCACCGAGATCTTCCACCTGCTGGCGCGCCGCGCCGATGTCATCGACCTGGATGTCGAGGTGGAGACGGACCTTGCCGGCTTTCGGCTCCGGCACTTGCTGGAAGGTCAGCCGCGGGGGAGCCAGACGCGAGCCGGCGGTGGCCCAGCCGGCGCCGGCGCCATGCTCGCCGGTGACCGGGATGTCCAGGACAGCGCTCCAGAAGGACGCCAGCCGGGCGGGGTCCGCGCAGTCGATCGTGATGCCAGCCAAGCGGTTCGCCATGCCGCTATCTTCTCCCGTCGCGTGCCGCTCACGGGATTACCACGGCGCATCAAGTCGCGTCTGGCCTCCGGCAACCGGGACCCATTTCAGCCTCTTCGCAGAACTGACACGGTTCTAAGCGATCACCACGCCGTGTCCCGCTGATGATCTTGCTGGCCGGTCCAGGGCAGGCCAGGTCTCCGCAACGCGCCCGCATGACGGATGATGAGCTGATGAGCAGGACTAGGCTTTCCCGCCACGCCGCTGCAAAAAATGCGAGCTTGCTGCTCGTCCAAGACGCTCTTATCCAGATCAGGGCGATGGCCTACCTGCCAGGAGAGGCAGCGGCCAGGGAGGACGAGTTGCCGCTTGACAACCATGAGCGCATACGGCTGATCGCGGATGCCTGCGAGAACCTTCCCGGCTATTTGCGCGCCAACGCACCGGTCCAAGGGCTGACGTACGCCTGGAAGGAGGCCGACCAGATGCAGCAGGAATGGCTGCGAGAGACCTTGGCCCAGCACGGCATCGCCATCACCGATCTCGTCGGCAATTAGTCTGACCCCTGCTATGACATGCTCGGGCAAGCAGCCAGACAGTTGAAGGTCTTCGCCAGTCCTCCGTGCACTCTCATGCCGCGTTTCGCGCTTCGTTTATCAGTTGGTGGTTCGCTGCGAACGCAGCCACCGCGCATGCTGCTGATCTTGATCATCGACCGTTCCCACATGACTTATCGAAGTACTCCCGAGCGTGCTGACCTGTTCTGGTCGACCGGCCTGCCCCTCGACCAGGAGATAAACGACACGCCCCTCGCCCATATCGCATTGCATCCCCGATGCCCAGGCATCACGGCGCGCGCCGTTGACGCCCAGGCGGATCCCCAAGGGATCGAGGATGCGGCGCAGCGCCCGTAGTGCCTTGAACAGATCGGGTCCCCCAGCCGCCCAGCTCGTTCCATCTGAGCTCGTGATCGTGATCAGCCAGTCCCGGCCCCGGCGGCTGGTGGTCAGCGGCCACTGCTGTTCGCTTGCGTCAGCCATTACTCGGATCAGATGATTCTCAGGCACAGTCCAGATGGTAGGCGAGCGGGGCTTGGGACAGCCACCTCCGTTTCACTCTCAGCCGCGATAAGGAACGTCAGATTATGTGGTGATGCCCGCATAGCCGGATCCGCAGCCGCCGCGCCAGGCACATGGAGTACGCCGAGCCCTGTACGCGTTCCCCGGCCCGGCAGGTGACCCAGCGGGCAGGGCACTGGCGGCGAGCCTGGAGCCCGCAGAACTATCCTGCCTGCCGCCAGGCCGCGGCCGGGCGGGCGCCACGTGCCCCGCCGGCTTCCCCTCAGGTCTGCTCGAAGAGCTCCCACTGGATGTTGTCAGGGTCGCGGAAGGTAACAACCGCCGGGCCCAGCGGGTCGTGATGCAGATCCGCAGCAACACCATTACGGCGCAGCACCTCCGCGAGCTGCTCCAGCTCCCCGCGGTCCGAGACACCGATCGCGAGGTGATCAAGCCCGATCCTGTGCTCGCTGAACCTTTCGCCGGACGGCGTACCCGGGAGCGGCGGGCGCAGCACGAGGCGGCCCGTCTCCCCTATCCGCAGCCGGAGCTTCTCGCCCGGGAAGTCCTGATCAACCTCCAGCCCCAGGACACCTTCATAAAAGGCGCGAGCACGGGGCAGATCCGTGACGTTCAAGGTGACGTGGTGAAAACCGGTCAGCACGCTCGTCACGCTACCGCCCGGCACGCCACCCGATCCCAGCAGGCCGGACCGCGCTGAAAATCATCTGTCGCGTCCCGTACAGGCAATCGCGCCAGAACCGGGTTTCCGGCCAGGGCAGGCTCACGGCCGCCGCTCGACGACCTTGGCGTGCTTGAGCGTTCCGGCGAGCTCGATGCGGAGCTTGGGGGCGGCGGCACTGTCCGGGCGGAGCTTGGTCTTGGAGAACACCAGGTTGAGCCCGCTGGCGTCGATCACGATGCCGGGTGCGCCGACGATGACCAGCTTGCCGTGCTGCATGTCCGTGTCGATGCGCACCGTCCCCGACGTGGTCACCGCATCGGTGAAGTCGAACGTGACCCGGCACAGCTTCGTTCGCACCTCGATGCGGTCCGGCACCGTCCAGCGTCCGGCCTGCGTCCATTTGCCGCCGGTTTGCCTGACGACCAGGATGTCCTTCGCCGCGGTCGCGGCCGGCAGGTCGGCGACCAGTGCGGCCAGCTCGCCCTGGGTCCGGGCTGACAGCGCGCGCTCCACCCGGGCATCGAGCTCCCCGGCAGTGAGCCGGCCGTCACCGCCTGCGGTCCGCAGGATATCCACGACGCGGTCGCGATCCTCATGCGACGCCCGCAGTTCGGGTAGATCCCTCGGCATGGCAGCCACGCTAGCAAGGCAGGGGT
>Ga0335083_10005793_pt1 | contig 15561 bp, 12 predicted proteins | sample Lox_Sample_42_FD_206716 | JGI IMG/M metagenome (GOLD analysis project Ga0335083, IMG submission 206716) | Soil microbial communities from Loxahatchee National Wildlife Refuge, Florida, United States - Lox_Sample_4.2 | ecosystem: Environmental > Terrestrial > Soil > Wetlands | place: USA... | reverse complement strand
CGGCCAGCCGCAATTTCGCGATGTCATCGCGCACCCCGATCTCGAACAGCTTCGCCAGCGCGTGATCGCGTCTTATCATCTGGGGCCGATGAGCCGCGAGGAATGCGGCGAGTACCTGCCGCATCGCCTGAAGCATGTGGGCTGGAACAACGATCCGGTGTTCGAGGCGAGCGCGGTGAACGCGGTCTACAATCACACCTCCGGCATTCCGCGCCAGATCAACACGCTGTGCAATCGGCTTCTGCTTCTGGGCTTTCTCGACAATCTGCATCGCTTTACCGATGAAGACGTGAACAAGGTTGCAGCCGACCTGCGCGCCGAAAATTCCGCGCGCCAGGGCAGCGCACCTGCAGCCCCGCCGGCCGTTCAGATTTCCGAGGTCGAACACCTCGAGCACGGCGTCTCGTCGGGCGATCTTGCTTTCCGCGTCAGCGAGTTGGAAAAACGTCTTGCCCGGCAGGACAAGTCTCTGCGCCAGATCGCATCGGCGTTCTACGATCTTCTCGGCTTCAGCAGTGGACCCGGCCCCCGTCCGCGCGGTTGAAGGCGGACGATGAACCAGCACGCTTCATTTCCCGACAGCGCCGAGACCATCGCACAATGGTCGCTGAGGCCGCTTGCCTGCGACAGCCGCGCGAACGCGTTGACCGTCGACGTCGAGGATTATTTCCAGGTCGAAGCGTTTGCGGGCCTGATCGACCGCAAGGACTGGCCATCCTACGAAGGCCGCGTGGAACGCAATGTCGACCGCATTCTTGCGATGTTCGAACGCGCGGGCGTCACCGCCACGTTCTTTACGCTTGGCTGGATCGCCAAGCGCCATCCCATCCTGATCCGCAAGATCGTCGATGCCGGCCATGAACTGGCTTCGCACGGCACCATGCATCTGCGCGCAGCCGCCCAGGCGCGCGAGGATTTTCGCGAGGACATCGTTTCCGCCAAGGCGCTGCTTGAAGATTTAAGCGGCGTGGAAGTGAAGGGCTATCGCGCACCGTCGTTCTCGATCACCCGCGACTCGCTTTGGATATTCGAAGAATTGAACAGGGCAGGGTATCGCTACAGTTCCAGCACCTATCCGATCCATCACGATCTTTATGGCATTCCCGAAGCGCCGCGCTTTGCATTCCGGCCCTTCGAAGAAAGCGATTTCCTGGAAATCCCGGTGACGTCGGTGCGGCTGTTCAACACCAATCTCCCCTGCGGCGGCGGCGGATATTTCCGCTTGCTGCCTTATTGGTGGACGAGCCTGGGACTGAACCGCGTGCGCGAGAACGACAAACAGCCCTGCATGTTCTATTTCCACCCCTGGGAGATCGATTCCGATCAGCCGCGCGTTCCGGGCGCATCGTTCAAGACGCGCGTGCGCCATTACACCAATCTGGGCCGCATGGAGAAACGCCTGGTCAAGCTGCTCGATGCGTTCGAATGGCAGCGGATCGACCGGGTCTATCCCATCCCGCAAGCCGGGGGCTGAACGCCGGTGGACGTTCTTTTCCTGAGCCATCGCATACCGTTTCCGCCCAACAAGGGCGAAAAGATTCGCGCGCATGCAATGGTGGCGCATCTGGCGCAGCATCACACTGTGCATATCGGCGCCTTTGTCGACGATCCCGCCGATCTCGAACATGCAGACGCGTTGAAGGCGCTTGCGGGCGGGGAATGTTTCCTGCCGCCGTTGAACCCGAAACTCGTCTATCCCATGGGACTTGCGGCGCTGATGCGCGGCGGGCCCATCACCACGTCCTATTTCGGTAGTGCCGCGATGGAAGCGTGGATCGATCAGCTTCTGGCCAAACGCCGGATCGACTGTGCGCTCGTGTTCAGTTCGGCGATGGCGCCTTACATGATGCACCGGCGCGATTTCGATCCGCGCAAGGTGGTGCTCGATCTGGTGGATGTGGATTCAGACAAGTGGCGGCAATACGCGCAAGCCTCCATCGGTCCCAAGCGCTGGCTTTATGCACGCGAAGCCGACAAGCTGCTCGAACTGGAACGCGCCGCTGCTGCTCACTTCGCCGCCACGCTTCTGGTTTCACCCTATGAGGCGCAGACGTTTGAACGACTGGCCCCGGAATCGGTGGGCAGCATTCACAGCGTCGCCAATGGCGTCGATTTTTCATTCTTCTCCAGCGACCATGATTTCCCCAACCCGTTCCCAAAGAGCGAGATTCCGTTGGTGATGACAGGGGCGATGGACTATCGCCCCAACGTCGATGGCGTGTTGTGGTTTGCGAAATCCGTGATGCCGCTCGTTTCTGCGCGGCTTCCCAATGCACGCTTCTATGTCGTGGGTTCGAAACCCGCACGCGCGTTGAGCGAGGGCGGCTTGCGCAACACGGTCGTCACGGGGCGCGTTGCGGACGTTCGTCCCTATATCGCCCATGCGGCAGCGAGCGTGGCGCCGTTGCGCATTGCACGCGGTGTCCAGAACAAGGTGCTTGAGGCGATGGCGCAGGAAAAACCAGTGGTGGCGACGACCGCTGCATCGCGCGCCTTGGCCGCCGAGCCGGGCAGGGATTTCTGGCTTGCCGACGATCCGGAAGCATTCGCCGATGCGGTTATTTCGGCGGCCATGGGGCCGGAGCGCACGCGTATAGCGGCGGCGGGGCGTCGCTTCGTCGAAAGCAATCACGACTGGACGCGCAATCTCGCAAGCCTCGATGCGTTGCTGGAGACCGCGGCCGGAAAGATCAATAAGGTGGCGTCTCTGCAAGACGGGATCGAGCCCACCCAATCCCGAACAGCCCCGTTGGCAGGAGCAATCTGATGGCCGAGGCCGCGATCAACGACCTTCCGTCCGAGGCACGGGCGACGTGGGGGCGCTACATTGCGGCCCTGGTTCTCGTTCTGGCCGTGATGGGCTTTTTCTATTGGGGAAACATCTCGGCAGCGTTGACAGTCTATTGGGTGACGCCCGCTTATTCGCATTGCTATCTGATCATACCGATCTCGGCGTGGCTTGTTTGGAACAAGCGCAAGGAACTTGCCTTCGCGCGCCCTGCGCCCCTTCCTTTGGCGCTCGTGCTCATGATTCCGCTGGCCGCCGGATGGTATCTGGGCCATCTGGTTGCCATCAACGAGGTCCAGCAATTCGCATTGATCGCCATGGTGCAGGTCGTGATCCTGGCGATCTTCGGCTGGCCGGTTTATCGCATCGTCATGTTCGCATCGCTGTTCCTGTTTTTCCTTGTGCCGACGGGCGAGTATCTGATTCCTCCGCTTCAGACTTTCACCACGCATTTCATCACGACCTTCCTTTCGTTGATGGGCATTCCCTACTATGCGGAAGGCACGATCATCGAACTCGCCAATGGTCGCTATCAGGTTGAAGAAGCCTGCGCGGGCTTGCGGTTCCTGATCGCCACTGTCGCGTTGGGCGCCCTTTACGCGCATCTGACCTATCGCAAATGGCCGAAAATCGTTCTGTTCATGGCGGCGTGTTTCATCGTGCCCATCATCGGCAATGGATTCCGGGCCTTGGGCATCGTGCTGCTCGCCCACTACAGCGACAATCGCATTGCCGTGGGTTTCGACCACCTCGTCTACGGATGGGGCTTCTCCGTGGCGATCATGCTGTTGCTGTTTTTCGTCGGTGCGCGCTGGCGCGACGAAATGCCGGAGCCGAAGGCGTCCGAAGAAAAGGCCGTGCCTGCTTCCGCTGTTTCATTGCTGCTGGCGGCCGCGGTCGCAGCCGTCGCCGTGGCGGCAGCGCCTGCTTACGCCACATGGCGCGAAGGCGGCGAGCTGAACATCGATCGTTCGCAATTCGCCCAACCGAACTATGCAGGCTGGCAGATCGCCAAGGCTACGGGCGCATGGCATCCGTCCTTTGCGGGCGAGGATGTCGAACACGCATTCAGCATGGATCGCGACAGCCTGACCGCGCCGCCTGTGGACGTGTTCGTCTACTATTACGGGCGCGCGCGGGACGGGCACACGCTGATCGAGTCCACCAACAAGATGTGGGACGAAGAGCAGTGGAACGCAACGAACTCCGGAACGCTCACCGCTCAAATCGGAAAGACAGAGGTGCCGTTTGTCGAACTACAGCTTGCGTCCAACATGCAACGCCGCCTCGTCTGGTGGACCTATTGGGCGCGCGGCAAGTTCACCACCAGCGGGCTGGACGTGAAGATCGAACGGCTGAAAGGTTCGTTCGCGGGCCGCGACGGCAGCGCGCTCATAGCCTTGTCTGTTCCGCTCGAAGAAGGAACCGAAGCGCAGGCGCGCCAGGAATTGGCAGATGCGCTTGCCTCTATGGGCGACCTGCCGGATCGCCTCGAACGCGCGCAGGCGCATTGAGGCCGAACGATGTGCGGCCTCTGCGGATGGTTCGATACGGTTGGCGAACGGCCCCCGAACAAGGGCCTCGTCAAGGCAATGAACGACGCGATCCATCATCGCGGGCCGGACGGGGAAGGTTTTCACTTCGCGCCGGGCATCGCATTTGGCCACCGGCGGCTGGCGATCATCGACCTTTCGACCGGCGACCAGCCCAAATTCGATGAGAGCGGCAACGTCTGCGTCACCTTCAACGGTGAGATCTTCAACTACCGCAAACTGCGCAAGGAACTGCAGGACAAGCAGCACCGCTTCATCACCTCATCCGATACCGAAGTCATTCTCGAAGCCTGGAAGGAATGGGGCCGCGATTGCGTGAACCACCTTTCGGGCCAGTTCGCGTTCGTCCTTTGGGACGCCAAAGAGCGCACGCTGTTCCTCGCCCGCGACCGGTTGGGCGAGAAGCCGCTCTATTACGCATTCCTGCCTGACCGCACACTTATCTTCGGCTCTGAACTGAAGGCGCTGGCGCAACACCCGGATCTGCCGCGCAAGATAGATCCCTGCGCCATCGAGGAATTTTTCGCGCTCGGCTACATCTGCGATCCGCGCACGATCTATGAAGGCGTCGAGAAACTCCCGCCGGGCCACACGCTGACCATCACGCGCGGACAGGCGCCGAAGCTCGCGCAATATTGGGACCCAAAGCCGGGCCGCAACGAGAACAAGTCGTTCGACGACGCGGCGCATGAACTTCTCGACCGGCTGGCCGCCGCGGTGAAATCCCAGCTGGTGTCGGATGTGCCGGTGGGCGCGTTTCTTTCGGGCGGAACCGATTCAAGCGCCACCATGTCCTTAATGGCGAAGGCGCGCAGCGAACCCGTCGATTGCTTCACCATCGGCTTCGAAGATCCGAAGTTCGACGAGCGGCCTTATGCGGCGCAGGTCGCACAGCGTTACGGCGGGCGGCAGCACATCGAAACGATGACGGGCTATGAAACCGATGCGGTCGAACTTCTGCCCGGCATCTTCGACGAACCGTTCGGCGACAGTTCGGCGCTGCCCACCTATCAGGTGGCCAAGCTCGCGCGCAAACATGTGACCGTCTCGCTCTCGGGCGATGCGGGCGACGAATTGTTCGCGGGCTACCGCCGCTATGCTTTCCATGACCGCGAGGAACGCCTGCGCGGTTTTCTGCCGCAAGGAATTCGCGGACCCCTGTTCGGGCTCCTGGGCAATGTCTATCCGCAAATCGACTGGGCGCCGCGCATGTTCCGCGCCCGGCAGACATTTCGCGAATTGAGCCAGGATACGGCGCATGGTTATTTCCACAACGTCTGCGTGCTGGCCGACGATTTGCGCGCGCGGCTTTTCTCGGATCGCTTGCGCAGGGAACTTAACGGCTATCACGCGGCAGACGTTATCTCGCGCCACATGAAGAACGCGCCGTTCGACGATGCCGTTGGCGTCGCGCAATATGTCGATCTCAAGACCTGGCTTGTCGGCGACATTTTGGTGAAGGTCGACCGCACGGCAATGGCCAACAGTCTCGAAACCCGTGTGCCGATGCTCGATCACGGTTTCGTGGAATGGTCGCTGGGACTGAAACCGGAATTCAAATTGAAGAATGGCGAGGGCAAGCGCGTGTTGAAGCGTGCGCTGGAACCGCTGTTGCCGCACGATCTGCTCTATCGCACCAAGCAGGGGTTCTCCGTGCCGCTGGCAGACTGGTTCCGCGGTACGATGGGCGAGCACTTCCGTCTGGCAATGCAGACACCGGGCGGGCTCGCGGATTCAGGTTACTTCGACATCGCCTTCATCGACACGATGGTCACGCAGCACAGAAGCGGCCTGCGCGATCACAGCCGCACGCTGTGGCTCCTCTGGATGTTCCAGCGTTTTCTCGAACGCGAAATCGGTGCGTCTGCGAAAGCCGTGGCGTCTAACTAACTCAGGCGCTGTTCAGCCTGCTTTCCCACGCATAGGCTGAGCGCACGATCGCATCGAGATCGTCATAAGCGGGCTGCCAGTTGAGGGTGGTTTTCAGGCGCTCGGAATTGGCGACGATGGCGGGCGGATCGCCGGCGCGACGCGGTTCTTCGCGCACGGGCAAAGGCTGGCCGCTGACGCGTTCCACCGCACGCACCACTTCGCGGACCGAGAAACCATGGCCGTAACCGGCGTTGCAGACGATGGATTGTCCATTGTCGCGCAGATGATCGAGTGCGAGCAGATGCGCTTCGATCAGATCCATCACATGGATGTAGTCGCGCACGCCGGTTCCGTCGGCGGTGGGGAAATCGTTGCCGAAGATGCTCAGATGCGGCACGCGCCCGAGCGCGGCCTGGCACGCGCGCTTGATGAGATGGGTCGCACGCGGCGTCGATTGACCGGTACGGCCTTTGCCGTCAGCTCCCGCCACGTTGAAGTAACGCAGCGCCGCGTATCGGAAATCGTGGGCTTCGGCGGTGTCGCGCAGCATCCATTCCGTCATCAGTTTGGAGCGGCCGTAGGGATTGATCGGATTGGTCGGCGCGTCTTCGCGCACCGGCATCGTTTCCGGCTCGCCATAGACGGCGGCGGTCGACGAGAACACGAAGTTCTGCACGCCTTCTTCTACGCACGCCTCGATCAGGTTGCGCGAAGCGGCGGTGTTGTTCGCATAGTAGAAGAGAGGTTTCTCCACCGACTCCGGAACGACGACCGAGCCCGCGAAATGGACTACGGCGTCGATCTGAAGATCCTGGATCAGGTCGCGCACCATCCTGGTGTCGGCGACATCGCCTTCGACGAAGGTGGCATCTTCCGCCACCAAGCCGCGCACGCCAGTGCACAGATTGTCGAGGACCACCGCATGCTCGCCCCGGTCGAGCAAGGCGTGGACCATATGGCTGCCGATATACCCGGCTCCGCCGGTGACAAGAACGCTCAAGGTCAGCCCCCTGATATGCCGGGCGATGCCTAACGCCCGGAAGGTGGCCGGGCAAGCCCGGAGGTGGACTTAGCGATCAATGGTGAAGTGGCGGTGAAGGCACAAAAGGAAAGGGCCGGTCTTGCGACCGGCCCTTTGCCCTGGATCTGAAAGGAGCTCCCTTTAGGCAGCGCGCTTTTTGCGACGCAGGCCCAGGCCGGCCAGACCAGCGCCCAGGAGAGCGATGGAGGCGGGTTCCGGAACCGCGTTCGCAGTCGACTGCCACGTGAACGAGGCACCGTTGTTGCTTCCGCCGATGGTCCAAGCCGCATCGGTCGGGCCAGCAATGACGTTGTTGCTGGCGTCGGTGATGTAGAAGCTGCCGGTTCCCGTGAGCGAGAAGGCATAGCCGCCCGTCGCAGCCGAGAAGCCGTTCGGGCCGAAGCCGAACGTCGGAGCAATCGTGTCCAGCGTCAGGTGCAGCGTTGAAGCTCCCATCGTGACCACCAGGAAGTCGTTGATCTGGCTAAAGCCACCGCCGGTCGACGGCAGATCGTTCACGAAGTTCTGGATTGTGCCGGTGCCGCCGGTGAAGATCGAAAGGTCGCCGGTGCCGTTTACAGCCACAGGATTCGTGAAGCTGATGCCGGTAAAGGTGGAGTAGACACCAGGCGTGCCGCCCGTGCCGGTCCAGCTAAAGCCAACGGTACCGATGCTGCCCGAGATCGGAACAGCCGAAGCGGGAACAGCAGCGGCAACGATCGTACCGGCTGCGAGCACCGCAGAAATTACGAGTGATTTGATACCCATGGTTATTACCCTTTCAGAACCCAACGCATGCCCCATCCGGGCTGCTGTCCCTTAGGAAAGCACGGGACGTGCCAAGCCAGGGATTCCGCGGTTTTCTGGGGTTCAGGGGCCAAGTTATGAAGAAAGTGTAAATAGCGCCGACAGCGAATAATCATGGTTAACAAGGCTCGGAAATTCACTGTAACCAACTGTAAGCAATAGAATATTTTTCAGATCACCGGTCGAGCGAGGTCAAGTGTTGCGGCGTGGTAGCTGAGGCAGCCGAAGCATGTACCCGCCTTCGCAACGGTTCAGATGGCGGCTTTCGCGATGCAGCGAAGCCGGTGATCGGGTTTGGAGGGAAGGCAGCCCCTTGAAGGGCCAGGTAATATACTGTTTTTACTGAGAAAATTCGATCTCAAACATTAACCATTATCGAATTCTCACCAGGGAGGCCCAAAAGCTGTCTTCGTCGAAAGCCAAAACTGTTTTCGGCACGGACTCCGCAAGCCCAGGGGCGGGGTCTCGCGGCCGCGCGGTAACGGATTTGATTTCAAAGCCTTGACTAGGGGGCCTTGGAGCGGCCCAATCCGCCGTGCTTTTTAGTGCTCATTGTGACCGTGCAAATCGTCTTTCGGCCCTCCGCGCGCTTGCGGGCGCGCCTGGGCTACCGGTCGGCAGTCCGGCTTGGCCGTTAGCAAGGAAGGACAAGCGGTGGAGATGAAGGCGCTGGCAAAATCCGTCGCCCTAAAGGTCGGAGGGTTCGATCTCTGGCACCGGGCCCGCAATCGCGACTACCTGACCGTATTGATGTTCCATCGGGTTTTGCCGGCCGGGGAGTCCGAACGGCTGTCGGCCGACCCCGAATACACGGTTACGCCCGAGCTGCTGAGCGAGGTCGTAGAATTCTGCAAGCGGTATTACACGCCGGTCGGCCTCGAAGACGTCCTCGCTTCCCGGGAAGGTATCCGGCCGTTGCCCCCTCATCCGGTTCTCATAACTTTTGATGACGGATGGCGGGACAATCTCGACTACGCCCAGCCGGTGCTATCGGCTGCCGGTGTCCCCTGGGTCGTGTTTGCCGCAACCGATGCCGTCGCTTCGCCCGGCATGTGGTGGCAGGAAGTCATGGAATGGGCGTTGCGTTCGGGGCGCGTGAGTCCCGATGAATTGTGGGCTGCAGCTTCAGGCGATGCCGGCTCGTGCAGTTCGAAAGCCGGCGCGCTCTCGCTGCTGCTTCATTTCGGTTCCCTGCCGGAGGAAAAGCGCAATGCGCTTCTCGAGCCCTATGCCCGGACGATGCGCGAACTTTATCGCTCCAACATTGCATTGAGCGCGGAGGACCTCAGGTTCTTGCGCGAAAACTCCGTCAGTGTCGGCGCGCATGGCTCTTCTCACCTGCCGTTGTCGCTTATGGATCGCGCCGAGAAAGACGTCGTTGCTGCGCGCACATGGCTGTCCGACAATGTGGATGTGACAGCGGGCGCCTCGATCTCCTTCCCCCATGGCCGATATGACAGTCATACAGCGCAGATCACCCGCGACGCCGGCTATCGATTGCTATTTACCAGCAAGCCCATACTCAACCACTGCCCTCAGGGCTGGCTCAAGACCGACATTCTGGGACGCATTTTGATCGCGACGGACAATGTGACGGGCGCCGATGGTGCAGTGATGAATGAAAAGCTGGCGCCGTGGCTGTTCCTGCAGGAACGCTCGGCCCTGTCGATCTAAAAGTTAACTTGAACCGTCTGATTTCTCCCCAACCTGCGATTTACGGAACTTTTAACAGTGTTAAAGCAGATTGGCTTGCGGGCGGGGCGTTGGCCGAAGCCATGATCGGAAAATCCCACACAATGTTATTCGGACAGTTGGCGGCGTGGTCTTTCTCGAATCTACATGTCGCGGGGCGCATCTGTTAATGTCGATCGAAATGGCAATCGGAGAATTGAATGCTGTATAAATGGAGGCTGCAACGCACACGCGCCCGATTTGATCGGTTGACCGCGGGCATTCGGGAAACGCCTCCAATCAAACTCAAGGACGCGCCGTGGACCATCGTCAGCATGGTCTCGAAGCCTTCAGACTCCGATTTGCAGATGTATCTGCTCAGCATGAAATCTTTTTACACGCGCCTCGGAGCCGGCAAGATAACCGCCATTGTCGATCGCGATATGTCGGCCAATGTGCGCAGCACGCTGGAACATCATCTTCAGGGCATCCGCTTTTTCAATATTGAGGACATCGAGACGGGCCCCTGCCAACGCGGCGGCACATGGGAACGCCTTTTGTACCTGCTCGATTGTTCCGAGAACGAATATGTTATCCAGATCGACTGGGACACGCTGGCTTTTGGCGCAGATGTGGCCGAGGTGCGGCACTGTGCGGAAAACAACATCCCCTTCACGCTGGGAAACAGGGGTATGCCGATCGCTCCGATGTCGGAGATCGCGCCAAAGTCGCGCGCCGAGAAAAGCAATTATATCGGCATCGTGGCCGAACGGCTGTTTGACCAGTATCCCGGCGCCGAGAATCTGAAATATGTCCAGGGCTCGTCCGGGTTCACCGGGTTTGCGAAAGGCGGATATACGCGAACGCAGATGGAAGAATTCGATCGCAACATGCGCGGGATGCTCGGCGATCGGTGGTTGGAGTGGGGCTCGGAACAAACGGCATCCAACTTCGCCATCGCGAACTCGCCGAACGCCATCGTATTGCCTTATCCGAAATATGGAAACTTCGGGCCGGAATGCTTCGAGACAGGGCTTCAGAATTACGCCTTTTTGCATTTTATCGGCACGTATCGCTTTCTGAATTCGACCTTCCTCACCTTGGGGCAAAAGGTCATCAAGGGGCTTTTCGAGGAAGGCGCGAAAGCCGCGATCTAGCTTCATGCGACCGCAGACATGCGGATAACAAGCCGATCAGATCCGATATGAAGGTTGTCCGTGAGCCGAAATGCGAAGGTGAGACGCGGTTCAGGCCAGGTGGCGTTGGGTATGTGACTTAGCCGCGGGTGAAGCGAAACGATCTTTGCGGACTTCGAGCAGTTTGCCGTCCGACAGGGCGCTGCCGATAAGGGGGGAGGCGACAAACGACAGGAGCGTCCACGCCATAATCGTAAGTGCCCACCACATGTTTTGAGCCTCCGGCCCGATCCACCAAAACTGGGTAAGAAATGTCGTTGAGGCGCCTTAAGGACAGGTTAAGCGGCGAAAGATCGATCATGTATTCGAGGCGTTTGTTGTGTTGCTGTTGTTGTGGTTACCGGCGAATTTACAAAAGAAATGGCGGGCGCCTTGCTCCAGTGGAGGTGCGAACAGCTTCCTTCACGACGTCTTCGCGAGCGCTGGCTGCGACGGGACGGCGCGGCGTCCAAGACGCGCATTTGTTAGGACAGGCTCAACGCTTTACTGTCCGGTTTGCCTTGACCGGTTAAGTTTGGAGGGGCCGCGTGGAGGATTGGACGGGCAGGCTGGCTGCGTGGAGCGAGTTCGCGCTCTTCCACGTCCTGCCAATTGCGGTCGCTCAGATCTACGACTGGATCCGGGAGTGGCAGATCCTTGTCGCCACGGTCTTGGTCCTTGCCTTCATCCATCTTTGGACCCGGACGGTCCTGCGGGCTGCCCGGCAGGCCGCCCGCGACACTGTGCAGAGCGAAACCCGTGGGCTGGATGCCGGCATCAAGCTGCTTCGCCAGAAGGTGGAGGGAGGTCAGGAACCGTCGAAGTCTGGCCCCGCGCCGTCCGTGCCTCCACAACCCCTTCCGTCCACACTGCGGGCCGAAGAACCGCAAATGGACGCCAAGGCTGCGGTGGAGCATTTGCGGCAGGCCATTCGGCTCGCCCTGGGAACCATTCCGCTTTCGGATTCGCCTTTGCCGCCGGACTGTGCCCGGCTCTACAAGGCAGCGATTGGTGCGCTGGCGGGCGCCAGCGTCACGGCAGAAGAACGCCAAGGCGTGTTCGGCCAGATTCTTGCGGAGCTGCAACGGCTCGAACAGGAATTCCCACCCCAATCCTGCCGTCAGGCCTGGGAGTCGCTGGTGAAGGCAAACAGGCTCGCACGAGAGTTCCACGAGCCTCCGCAAACTCCTACCGCGGTCCGTCTTGCAACGCCTTGAGCGTGTCCCAACACGATACACCAGATACGGTTGTAGATTTTCGTGTTCATAATAGTTGATCGCAGCGGCTGCGCTTTATTAACCAAAAAAATCGAGGAATCGACGCAACAAGCTTGTCGACTAGAGCCGCTGCGGTAACGATTCTGAACGCGAAAACGATCTCGTTTCCGTTCAAAAATTCACTTTAATTGGTTCACGCTATTGCAGAAAACTGCCCTCATGGGTAGTGCAATACACACAGCGTTTCGTTAGAGTTTTACCAAGTTCCCGTCAGCGTATCCTTGTTAGGGGTAGTTCGTGGCGCACGAGGAATCCGTATCTCGTTTCGCGTCGTCGCGCGAAGCTCGTGAAGGCGTGGCCGCCGATGTTGCCCGGTTTCCGCGCCGCGGCGCGCGCGAAGACAGGTCATCGTCTCCCGTGGCAGGTGCGTTTCGCACGCCCGCTGTTGAAGGATACGAATTGACCGCCAAGCCAGCCCATCGCTACGTCCCCAATTCCGCTCTTGTCCTGTTCCTGCTCGATTTCGTGTTCCTCGGGATCGCACAGGCCGGACTGTTCGGCGGCATCGGTGGACGATTGGATGTGAGAGACCCGATACAACTGTGGGCCCTCGTATTCGTCTCGCTGGCCGTGCATCTGACGTTCCTCTACGGCGCGGGATGCTTCCGCAGGGACACGCTCGTCAATTTTTCCACCGCCACGTCGCGATTGGCGGTGGCATTGGGTTTCAGCGCCGTGGTGCTGCTTCTCGTCATGCACTTCGTGATGGAGCTTGTGTTTCCCACCGCCATTATCTTCCGCAGCATCAGCCGCTCGGCGACAATCGCATTTCTGGGCATGGGCGTTTCGCTGTGCGCAGGCCTTTACAGTCGTGTGCTGTTCTTTGCGATGGCGCGGCGCCACTGGTTTCGCCGCCGTATATTGATCGTGGGCACGGGCTCGCGTGCGCTCTATCTCTACAATCTGCTCAATCACGATTCGCATCGCCAGCTGACCGAACTGTCGTTTCTTCCGGAGACGTTGATCGGCGGCGAGCCTACGCAGGTTCCTGCCGCGTTGCGCGATACCGTGCTGCCGATTGCGGGCAAGAGTGTCGAAACATTGGCCAGCGAACTTTTGGTCGACGAACTCGTCGTGGCGGTGGACGAGCAGCGCGGCCTCGCACTCGAAGCATTGCTGCCATGGAAGACCAACGGCATCCCGGTGTTCGAGTTCAACACCTTCATCGAGCGCGAGACGGGCAGGGTCGATCTGCGCTGGCTGGAATTGTCCTATCTGCTGTTCTCGAACGGTTTCCAGATTCGCGTGATGGACTCGGTACTGAAGCGCGGCCTGGACATTCTGGCGAGTTCGCTGGCGCTTCTGATCTCGTTTCCCATGCTGCTTCTCTCCGCGATCGCCATCGTGGCGGAAGATTTCGGGCCGGTTTTTTATCGCCAGACGCGCGTCACCCAGGGCGGACGTACCTTCTGGATCTACAAACTGCGCACAATGCGCACGGATGCCGAAAAGTTCGGTGCCCAGTGGGCCGAGGAAGACGATCCGCGCATCACCCGCGTGGGACGCATCCTGCGGCGCAGCCGCATCGACGAGATTCCGCAACTTTTCAACGTGCTCATAGGCCAGATGTCGCTGGTGGGGCCACGCCCCGAGCGGCCGCTGTTCGTGGCCGATCTGTCGAAAAAGATCAGGCTCTATGGCCTGCGCCATAACGTGAAGTCGGGACTCACCGGCTGGGCGCAGATCAACTACCCATACGGGGCCTCAGAAGAGGATGCTCGCCGCAAGCTGGAATACGATCTTTACTACATGAAGAATTACAGCCTGTTACGCGACCTCTCCATCATGTTACAGACCTTCCGGGTTCTGATTTGGCCGCAGGGCGTGCGTTAGGTCGGAGCCCGATAGGCCTCATCCCGACTCGCGAGGGCGCATGAGCGGTATCTACTATCTGCTGTCGATGATTGCGATCGGTCTGGTGATCCATTGGGTCATCCAGAACGAGAAGGTCGGTCCGGGTCAGCAAACGCGCGGTTGGCTGGCCATAAGAAGTCCCGAGGAACTGAGCGCCCGGCGTGCCGAACGCGCCGCCCGGAGGAGCAGGAAGAAGCTGTCCTGGTCGCCGCCGCAGCAATAGGTCCTCCCCGACGGGAACGTCCGCCCCGGCAACGTCATCCGCCCGAAACGCCGGACGAACCATTGAGCGGCGCCTCAACAGACATATCCGCGATCTGTTAAGCCGTTAACGATTGGTGGCTGGCCAGCGGGCACGTTTACGCAATATACCTGATTCGATTGTTAGTTTTGGCCCAGAAGGGTAGGGCGCCGGCATGCGCGATCTCGTACTTGTCCTGTTCATAGTGTTCGGACTTGTGGTCACCCTGCGCTACCCCTTCACGGGTATCCTGTTGTGGACCTGGTTCACGCTGATGAACCCCCATCAGGATGCGTATACCTTTGCTACCACCGCTCCGCTGAATCTGATGATCGCGGTCGTGACGATCGGTGCGTTGGCGGCATCGGGCCAGTTGAAAATGCCGTTACAGCAAACGATCTTCTGGATGATTGTGGTTTTCCTTGCGTGGATGACCATCGCCACGCCGTTCTCGGAGGCGCCGGAAATTTCCTGGTCGCTCTGGAACACCTACTGGAAGATTTTCGCACTCGGCATTTTGATTGCTGCAACAGCAACGGACAAAGTGCGCATTCAGGCCCTGATGTGGGTCGTCGTGATTTCCTTGTTCTACTACGGCGTAAAGGGCGGTTTTTTCGTCTTCTTCACGGGTGGCGTCTTTCGAGTCCAGGGCCCTGCGGGCACGATCATCGGGGACAACAATCAATTGGCGGTGGCGCTTCTAATGGCGCTTCCGCTGGCGAACTACTTGCGGGCGCACTCCGCCCGGCGAGAGATAAGGATGATATTGCTGGTGGGAATGGTGCTGACGGTGGTTGCCATCGTCGGTACGTATTCGCGCGGCGCGATCATCGGTCTGGCGGCATTGATGCTTGCAGGCTGGTTTCGGGTTCGGGGCAAGATTGTCTACCTCATTGTCGCTGCGATCGTCATGGTTCCGTTGCTGTATTTCATGCCCCAGGAGTTCTACGACCGTTTGAACACAATGAATTCGCTGTCGACCGACGGGTCCTTCCAGGGGCGCGTCATGGCCTGGCAAGTTGCGATCTATTGCGCGCTCGATCACATGCCTATCGGCGCCGGGTTCGGCAGCCCTCAGACCGCCGCGGTGTTTCACAAATACTTTCCGGATGCCACGACGCACGCCGCGCACAGTATTTATTTTCAGGTCCTTGGAGACCTTGGATTTGTCGGAGCCGGGATATATCTGGCGCTGATCGCCGGCGCGTTCATGAAAACATTCGCGATAAATCGCGAAGCCAAGCGAAGGCCCGAGCTTCGCTGGACACAAGATCTCACGTCGATGATTCAGGTTTCGCTATT
>Ga0335083_10005792_pt1 | contig 15562 bp, 12 predicted proteins | sample Lox_Sample_42_FD_206716 | JGI IMG/M metagenome (GOLD analysis project Ga0335083, IMG submission 206716) | Soil microbial communities from Loxahatchee National Wildlife Refuge, Florida, United States - Lox_Sample_4.2 | ecosystem: Environmental > Terrestrial > Soil > Wetlands | place: USA... | reverse complement strand
ACCCTATGCCACGAACGACGCTTCAGAACAAAACTGGGCCTAGCGCAACGCAAGGCCTATTGTGCTTTTTTGCCTTCGTGATCATTCTTACACTTCTAACGCAAGCCTTCGCCGCCGATAAGGCAAAGGACGAAGAAACGTTTCACAATGCCAATCTGGTGCTTCAGGACATGCTCAACAGCAAGACAATCTCCCAATCTGTATTGGCAAAGGCTGAGTGCGTACTGATTCTCCCTGGTGTTAAGAAGTTCGGCTTCGGCGTTGGTGGAAGCGGCGGCCGCGGCCCCATGCTCTGCCGCGGCGGAGAAAAGTTTGACGGCAAGTGGTCGGCGCCTGCGATGTTCTCCATTGGGGGCGCGAGCGTTGGCTTCCAGGTTGGAGGATCGTCCACCGATTTCGTTCTACTGCTCATGAATCCGAAAGTCGTGCATCAAATTCTCACCGGCAAGACCAAGATGGGCACCGATGCAACTGCGGCTGCGGGTCCCGGTGCTACAGCAGCGAGCGCATCGGACGCCGACATCTACACCTACGGAAAGGCCAAAGGAGCATTTGCGGGCGTTTCGTTGGGAGGCGCCACCGTCGAACCGGACAACGACGCGAACTATCGTCTCTACGCCAAGACGCTGACGGCTACCGATATCGTGCGCGGAAGTGATGTCAAGCCATCCGGCGAAGGCGCTTCTCTAGTCGCGGCGCTGGACAGCAAACTTGCCAAGCACGGCGACTAAATGAACCTGTAACGCGTCCATTTCTCAGCATGAGATGTCGCATCTCCCCGCGCTCATGGTGCGGTGCGGCATGGCGCAGCGTTGTGTTTCCGGCGGTTCACCACTGGACCCTCGAAAGGATGCAATGTCATATTTCATGGTATCGCCAGCCATGGCAAGGAAGACCGTACTTGCTCTTACGGTCTTCCTGAGCCTGATATCGGCAAGCTGTGCACAAACTCGTCCGGATCCACTGCCATCTTGGAATGAAGGTCCTTCCAAGAGGGCCGTCCTCGATTTCATTTCACGCACCACCACGCGAGGCGGCAAGGATTTTGTTCCGGAGGACGAACGAATCGCCACCTTCGACAACGACGGAACGCTCTGGGTCGAACAGCCGATGTACACGCAAATGGCCTTTGCTCTGGATCGTGTAAAGCAACTCGCCCCGAGCCACCCTGAATGGAAAGACCAGCAGCCTTTCCAAGCGGCGCTGGCAGGCGACATGAAGGCCGTTGCGGCAAGCGGCGAACACGGCCTGATGGAACTCATCATGGCTACGCACGCAGGCATGACGACCGACGAATTCGAAAGGACCATCACAAATTGGCTGGCCACGGCCCAACATCCGCGATTCAAACGGCCATACACCGAATGCGTCTACCAGCCGATGCTGGAATTACTTGCCTTGCTGCGAGCCAGCGGATTCAAGAACTACATCGTCTCCGGAGGCGGAGTGGAGTCCATGCGCCCATGGGCTGAACGCGTGTACGGCATTCCTCCCGAGCAAGTCATCGGAAGCACGATCAAGACAAAATTTGAAATGCAGAATGGAACGCCCGTACTGGTGCGCCTGCCGCAACTCGACTTTGTCGACGACAAGGAGGGAAAGCCGGTGGCTATTGAGAGAGTCATCGGGCGCCGTCCGATTGCAGCCTTCGGCAATTCGGATGGTGACCTGCAGATGCTGCAGTGGACCGCAGCGGGGCCAGGTGCACGGTTGATGCTTATCGTCCACCACACGGATGCGGATCGTGAATATGCCTACGACCGCCAGTCTTCATTCGGGCGCTTGGACAAGGCCATGGATGAGGCGGCCGCCAAGCATTGGGTCTTGGTCAGCATGAAGGACGATTGGAAAACAATATTTGCGTTTGAAAAATGATGTGCCGAAAACTCGGTTAAAGACCATCCCCGTGGAACGAAATTGTCTGCTCTCAGACAGTAAGACAAGCAGAAACGTGAGGATAACAATGAAGCGACTGATAGCCGCACCGAGCCTGATTACGATCGCGTTACTCGGAATATCCATTCCGGCTGCCGCAGCCAGACGATCTATCAATTCCTGGTTGCTCTTAGCTTTTGGAAATGGATCTTATGGACAATCTTTTTGTTCAGACTGTCGCGACTGAACCTTAAGTTGGAAGTAACTCACCCCGACAAGCATGGCCGCGCCGGATTCCTTGGTATGTCTCCATTGTCGTTGGCCCCGATCAACTTCGCGATCAGTGCAGCAATCGGCGCTACCTGGCGAGATGAGATTCTTCATGCCGGTGCGCACTTGATGACGTTCAAATTGCCCGCAATCGCGCTTCTTCTGGTAATCGTAATTGTCGCGGTCGGCCCGCTCGCTTTCTTCGTCCCGAAACTATCCGTCTTGTGGCGCCAGGGAATACTCGATTATGGAAGTCTCGCCCATCTTCACAGCTCCAAATTTAGGGAAAGATGGATATTGCGCCGGGAAGCCCGTGAAAACGAACTCCGGACTGCTCCGGAAATAAGCAGCTTCACGGACCTCGTAAGCAGTTACGAAAACATAGAAAACATGCAGCCCTTTCCGCTCGAGAAAGGTTCGCTTATCGCATTAACTTTAGCCGTACTGATTCGTGTTGTGCCGACAATATTGGCGGAAGTTCCACTCAAAGTGGCCCTGAGACCCTTGTTGGAGGCGGTGCGGTAGGACCCGGCACATCACACCATATGGGGGCATGCGGTGCACATTCGAGAAGTGTGCCTGGCACTGGCGTCGATCATGCCACTCCTGGGTACTCATGCGAACGGGCAAATTGATCAACTCGTGCCCGAGATCGATGTGAACTATAAAACGGCTCCGGATGTCCGCTTGCGCTTTCAAACCAAAGAGACGAGAGAAGGAGGAGATCCGGTACAAGCTGAGTTCGGGCCCAGCATCGACTTTTATCTGAAACCCATGCTCAGCCTGAAGAAGATTGCAAGGCGAGACCTTGATGACTCAAAGCATCGGCCCCTCGTGTTTTCGATTGGGTACCGTTATCTAAACGCCCCAAATACTCCGCAAGTTAACCGCCTCGAGCCAGTGATCACCGCACACTTTCCCATGAAGAGAGGGTTCTTGCTGTCCGATCGAAACCGCGCAGACCTTGACTGGAAAAGCGGCAGGCTCTCGTGGCGTTATCGCAATTTGTTTCAAGTTGAAAGACGACTCAAGATTCGTTCCTATCATCCCGCGCCATATGCCAGCGTCGAATTCTTTTACCAGAGCGAATACAACAAATGGAGTGATACAGCGATTTATGCGGGTTGCCTGTTTCCGATTGGCAGGCACGTTGAATTCAACCCCTACTACGAACACCAGAACAACACCGGGAAAAGCCCAAATCAGCAACTGAACCAGTTGGGACTCACTCTTAACACTTTTTTCTGACGCAAAAACCTGCAGGAGAGTCTGCAGCGACAAATCGCCGAGACTCTCCTCGAACCACGCCACTTACTTGGTGACCGACACGATCGCGGGATGTGTGTTGGTTCCACCTCGTTCGTCGATGAAGTAGATCACCGAACCGGTGCTGACAGCAGGATTACCCCAGAATGTGCCAGTCCCGTTCGTTCCGATGGTGAACGAGTTGGCGACACTCTGATTCTCCACCAGGAACGGCGAGACAGCATTGCTCAGGCTTTCCGTGCCCGAGAAGTTCGCCGAGCTCAGATTGAACGTGCCGATCTGGTTGCCGGTCAGGAAGTCAGCATCCATTTCGCTCCCAATAGAGTAGAGCCCGGAAGCTGGTGTCGCGTTTGCCAGCTGCGGTTCCAAAGTCGCGGTCGTGGCAGGATAGTCGTTCCCAACCAGGACTGCGCTGATTCCATTGACACCCGTCACCAGATATCCGACGGGCGTGATAAAGGTGCCCGTGAAAGTGACCCGACCAGTCGTAGCGTCAACCGCGTAATTGTCGGTCGCAAGCCAATTTGTGACGGTTCCCCCCTGATCCTCTGCAACATAGCCGCTGCCCGCGCTGACGCCATCGAAACTCCCCGTCATAATGAGGACTTGGGGAATACCTCCGACCATCAGCCCTGTTGCGTGGGCAACATAGTTGTTCTGCAAGAATGCTGCAGAAAAATCTGCGCTGTTGGTGGCGAAAGCCCGGCCGCTGCAAATTGGGTTCGCCTTAAGCAGATCCGTGGACGCGAACAGCACCTCGGTGGAATTGATGACGTAGTAGACCGAGTCCAGATTGTAAGGGTTGCCGGTAATGAGAGCGGAGACTGATGCCGTTCCTCTCCCGTAGCTATCGGTCGCTGAATACGTGCCGGTTCCGCCGGTGATGCCGGTTGCCACCGTGCCTGCGTCGTCCGCGTCGAACGCCAGATTCGTAATGTTACCGCTAGCGGATGCAAATGATCCTGCCATGCCGAAATTTCCGGATGCTCCGTCAGTGCCAACGAAAAGGAAGGTGTACATTCCAGTCAAGCCAGCCGCAAATGCCGACGAGTCCTGGAGCCGCAGGATGCCGCTTCCGCGAGCGCCAGTTCCGCTGCTGTTGTCGAGCATGACGTGCCCTTGCGTAAACACGTTCGAACCGTTGGGCGTGCTCACAGAGAAGTGAAGATTGGTTGTTCCTGCCGAGGTGGTCAATACCAGGCAGCCATTATTGTCCGGGCCAAGTGAGTAGGAACTGCTCGCGGGAACGATCGCGAGCTGGGATTGAGCCCCGCTCGAGCTGTTGATGTCTTCTTCTCCTGCGGTGATTCCGCCCTGACCATCAGTCGTGACGCTGCCGATGATCGTCACCGGAGCCAGATTCCCAGTGCTCGGTTCGAATCCTTTGATCAGGAATGCATAGGACTGGGTTCCGAGATTGCTCTCCGCACCTGAGCTGCATCCGAGAGCGTTGTAGACCTGAAGGCTGAGCGGCGCAGAAACTCCAATAGCTGTATCCGCGTCGGTAGCCTGAAACACGAGTCCGCTGAAGATACTGGCTGCTGTCGGTGTTCCGCTGATCTCACCAGTCGACGCGTTCAGCGACAGACCAGCAGGCAGCGTGCCCGACTTCAAAGACCACGCATAAACGCCCGATCCGCCAGTCGCCGTCAACGAGCTTGTGTAAGCTGCTCCCTCCGTGCCGCTTGGCAATGATGTGGTGGTCACTTGAACCACGGAGTCGATCTTGACGCTAAGGCTGCCCGAGAGTCCCACAGTGTTATAGAAGTCGCTAACGGAAAAGACCAAGGCTGAAGTTCCCGACGCAGTCGGAGTACCAGTGATCGCGCCCGTGGCGGCGTCTAACGCCAAGCCCGCAGGCAGAGAGCCTGACTTGATCGACCACGTGTAAGGTTTCGTGCCGCCTGTCGCTGTGAGAGCGGTCGAGTAAGCGACGCCGACGTTGCCATCGTTCAATACCGCTGTTTGGACGACCGGCGCGGCCTCTGGATTTACCTTGAGGCTGAGATTACCCGAGCTTGCGGAGTTGCTGGATGCATCCGTCACCTGGAAGACGAGCGAACCGGCGGTTCCCGCAGCCGAAGGAGTGCCGCTAATGCTGCCGTCGGAGCTCAGAGAGATTCCCGCGGGCAGAGCGCCCGACTTCAATGTCCACGTATATGGCGCCGTTCCGCCGGTTGCTTGCAGGCTGGCCGTATAGGCTGTGCCAACGGTGGCGGCAGTCATCGAAGAAGTCGTGACTTTCAAATTGGAGTTGTTATTGCCGCCGTTTCCGGTGCTGCTGAGAGCTCCGCCGCCGCATCCAGTGATCAGGAGCGAGAGAGCCAGAACGCAAAATGCTGAGAGAATGAAACAGTTGTGTTTCATAGACGAATGAACTCCTAACTTGAAATCGGCGACAACGGATGCGCCGCTGGGAATCTTATCGGGGGAAGAAACCTCTGGCGGAAATCTACGCTGCGGGGGAGCAGCTCACGCCTGAATTTTAAGGGGACTGGTTACCAACCAGTTCCCGGATATTTTCTCATACGAAATACCAAACTAGCTGTGAGCCGAAAACTATTTTGCGGCAGCGCTGCGCCGGTGGAGTCATAGAACAACGTACGCAAATAATCTCCGTTGATGCGGAGTGCGAAGGGTCCTGCGAATGCGCGCTCAACTCCTGCTCCGAGTGCGAACGAGGGGCGGACCAAGTATCCGTGATAGACATGAGTCGCATCGGCTGGCGTTGCACCGTCGATGAGCGCAAAACCGCCCAGGGCGCGAACGAAGATCCGATTCTTGCCACGCTCAAACGGATAGAACTGTGGACCGACTTGTGTGTTCAACATGTACGCCTGATGCGTGGTTCCGGGAACGCTGGAGGCGCGGAGAAAACTTGTGTCGAGCGTTGCTCCCAGGCGCGCGTTCCAATCGATCGAGCCGCTGACATCCAGACCATTGAGAGACACTGCGCCCGCGCCGTGAATCGGCATGGCGGCGTAAGAGTAACCAGTACTGACGTCGTAAGCAGGACCTTTCATTGCAGGTGTTGCGCCCGTAACCAGATTCTGCGCGACGGCAGTTCCGATCAGCAGGATCACTGCAAACCAGAGCTTGGCTGAGGTTCCGATCGTATGGGTCACTTGGTCCTTTCTGTGATGGCGTGGTGCAGATCTGGTGATCAGCGACTTCTGCACGCAGCAGTATGGGCAATCGAGCTTCCACTGGTGATCGCGAGTGCGTTGCAGGAGATATCACTCTGGAAGTGGAGGCAGAGTCTGCGATTGCGCTGTAGGGAAGAGAGTTAGCGCATTGCAGGGTGGAGTTCGGTGAGAGGAGCGCGAGGAGAGCTCTCTGGCTCGTTAGTAATCGTTCTTGAGTAACATAGCGGAGAGCAGGCTGAAAGTTTGTTCACATGGGGACAGGAAGTTTCTCCGTCGCGGCGGTGAAATGGGATGAACGCGGTTCCTTGCGCGGGAAGCGGGAGACGGTGAAGGCCGCGTTCACTACGAGGCCTTCGGTTATTTGTCGTTCCCGAAATGGGAATGGCGGAATTTTTGGGGGGTACCCCCCCTTCCCCTGGATTTCTGGAATCATCGGGTTAGGGAAAAATCGCGAAATAATCTATGGGGCTCAATAGCTTAGAGGCAAAATATTAGTTCGGCATTCGACGAAAGCGGCTGTATGTGTGGAAGGACCGCTATGCAGAGTTGGGCGAAGCCGGCCTGGTGCATCGGCGAGGAGGAAGGCCGCGAAAGGTAGTGTCGGAAGATAGGAACGGACCGGCCGCTGTGTCCGGACGTGGGGAGTTACTGGCGGCGCGGAAGCGGATTGCGGAGTTGGAGCGCAAGGTGGGGCAGCAGGAACTGGAACTGGATTTTTTCGGCGAAGCCTTGCGGCGCATAAAAATGGGCGGGAAGCGATCTGCGGAGCGGGGCCAATATCGAGGCTTCTACAGAGCTGACTGGGGCGAGGGAGCTAACCGCCCCCTCGCCCCAGACCCCACTCCCCGGTTTACAATCCTTTTCGCAAGAAAACTGTCCCTAGTTTCTTTGTCTCACCTCAGGGGTGCACTCCAATGACGCGATCCAGGGTTTTTCGTCTCACGCTAGTGCTCACTCTGACGATGTGGGTACTCATCGCCGACAAGGCCGTCGGCCAAACCTACACGGACCTTCATGACTTCAACTGTGCCACAGAAGGCTGTGGTCCTGACTACACATCATTGCTGGCACAAGGCCGGGACGGAAATCTGTATGGGACTGCGTCATTCGGCGGCTTATATGGCGATGGAACCATTTTTAGAATAGCGGCAAATGGCAGCGTCACAACCCTGCATAACTTCGATGGAACGGATGGAATGTATCCCTACGGCGGATTGATATTGGGGGCTGATGGGAATTTTTACGGGACGACATTTTATGGGGGCGCCAACAATTTGGGAACGCTCTTTCGCGTGACGCCCTCCGGCGTATTGACGGTACTTCACGCATTCGGGGGAGGGGTGAGCGACGGAACATTGCCGATGTCAACGCCCACGTTGGCAAATGATGGCAACTACTACGGTGTGGCAGAAGTGGGCGACAACACGCACGATGGCATGATGTACAAATACAGTCCCTCGTCGGGCTATACGATTGTCGCCACATTGGGCAACAACATCCCAGGTTCGGGACTTTTCGCTCCGCTGATCCAAGGGATAGATGGGAATTTCTATTCGACATCTTACGATGGTGGAGTAAACGGTTCGGGAACTGTTTACAGTTTATCTCCCACCGGAGCGGTTAACGTCATCTACAACTTCGACACGCTTCATGGTGGTTGGGGATACGCTCCGGTGGTTCAAGATTCTCAAGGGAATCTCTTCGGAACCGAGGCGCAGGGTGGGACGGACGATGGTGGAGTTATTTTCGGCACCACGACAAGCGGGAATTTCAAAAGCCTGTACAACTTTATCAACTACTGCCCGGGCCAAGCGTACGGTTGCGTCCCCGCGGGTGGCCTGGTTTTCGGAAACGATTCTAATCTCTACGGCTCAACGTATCGTGGCGGCCCGAATAATGATGGAGTTTTTTTCAAGATAACAAGAGCGGGCGCGTACACACAGCTGGCTACACTCAACGGGGCGAATGGTGCAGGACTTGTAGGCACGCCGATCCAACACACCTCGGGGACTATCTATGGGCTTGCTTCAACGGGTGGCGCATACGGCGGCGGCGTCCTGTACAGTCTTAACGTCGGCCTGAAGCCTTTTGTGTCTCTTCTTTTCAGCAGCGGAAAGGCGGGCACACTCGTTGGCATCTTGGGTCAAGGATTTAGCACGGCGCACTCCGTCTCGTTCAACGGAGTCGCCTCCAGCTTCAAGGTCATTTCCAAGGGCTACTTGGTCGCGAAAATCCCAAGTGGCGCAACTTCAGGGTTCGTAGTGGTGCAGACATCGACAAAAACCTTCAAGAGCAATAGACAGTTTGTCATTCAGTGAGGGGTGTAGACGAGTCAGGGGCTACGTTCCCGCGTGTGTACAGTTCGGAGAGATAGTGAACGTCTTGTGCACTCCAGGGTTCCGTCCCCAGGTTTCTGTCCCAGGGAGAAGGACTGCCACTTCTGGAGAAAGCGGACGGGGAGTGAAGCCCCCGGGCAGTCGCCTTGACGCCTTGCGAAACGAAGGTGGGGTGGGGAGCGAGGCTCTTGGCCCTCAGCGGCTGAAGCCGCGGTATTTTTATCGTTTGTGGGCACGACTGGAAGTCGTGCCCTTCCCGGGGTAAACCGGCATCCTAGTTTCTTGTCTATCGACACGACTGGAAGTCGTGTCCTTCTTGATCTGTGTCGGCGGTTAATTCCGCCTTAACACTTCGGTAACCTTCCAGACCCCTTACTTCATTTTTCCTCTGTTTTCCTTGTGCTACCGTCTTTTTAGTCCCAAATTTCACAGAGGTTTTTGCCAGGAACGTGTCTTCCAACGACCGCAAACCGGGAGTTCACATTGCGTGGACAACGGTTACATACCGCAGTGTGGCGCTGCTGATTCTGGCAGTGCTGGGCGGGTTTTGCGCGTTCATGTGGTTCACCTTCCCGCAGTTCACCGGTACCGCTATAAAGAAGACCGATGAAGTTGCCAACCGGTTGTTGGAAAAGGTCGCCGGTATGGCTCCGGCGCCTGGAACGGGAGCGGTGACGGCGCAGCAAGCGCACTTCACCGCGCTTGATGGAACTGTGCGTGTGAAGAAAGGGAATAGCAATACGTGGATTGTGGGGGACTATCGCGTTCCGCTGGAGAAGGGCGACGTTGTTCAGACCGGCTCGGAGGGGATGGCGAAGGTCGTCTTCAACGACGGCACAAGTTATACGGTGAAACAGGATTCGCTGATCGTGATCGAAGAGAACTCGGCGAACGATCAGCAGCAGACGAATGTTGCTGTCGCTGTGAGTACCGGAACGGTAGATCTCTCGACGGCGACGTACAGCCAGGGATCGAAGTCGCAGGTGATTGTGGCGGGAGCGACGGCCTCGTTGTCTCCGGACTCGGCAGCGCAGGTGCATAACGATCCGAATGCTGACCAGCACGAAATCCTGATGAAGAAAGGTTCGGGCGAGGTCACGCGCAACGGCGAGACGGTACAACTGGCGAACTGGGAAAAAATCAGTTTCCAGGGACAGCAATCCAAGATGGAGAAGGCGAAGGAGATCGGGCCGCCGACGCCGATCGCTCCGGCGAACATGGCTCCGCTGTTCTCGAATGGCGAGAGCATGAAGGATGTGGAGTTCACGTGGACGTCGATGGCGAATGCGGTTGGGTACCGGCTTCGTATCTCCCGGAACCCGTATTTTTCTTCTACACTCGTTGACAAAAAGGTGAATACAGCGGCGGTGACGGTAACCAACCTGGGCGAGGGCGCGTACTACTGGATGGTGCAGTCCTATGATGCCGCGGGCAAAGAGTCGGTGGAGAGCGAGAAGAACCGGTTCACGATCATCTCTAAAGGCAAAGATTCGGAATCGATTGCGCTAGACCTAGATCCGTTTATTCAGCACGGGCATGTGATCGAGGTGACGGGCAAAACGCAAGTGGGCGCGCGCGTGATGGTGAATGGCAGCGAAGTCCCGCTGGTGAACTCGGAGGGCGAGTTCCACTACTTCACGCCGCCGTTGCCGTCCGGGGAAGCGGTGATTACGGTAACGGCGCAAACTGCGGCGGGCGGAGTGAATACGCAGCAGAAGAAGATCGTGATTCAGTAGCGCGTGTTGCAGTAATAAGGAAGCGCGCCAAACGCGTGATTTGTTCGCCCGCAAACTACGCGGGCGATTCACGCGGCGCGCTCAGATCCTTCGGCGCCGAAACAAGGCGCCTCAGGATGACAACGTTTTGAAAGTAAGCAGGGTTGGCCGGGATCACGTAGAATAGAGTTGCCACCCCTTAAAAAGATCAGGCGCCGCCGGGAAAATTTCCCGGGCAGGCAGCATTGTGAGATACGGACCGCTTTGTCATGTCAAATAATGGATTCCATTCCGCCGCGACGCGCAACCACAACCTCCGATCGCTGTTCAGCATATTTTCCAGCGACTTAGCCATCGATCTGGGCACGGCCAACACGCTCGTGTACGCGCGCGGAAAAGGGATCGTCGTCAACGAACCGTCGATCGTCGCCATCAACAAGAACACCGGCGAAGTGGAAGCCGTGGGCAAAGAGGCGAAGGAGATGCTGGGGCGGACGCCGGGAAACATCGTCGCCATCAAGCCGATGAAAGATGGCGTAATCGCCGATTTTAAAGTCACCGAGAAGATGTTGAACTACTTCATCCAGAAGGCGCATAACCGGAAGATGCTGGTGCATCCGCGGATTGTGATTGGCGTGCCGTCGGAAATCACGCAAGTGGAAAAGCGCGCGGTCATGGATTCGGCGTATCGCGCGAAGGCGAGCGAAGTGCATCTGGTGGAGCAGGCGATGGTGGCGGCGATCGGTGCGGGTTTGCCGATTACTGAGCCCAGCGGCAACATGGTGGTTGATATTGGTGGTGGCACGACTGACATCGCGGTGATTTCGTTGAGCGGCATTGTCTATTCGCGGTCCGTGCGTATGGCCGGCAACCAGATGGACGAAGCCATCATGAATTATCTGAAGCGGAAATATAACCTGCTGATCGGCGAGCGCACGGCCGAGCAGATCAAGATGGAAATTGGATCGGCGCATCAGCTCGACAAGCCGCTGACGATGGAGATCAAGGGCCGCAACCTGATCGAGGGCGTTCCCAAGACGATCACCGTCGATGACGGCGAAATCCGTGAGGCTTTGAGCGAGTGCGTTTCGACGATTATGAATGCGATTCGCGTCGCGCTGGAGCGGACCCCGCCGGAGCTTTCGGCGGACATCAGCGACCGTGGCATCGTGTTGACGGGCGGCGGGGCGCTGCTGAAGAATCTTGATAAGCGAATCCGCGAAGAAACCGGGCTGCCGGTTTCGATCGCCGACGACCCACTGTGCAGCGTGGTGCTCGGCACTGGCAAGATGCTCTCGGACTTCAAGCTGCTGAGAAAGATCTCAATTGAGTAGCAGTTTCAAGTTTCAGGTTTCAAGTTTCGAGCAAAGGGCTCGGCTGACGTAAACCTCTCAGTCTTGAAACTTAAAACTGGAAACTCGAAACTGGTGTTATGGAATCCGTCCTCGGCCGCTATCGCAACCTGATCGTGCTGGTGCTTGTGCTGTTTGCGCAAGTGCTTGGGCTGGCGGTGCAGGTGAAACGCGGCGGCGCTGCCAACGATGCGCAAGATACGCGGCTGATCCGCATCTGGGCGGTTGGGGCGCTCTCTCCGTTTGAGCGGAGCGTGGTGTGGATTCAGAACTCCTCTCGCAACCTCTGGCACAACTACTTCTATCTGCGCGGTGTGCGCGCGGAAAATCGTCAACTAAAAGAACAGATTGAGCAGATGCGGCTGGAGCAGGTGCGCCTGAGTGAAGATGCGGCGCAGGCGCGGCGTCTGCAGAACCTGCTTGCGTTTAAGGAACAGTTCATCGCCAAGACGGTTGCGGCACAGGTGATCGGGTCGAGCGGCAGCGATTTGTCGCGAATCGTTTATATCGATAAGGGCGAGGATTCCGGTATCAAGCGAGACATGGCCGTCATGACGGCCGATGGAATCGTGGGCAAAGTTTTGCTGGTCTATCCCAGTGAGTCGCAAGTGCTGCTGATCAGCGATCAGTCGAGCGGTGTGGGAGCGATTCTCGAAAAATCTCGTCTGCAGGGTGTTCTGCGCGGGGCTCCGAATGGCGAAGTCACTCTGGAGAGAGTCATGAGTGACGAGCAGGTGCAACCGGGGGAGACCGTGCTGACCAGCGGTGGGGATCAGATTTTTCCTAAGGGGCTGCCGATCGGGAGCGTTACCAAAGTTGCGCCGGGGAAGGATTTGTTCCTGAACATCAAGATCAAGCCTGCGGCCGATTTGAGCAAACTGGAAGAAGTCCTGGTACTGGTGGAGAAGCAGGAGCGGCAGTCCTTCGCCGATGTGCATGAACGCGTGCGCGCGGCGGACATTTTGGCGCAGCGATTGCCGTCGGTACCGGACAAGCCAGCGGTGGATCCAAATGCGCCGGCCACCGCGTCGAATGCTGGGTCGAAGCCTGCTAATGGCGGTCCGGGCACGGCGAGCACCAAGCCGGCGACGAATGCGAGCACCACGCCGAAGCCGAACAGCGGAGTGACGGCACAATCGGCGGCTAAGAAAGAGGTTGTACCGGGACAGCAGGCATCGGGGTCTGCACCTGTGAGTGCGGCGACCAAGACGGCCAAGCCGGTGAACAGCAATCCGACCCAGACGGATTCCGCAAAAGTACAGCCGGGACCAGCGATCGTCGAAGAGAAACCTTCCAGTCCAGTCCCCGCTCAGCCAAAGTCCCAGACGCCCGTCGAGGACAATAGTCCACAATAACGTGCCCATCACCTATACATCGAACGAACAAGTTGAGGTTTATCGGTTCAGTGTGCCGGTGGCGATTGGCGTGCCTCTGCTGGCGCTGTTTCTACAGGCGTTCGTGCCGCTGCACTTTCCGCGATTTGCCGTTTACGTCGACTTGCCGCTGCTGGTTACGATCTTCTTCGCGATGGCTCGGCGGAGTCCGATTGCCGGGCTGTTTACTGGAGCCATTATCGGCTTGGCGCAGGACATGCTTGGGCATAATCCGATTGGGATTTATGGCATCGCCAAGACGATCGTCGGTTACGGCGCGTCATCGCTGGGTGTAAAACTCGACGTGGAAAACGCGGGGGCGCGGTTTCTCGTCACCCTTGGCTTTTACCTGATTCATTCGGCGGTGTATTTCACGGTAGCGCGGGCGTTGGTCAACATGACACAGAGCTGGAGCTGGCTGCATGGCATTTTGGCCGGGCTGGTAAATGCGTTCATCGGAGTGTTGCTGTACTTTGTGCTGGATCGGTTTAAGCAGAGAACGTGAAAGTCGCGAGTCGCCAGTCCTGAGCCCCGAGTAACGCAAAAACCAGTGGCCAGTTGTCAGTAGTCAGTGATCAGTAAAACCGGTACTCACCGTGACTTCCGTTACCCTTCCGACTATGGCGTCCGCGAACCAAAGCTTTACAATGGTGGTAATCCGAATTCAATCCAGCGAGGATAGTGACACGTTGCGGCCCGGAGTGCCCTCACGGCGCATAACTGGCAACTGGCAACTGGCCACTGAAAACTGATGTTTGGCCGCGACGAAAAAGTATCCGAGATCCGCCTGACGGCGGCGCAATACATCATCCTCGGCATTTTCCTGGTCCTTGCCTACGGACTGTGGCGGCTGCAGGTGATGCAGAGCGATTACTACTCGCTGGCAGCCGAGAAGAACCGCATTCGCAATGTGCCGGTGCTCGCGCCTCGCGGAAAAATTCTGGACCGCGAAGGGCGGATTATTGTTGATAACTATCCCTCGTTTTCTGCGCTGCTGCTGCGCGATTCTTCTCGCGATCTCAGTGCCGATGCTGATCTGATCGCGCAAGGGTTGCATCTCGATCCGAATGAAGTGCGGGCGCGCATCAAGCGTTTTGCATCGATGCCGCAGTACCAGCCGATTTTCCTGAAAGAAGACATCACGCCGGACGAGTTGCAATTTATCGAGGCGCACCGGAACGAACTTCCGGAACTCGACACGATCATGGCGCATCGCCGCTTGTATCCGCGGAACGGGTTCATGGCGCACCTGATTGGATATGTCGGCGAAGTCAGCGATGACATGCTCAACCAACCGGCGTTCGAGCTGTATAACCCGGGGGATGTCGTTGGAATTTCCGGTGTCGAGCGGCAATACAACACGCTCCTGATGGGCAAGAACGGATCGCGGCAGGCCCTGGTCGACAGCCATGGCCGCGAAGTTGGACGGCTTGGCGAGACGGAAGCGATTCCGGGGAAGCAGTTGAAGTTGACCATTGATCTCGATTTGCAGATTGCCGCCGAGGAACAGTTGCAGGGAAAGAACGGGGCGATCATCGCGATGAATCCGCACAACGGTGAGATTCTAGCGATGGCGAGCGGGCCGACGTTCGATCCAAATGATTTTGCGGTGCACGTTTCGCGCGATGAATGGAACAGGTTAGTTACCGATCCGGACAAGCCGCTGCTGAACAAAGCCATTCAGGCGCAGCTCGCACCCGGTTCGACGTTCAAGATCATCATGTCGTTTGCGGGATGGCAGGAAGGCATTGCGCAGACTTTGCACGTGAACTGCCCGGGGAGCGCTGATTTTTACGGCAGAAACTACAAGTGCTGGGTCTACTTCGAACACAGGGCTCATGGCGCTGTCGACCTGCAAACAGCGATTTACCAGTCTTGTGATGTCTTCTTTTACACGTTGGCCGACAAGCTTGGCATCGGGCGGATCGCGAAATACGCAACGATGCTGGGCTTGGGTGAGAAGACGGGGATTGATTTGCCGAACGAAGTCAGCGGAGTAATGCCGTCGGAGGAATGGAAGATCCGCAACTACAAGCAAAAGTGGTTCGCTGGGGAGACCATTTCGGTCGGGATCGGGCAGGGCGCGGTTACGGTGACGCCAGTGCAGTTGATCCGTGCGCTGTCGGCGATTTCGATGGGCGGCAAGATGGTGGTGCCGCACGTGACGAATCCGACAGACCTGCCGCCGGGCATGGTGGATGCGGCGCACTATACGGAAGTGAAGACGAT
>Ga0335083_10005791_pt1 | contig 15565 bp, 14 predicted proteins | sample Lox_Sample_42_FD_206716 | JGI IMG/M metagenome (GOLD analysis project Ga0335083, IMG submission 206716) | Soil microbial communities from Loxahatchee National Wildlife Refuge, Florida, United States - Lox_Sample_4.2 | ecosystem: Environmental > Terrestrial > Soil > Wetlands | place: USA... | reverse complement strand
TCGCGGCCGAGGCTGCCCGAGGGCTTCATGCAGCGATTATGACCGCCATCCCGGCCTCACCAGATCAGCACGGCGGCGATGGTCGAGGCGGCGAGGCCGAGGATCACCGGCCAGAAGATCACCCGTACGGCGTCCAACACCGGCACCCGCGCGAAGCCGGTGACCGCGATCAGCGAGGACCAGGCGATCAGCGTGCCGCCGCCGGTCCAGACCGCGCCCATCTGCCCGACCGCGCAGAGGGTCGCGACGTCGATGCCGACCGTGGGCGCGAGCGCGCCGGACAGCGCACCCGTGAGCGGCAGGCCGGCGAAGCCCGAGCCGTCGACACCGGTGATCATCCCGACCAGCAGCACGCCGAAGGCGACGAAGAAGTGGTTGTGCGGGATCCAGGCCTGCGCCGCCTGCGTCAGTTCGAACAGCAGGCTGGGCGGCTTCGCGCCGGCCGCGACCGCGAGGATCGAGCCCGCGGTGTCGCCGCCGCCGATGAAGAAGAAGCCGGCGATCGGCAGCACCGATCCCATCGCCTTGAAGGCGAACACGAAGCCGTCGATGATGTGGTCCGCCGTCACGTCGAGGAAGCGGCCGCGCTCGCAGGCGAGCGTGGCGACGATGAGCAGCAGCGTCGCCGTGCCGCCCACCAGCGCGGCGGCGTCGCCGCCCTTGATCTCCGGCATGCCGGCGACGAACTTGGGCAGGATCATCGCCGCGACGATGCCAAGGAAGGCGATCGGCGTCAGCACGGCGAACAGCTTCGACCAGCGCTCCTTCTCCGGCGGCAGCGCGTGCAGCTCCGCGCTCACCGCCTTGTCGCTAGTCAGCGGCGCGTGCGGCGAGGCTTCGGCGAGCTTCGCCTTGTCGAAGCTGCCGGCATGGGCGGCCGGGCTCTGCAGCGTCGCGCCGGCCTCCCAGCGAATGAGATGCTCCGCGCCCGGCGCGACGATGCTGCGCCGGATGGCGAAATAACCGAGCACCAGTGCGATGACGCCGGTAATCAGCGACAAGACCAGCGCGCGGTCGGCGACCGTTCCCATCGCCACGCCGGCCCCGGCCGCTTTGGCGCTGATGCCGGGCGCGACGCGGATCACATAGTCGGAGGAGAGCGCCATGCCCTGGCCGGCGATGGCGATCGCGAGCGCAGCGCCCATCGCCGGCAGGCCGGCGAGGATCGCCGCCGGCAGCAGGATCGCACCCACCAGCGGCACCGCCGGCGTCGGCCAGAAGAACAGCGAGATGAAGTAGGTGATGATAGCCAGCACCAGATAGGCGACGTGGCCGTTGACCATGATGCGGCGGAACGGCTCGACCATGCGGATGTCCGAGCGCAGCGCCTTCAGCGCGTTCAGCAGGGAGGTCATCAGCGCAATCACCAAGAAGATGTTGAACAACTCCTTGGCGGCGGTCAGGCTGCCGTTGAACACCGACTCGAGCGCCGAGATCACGCTGCCTGAGTACGCCAGCGACACGAGGAACGTGCTCAGGATTGCGGGCACCACCACGTTGGCCCGCAGGATCATGGTGATGATGATGGCGACGACACCCAGCAGGTACATCCAGTGCGCGCCGGTCAGCGTAACGGTTTCATTCATGGCTTCCCCTCCCTTTGTGGTCCACGAAAGCTCGAGTGTTGCGAACTACTTCTTGATGTCGGCCTCCACCAGCACCGCGCGCTTATGCGGCGCTAGCAGGTTCTTCAGTGCCTGCAGCGCTGCGAGGCCGCACTGCGTGTCCTGCTCCCCGTTGCCGCCCGAGAGGCCCACGCCGCCGACCACCTCGCCGTCCACCACCACCGGGAAGCCGCCGACGAAGGCCGCGAAGCGCCCCTCGAAGCTCCACTGGATGCCAAAGGCCTCGTTACCCGGCAGTGCGGGACCGTTCGGCGGGGTGGTGAACAGGTGCGTCGAGCGCTTGTGCCCGGCCGCGGTGAAGGCCTTGTTCCAGGCGATCTGCGGCCCGGTGATGCGCGCCCCGTCCATGCGCTCGAGCGCAAGCGGGTAGCCGCCGTCGTCGACGATGCAGACGGTCTCCAGCACGCCGATAGCTTCGGCTTTCGCGAGCGCGGCCAGCACCATCGCGCGCGCTTCCGACAGTTCCAGCTTGAATGCGGGTCGCATGCCTCAGAGCCCCTGGTACACGGTCTTGATCTGGGTGTAGAACTCGAGGCCGCCGCGCCCGGACTCGCGGAAGGTCGAGGTGCTCGAACGCTTCAGGCCGCCGAAGGGCGCGTTCACCAGGTTGCCGGTGGTGGTGCGGTTGATCTTCACCGTGCCGGACTGGATCTCTTGCGCGAAGCGATGGGCGTAGCGCGAGCTGCGCGTGGCGATGGCCGCGGACAGGCCGTACTCGGTGTCGTTCGCCTTGGCGATCGCGTCCTCGAAGCTGCTCGCCTCGATCAGTGCCAGCACCGGCCCGAAGATTTCCTCCCGGGCGATGCGCATCTGCTGCGTCACGCCGTCGAATACCGCAGGCGCGACGTAGTAGCCGTGGTCGTAGCCGGCGCCTGACAGACGCTCGCCGCCGCAGAGCAGCTGTGCTTCCTTCCGGCCGATCGCCACGTAGGAGAGCACCGTCTCGAGCTGGCGCGCGGTGGCCAGCGGGCCGATCTCGTTGGCCGGGTCCAAGCCGCTGCCGATCTTCATCGCGCGGACGCGGGCGACGAGCTTGTCCGTGAACGGCTTCCTGATCGAATTGAGGACGATGACCCTGCTCGTCCCGGTGCAGGCCTGGCCGCTGAGCGACAAGCCGCCCTTGACCGCGAGGTCCACCGCCTTGTCCAGGTCGGCGTCCTCCATGACGATCAGCGGGTTCTTGCCGCCCAACTCCATCTGCGTGCGCGTGGTCAGCGGCGCCGCGCGGTGGATGCGCTCGCCGGCCGCGGTGGAGCCGGTGAACGAGATCGCGCGCACTTCGGGCGACTCGGTGATCGCCGGGCCGACCTCGGCGGGCGAGCCGGTGATGAAGTTGAGCACGCCCTTGGGGATGCCCGCCTTGACGAAGGCCTCGGCGAGCCGCAGGCCGATCAGCGGCGCGTCGGAGGAAGGCTTGAACACGACGGTGTTGCCCATTACCAACGCCGGCGCGATCTTGCGCGCCGGGATCGAGATCGGGAAGTTCCAGGGAGTGATCGCCGTCGCCACGCCGAGCGGCTCGCGCAGCGTGTACACCAGCTGCTCGGGGTCGTCGTTGGGAAAGGTCTCGCCCGTGTAAGACTGGCCCTCGACCGCGTAGAAGCGCAGCGTCTGCGCGGAACGCAGAACTTCATCGCGCGCGAGGGCGACGGACTTGCCTTCTTCCCTGGTCAATTCCTTTGCGAAGGAATCGACGCCACTTTCCAGGTAGTCTGCCGCCGCCTGCAGAACTTTGGCGCGCTTGGTAACCGGCGTCTTCTTCCAGCCCTCGAACGCCGCGGCGGCGGCCTCAACCGCGGCGCGTGCATCGGCCGCGCTGGACGCCTGGAAGCGGCCGACGATGTCGCGCGTGTCGGCCGGGTTGACGTCGTCGAAGCTGCGGCCCGGGCTGCTGCGCGTCCACTCGCCGCCGATCAGGTTGCGGAATTCCTCGACTTCCCGGGTCTGCGCCTGTGCGCCCGCGAGGCTCATGCCTGCAGCAGCGCGCGCTCTGCCGGGGCGACCGCCTTCTCGGATTTCTCCAGTTCGGAGAGCGGGATGTCCTTGGCGACGTAGTCGTGATAAAGCGCGGTGGTGTAGAGCAGGCGCATCTGGGCGCCGATCTCGCAGATCTTCAGGCAACGCTGCTGCAGTTCGGGCGTGGTCGCGTGCTCGAGCACGATCTGGTAGCCGCGCTCGCCGTGAATCTCGTCGGAGACGATGTGCAGGTCGAAGAACTCGACTTCCTGGTCGGTGAACTTGTATTTCTCGCGCAGCGTGGGGGTCTGCTTGCGGTAGATGGAGGGCACCTGCGATTCCAGGCCCACCACCAGGCCGGCCACCGCGACGATGGGATCCTCGCGCATCGCCACCGCGTAGCACCAGCTCTGCAGGCCGCGCGTGGTCGGCGACATATTTTCCGGGTCGGTGACGCGCGCGCGCGTCGTGCCGCAGGCTTCGGCGAAGCGGATCAGCAAGTCGGTATGGCGGTCGCCGCCGATCTCCTCCTCATACATGTTGTGCAGCAGGAAGTCCTTCGCGTCGACGTAGCGGTCCGGCATGCGTGCATAGATGTAGGCGAGGTAGTCGGCGAAGGGGCCGACGTAGTGGAAATGGTTCTCCGCCCAGCGCGCCAGATGGGCGCGCGACAGCTTGCCGCTCGCCCAGGCGATGCTGAAGGGCGCCTTGTTCGCGCTCTTACCCTTGATGGCGTTCTCAAGTGCTTCGCGGAATTGGTCGGGATTCATGAGTGCGGTCATCGGGAGCTCCTGTCGGAAAATGAGCGGTTGCTTGAATGTATACAGTATACTAAGATTCATTCCGGAACAAGATTTATGTTGCAGATCTCACTCTGCAAACCAATGTTTATTTAATTAAATCAAAAGACTGCAGAGTCGATGCCGACGGTCGTCATCCAAGCCAATGGCCAGTCCTACACGGGCGAAGTGAAGGACAGCACTAACCTGGTGGTGCGCGCCGGCATCAAGCAGTTTCCCCATCCGCACCTGAAGTACCGCTGCGGCATGGGCAAGTGCGGGACCTGCGCCAGCCGGATCCTGAAGGGCGCGGAACAGCTGCCGGCGCCGAACTGGAAGGAAGAGAAGATCCTCGGCGAGCGCCTCGCGCTCGGCTACCGGCTTTGCTGCCAGCTGTGGATCACGCACGACATCGAGCTCACGCAGGACGACCTCGTCCCGGCGAAGCCGGCGGCGGCCTGAGGTTCCCGTGTACGTGATCCTCGCCAGCAAGCCGGGCCAGTACCGCACCGAGCTGGGCGAGGGCATGCGCGCGGTCGAGGCCTACGACTACGTCTTCTGCGGCCGCCGGCGCGCCCACTACGTGATCGCCGAGCTGCCGGCCGAGGCGAAGGTGCGCATCGTCGAGGAGTCGGAACCGCCCTGCGTCAACCTGGTTCCAACCAAGTTCCTGCCGCGCTTCGACAGCCTAGACAAGGCCCGCAGCGAGCTGCGCCAGCTGGCCGGCTTCGGCGCGATGGACATCCAGCTGGTGAGGACCTGAAGCAATGATCACCGTCACCCTGATCACCAACGGCCGGCAGATCACGGGCCCCGAGAACAGCAACCTGCTGCGGCTGTCGATCCGCGAGAAGGGCGGCATCCCGTTCAAGTGCGGCGGCGGAATCTGCGGCACGTGCCGTTGCCGCATCGAGCTGGGCCTGGAGAACACCGACGCGGTGAAGGACAAGGAGCGCAAACACCTGACCGATGCCGATCTTGCTTCCGGGCACCGCATGGCGTGCCAGACCTTCGTCAACGGCGATATCAGCGTTTCCTGGATCCCGCTCGAACAGCGGCCTGCCAAACCTCCCGCGCCGCCGGCCTAGGCGGGATTGCCGGGCATTTGCTCTCGGCGTATGTGGTTGCGGGAAATACTGCACCCCTTCGAGGTGTTCGAGCGATTCATTTCCGCAAGATCGTTCTGACGCCCATTGCTTCCCCGAGCAGCAGCACGTCCGCGCCGCGGCGCGCGAAGATCCCATTGGTCACCACGCCGGCAATGCCGTTCAGTTCGGCTTCCAGCGCGGGCGGATCCATGATCGTCAAGCCGTGGCAATCCAGGATCAGGTTGCCGTTGTCGGTCTTGTAGTTCTCCCGCAGCACCGGCTGCGCCTTGCGCCTGAGCATCTCGCGCCCGACGTGGCTGCGCGCCATCGGGATCACTTCCAGCGGCAGCGGGAACTTGCCGAGCACCGGCACGAGTTTCGATGAATCGCAGATGCAGACGAACTTCCTCGCCACCGCGGCGACGATCTTCTCGCGCGTCAGCGCCCCGCCGCCGCCCTTGATCATGTGCAGGTGTTCGGTGACCTCGTCCGCGCCGTCGACGTAGACGGGCAATTCGGAAACGCTGTTCAGGTCGAACACGCGGATGCCGTGCTTCTTCAGGCGCTCGGCGCTCGCTTCCGAAGCGGCGACGGCGCCTTCTATTTTGTTTTTTATTTTTGATAAAAAATCTATGAACATGAATACCGTAGAGCCTGACCCCACGCCGACCACGGCGTCCTCGACTACATATTGGAGCGCGGCCTCGGCGACTTTTTTCTTCAGCTCGTCCTGGGTCACTTCTTCCTCTGCGGCGGCAGGTCGGTGCAGGCGCCTTCGAACAGTTCAGCCGCCATGCCGACCGATTCGCCGAGCGTAGGATGCGGATGGATGGTCTTGCCGATGTCGGTGGCGTCCGCGCCCATCTCGATCGCCAGCGCGAGCTCGCTGATCAGGTCGCCGGCGCCGGTGCCGACGATGCCGCCGCCGACGATGCGGTGCGTGCCGGCGTCGAAGATCAGCTTGGTGAAGCCTTCGTCGCGCGCATTGGCGATGGCGCGCCCCGAAGCCGCCCAGGGGAATTTCGCCACACCGACTTTCGTGCCCGCCTTCTTTGCTTCGTCTTCGGTCAGGCCGACCCAAGCGATCTCGGGGTCCGTGTAGGCCACCGAGGGAACGACGCGCGCATCGAAGTGGGATTTTTGTCCCGCGGCGGCTTCCGCGGCGACGTGCCCCTCGTGCACCGCCTTGTGCGCGAGCATCGGATTGCCGGCGACGTCGCCGATCGCGAAGATGTTCGGCACATTGGTGCGCATCTGCGAGTCGACCGGTATGAACCCGCGCTCGTTGACCGCCACGCCCGCAGTCTCGGCGCCTATCTTCTTTCCGTTCGGCGTGCGGCCCACCGACACCAGCACCAGGTCGTACAGGCCGGGCTCGCCCTGGTCGAAGCTGACCTTGATGCCGTCCTTGGCCGCTTCCACCTTCGTGGTCTTCGTCTTCAGCATGATCCTGTCGAAGCGGCCGGCATTGAACTTCTGCCACACGCCCACCAGGTCGCGGTCCGCGCCGAGCATCAGCCCGTCCAGCATCTCCACCACGTCGAGTCGCGCGCCGAGCGTCGAATAAACCGTGCCCATCTCCAGGCCAATGATGCCGCCGCCGATGACGAGCAGCTTCTTCGGCAGGCTGCGCAGCTCGAGCGCGCCGGTGGAATCGACGATGCGCGGGTCCTCCGGCAGGAACGGCAGCTTGGCCGCCTGCGAGCCGGCGGCGATGATGGCGTTCGCGAAGGTGATTTTCTTGCCGCCGACGTCGATCGAATTCTTGCCGGTGAACTTGCCCACGCCCTGCACCACCGTCACCTTGCGCATCTTCGCCATCGAGGCCAGGCCGCCGGTGAGCTTGCCCACCACCTTGCCCTTGAACGCGCGCAGCTTGTGCAGGTCCAGCTTTGGCTCGCCGAAGGCGACGCCGTGCTCGGCAAGCTCCCTCGCGCCGTCCATGATAGCGGCGGTATGCAGCAGCGCCTTGGACGGAATGCAGCCCACGTTGAGGCACACCCCGCCCAGCACCGGGTAGCGTTCGACGAGGATCGTTTTCAGGCCGAGATCGGCGGCGCGGAACGCGGCCGAATAGCCGCCGGGACCGGAACCGAGAACGAGCATGTCGCAATCGAAGCTGGAGACCGTCTGCGGACCCGGTGCCGCTGCTGCCTGGGTTTTTGCGGGCTGAGCTTTTACGGGTTCGGGTTTCGCGGTCGCTGCGGCAGCTCCGGCGCCACTTTCCATCGTCAGGATCAGCGAACCCTGGGAAACCTTGTCCCCAAGCTTCACCGTCAGTTCTTTCACCACGCCCGCCTCCGGCGCGGGAATTTCCATCGACGCCTTGTCGGATTCCAGAGAAATCAGCGACTGCTCTTTCGCGACCATGTCGCCGGGTTTCACCAGGATTTCGATCACCTCGACATCCTTGAAGTCGCCGATGTCCGGGACCTTCACCTCTACGATGCCGGCCATTTAGAGCAGCGTCCGGCGGATGTCGGAGAGAATCTTGGTGAGCTCCGTGGTGAAGCGCGCCGCCGCCGCACCGTCGATCACGCGGTGGTCGTACGAGAGAGACAGCGGCAGGATCAGTCGCGGGACGAACTCCTTGCCGTTCCAGACCGGCTTCGTCGCAGAGCGCGATACGCCCAGGATCGCCAGTTCGGGCGCGTTAATGATCGGCGTGAAGTAGGTCCCGCCGATGCCGCCCAGGCTCGATATCGAGAAAGTCCCGCCCTGCATGTCGCCCGCCTTCAACTTGCCGTCCTTGGCGAGCTTGGAGATCTCCGCCAGCTCCCGCGCAAGGTCGAACACGCCTTTGCGGTCCGCGTCGCGTACCACGGGCACCACGAGGCCGCCCGGCGTGTCGACGGCAACGCCGATGTGATAGTACTTCTTCACGATCAGGTTTTCGCCGGACTTGTCGAGCGAGGCGTTGAATTGCGGAAACTGCCGCAGCGCAGTGACGCAGGCCTTGATCATGAAGGCGAGCATCGTGAGCTTGAAGCCTTTTTTCTCGGTCTCTACGGTCTGGCTCTTGCGGAAGGCCTCGAGGTCGGTGATGTCCGCGTCGTCGCACTGCGTGACGTGCGGAATCGAAATCCAGTTGCGGTGCAGGTAGGGTCCCGACAGCTTCTGGATGCGCGACAGGGGCTTCGATTCGATCGGGCCGAACTTCGCGAAGTCGACGTCGGGCCAGGCCGGAAGGTTGAAGGGCAGCGCGCCGCCCTTCGCGGCGGCGGGCGTGCTCACCGGCTTGCTCGCCAGCGCCCCTTTCACGTATGCCTGCACGTCTTCCTTCTGGATCCGGCCCTTCGGTCCGCTTCCCTGGACGCGCGTCAGATCGACACCCAGTTCGCGCGCAAACATGCGGATCGACGGGCTCGCGTGCGGCAGCGACGCCACCGCGTCCCTCGGCTCGGAGGGCACCGGCTCGACGCGCGGCGCATGCGCAGGCTTTGCTTCCGGCACCCTGGTTGCGGGCTTTTCCGCTGCGGGCGCCTTCTCGACGACCGCCGGCGCCGCGCCCCCCGGCTCAAGCTTCAGCAGCAGCGAGCCCTCGGAAACCTTGTCGCCGACCTTGATCTTGAGTTCCTTGACCACGCCCGCCTCGGGCGAAGGGATTTCCATCGTCGCCTTGTCCGACTCGAGCGAAACCAGCGACTGTTCCTTGGCGACCGTGTCGCCGGGCTTCACCAGGATTTCGATGACCTCGACATCCTTGAAATCGCCGATGTCGGGAACGAGGACATCCTTCATACGGTGGTCGGGTCCGGCTTGTTGGGGTCGATGCCGTACTTCTTGATCGCGTCGGCTACCGTTTTCGCCTTGGCTTCGCCCATCTCGGCAAGCGCCTTCAGCGCGGCGATGGCGACGAAATAGCGGTTCACCTCGAAGAAGTGCCGCAGCTTGGCACGCGAGTCCGAGCGGCCGAAGCCGTCGGTGCCAAGCACCTTGTAGACGCGGTCCTTGGGGACGAACGGCCGAATCTGGTCGGCAAAGGTCTTGAGGTAGTCGCTCGCGGCGATCACCGGGCCGGCGCGCTTTTCCAGGCACTGCGCGACGTAGGCCACCTTCGGTTTGTCCTCGGGATGCAGCAGGTTCCAGCGCTCCGCCGCGAGGCCGTCGCGGCGCAGCTCGGTGAAGCTGGTCGCGCTCCAGACATCCGCCGCGACGTCCCAGTCCTTCTCAAGCAATTCCGCCGCCGCCTCGACTTCCCGCAGGATGGTTCCCGAGCCCATCAGCTGGACGCGCGTTTTCGCTTTCGACTTCGAATCCCTGAGCGGATAGAGGCCTTTCAATATGCCCTGCTCGACACCCGCAGGCAGCGCCGGGTGTTCGTAGTTCTCGTTCATCAGGGTGATGTAGTAGTACACGTCCTCCTGGTTGGCCACCATGCGCCGCAGGCCGTCATGGATGATCACCGCGAGCTCGTGGCCGTAGGCCGGATCGTAGGAGACGCAGTTCGGGATCACCGAGGAAATCAGGTGCGAGTGGCCGTCCTCGTGCTGCAGGCCCTCGCCGTTGAGCGTCGTACGGCCCGCCGTCGCGCCCAGCAGGAATCCGCGCGCGCGCTGGTCTGCGGCCGCCCAGGCAAGATCACCGATGCGCTGCATGCCGAACATCGAATAGAAAATATAGAACGGCACGGTGACCTGGTTTGAGTGGCTATACGAGGTCGCCGCCGCGATCCAGGAAGACATCGCGCCCGCCTCGTTGATGCCCTCCTCGAGGATCTGGCCCTGCTTGTCCTCGCGGTAGTACATCACCTGGTCCTTGTCGACCGGCTCGTACTTCTGGCCCTCCGGCGCGAAGATGCCGAGCTGGCGGAACATGCCTTCCATGCCGAAGGTGCGCGCCTCGTCCGGAACGATCGGCACCACGCGCTTGCCGAGCTCCTTGTCGCGCACCAGCGCCGTCAGGCAGCGCACGAAGGCCATGGTGGTCGAGATCTCGCGGCCCTCGCCCGAGCCTTTCAATATCTGGTCGAAGATCGAGAGCGGCGGCACCGCCGGCGCGGCCTCCGCCTTCGGGCGGCGCTGCGGGAAGAAGCCGCCGAGCGCTGCGCGGCGTTCCTTCAGGTATTTCATCTCCGGCGAATCGGCCGGCGGCACGTAGAACGGCAGTTTCTCCAGCTGGTCATCGGGAACCGGCACGTTGAAGCGGTCGCGCATCTCCCGGATCGTCGCGACGTCGACTTTCTTGAGCTGGTGCGTCGGGTTCTTCGCCTGGCCCTGTTTGCCGAGGCCGTAGCCCTTGATGGTCTTGGCAAGAATCACCGTCGGCTGGCCCTTGTGCTTTGCCGCCGCAGCATAGGCCGCATAGATCTTGTGCGGATCGTGCCCGCCGCGGTTCAGGCGCCAGATGTCCTCGTCGCTCATGCGCGAGACCATCTCGAGCACCTTCGGGTTCTTGCCGAAGAAGTTCTTGCGCACAAAAGCGCCGTCGTTCGCCTTGAAGTTCTGGTATTCGCCGTCGACCGTGTCCTCCATGATCTTGCGCAGCAGGCCCTCCTTGTCGCGCGCGAGCAGCGGGTCCCAGTAGCCGCCCCAGATCAGCTTGATTACGTTCCAGCCGGAACCGCGGAATTCACCTTCGAGTTCCTGGATGATCTTGCCGTTGCCGCGGACCGGCCCGTCCAGCCGCTGCAGGTTGCAGTTGACGATGAAGATCAGGTTGTCGAGCTTCTCCCTCGCCGCCATGCCGATCGCGCCCAGCGATTCGGGCTCGTCCATCTCGCCGTCGCCGCAGAACACCCAGACCTTGCGGTTCTCGGTCTGCGCATGGCCGCGCGCCTGCAGGTACTTGAGGTAGCGCGCCATGTAGATCGCCTGGATCGGGCCCAGACCCATCGACACGGTCGGGAACTGCCAGAAATCCGGCATCAACCAGGGATGCGGGTACGAGGAGACGCCCTTGCCGTCGACTTCGCGCCGGAAGTTGAGCAGCTGCTCCTCGGAGAGGCGTCCTTCCATCAATGCGCGCGCATAGACCCCGGGCGAGGAATGGCCCTGGAAATAGACGAGGTCGCCGCCGTGCCCCTCATGCGGTGCATTCCAGAAATGATTCTGCCCGACGCCGAACAGCGTGCCCACCGACGCAAAACTAGCGATGTGGCCGCCGAGCTCGTCGTCGTTCTTGTTGGCGCGCGCCACCATCACCATCGCGTTCCAGCGGCAGTACGAACGGATGCGCTCCTCCAGCGCCGGGTCGCCCGGCGAGCGCTCTTCCATGTGCGCGGGAATCGTATTGACGTACGGCGTGTAAGGGGAGAACGGGAGATAGACCCCGGAGGTGCGCGCCTTTTCGGTAAGTTTTTCGATCAGGTAGTGCGCCCGCCCGCCGCCTTCGCGTTCGAGCACTGCTTCGAGCGCATCGAGCCACTCCTGGGTTTCCAGGCTGTCGGGATCGTTTGCCGCGGGCTGTTGCGGGACGGCGGACATAGCTTCCTCCTGCGTAATCTCTTGTAGAGAGCAATCGGATGTAAGTCGGATATAAATGCGGGGGTAATTTATAGTATGCCATGCCCGCAACATTGATCGACGGAAAATCGCTCGCGGCGGAGTTGCGAAACTCGCTGAAATCCGCGGTCGCATCGCTCGCGGCCCGCGGCGCGCGGCCGGGGCTGGCCGCGATACTCGCCGGAGACGACCCGGCATCCCGCGTCTACGTCCGCAACAAGGTGCGCGCCTGCGAGGCAGCCGGCGTGCACTCGGAGGTGCACGAATTTCCCGGCGACGTCGCCGAAGCCGCGCTGCTGCAATGCGTCGCCCGGCTGAACGCCGACCGCGCAGTGCATGGGATCCTGGTGCAACTGCCGCTGCCAAAGCAGATCGATGCGCAGCGCGTGCTCGCCGCCGTTTCCCCGGCGAAGGACGTGGACGGCTTTCACGCCGTCAACCTGGGGGCGCTGGTGCAGGGACGGGCCGGCTTCGTGCCCGGCACGCCGGCCGGCGTGATGCGCCTGCTGGAGCACGCGGGCGTGCCGCTCGCCGGCAAGCAGGCGACCATCGTCGGCCGCTCGACCATCGTCGGCAAGCCGCTCGCGCTGCTGCTCTTGCAAAAAGACGCGACCGTCACCATCTGCCATTCAAAGACGCCGCAGCTCGCGTCGGTGACCCGGCAGGCGGACGTCCTGGTCGCCGCGGCGGGGCGGGCGAAACTCATTACCGCGGACATGGTCAAACACGGCGCCTGCGTCATCGACGTCGGCATCAACAGAGCGGGCGACGGCAAGCTGGTCGGCGACGTGGACTTTGCCGCGGTGAAGGAAATCGCCGGCAGCATCACGCCGGTGCCGGGCGGCGTCGGACCGATGACCGTCGCCATGATGATCGTCAACGCGGTACGCGCTGCGGAGCTATCGATTGGAAAATCCGTTGGATAATCCCTTGCTCGATTTTTCCGGCTTGCCGCGCTTCGCGGACATCAAACCGGATCACGTCGCACCCGCCGTCGACCGGCTCCTCTCGGACGCGCGCGCGGCCATGCGCCTTGCCGAGGAAGCGCCGGCGACCTGGCAGGCCTTCGTGCAGCCGCTGGAAAATGCCACCGAGCGCCTGTCGCGCGCCTGGGGCCAGGTAGAGCACCTGCACGGGGTCCTCGACAGCCCGCCGCTGCGCGAGGCCTACAACGCGGCCCTGCCTAAGATCACGCAGTTCTGGACCGAACTCGGCCAGAACCAGCGCCTGTTCGAAAAGTATCGCGCGCTCAAATCCTCGCCGGAATTCGCGCAGCTCACGCCTGCGCGCAGGAAGCTGGTCGACAATGCACTGCGCGATTTCCGCCTCGGCGGCGCCGAACTGCCGCCCGCACTGAAGCCGCGATACGCGGCGATCCAGGACGAGCTTGCCTCGCTGTCGGCGAAATTCTCCGAGAACGTGCTGGACGCGACCAACGCGTACTCGCTGCTGGTCGAGGACGAGAAGCGGCTCGCAGGCATTCCGGCCGGCGATTTGCAGGCGGCGCGTGAAGCAGCGCAGAAAGACGGCAAGCCAGGCTGGAAATTCAACCTGCAGATGCCCTACTACTTGCCGGTGATGCAGTACGCCGACGACCGTTCGCTGCGCGAAACGCTCTACCGCGAGAGCGCGACGCGCGCCTCCGAATTCGGCAGGCGTGAGTGGGACAACACGCCGCTGATCGGCCGCATCCTGAAGCTTCGCAAAGAGGATGCGACGCTGCTTGGTTACCCGAATTTCGCCGAAGTGTCGCTGGTGCCGAAGATGGCACAGGCGCCGCGGCAGGTGCTCGAATTCCTGCGCGACCTGGCGCGGCGCGCGCGTCCATTCGCCGAACGCGACCTGGAGGAATTGCGGGCCTTCTCCGCCGGTGAGCTGAAGATCGGCAAGCTCGAATCCTGGGACATCGCCTACGCCTCCGAAAAATTGCGCGCGCAGCGCTACGCGTTCTCCGACCAGGAGGTGAAGCAGTACTTCCCCGAAACGCAGGTCCTGCCCGGGATGTTCGACCTGGTGCAGAAGCTGTACCAGATAAGAATCTCGGAACAACAGGCCGCCACCTGGCACGACGACGTGCGCTTCTTCGACATCCGCAACGCGGGCGACGAACTGATCGGGCGTTTCTACGTCGATCTCTATGCGCGCGACACGAAGCGCGGCGGCGCCTGGATGGACGGCGCCATCTCCCGCCGGCGCCTGGAAGCCGGTATCCAGGTTCCGGTCGCATACCTGAACTGCAATTTCTCCGGACCGGTGGGCGGCAAGCCGGCCCTGTTCACGCACGACGACGTGATCACGCTGTTCCACGAATTCGGCCACGGGCTTCACCACCTGCTCACGCGCATCGAGGACCTCGGCGTCGCTGGGATCAACGGCGTCGAATGGGACGCGGTCGAGCTGCCGAGCCAGTTCATGGAAAACTTCTGCTGGGAGTGGGAAGTGCTGCAGAAGATGACCCGCCACGTGGATAGCGGCGCGCCGCTGCCGCGTGCGCTGTTCGACAAAATGCTGGCGGCAAAAAATTTCCAGTCGGGCCTGGCAACGCTGCGCCAGATCGAGTTCTCGCTCTTCGACATGCGCCTGCATTCGGAATTCGATCCGGATTCAGGCCGCGCGGTGCTCGATCTGCTGGACGAAGTGCGGCGCGAAGTGGCGGTGCTGGTGCCGCCCGCATGGAACCGCTTCCCGAACAGCTTTTCGCATATCTTCGCGGGCGGTTACGCCGCGGGCTACTACAGCTACAAGTGGGCCGAGGTGCTGTCGGCGGACGCCTACAGCCTGTTCGAAGAAAAAGGCGTGCTGAACCCGGACGCGGGCCGCCGCTTCCGCGACGAGATCCTCGCGGTCGGGGGCAGCCGGCCGGCGGCGGAATCGTTCCGCGCCTTCCGCGGCCGCGAGCCGAGCGTCGACGCCCTGCTCAGGCACAGTGGTATGATTCCCGCATGATTTTGCGGGCTTTTTTCGTACTCCTGTGCTTCTCTGCCGGGGTCGTCCAGGCGCAGCAATATCGCTGGACAGACGATAAGGGCAATGTCCGTTATACAGGCACCCCTCCTCCCGCCGGCGCCAAGAATGTCCAGAAACTCGATACTGCCGCAGCGACGGATGCGCCCGCCGAGCAGGTGCCGTTCGAGGTTGCGCGCCTGCAAAAAGACTTCCCGGTCACGCTCTACACGGCTCCCAGCTGCAAGGAGGGCTGCGACATGGCGCGCGGCGCCCTCAACAAGCGCGGCGTGCCTTTCAAGGAAGTACAGGTGTGGAATCCCGAAACGGCCGACCAGCTTAAGCAGGTTTCCGCTGCAGCGGAGGTACCCACGCTGGTAGTCGGCCGCTACGTGCAGCGCGGGTTCGAGCAAGGCGGCTACGACGAGCTCCTCGACAGCGCTGGCTACCCCAAGGCCGGCCAAGTGCCGCCGCGCTCGCAGAAAGCGCCAGCGCCTCCCGAAGGCTATGTCGCGGCCGATGAATCGAAGAAGCCGGCGCAGTCGCCCAATCCGGTTGCACCGCAAAAAGCCGGTCCCTACGACACGAGCGGCCTCACCGGTCCAGCGCCCAAGACCGGACAGTACGGCGTCCCCGCCGAAGCAAAGTAGTCCCCCGTCGCAAGATGAAACTTGCGACATGGAACGTCAATTCCCTCAAGGTGCGCCTGCCGCAGCTGACGGATTGGCTCG
>Ga0335083_10005790_pt1 | contig 15566 bp, 18 predicted proteins | sample Lox_Sample_42_FD_206716 | JGI IMG/M metagenome (GOLD analysis project Ga0335083, IMG submission 206716) | Soil microbial communities from Loxahatchee National Wildlife Refuge, Florida, United States - Lox_Sample_4.2 | ecosystem: Environmental > Terrestrial > Soil > Wetlands | place: USA... | reverse complement strand
ACAAGCTGGAGAAGGACCCGCGCGCCTATGAGATGGCGACGGTCATCGCCCATGAGCGGCCGCAATTCGCCAATTGGATGCTGGCGAACGAGCGCAAGGTTCTGGTCGCGCTGATCGACGAGGCGGAACGGCGCGGCGAGTTCGTCTATCCCGGCGACAAGGAGCGGGCGGCCGAGATGATCCAATCGGCCACGATGAAGTTCCGTTATCCGCAATTGTGGTCGAAGCTCACCCTGCCCAAGCTCGAGCGCGAGCTCGAGGGCGTGCTGGAACTTCTGCTCAACGGGCTTTGCCCCTACGCCGCGCAGCGCCGGCAGGAGGCCTATGCGGCGGAAGACACCGCCGCTTAGCTCTTCCTTCCGCCACAAAGCTTCGCTAGCAATCGCGCATGAAGACGATTCTGTTCGGCCTGTTGATCGCGGCGGTGTTCCTGGCGCCGGCGCGCGCCGTGCCGTTGAGCCGCGACGACGTGGCGACGCTGGAGCAGGTCAGCGACTATCTGAACGGCATCGAGACCATGGAAGGCGGCTTCGTGCAGATCGGGCCGGACGGCGGGGTCACGACCGGCAAGTTCTATATCTCCAAGCCGGGAAAGATGCGCTTCGACTACGATCCGCCGGCGCCGACGCTGGTGATCGCCAATGGGCTGTCGATCATCGTCTACAACACCAAGCTGAACACCGCCGACCGCTATCCGCTGTCGGCCACGCCGTTGAACCTGATCCTGTCGGACAATGTCAGCCTGGCGCGATCGAGCTATGTCACCGGCGTCGAACATCAGCAGGACACGCTGGTCGTCAAGGCGCGATCGAGCGACAACGCCATGTCGGGCTCGATCGCCATCGTGTTCGCGCAGCCGACGCTGGAATTACGGCAGTGGACAGTGGTCGACGCGCAAGGCCTGGCGACGACGGTGTCGCTGCGCAACGTCCAGACGGGCATCGCCATCCCCGATTCCATCTTCGGCGTGAAGGGTTCGAACTAAGCCCATGCCTGCGCGCGCCGCCGTCGTCGGAATCGTCAGCGACCACCGCACGGTTGGCAAGCATCCCTTCCACATGGCGGGCGAGAAATACATTGCGGCCATCCGCGACGGCGCCGGCGTGGTGCCGCTGCTGGTCCCGGTGCTGCCCGATCCACTGCCGCCGGACGAATTGCTGGGCGCGTTGGACGGGCTTCTGTTCACCGGATCGCCGTCGAATGTCGCGCCCGCGCTTTACGGCGGCCCCGCGCCGCGCGAGGATGTGCTGCAAGACGCGCATCGCGACGCAACCGCGCTGCCGCTGCTCAAGGCCGCGATCGCGCAAGGCACACCCACGCTCTGCATCTGCCGCGGCTTCCAGGAATTGAACGTCGCCTTCGGCGGCACGCTCCATCAGCACGTGCAAGAGGTCGAAGGCCGCATCGATCACCGCGAGGACAAGGACGCCGACCTGGACGTCCAATACGGCCCCGCCCATCCCGTGCGCGTGTCGCCGGACGGCGTGCTGGGAAAAATCGTCCGTGAGCGGACATTTGAGGTGAATTCGCTGCACAGCCAAGGCATCGACCGGCTCGCGCCCGCGCTTCACGCCGATGCCGCGGCGCCGGACGGGCAGATCGAGGCGGTTTCCATGCCCGGCGCCAAGGCGTTCCTGCTTGGCGTGCAGTGGCATCCGGAATGGCGCTGGGCGGAGAATCCGGTGTCGCGCGCGATATTCCGGGCTTTCGGCGACGCGGTGCGCGGCGGCGCGCGCTGAAAGCCAAGATTTCGCGTGCATTTTTCTTTGCGGGATACAAGCGAATATTGCGCGTGGCCGGCGGCTGCCCTAACCTTGCCATTCTCTTCGCGCGTTCGTCTTCAGCGAAATCCGCATCGTCCGGGAGGGGCTCATGGGCGTCTGGGATCCGGTTGTGACGTCGCTCGCGCGGCTTCAGGCCAAGGGCTGGCGCGCGCTTCTGCAGAAGCACGGCCTGGACATCGGGGCCGCCGACCTCAAGACGGAATTGACGAAAGTCATCGCCGTCGATCGCACCCAACCCGGCTTCCAGGACTTCTCGGACGGCGGGACGCGCGCGCTGGAGGCCGGCGATCCGGCGTTGAGCCTGCTCTATCACGCGTTCGCTTCGCCGCTGGTGCATCCGGGGCCGGGGGCGGATAAGGACTCCTATCCGCGGCTCGACGAGATCGATGCGCTCGAGAACCTGATCTATTCGCTGGGCTCGAGCGACGTGCCGATCGGCGGATTGGTGCCGGCGGTGTTCGCCTACGAGTACCGCACCGCGGATGCGACGCCGCACAAGCTGCATGCCGATCTGGTGTTCTCGCGCACCGGCATCGCCCGCAACGGCAACGAAGCGCCGGAATATGATGCCGCGCTGCGCGCCTTCCGCGCGATGCCCTCGGCGCCGGGCAAATGTCCGGTGAGCCCCGCGCGCTATGCCGTGTTCCTGGCCCGGCGCGAGGCCGGGCGCTATGCCGGCCGCACCGGCGCCGGCGGCTTCTTCATCGACAGCGGTGCGGTGAAGGACGACGACAAGCGCGAATTCCTGGTGCCGGTGCACAAGCTGTTCGACGGCGACGATTGCGTGATGGGCGAAAGCGTGACGCTGGAGATCGTGCACCGTCACGTCAACGAAAAGCTGCACCGCGCGGTGGTGACGGACAACGGCATCGCGGTGGCGCCGAAATTCTCCACCGACGAGCCGCCCTTCATCATCGTGTCGCAGACCGGCGATGACGCGCCCGCCGACGCGCAAGGACACGTCTTCCTCGACAAATGGGGCGCAAGCGCGGTGGTGCGTCCGCATGACGGCGATCTGATCTGGCCGGCGACGCAGATCCCCATCGGCGAAACCGAACCGGTCATCGTCACCTTCAAGGTGCCGCGCGCCACCTTGATCGACAGCGCGCTCAATCTCTATCGCATCAACCGCCGCTACACCTCGTACCACATCACCGAAAACCTCGGGCTTCTGGTCGCGGAGGGGCTTGAAGGGGTTCCGGCGATAGGCGGCATCGTCGATGAGCTGTTCCGCCTGAAAGGCGCGCCGAGCGGCTTTCCGCGCCCGCGCAACGCGCCCGAGTTCATGAACATCCGCCATTCGCTCGACAAGAACGACAGCAGCAAGATCGTGGACATGCGCGCGACGCCCGAGTCGCGCAAGGAGTTCCTCGACGACGTCAAGAACGGCAATTACCAGGCGGTGCTGTTCCTCGACGGCTGCGCCGACGGCTGCGTGTCGGGCGAATTGACGCTCGACGGCAAGCCCGTGCCGGTCAGGCCGGCGTTCTCGATCGTGGCGCCGCCGGACTTCTTCCCCAAGATCAATCAGGTCGAACTCGTCGCCTGGCTGAAGGACCACGGCATCGAGGCGGACAAGCAGTTCAAGCAGGGCGGGCCCGATCCGTTGTCGCTCGGCCGCCTCATCCCCAATCAGGGCACGGTCGATCCGGCGACCAACGCGCCGGCCTTCGCCGACCGCGACCAGACCATGGTGGCGATGGTGTCGCTGGCGCCGCGCGGCAAGAAGGCCGCCAACGCGCCGGGCGGGCCGGACGAGCGCGCGAGCTTCCTGACCGATGCGTCTTCCAACGTGTTCGCGCCGGGATGGGACGTGACCTATGCCGCGACCAAGACCACCGATCCGTTCTACGCCACCTATGGGCTCGGCAGCCCGTTCCCGGAGGACGCCAAGCTCTGCGCCGCCGCGAACGCCTATTGGCCGGCGGTGAGCCCCGATGCCTCGCGCACCTTCGGCCGCAGCGATGCGCCGACCGCGATGCCGCTGACGGACGAGGAATTGGGCTATTACGGCGGCCATCCGTGGGTGCGGCAGGGCAAGGTCGCGGCAAGCCACGGTTGGGACGGCGAGAGCGGTCCGTTCATCGACGCCGCCGGCCTCAACGTGAACTATGCCGACATCTGGCGTTCCGACTACGTCGCCAACATGCGCACCGGGCTGTTCGCCTTCGACAAGCTCGCCGGCGTCGACGCCACGGAGATGGGTGCGCGCATGGACGCGCTGCGCAAGGCGGTGAAGAAAGCCGACGGCGGCAAGGACCCCGCCGATACCGCGCTGTGGCTGATCTCGTTCGAGCGCGTGGAGGATTGGGCGAAGGCCGGAGCAGCGGGCCTGAACGGCGCGGGCTACCGGCTTCTGTTCGTGACGACCACCAAGGATCCCGAACACGGCGTGAAGGACGATCCGGCGCGCCTGTTCCGTCCGATCGGGAAAGCCATCCGCTGCCGCGTCGACTTGAACAGCGAGCCGCAGATCGACGTGGCATTGCCCGGCGCGGGCGCGCTTGCGCTTTACGGCCTGTGACGGCATGCGATCTCGCCGTCGTGGGCGGCGGACCGGCGGGAACGGCGGCGGCGATCACCGCGGCGCGCCTGGGCGCGCGCGTGGTTTTGTTCGCGGCGCCGGGTGAGGCGTCGCGCATTCCCGAGAGCCTGCATCCGGCGGGGTTGTCGTTGCTGGAGGAGCTGGGGCTTGAAGACATCGAGTCCGTTTGCGCCGGTCCGGCTTATGCGCGCGTGTGGCATTGGGACGGCAATCCGGGATCGTTCGGCGGCGAATGGCGCGGGCGGCACGTGCGTCGCGACCTGTTGGATGCGGCGCTGTTGCGGCGCGCGGCCGAAGCCGGCGCCGCGATCGTCGAAGCGCGCGCGCAGTGGCAGGGTGCGGATGAATCCGGATGCCGCATCGCGGCCGGCGCGCGCGCCTTCGATGCCGGTCTCGTCATCGACGGAAGCGGTGCGGCGCAATTCCTGCGGCGCGCGCTGAATCTCGAACGGCGGAAATTCTCCGGCCCGCTGGTGAGCGCGCGCGGGATGGCGCGCGGGCGATCGCCGCACGGCGATGAGCCGTCCTTCCATCGCGACGAGGACGGCTGGACCTGGATCGCGCCGCTGGGCGACGGGCGCGCGGCGTGGACGCGCACGAGCCTGAAGCGCGAGGCCCCGCGTCTGCCGGACGGATTGCAGAGCGAAGGCGAGAGCGAAGCCTTCGGCCGGGCGTGGCAAGCGGTCGATGCGGTTGCGGGCGCGTTTCACCTGCTGGCGGGCGATGCCGCCGGGCATCTCGATCCCGCCGGCGGCGACGGTGTCGTGCTGGCCTTGGAATCGGGGCGAAATGCCGCGCTGGCGGCGATGTGCGCGCGGGCCGGTCCCGCCGGGCGGCAAGCCGAACTCCAAACCTATGGGCGATGGTGGCAGGCGCGTTTTGCCGCGAAAGCAAAGGCATTGGCGCAAATCTACGCCGGGGCCGGGCTCGGCCGCCTGCTGGTCAGGGATGCGGCCGGTTAGCGGCGGGTGAGGATCGCAGCCGCCGCATTTACCGGCGGCTAAATGTTGTTTGTCATACTTACGGTCGCGATACTCGAGTGCGTTTCATGATCGAACCTGCCCGGCTTCTGGGCTTTGCCTTCGCCAATGCCGACCTTTTGTTCGAGATCGACCGCGAGGGCACCGTGTCCTTCGCGACCGGCGCCGCGAGCGAATTCGCGCGCGACGGCGAATTGGTGGGCCGCGGCGCCGCCAAGCTGTTCGAGCCCTCGGAAGGTGTGAAGTTCGTCACCTTCGCGCGCGCGCTCGGCCGCGGCGGCCGCGCTGGGCCGATAAAGCTCAAGCTCGCGAGCGGAACGCCGGCGATGGTGTCGCTGTGCAACCTGCCGCTGAACGGCGGGCGCATCTCCTGCACGCTGTCCAAGATCGGCACCCGGACGAATTTCGAATCGGCGGGCTCCGACGCCAAGACCGGACTGGCCGACCGCGAATCCTTTCTCGCCGCCGCCAAGAGCATGGCGGGCAGCGACGCTTCGATGACGCTGGTGGACGTGCCGGGCCTGAAGGACGTCGCCGCCAAATTGCCGGCGGACGAAGCCGACAAGCTGTTCGCGCGCATCGGCAAGGCGGTGAAGGCGGGCGGCGAGAAGGAGGCGGGCCGCCTCGGCGAGACGCGCTTCGCCGCCATCGGCCAAGCAGCGCCCAAGCAGAGTCTCGGTGCGCGCATCAAGGGCGCGCTGAAGGAAGGCGGCCTGGCCGCGCTCTCGATCGAAGAGACGCTGGTGTCGCTCAAGGGCAAGGAATTGAGCCCCGAACAGCGCATCCTGGCGGTACGCTATGTCGTCGACCGCTTCGCCAATGGCGAGCACGAAGAGATCCCGCGCGGACTGGGCGATGCCTTCGACACGATGCTGGAAGAGACCGAAAGCCGCGCGCTGGCCTTCACCGGCAAGGTGATCGACGGCGCGTTCGCGCTCGCCTTCCAGCCGATCTTCCATCTGGACAGCGACAGGCTTTCGCATTTCGAGGCGCTGGCGCGCTTCTCCGCCGAGCAGAACACTGGCGAGGCCATCAAATTCGCCGAGGCGCTGGGCATCGCCGACGCGTTCGATCTGGCGGCGGCGGCCAAGGTGCTGGCGACGGTGGAAGCGGACGCGCGCGCGGGCGCGATCGCGCTCAATCTTTCCGGCCGCACGCTGACCGCGACCGGGGCGTTCGGACTGATCGCAGGGCTGTTCGCCCGGAAGCGGCATCTGGCCAAGCGCGTGCTGGTCGAGATCACCGAGACGGCCGATATCGGCGACCTTGCCACCGCCAACGCGGCGGTGCAGTCGCTGCGCGGCATGGGCTATCGCGTGGGGCTCGACGATTTCGGCGCGGGCGCCGCCTCGCTGCAATATCTGCACGCCTTCACGGTCGATTACGTGAAGTTCGACGGCTCGCTGATCGGCAAGATCGGACAAAGCAAGCGCGACGATCTTCTGCTCGCCGGCATGGTCAAGCTCTGCAAGGAGCTGGGCGTGGAGACCGTGGCGGAATTCATCGACAGCGCCGAACGCAAGCAGCGCTGCCGCGAAATGGGATTCGACCTGGGCCAGGGCTGGTTCCTGGGCAAGCCCGGACCCAATCCGGCCCTGGACGGCGGCGGTGCCAAGCGCAAGGGCGTGACCGAAAGCTGGGGCTAGAGGCGTCGCCGTTTTCAAGCAAGAATGGGCCCATGCGCGGCCCCCTTCCCGCGATCGCGGTCTTTGCGACGACGCTCGCGCTCGCCGGATGCGGCGGGTTCGAGGCGCCGGCGCCCAAGCGCACGCCGCCGCCAAAGGCGCCGGCGCCGCCGGTGTCGTCCGTGGCGGCGACACTGACCGTGCCGCTCAAGACCATCGTCGATGCGTTGAACGACAAGACCAAGGACGACGTCGGCCATGTGCGGAACGCGCCGGTCGATTGCCTGATCGCCAAATGCAAACTCGATCTGGTCGCGACGCGCGCGGGCCCGATCACCGGCGGCGCGCGCGACGGCGCATTGACCTTCACCCTGCCGTTCACGGTGCACGCCCATCTCGCCTTGAAGTCGCGGCTGTTCAAGACCGGCGCCGACGCGAACGGCCAAGGCGAGGCGGTGGCGACGACCAAGCTGGCGCTCGGACCGGATTGGTCGCTCAAGCCGGATACCGCCGGCACGGTGCAATTGAGCCAGGGCAGGCTGCGGCTTGGACCGGTGACGACCGACATCGCGAGCGTGTGGGATCACAACCAGGACCATCTTTCCACGCCGCTGTTCAAGGCGATGGACAAGCGCATCGCGTCCGCCGTGAAGCTCAAGCCGCAGGCCGAGCGGCTGTGGCAGAAGGCACTGCGGCCGATCCGCGTCGGCAAATCGCCAGAGGCGTGGCTGTTGCTGTCGCCCCGACGCATCCGCGTCAGCGACGTGCTGACCACCGGTGACGCCGTCGTGGTGTCGCTGGCCGCGGATACGCAAGCGCAGGTCATCGTGGGTCCGAAGCCCGCAATGCCGGCGAAGCTTCCGCCGCTGCCGCCGCCGGAGCATCTGGCCGCGCCGTCGAACGCGTTCACGGTCGCGGTGCCGGCCGCATTGTCTTACGCGCAGGCCGCGGACCTGGCGATGCAGCGCTTGCAGAAGAAGCCGATCCATGTCGGAAGCAGCAGGATCCGTTTCGAGAAGATCGCGATCCTGCCGTCGGGCGAGGACGTGGTGGTGGAAGCGCGCTTCTGCGTGACGCAGGGCTGGGATCCGTTCGGCTGGTTCGATTCCTGCGGCACCGGCTATCTGCGCGGGCGGCCGACCTTCGACGCGGCGCGCGGGATCATCCGCATCGTCAACGTGCATTACGATATCGCCACGGCGGGCGTGATCCTGTCGGCGATGAAATGGCTGGCAGGCGACGAACTCGGCAAGGCGCTCCAGAACGATCTGGTGTTCGACGTGTCGCGCGACATAGAGGAGCTGCACGACAGCATCGACAAGGCGCTTTCCAAGCCCGAAGGCCGGGGCGTCGCGATTTCCGGATCGATCGCCGATTTCGGGGCCCCGACCCTGACCTGGACCGCGGACGGCTTTCTCGCCACCTTCACCGCGCATGGGCAAATCCACGCCGACCTCAACATCCAGCCGCCCAAGCCGCGCACTCCAAGAAAGGGGGCTTGACTCACCGTAAGTGAATGCTTACGGTAAGGAATGGCTTACGGAACTGCGATGGCCGCGCTTGCCGACCCCACCCGCCGCCTGGTGCTGGAGGAATTGCGCCGGGGGCCGCAAGCCGTGGGCCGGATCGCGGAGCGGCTGCCGGTCAGCCGGCCGGCCGTGTCGCAGCACCTGAAGGTGCTGAAGGAGGCGGGGTTGGTGCAGGAACGGTCCGAGGGCACCAAGCGCATCTATGCCATCGACCCGCATGGCCTGTCGCAGATCCGCCAATGGCTGGACCACTTCTGGGACGAGGCGCTGGAGAGCTTCAAGGCGGAAGCCGAGGCGCAACATCGAAAGACCGAACCATGACCCGCACCATCGCGCCCGCGCCGGTGAAGAAGAGCCTGACCGTGAACGCGCCGCCCGCGGCCGCCTTCGAAGTGTTTACCGCCGGCATGACGCGCTGGTGGCCCAATTCGCACACCATCCTGAAGGCGCCGTTCAAGGAAGCGGTGATCGAGCCTTTCGCGGGCGGACGCTGGTTCCACCGCGGCAGCGATGGATCGGAATCGACGATCGGTCCGGTGATCGCCTGGGAGCCGCCGTCGCGCATCGTGCTGGGCTGGCAGCTCAACGGCGCGTTCGAATTCGATCCCGACGTCGTCACCGAAGTCGAGGTGCGATTCACGCCGGAAGGCGCGAACGCCACGCGCGTCGATCTCGAACATCGCCATCTCGAGCGCTTCGCCAAGACGGGCGAGCAGTTGCGCGCCGCCGTCGACGGCGGCAACGGATGGAGCGCGCTGCTCGAAGCCTATCGCCAGTTTGCGAGCGCAAGACCATGAACCGGGCACGAAATCTTGCCCTTGCCGCGGGGCTTGCCACGGCGCTCGCCGTCGCGGGTCAAGCTCGCGCCGAGGTGACGGACGTTGGCGCGGACGGCTTTGCCTTGCACGAGAGCGCCGAGATCGCGGCGGCGCCGGACGTGGTGTGGCCGGTGCTGACCGCGCCGTCGAAATGGTGGGACCCGGAGCATACCTATTCGCACGACGCCGCGAATCTGACGCTCGATCCGCGCGCCGGCGGCTGTTGGTGCGAGACATTGCCGGGCGGCGGATCGGTCGAGCACATGCGGGTCGTGTTCGCGGCGCCGGGAAAGCTGCTGCGCCTCAAGGGCGCGCTGGGGCCGTTCCAGGCTTTCGCCGACGGCGTGATGACGGTGATGCTTTCGCCGAAGGACGGCGGCAGCGTCGTGCAGATCGATTACACGATCTTCGGCCATCGCAAGGACGGATTGGCGCCGCTGGCACCCATCGCCGACCGCGTGATCGCCGAACAATTGTCGCGTCTGAAATCGCAAATCGAAACCGGCTCGCCCGATCCGGCGGCCAAGGGAGCAAGACCATGATCGCCATTCACGCCTTTCCGGCGAGCCCCCGCGCCTTTAAGGCGCTGGTTGCCGCCAATCACCTGGGCATTGCCTATGAGCTCAAGGTCGTCGATCTGACCAAGGGCCAGCAGGGCACGCCCGAATTCGCCGCGAAGAATCCCAACAAGCGCATGCCGGTCCTGGAAGACGACGGCTTCGTGGTGTGGGAATCGAACGCGATCATCGCCTATCTCGCCGACAAGGCGGGCGACACTGCGCTGTACCCGCGCGACACCAAGGCGCGCGCCAACGTGCTGCAATGGATGTTCTGGGAGTCCTGCAGTTGGGATCCGGCCTGCGCCACGCTGATCTTCGAGAATTTCGTCAAGGGCTTCTTCGGCCGCGGCGGGCCCGATCCGGCGGCGGTCGCCGAAGGCACGCAGCGCTTCGACAAATTCGCGGCGGTCCTGGACGGACAGCTCAAGGGCAGGAAATTCGTCTGCGGCGATACGCTGACGCTGGCCGATTTCGCCATCGCCTCTCCGCTCATCATGACCGAGCCGGGCAAGCTGCCGCTCGGGCCTTACGGCGAGATCGGGCGCTGGGCCGCGGCCATGGCGGAACTGCCGGCATGGAAGAAGACCCGCGCCATGCAGGGCCCGCCGCCCGGATGACGGGCGGGCGCGCGCCTGCTAGATTGGCCGCATGAACCCGAAGCATTGTCTTCTGATCCTGTGCGCGCGCATCGGCTTCAACCCCGGAAGCCGGTGAACGCGGAGCCGTGGGCTCCGCGCATTCGTTCTCATCGCAAACGCGCAAACGGGGCCCGATCATGGCGACAACTTATCCTGGCGAAACCCATAACCTCACCAAGCACTGGCAGGCGCTGGACGCCGCCCACCACGTGCATCCCTTCACCGACACCGCGGCGCTGAACAAGGAAGGCGTGCGCGTCATCACCAAGGCGGACGGCGTCTATCTCTGGGACTCCGACGGCAAGAAGATCATCGACGCCATGTCGGGGCTGTGGTGCGTGCAGGTCGGCTATGGCGACGCGGAGCTGGCCGAAGCCGGATACGAGGCGCTGAAGACGCTTCCCTATTACAACCACTTCTTCAAGACGACCAATCCGTACACGGTGGAACTGGCGGCGAAGCTTGCGACGCTTCTGCCGGACGGGCACGAGCATGTCCTGTTCGCGAATTCCGGATCGGAAGCGAACGACAGCGCGCTGAAGCTGATCCGGTACTACTGGAATCTGAAGGGCAAGCCGGAAAAGAAGATCCATCTGTCGCGGGAATTTGCCTATCACGGCGTGACCATGGCCGCGGCATCGCTGTCGGGATTGACGCCGATGCATCCGCAATGGGATCTGCCGTTGCCGGGATTCGACAAAGTGCCCGCGCCCTATTGGTTCGGCGCGGAGCAGGCGGGATATGGCGACATCGATCCCGAGGAATTCGGGCTTTCGATCGCCAAGCGATTGGAAGACAAGATCATCGAACTGGGACCCGACCGGGTCGCGTCCTTCTCGGCGGAGCCGATCCAAGGCGCGGGCGGATTGATCTTCCCACCCGCGAGCTATTGGCCAGAGGTGCAGCGCATCTGCCGCGCGTACGACGTGCTGCTGCATGCCGACGAAGTCATCACCGGTTTTGGGCGCACCGGCGAATGGTTCGGCTCGCAGACTTATGCGATCGAGCCCGACATCATCACTATGGCGAAGGGATTGTCGTCCGGCTATCAGCCGATCAGCGCGGTGTCGCTGGGCGAGCGCGTGGCCGCGACCATCCTCAACGCCAACGAGGAATTGGTGCACGGCTACACCTATTCCGGTCATCCGGTGGCGTGCGCGGTGGCGCTGAAGAATCTGGAGGTGATCCAGAGGCGCGGGCTGGTGCCGCGGGTGAAGAATTCCATCGGGCCTTATCTGCAGAAGCGTTTGCGCGAGACCTTCGCAAACCATCCGATCGTGGGCGAAGTGCGCGGCATCGGATTGCTTTCGGCCATCGAACTGGTGCCCGATCGCGGATCGCGCAAATTCTTCCCCGATCCCGGTCAGGTCGGCACGCATTGCCGCAACTATTGCTTCGGCAGCGGACTCATCATGCGCGCCATCCGCGACACCATGGTCTGCGCGCCGCCGCTGACCGTCAGCGAAGCCGAGGTCGAGGAGATCGTGGCCAAAGCCAAGGCGGCGATCGACCGCACGGCCCGGGACTATGGGAAGATGTGAGACGGGCCGAAGCACCCCGATGTGGCAAATTAACCACTGTCACCATAAATCTTTTTTGAGGGAGCCCGTTTCAGAAAAAACTTGCAAACTGTGGCGCGCTTGCATAGGTTAGTCGGCGAAGGACGAGCACCCTTCGGCAGGCACTGCCCCCCCGCTCGCACGCCGAAGGCGTCCTTCGACGGTGCCGGTCATCCCCTCCCGGCACCAGCGCGTAACGGCGCACGCGACGCCCGATCAGCCCCCTGGTCGGGCGTCTTTTTTTGGCGGGATCGGGCGCCATTTCTTGTTGAATCACAATGGCTTGGTGACCCGGCGCAGGGTGAGATTGATCCGGCCGCCGCCGGGGATCAGCGCGGAACTGCCCGGCACGATCCGGTCGATGCCGTGGAAGGCGAGCCGCGCCGGGCCGCCGAACGCCAGCACGTCGCCGGAGCGGAGCCTGAGGCCGCGGCTCGGACCCCGGCGGGTCCGGCCCCCGATCCGGAACACGGCCTCGTCCCCCAGCGAGAGCGACAGGACCGGCGCATCCGCCGCTTCCTCGTCCCGGTCCTGGTGAAGGCCCATCCGGGCGGTGCCCCGGTAGAGATTGACCAGGCAGCATTCGGGCGGGGCTGGATACCCCGTGCAATCCGCCCAGACCGTCAAAAGCGAATCCGGGATCGGCGGCCAGGCCTGCCCGGTCAAAGGATGCGTGGGTTCGTAGCGATAGCCGCGCGCGTCCGACACCCAGCCGAGCGGACCGAAATTCGTCTGCTCGACGCTGAACGCTTTGCCCGAGACCGGCATGGCGGGACGGTGGAACGGCGCGGCCCCGGCAAGCGCCATCACTTCGCCGGCCAGCAAATGCTGCGCGCGCGAGTCCAGCAGCGCGGGCCACAGCACGATGCCGGGAGCAACGTCGAGCTTCGCGCTAGATGCGCTTGTAGGCTTCGGAGATGCCGTGGAAGGCATCGGCCAATCCCTGCGCTTCGAGCCAGGACTTGAATCCGAGCTCGGTGTAATCCTCTTCGATGAAGGCGCGCAAAGGCTTTCCCTTCGCCTGTTCGTGGGCGTAAGCGAGAAACGCCTTCAGCCAGCGCTGTCCGCGATCGGGGAAATTGCGATAGGGAAAGCGCGCGAACTGGTCTTGCGCGCGCGCGAAAGCCTCCCAGCCGAAACGGTGGATGAGATAGAGCGCGGCGGCCAGGCTGGTGCGGCCCTGCCCGCCCGAGCATTTGAGCAGGAACGGACGCTGGGCAGTGTCGAACGCATCGATGAGGCGGCGCAGCATCGATCGCGTCGGCAGCCGGGTCGAATTGAGCATCACGTCGAGATGCTGGACGCCGAGCTCCGAACAGACGCGGCGCTCGTAATGCCACCAGGCGTAGCGCGCGTTCGCGCCCCGAAGATTGACCATGGCGCGGATGCCGCGGTTCTTGAGGAAGCGGACGAGGAAGCCGGCATAGGCCTGGGACGAGCGCGCGACTTCGCCCGGGATCACCCAGTGGAAGTTGTAGAAGGTGTCGAGCAGCGGCCGCATGGCGCCGCGAACCTATCCGATACGAGGCCGCCCGCGCGAGCCCGTTCCGCCGGGCCCGGTTTCGGATAGACTGGGCGCCCGAGGGGGACGCCATGAAGATCAGGACGGTCACGTTCCGCTGGGCTTGGACGAGCCTGGCCGCCATCGCCGTGTTCGCGGTGCTGGCGGCGCTGGACATGCGGCTGAAGGCGCATACCGGCTACGGCTCGGTCGACCTGCAGAAGGTGACGACGGCCCGCGACTTCGCGCGGGTGACCGGCGCCTGGATCGCGCGGCCCGACGCGGCGCTCGCCGGCTTCGATCTCGGCTTCGATTATCTCTTCATGCCGCTCTACGGCTTTGCCTTCTACTACGGCGCGCTTCTGGCGCGCGACGCATTCGCGGCTTCCGGGTTTCTGCGCCGCACTGTCACGCTGATCGCGGCGGTGCCGCTGGCCGGCGCGATCCTCGACGCCGGCGAGAACGCGCTCGAGACCTACATGGTCGTGACCGCGCCCACCGATTCTCTGGCGGTCCTCGCCCACGCCTTCACCCAAGGCAAGTTCATCTGCTTCTATGTCGGCTTCGCGTTCTGGCTCTTGGGCATCGCGGGCCTGTTCCGGCGGAAGAAAGCCGCATCCTGAGCGCGGCCTCGCGCGTTGAGGCAGGCGGGGCGAAGCCAGGAGGCCCACGGATGATCCGCAAGCTCCCCGGAGGCGGCTATCGCCTCTATTCGCGCAAGAAGGATCCGAGAACCGGCAAACGCCGAAACCTCGGCACCTTCAAGACCCGCGCGGCCGCGGAAAAGCACGAGCGGGCGGTGCAATATTTCAAGCGGCACGGCTAACGCACGAGGCGTTGCTGCAACAATGTCTGCATGTCGCGGCGGCCGTCCAGGACGCAGAGTATGACGGCGCGCCTGCCGATCAATCGATAGACGATGCGATAGGGCTTCCAGTGAAGCTCGCGAAATTCGGTAATGCCGAGCTTAAGTAGCTCCTTTGGATAGTTGCCGCGTCTCGGGCTCTCGTCCAATTGCGCGCAGGTGCGCTCCAACGCATCGAACACATATTCCGCCCGCGTGACGGATTCGTGTTCCGCGATATATCGCCAGATATTCTTGAGATCGTTCTCGGCATCCTCCGAAATGACGACATCGTACCTCAAGCCAATCCGTCCTTGACGCGGGCGCGCACGCGCCGAAAGACCTCCGAGGCCGGTGCGACCTTGCCCTGCTCGACCTTGGCGCTGGAGAGCGCAAGGATTTTCAACAACGCAAGGCTCTCTTGCGTCGCCTCGTAGCTTTCGATGTCCTGCAACACCGCCTTGGCCTCGCCACGCTGGGTGACGATCAAGGGCGGCGCCCCGTCTTCAAGCTCCTGCAGAACCTCGGCGGCATTCGCCTTCAAATAGCTGAGCGGCTTGACGCGGTTTGCAAGTTTCATGGCGGACCTCGATCCTGGACCGAATATAGACCGAATTCGGTTTGCGCCCAATTCGGGACCGGATGCTTCGGGGCCGTGGCAGCGGCCCGCTTGACCCGGCATCTTCCATAAGTATATTGCGCGGCTCCTTGGGCGGCGGGGCCGCCAAGGGAAAGCAACAGATTCAAGGATTTAGGCTATGTTCGCGGTGGTCCGCGCGGGCGGAAAACAGTACCGGGTCGCCGATGGCGACACATTGAGCGTCGACCGCCTGAAGGGCGAGGTCGGCGACAAGGTCGCGCTCGACGTGCTGCTGCTGGGCGGCGATGCGCCCAAGGCCGGCGCGCCGCTGGTGGCCGGCGCCTCGGTCGAATGCGAGATCGTCGAGCACGGCCGCGGCGAGAAGGTCGTTGCGTTCAAGAAGAGGCGGCGCAAGAACACGCACCGCAAGCGCGGCGGGCGCGCGCATTTCACCACGCTCAAGGTGACCGGGATCAAGGCCGGGTAAGGGACACGTAGCATGGCGCACAAGAAGGCAGGCGGTTCCTCGCGCAACGGGCGCGACTCGAACCCCAAGATGCTGGGCGTGAAGAAGTTCGGCGGCGAAGCCATCGAAGCCGGCAA
>Ga0335083_10005788_pt1 | contig 15566 bp, 12 predicted proteins | sample Lox_Sample_42_FD_206716 | JGI IMG/M metagenome (GOLD analysis project Ga0335083, IMG submission 206716) | Soil microbial communities from Loxahatchee National Wildlife Refuge, Florida, United States - Lox_Sample_4.2 | ecosystem: Environmental > Terrestrial > Soil > Wetlands | place: USA... | reverse complement strand
GGCTTCATTAATTTATCGTTCATGTCCATCCTCATTGTATTGCTTTGTCTTGTCATATTGGTATTGCTAATAACACTTTTTAAATTCAATGCTTTCCTGGCATTATTGGTCATCTCACTTCTTACAGGGCTCTTACTCGGCATGCCATTGCTTGATATCACAAAATCTTTACAAAAGGGAATCGGGGACACTCTGGGTTCTCTTGTTATCATTATTGCTTTCGGGGCCATGCTGGGCAAACTGGTTGCCGAAACCGGCGCCGCACAAAAAATAACTTCTGTCATCATGAATATATTCGGCGAAAAATATATTCAATGGGCATTGATGGCAACCGGATTTATTGTGGGCATTCCTTTATTTTATAGTGTTGGTTTTGTGCTCCTGATCCCTCTGATTTTTTCTGTGGTGTATCAATATAAATTTCCTGCAGTCTATATTGGCCTGCCGATGCTGGCATCCTTATCCGTCACTCACGGGTTTTTGCCACCGCATCCGTCACCGGTAGCATTGGTATCGCAATTGCATGCAGATATGGGAGTGACATTGTTTTATGGATTTATTATATCAGTTCCCGCAATCATACTCGCGGGTTTGTTATATGCAAGAAGCCTGAAAGATATTACGAACACCCCATTGCAGATATTTAAGGGAGAATCAGTAAGCAAACATAATTTGCCGGGAACTGTTAATAGTTTTTTGTCTGCACTGCTTCCTGTCCTCTTACTCGTTGCAGCAAATATATTATCATTTACATTGAAACAATATCCAAGGACACAAAATGTGGTTTTGTTTATTGGAGATCCTTCAATTGTAATGCTCTTATCTCTTCTTATCGTGACGTTCACATTGGGAATACATACTGGCAGATCGATGAAAGAAGTGATGAATATTTACGGGGAAGCAGTAAAAGACGTTGCGATGATATTGTTGATTATTGGAGGTTCCGGGGCATTGAAACAGGTCTTGACAGATAGCGGAGTTAGCAATGAAATTGCCACACTTTTACAGGGATGGCAGCTTCAACCACTGGTTCTCGGATGGCTGATTGCTGCGATCATACGGGTATGCATAGGGTCTGCAACTATTGCAGGCCTTACGGCTGCAGGTATTGTTGCCCCGATGATGTCGCAATTGCATGTTAATCCCAGTCTGATGGTATTATCCATTGGCGCCGGAAGTTTAATGTTTTCACATGTCAATGATTCCGGTTTTTGGTTGTTCAAAGAATATTTTAATCTTAGTATCAAACAAACAATCAGATCCTGGTCATTGATGGAAAGCATCATATCGATTGTCGGTCTGATTGGTGTATTGGGCCTGAATTTTTTCATTGAAAAATAAGTTATGACTGCAGAACAAAATCTCTCTTCACTTGGAATTGTATTACCGCCCCCTCCTGGTCCTGCAGGCGTTTACAAACCTTTTGTAATCGATGGAAAATATTTATATGTTTCCGGTCATGGCCCGGTAAAAGAAGATAAAAATTTGATGACAGGCCGCATCGGAAAAGATATTGATATGGAACAGGGAAAACTGGCTGCCAGGCAGGTGGGATTGACTATCTTATCGACTATCCGTTCAGGCATCGGAAGTCTCGATAAAGTAAAAAGAGTCATCAAGGTTTTGGGAATGGTGAATTCTGTTCCTGAATTTGAAAAGCATCCTTATGTCATTAACGGGTGCAGTGAGTTGTTTGCACAGATATGGGGTGATGAAAATGGAATTGGAGTAAGAAGCGCAGTTGGCATGGGTTCACTTCCGAATAATATCTCCGTGGAAATCGAAGCATTGTTTGAATTGCATTAACAATTGAAATTTGAAATGGAAGTAAATAATTGGTACCATATCAATCATATTGAGGCATTGGATTCTCCCGCGCTGGTCATTTATCCTGAACGGGTCAGGCAAAATATTCGAACGGCAATTGGAATGATCGGGGAAGTAGAGAGACTTCGTCCGCATATCAAAACGAATAAATCTTTGGAAGCTGCACGATTGATGATTGAAGCAGGCATTACAAAATTTAAATGTGCTACCATTGCCGAAGCAGAAATGCTGGGAATGTCGGAAGCGAAAGATGTTTTGCTGGCGTACCAACCCGTCGGTCCCAAACTTCATCGTTTTGCAGAGTTGATAAAAAAATATCCGGCAACAAATTTTTCCTGCCTTACCGATCATCTGATTGCTGCAAAGCAAATGGCCGCTTTTTTTTCAGCCAATAAAATAATTGTACCTGTATATATCGATTTGAATGTCGGACAAAACAGGACGGGTATTTCTATTGATGAAGCTTTTCAATTGTATATCGAATGTTCAAGAATGCAAGGAATAAAACCAACCGGACTTCATGAATATGATGGTCATATCAGGGATATTGATTGGAATGAAAGAGAAAAAAAATGTAATGAAGCTTTTGCAAAAGTCGAAAAGCTAAGGAATGATATCATAAAAAATGGATTGAATGAACCGGTCATTGTTGCCGGAGGTTCACCTACTTTCTCGATTCATTGTAAAAGAAAAAACGTGGAATGCAGTCCGGGGACTTTTATTTATTGGGATAAGGGTTATATGGATTTGTGTCCGGAACAATCTTTTGTTCCGGCAGCCCTTGTTATAACCAGGGTAATATCCTTCCCTGATAAAACAAAATTGTGCCTGGATCTCGGGCACAAATCAGTTGCGGCTGAGAATGATATTTCAAAACGGGTTTATTTTCTCAATGCGCCTGAACTGAAAGCTATCAGTCAGAGTGAAGAACATCTGGTAGTAGAAAAAGATCCGGAGCATACTTATACGATAGGAGATGTATTGTATGGGCTGCCTGTACATATTTGTCCCACGATTGCCTTGTATGAAAGAGCATTTGCGATCGAGCATCACGAAATAAGCGGAGAGTGGAAAACAGTCGCGAGGGATAGAAAAATCAGTATTTAGATGACAATTGAATTATAATGGCCGATGGCCGTTAGCCGATGATCCTTAATAGCTACAAAGTTTGATTAGTATAAAATCGGCCAACGATCATCGGCCAACGATTATCGCTATACAATTTAAAGTTTACTCATGTACATCGATGCGCATCTTGACCTGAGCATGAACGCTATGGAATGGAACCGGGATTTACGGCTACCAGTAGCCGAAATCAATCAAAGAGAAAAAGGAATGACGGATAAGCCTGACCGTGAGAAGGCCGTGGTTTCGTTACCGGAATTGAGAAATGGAAATATTGGCCTGGTGGTTGCGACAATGATTGCCAGATATGTGGCGCCCGATAATCCTTTGAAAGGTTGGCATTCGCCCGAACAAGCCTGGGCTCAAACACAGGCGCAACTGTCCTGGTACAATACAATGGAAGAATCCGGCGAAATGGTACAGATCAGGGATATTGCTTCACTCGAAAAACATATTCAATCCTGGAATTCAGAAAAAGCCGGTGATAAAAAAACGATAGGATATATTTTGAGTCTGGAGGGGGCTGATTCGATGATCACGGTTGCACATGTCGAAAGAATGTATGCACGAGGGTTAAGAGCCATCGGACCTGCCCATTATGGCCCGGGCCGTTATGCGAATGGAACGGATGCCACCGGCAAAATGAAGAAAAACGGATTAGAGTTGCTTAGTAAAATGGAATCTTTGAATATTATTCTCGATGCAACGCATTTATGTGATGATGCATTCTGGCAGGCGCTCGATCATTTCAATGGGGCTGTTTGGGCCAGTCATAATAATTGCAGGGCTTTAGTCAATCATAACCGTCAATATAGTGACGAACAAATCAAAGCACTAATCGAAAGAGATGCCGTGATCGGCGCAGCAATGGATGCATGGATGATTGTTCCCGGATGGGTAAGAGGTGAATCAACTCCAAAAAAAATGAATTGTAATTTGGACAAGTTGATTGATCATATCGACCATATTTGTCAATTGGCAGGTAATACACTTCATGTAGGTATAGGATCTGATTTAGATGGCGCTTTCGGCAGGGAACAATGTCCTTATGATATCGAAACCATTGCTGATATTAAGAAACTACCTGCTTTATTAAAAAACAGGGGTTATACAGAGCAAGATATCAATAATATCATGTATAATAACTGGTTGAGATTCTTAAAAAAAGCGTGGTCTTAATGGGATTTGGCATAATTCTTTCTGATAATTATCCAATGAAATCCAACCTCATGAAAAGACCGCACTATTATAAGCCCAGGCTTTTTGTCCTGTATTTTCTTTCATTCTTTATATTTTCTTCCTGTCATAAGGATCAATCTGGAAAATCTACAGCTGATAATGAGCCTGCCGACAATCAAAATAATTCATGTTCCGCTGTTCAGGCAGATGCAGAAAATATTATAATATTTCCTGCGGACAATCCCTGGAATCAGGATATTTCCGGACAAGCGGTGGATCCATATAGCGATCAGATTATTGCAAATTTTTCATCATCTCCTTTGAAAGCTGATTTTGGAAGCGGGTTATGGGATGGGGCGCCAATAGGTATACCTTTTGTAGTTGTATGCGGCGATCAGCAAAAAATAAATGTCAGTTTCAGAGCCAACAGTTATGACGGAGATTATGGAGATGAAAGCGATCCCGGCCCCTATGCAATTCCTTTAAATGCCCCCATTGAAGGGAACGGTCAGGGAGATTCGCATGTAATTGCTGTAGATAAGGATAATGATAATTTGTATGAATTATATAATGCCAGTGTCAATGGCGATCATTGGGAAGCATCTTCCGGTGCTATTTTTAATTTGCAATCGGATCAGTTGAGGACAGATGGATGGACTTCAGCCGATGCAGCCGGTCTTCCTATTTTTCCGGGCCTGGTTCGTTATGAAGAAGTGGCAAAAGGAACGATTGACCATGCTATTCGTTTTACATTGATAAAATCCAATGTACAAGCTGCTTATATTTCTCCCGCGCGTCATAAGGTAAATGCTACCGGTGGGCAATATGCGCTTCCTTTTGGAGCAAGGATACGTCTTAAGAAGGATTTTGATATCAGCGGTTACTCACCCAGGTTGCAGGTTATCTTAACTGCGCTGAAAAAATACGGGCTTATTTTGGCTGATATCGGAAGCAATATGTATATCAGCGGAGCTCCCGATGATCGTTGGGATAATGATGAACTCCATCAATTAGGAAATATCAATGCCGGCAATTTTGAAGTAGTAAATTTTCATTGATAGGAGATCGGAGACGAAGAATGAAGGATGATAAGAAAACAATTATTCATCTCATATCACCCTATCTCATATTCCACATTGCTACATACTTGCGTGCAGATAATCCTTCAGCTGGGAAATGGTTTCCTGTTGCGTAAGAATTGTTTCTCTGACAAGGTCGTTGATGGAAACGATGCCGCAGACCGCGTCGTTTTCAAAAACCGGCAGGTACCTGATATTTCGTTCTGACATCAATTGCATGCAATGCTCGATCGTATCTGAAGGGCTTACAGTAGGCAACTCTTCAGACATGATTTCTGAAACTTTTGTATCTGTTGATGATTTCCCCTTCAGAATGACTTTTCTTGCATAATCCCTCTCAGTCATAAGACCTACATAGCGCTGATTATCCATTACCATGATCGAACCAATATTCTGATCGGCCATTATTTTGAGGGCTTCCAGAACAGAGTTGTGAGGAGCCACAGCTATGATCTTTCTTCCTTTGTGAGAAAAGATGTCGGATACTTTTTTCATACAGCAATTTTGAGTGAAGAATGGTCCTTGTAATTTACAACTTTTGAAAAGAAATTCAAATAAATGTGATTTTGTATAGTAAATTACCGGTATTTATTTTTATTATGATTACGAATAATATGGGAAAATTACGGCTCGTCAGGCTTTATTCGGATTAAGAATAAAAACCGGTATTGTTATTGAAAAGAAATCTATGAATCAATCGCTCAAACCTGTTTCGACCTGGATGGTGGTGATTGCATTTGCAATTGTGTACCTGGTCTGGGGCTCGACCTATTTTTTTATCAGGATTGCAATTCAGGATATACCTCCGCTCATGATGGCCTGCATGCGTTTTTTTGTTTCCGGATTTTTATTACTGGGCTGGTGTTTAATTCAGGGAGAAAAAATATTTATCTGGAGAAATATTCGTCCGGCAATTCTAAGTGGAATTTTATTGCTTTTGATAGGCAATGGCGCCGTTGTCTGGTCAGAGCAATTTATTTCCAGCTCTTTTGCGGCAGTTATAGCCTCTACTTCTCCAATTTGGATGGTGATCATGGATGGGCGTAACCGGAAAGCCAATTTCAAAAGCAGGGAAACTGTAATTGGACTACTGATTGGTTTTATAGGCGTCGTTTTATTGTTTAGCGAAAACGTATCACATGCCATATCAGAGACAGGAGACCATTTACAAGTCATTGCGCTTGGTATTCTAATGATTGGTGCTGCTTCCTGGGCAGCGGGCTCATTATATGCAAAATATTATTCCAGGGGGGATTCGCAATTAGTTAATGCGGGCTGGCAGATGTTTTCCGCCGGAATTGCGTTTATACCTGTCAGTGGGATCAACGGAGAATGGAAGAATTTCCACTGGCAACATATCAGTATGGGTGCCTGGCTTTCTCTTTTATATTTAATCAGTTTCGGTTCTCTGATCGGATACAGCGCCTATGCATGGTTATTAAAAGTGCGACCCGCTACACAGGTAAGTACCCACGCATATGTAAATCCGGTAGTGGCCGTGTTGATAGGGACTTTGGCAGGAGGAGAGAAAATGTCGATTTATCAAATCATGGGCCTTGCAGTGATATTAACCAGTGTACTTCTTGTCAATCTTGCGAAATACAGAAAGGAAAGAAAAATAGATATTGATCAGACATCTGCCGCAAATAAAGTCGCATAATCATCCCAGTTCGGTTATTGTTTGAATCGTCTGCTATAAATTAGCAATGGAACCAGCAGTAATAATCCCACCAATAAAAAGAAAGGAAGATGTAATGAGGAAGGATACCTGAACCAGAATCCGCCTCCGAATAAAGTAAATGCAAGTCCAATCAGCACGGCCTGCGACCAGGCCCTCTTTTGCAGGTTTTTCAGATCTCGTGCAAGAAATAATATCCAAATCCCAATTAATGAAAGTAACATGCAGGAAAAGCTCCAGTCAATCAATACCGATGTTGCATAATGCTTACTGATATCCCCGGTAGTTGCACCTACCACAAGATTATTAATGCTGATTGCTTTTACCAGGGCTGCAATAATCAGTAACATTCCCGAAAACTGGGAGCATCTGTAAACAATTTTATTTTCTTTCATTCGTGTTTTTTTATCAAATAATCATCCTGCATATTTTACTTTCCCTCTGAGTCAGAAAAATATGAATAAAAAAATTAGAAAATAAATTTTACTGAATTCTAAACTTTATTGAGACCCGGTCGCATGGCTTTCCAATGGTTTATCCCGTTTTAACATCTCATCCCTGTTGGCCATATTCCAGGCGGTATAAAAAACCAGCCTCGCCCTTTTTGCCATGATATCATAGTTGATTTTATCAGGCGTATCGGTGGGTTTATGATAATCTTTATGAATTCCGTCAAAATAAAAAATAATGGGAACTCCTTTACGGGCAAAATTGTAGTGATCGCTGCGGAAATATATTCTTTCCGGATCTTTTGGATCATTGAATTTATAATCCAGTTCCAGGTTTGTATATTTTTTATTCATGGATTCACTGATAGGGTGGAGGTCGGAGCTCAATTTATCATCTCCGACTACATACACATAGTTGGTTGAATCGCCGTGCTTCCTGTTTGGATCAATACGACCAATCATATCGATATTCAGGTCAACTGTTGTTTTATCGAGAGGATAGGTAGGATGATCAGTATAATATTCCGATCCCCACAACCCTTTTTCTTCACCGGAATTGGCAAGAAATAGAATGCTTCTTCTCGGGCCTCTGCCCTGGGCCTTCGCTTTGGCAAATGCTGCAGCAATTTCAAGGATACTGACCGTACCTGAACCATCATCATCTGCTCCATAATAAATGACAGAATCTCTTTTACCCAAATGATCATAGTGAGCTGATATCACAAGCAATTGATCTTTCAGGTCACCTCCTTCAAGATATCCCAAAACATCACTGCTTTGCAGGTAAGCTGTTGTTTTACTGAATTCCAGTATTATATTGGAGGTATAAGGTTTGGGCGAAGGAACTCCCTTTTTTGCCATCGCATAATCATCACCGAGAATGGTCTTCGCGATTTTTTCAGATATATTGAAAGTATTTATCCGGTTAATTTTTTTATAAGCGTTTAAATACATTCTTCCTTTAGGATCAATTTTTTTTCTTGGAAAATCTTCCTGAATCACCAACAAGGCCATTGCTCCATGCTGCTGGGCCGCATCCTGTTTTCCAAAAGCATTGAATGCTCTCCTGTTGATTTGTGATTGCAATTGATCAGGAGGCATTCCGTTCAGGATCAATACAATCTTACCTCGTACATCGAGTCCTTTATAATCATCGCGAACGGAATCGCTGACTCCATATCCCGCGAACACTATTTCGCTGGCCATCAAACTGGAGCTATAATTCGCAGATATGTTCACATCAAAATCTTCATATGGTTTGAAGGATTGATTGTTGACTGTAATGTTCATATTGATCAATGAATCCCGGTAAACCGGATAATATAATTGATAATTGCCGTTATTTCCGGGCGCCAACCCCAGGTTCTTAAAATAATTCTCGATATAGGAAGCTGCTTTGCGCTGTCCTTCCGTAGCAGTTTCTCTTCCTTCAAAATCTTTCCCTGCCACGATATATAAATTTCTTTTGAGGTCGTCTTCTGTAATCAGGTTGGCGAAAATTTTTGGATCTGCATTTTTCTGAGCCTGTGATGCACATGATATAATAATAGCAAATGCTAAAGGAAATTTTCTCATTGACTTTTTTTGTGCTTATAAAGAGTCTCAAATATAAAAGGCAATTGGCAATTAGCAATAGACAATCTTGTACAGATATTAATAATAGTTTAGACGGGTGAATTTCCAACGGGCTGTGCTTTTAAAAATAAAAGCGCAAAATATATTGCGCTTTTATTTTTGTGATATATGGTTAATGAAAAAATTAATCAATATCAATTATTTCATTTTTGCAACTTCAGGAGGCGAGACGGGAGCAGGTACTTTATTTTTAATTGCCGGGATCGCTTGCAAATAGGTGAACATAGCTTTCAGATCTTCATCTGTATATAGTGAGATGGATTGCCAGGGCATCGGTGGCAATATCGGGCGTCCGCCTTCCAGTCCGAGATGTTTACCTGTTCTCAATGTCTTGATAAAAACTTCCTCTGTCCAGGCGCCAAGACCAGTTGCTGAATCCGGGGTGAGATTGGCTGCGTAAGAAATACCAAAGGGCCCTACAAATGATGTGATGTCGGGACCCATCAGCATATAATTTCCGGGAGTCAATGCTTTTTTATCGATTGGCAAATTGGGTGATCCTTCCGGATGGCCGGAAAGTGCTCTTGTAGAATCCGGTACCGGGCCCTGTGCAGTGAAAATCTTAGGTGAATGGCAATCACTGCAGCCTCCCGCAGTAATAATATATTTTCCCCGTGCCAGCAATTCAGCTTGCGATAAAGCTTTAGGAGCCGCAACTGTATCAGTAGTTACAGGCTTCGCTTCATTACATCCATACTGGGAAAGAGAAAGGGAAAGGACAGGCAACAAAATTGCCGCCGAAAAAAAAGGGATTTTTCTCATGTCTGATGATTTTTTTAAAGGTTATATGAAAGCGACTCTCTTGTGGAAGGAGGAAAAAGCATTCGAAGGGTAGGGCACTCATGAAAACAGGATGAAAATAAGATTTTTAAGAAATAAAAAAAATTTATCTTATTAAAATTTGACCTTGATTAATTGAGAAAAACTGTTTTCTAAGATTCAATTTCATTTAACTCCAGCCAGCGCATTTCTTTGATATCGAGTAAAGCAGTTACTTCGGTTATACGTACCGATAGTTCCTGCAATTCTTCAAAGGAAGAGTTGCCTGCGGTTAATTTTTCGCTGATGCCGGCTTTTTCTGATTCGAGGGATGCAATTTCTTTTTCTAAAGATTCGAATTCCCTTTTTTCTTTGTAGGAAAGCTTTCTTTTTGAGTTGGTAGTTGCAGGTTGATTGATAGTGCTTTTTTTATTTTTGTCTTCCGGCATGACGCGACTATCATTCGTCATTTGTTCTCTGTACTGTGAATAATTTCCGGGGAAATCTCTGATTATGCCTTCACCTTCCATAATAAGCAGGTGGTCGACAAGCCGGTCCATAAAATATCGGTCATGCGAAACGATTAATAGGCAACCCTGGAAATCAGTTAAAAAATTTTCTAATACCGAAAGCGTGACCAGGTCCAAATCATTGGTAGGCTCATCAAGAATTAAAAAATTTGGATTGCGAAAAAGGATAGATAATAAATGCAATCTTCTTTTTTCTCCACCGCTTAACTGGGAAATATAAGTGTACTGTTGCTCAGGTGTGAACAAAAACAATTGTAAAAATTGCGATGCACTCAGAGACCCGCCATTGGCCAAAGGAAAATTTTCAGCAATATTTTTGACAAATTCAATCACCCTCATATCTTCTTTGATAGGGAGCCCCTGTTGTGAATAATTGCCAAAAATGATTGTTTCTCCGATATTGACCTTGCCACTGTCGGGTGATTCTATTCCTTGTAAAATATTCAGGAAAGTAGATTTGCCTACTCCGTTTTTCCCGATAATGCCCAGGCGTTCTCCTTTTTTGAAAGTGTAATCGAATCCTTTGAGTATAATTTTTTCGCCGTAAGTTTTATAAACTTTTTTCAACTCGGCAATTTTTCCACCCAGGCGGTTCATCTTCATCTGCAACTCAAGTTGCTTTTCCTCAATTCGCTGGCCCGCTCTTGCTTCAATGCTATAAAAATTATCCTGCCTGCTTTTGCTTTTGGTGGTTCTTGCCTTTGGCTGCTTGCGCATCCATTCAAGTTCCTTACGATAAAGATTTTTTGCCTTGTCAATTTCGGCTAATTCAATTTCCTGACGGGATGATTTCTTTTCCAGAAAATTTTGGTAGTCTCCTTTATACACAAAGAGATTACTGCCATCCAATTCCCATATTTCCCCGCATACCGCATCCAGAAAATAACGGTCATGTGTAACCAATAATAAAGTTATTTTTTCATGGTTCAGATAATGCTCCAGCCATTCTACCATGTCAACATCGAGATGGTTGGTAGGCTCATCCATGATGAGTAAAACATGTTTGGGCTCAAAGCCGATATCGATCAGTGTTTTGGCCAGGGCTACTCTTTTTCGCTGGCCTCCTGAGAGTGTATTCGTAGTTTGTTGTAACTGATGAATATTCAGTTTTCCAAAAATCTGTTTTACCCTGGCATCAAAATCCCAGGCACTCAGTTCATCCATTTTAATGATGGCTGCTGAAAGCCTGAATTCATTTCCCTCTTCACTTGCGGCTTCGTATTCCTTGATCGCATTGATCACAGGGTGTTCGTGATGAAAAATATTTTCAAGGATTGTTTTATCCTCGATAAAAACGGGTTCCTGCTCAAAGAGTGCAACAGTTATATCTTTATTAATCCAAAGTTTACCACTGTCCGCGGTTTCCTTGCCGGATAATATTTTCAATAAGGTTGATTTGCCGCTTCCATTCCTCGCTACCAGAGATATTTTATCTCCTTCTTCAATGTTGAATGAAATGTTTTCAAAAAGAGGTTTGATACCATAAGACTTACTCAGTCCTTCAGCAGAAACATAATGCATTTGGCAAAGATACAATGATCAGTTTCTAGTTTGGAGTTTTGAATTTCCAGTTCAGAATAAAAATATTATCATGCATTTCAAACTTAAAACTCCAAACTTCTATGCTTGTTTGATCAGTTCAATCGCGGAATGAATGCGCACTTCATCACTCACAATAACGCCTCCTGTTTCAGTTACCTGATCCCAATGAAGGCCAAATTCTTTTCTGTAGATTTTACCATTAATGCTGAATCCGGCCCTTGCATTCCCCCATGGATCTTTGATAACGCCACCGAATTCAACATCCAGTTTAACAGGTTTAGTAATGCCGCGGATGGTCAGGTTGCCATATAATTCATAGGAGCCGTCATTATCAACATTCTCATATTTTGTCGCAACAAATTTTAATTGTGGATGATTTGCTGCGTCAAAGAAATCGGGTGATTTGAGATGTTGGTCGCGTTGAGCATTACCAGTTGTGATCGAATCGATGTCGGCAGTAAAGCTCACCTTGGCGGTCATGAAATCCTCGCCTTCCGTTTCTGCTTCGACATTAAAGCTGTTAAATGCGCCTGAAACATTTGTGATCATCAGGTGTCTTACTTTAAACTGCACTTCGGAGTGTGCAGGGTCCAATATCCATTTGTTTTTCGCCATAGTTTCAAATTTAATGTTTAAACAACGAAATTAAGAAACTTCAAAAACATGGCAAAAAATTACCTGTTGGTGCGATCTATTTTCAGGGAGACAGTAATAAAAAGAGGACAGATTATTTTTTCTTGTCACCAAATATTTTATTCCAAAGTCCTTTTTTCTTTGGAGGGGGTGGATTTGGATCCGCGTCTTTCACAGTAACAGTGATTGAACCCTGCTTATCGGATTTTTGAGTTGTGGTGGCTTCTTTCAATACCTTTTCCTCTTCATTAGATAATTTTGAATCTACAGGGACTTTTGGAGTGCTGGTATCGAGATATTCACTTGCATTGCCATTACCCTGGTTATCACCTTCGGCTCCCGGAGGCGGCGCTTTATCAATGATGTTCATATAATCATACATCATATCGCTCTTCATATTCTGGGGTTGGACAAACTTTGCTTTTTTGTTTAACCCGAGACTGTTATCTGCCAGGGCCTTTGCAAAGAAATATTCCCATATTGGTCTTGCTGCTTGTCCGCCCATTCCCAGATTATTTTCCAGGCGGATAAACTGGTCATCACAACCAATCCATACTCCTGCCAATAACTGGGGAGTATATCCCATAAACCATGCATCTGTATTGTCGTTAGTCGTACCTGTTTTACCTCCCATTTCGGATATTCCTAACCGTTCGCGCAGACCTGCAGCTGTACCGATATCGACCGGCCCCTGCATCATCCGGCACATGGTATAGGCTGTATTCTGGCTGATTACTTCTTTTCTTTCGGTATCAAAACGATCCAGGACATTTCCGTTTTTGTCTTCAATTCGGGAAATATAATAAGGCTTTGTACTAAAACCACCCGAAGGGAACATTGAATATCCCCAAATCATTTCATACATGGAAAGGTTAACGGCGCCCAGACAAATAGAAGGGTATGGTTCCAGGGGTGATTTGATGTTTATGTTTTTTAAAAAGTCCACAAATCTTTTTGGCGTCACCTGCTTCATAATATAAGCCGAAGCACAGTTGAGGGAATGTGCCAATGCTGCAGCCATACTCACGTTGGGTCCATAAACGTCATCCTTACATTCTCCTTTTGCAGGAACAAGTCCGTATCCATCAAAATACTGCGCCTGATTTTCGACATTTGTTTCGGGGGTGAATCCCACATCTTCGATTGCATCAGAATACAAAAGCGGTTTGATCGATGATCCTACCTGACGCTTAGTATTGATATTGACATGATCAAATTTATAAGTTTTGAAATCGATACCTCCGATCCAAACTTTTACCGCCCCGCTCATCGGATCCATTGCCATGAAAGCTGTTTGCAACATTTGGCGATGGTATTTGATTGAATCCAATGGAGTCATGATAGTATCTTTTTCCCGCTGGCTGTTCCAGGCGAATACTTTCATCTGGACTGGCTGATCGAAAGTTTTGCGGATATCGGCAGGTTTCATTCCGTCATCTTCCAGATTCTGCCAGCGATCGCTGTTCCTGATAAATGATTCAAGAGTATTCGCACGTTCTTTCCAGATCGTTCCTCTTCTGATTCCAGGCTGTGCCAGCATCGCTTTTTGCAAAAGAGGCATTTGCTTGGCAACAGCTTCTTCTGCGTACAATTGCATGCGCGGGTTAATAGTAGTATAGATCCTTAAACCATCTTCATACAGATTAAAAGGTTCTCCTGTAGCAGGATTCTTATGGTCTTTACACCATTTTTTCAATTCATCGCGGATCACGTCCCGGAAATATGGAGCAAGCCCGTTATTCTCATCCAGTTTTCTATAATCAAGTGCAATGGGTTTTAATTTAAGCTTGGTTCCTTCATCGGCCGTGACAAAATTTTCATCAACCATTCGGTTAATTACAAGATTTCTTCTTTCAATAGCCGCCTTAGGATTTCTTCTTGGATTGTACAGATTGTTTCCACTGAGCATTCCGATCAATACAGCAGCTTCATCCACACTTAAACGATCAGGTTCTTTTTGAAAAAATGTGCGGGATGCATTTCGGATTCCATATACATTATCTCCGAAAGGAACTGCATTCAGGTATAAAGCGAGTATTTCTTCTTTGGTAAAATTTCTTTCCAGCCGTATCGCGATAATCCATTCTTTCATTTTTTCAATAAGACGGAGGACTTTATTTTTAGATCCCTGGCCCAGCATATATTTTGCCAGCTGCTGAGTAATGGTACTTCCACCACCATCTCTTCCCAGTTTTACAATTGCACGCATCACGCCCCATCCGTCGATACCTGAATGTTCGTAAAACCTTTTATCTTCTGTTGCCAGCAAGGCATTAATAGCATTTTTGGAAATGTCCTTGTATTCTACATTACTGCGATTGCTTTTGTCTTTATAATATTTTCCCATCAGAGTGCCATCATCTGCATAAACTTCGGATGCGAGCATGATGCTGGGATTTTCAAGCTCCTTCAATGAAGGCAATGTGCCGAAAAGGCCAAAATTGATAAGTATTAAAAGAAGGATAAAAATTCCAAGACCTGCAAAAAAAATTTTCCAGAAAATACGAACGGCTTTAGACATATAGCTATTGAATTGAAAATCGAAGGGTCTTATCAAATACAGCAAAAACCTTACCCGAAAATAATAAAAGAACAATCGCCGAAAGATTTATCCCTATTAAAATTTTGAAAATCTTTATCACAAAGCTTCAATATCGGAAATCATTTTCTACATGATAAACGTTAAAATTTTCCCGGAAAATATGCCGAGAGGAATTTTTTATAACCCGCCAAGTCTTTATTATTTTTTAACAATTCGAGATTTTGGCTGCTTATGATCAGGAAAGAGTATTTCGTAGCCGGAAGCCAGGGAATGATTTCCCTTGGAGCCAGTTTCTGGGCTTTTTGCATATAATCAAGAGCAGCATTGGCACTGTCGAATCCATGGATGACAACGAGTTTTGTGGTATCATCCAGGGGAACATTTTCAATATCTAAACTGATATTATAATAATTTTCCCGGTTGTACCGGTTAAAGGCATTCCTTGTTTCTGTAACATAGACCGGGTCTACACGGGTCATTAATACGGCTACTCCATGAGGTTTATCCGGAGTAAATGAGAATACAGAAACAAATGCCGGAGGCTTTTTAGCAGCAGATACAGTATCTGTTTTTTGTTTTCCTTTGGCT
>Ga0335083_10005786_pt1 | contig 15568 bp, 11 predicted proteins | sample Lox_Sample_42_FD_206716 | JGI IMG/M metagenome (GOLD analysis project Ga0335083, IMG submission 206716) | Soil microbial communities from Loxahatchee National Wildlife Refuge, Florida, United States - Lox_Sample_4.2 | ecosystem: Environmental > Terrestrial > Soil > Wetlands | place: USA... | reverse complement strand
AGAACTGCCCGAGGATGTCGCCGACCACGTGGTGGTCATGCAGCGTGCGGACGTCGTCGGCCTCCAGGTAGCCCATCTGCACGATGGTGGCGTCCCCGGTGGGCGTGCCGACCCCGACGATCGCCTGCTCGACGCCGCAGGCCTGCTTGAGCACCTGCTGGATCGACGGCTCGGCCTTCAGCGCCGCCGCCAGCTCCGGCGTGGAGGCCACGATCGGGGTCGGGATGACCGTCGCGCTGGTCATCTCGCCCTCGGCGGCGCCCTCGCCCTTGGAGGACAGGAAGGCCGGCAGGTACGCGTCCACCCCGCCGGTCAGCGACACCATGCGGATCGGGCCGACGGCGCCGAAGTTGGTCGCGGCGATGACCCGGGAGACCGTTTCCCCCCAGCCCACCCCGAGGGTGCCGCCGGGCCGCAGGTGGGTGCTCATGAACTGGGCGCCGCCCAGGCCCAGGCGGGCGTTCAGGCTGTGCCGGTCGCCGGTCTCGGTCGCGTGGTCCGGGACGACCAGCGCCTCGGACAGGCCGAACGTGCGGCGCAGCTGCCTGCTCACCTCGAACGCGTCGAGGTGGTCGGCGTTCAGGTTGATCGAGACCAGGCCGGCCTTGCGGGCCCGGTCGAGCATCCGGCCGACGGAGGCCCGGGACACCGAGAGCCGCTTGGCGATCTCGTCCTGGGTCAGCTCGTCCTTGTAGTAGAACCAGGCCACCCGCAGCAGCAGTTCCTCGTTGCCCGACATGCCCTCGCGGACATCTTGTTCTGCCCTCACGGCATGCCCTCTCCGAGGGCCGACAGCGTAGTCATGGCCCCCATTATCTTCAGCCGCGGCCATGCCGAAGCCAGCCTGACGCGCTTACTCACGATCGATGACCTGTCCCCCGTCCAGCGGGATGACCGCGCCGGTCATGAAGGACGCCCACGGGCTCAGCAGCAGCGTGATCCACACCGCCACCTCCTCCGGGGCGCCGATCCGCCCGAGCGGCACCTGGCTGCCCAGCCAGCGGTACGCCTCGGCCAGGTCGCCGGCCCAGGTCGCGTGGATGGGGGTGTCGATGGGGCCGGGAGAGATGCTGTTGACCCTGATGCCCAGGGGCGCCAGCTCGCCGGCCAGGGTCTGGGTCAGGTAGTCCAGCGCGGCCTTGGTCATGCCGTAGACGGACTGGCCCACGCGGCGCAGCGTCCCCGAGGACGAGCCGATGTTCACCACCGCGCGCACCGGCGACTCGCGCAGCGCCGGCAGCGCGGCCTGGATCAGGAAGAACGGCGCCCGGATGTTGGTGGCGACGTGCTCGTCGAAGCAGCCGGCGTCCCATTCGGCCAGCGGCATGTGCCGCACGATCGCCGCGTTGTTGACCAGCCCGTCGATCCGGCCGAAGCGGGCCAGGCAGGCGTCGGTGATCCGGGCCGGGCTGGCCGGGTCGGCCAGGTCGGCCGGCACGCACAGGGCCTGCCCGCCGCGCGCGGTGATCTGGGCCGCTACCTCGTCCAGCGGGTCCGCGCGCCGTCCGACCAGGACGACCGGGGCGCCCACCGCGCCGAGCTGGCGCGCGGCGGCGGCGCCGATCCCGCTGCCGCCGCCGGTCACGATGATGACGGCACCGTCGAGCCCGGCGTCAGTCAGCGCCGGCGGTGCCGGTCTCGGGCCTTCCCGCACGGAACCCTCCCCGCGTTTTGCTCATATGTGAAGCATATGAGCATTTGCTCACATCTCGGTCTCCGCCGGCCCGCCCGGGCTGGCGAAGGGCGTCTCGTCCAGGAACCGGGACAGGATGTTCCAGGTCATCCGGCCCACCGGGGTCTCCTGGCCGGAATCGCGCAGCGCCCCGCACCAGGCGATCGAGCCGACCGAGAACACCGCGCCCCCGGTGCCGGTCTCGAAGAAGACCACGTCGGACCGGACCAGGTCGCTGGCGGTCCCGCCCTGCTGGGAGTCCGCCGTGGTCACGTCCTCCACCGCACCCTGGTAAGCGTCGCTGAAGCCGCGGGCCGACGCGACCAGCACGGCGTCCGGCGGCGTGCCGAGGGCCGGATCGGCCCGGTCGATCTCGAACCCGGCCGGCCCGCCGAGCACCGATCCGGTGCCGCCGAGCGGGGCGCCGGGGTCGATGCCCTCGATGATGAACCGGGCCCGCTCGTCCAGCGCGGCGTTCACCTGGTAGGGCAGCGACCGGTCGAAGCCCTGGGCGGTGAAGCCCACGCCGGCCAGGGCCTGGGGCGGCCGGCCGCGATGGCGCCACAGCCCGCCGTGCTCGCCGGTCATGGTCTGATGCCACTCGCCGGGCGGCGACTCCCAGACCCGCGTCCCGGCCATGCCCCGCCGGACCTCGATCGCGAAGGGGTCGTCGGGCAGCGCGGTGGTCACCCAGTAGAAGCCGTTGCCGCCGAGGTACATGAGCCGGCCGCCGGCCGCCAGGTAGCCGTCGAGCCCGTCGAGCATCTGCCTGCTCACGTACTCCGGGTGGCTGCCGGTCAGCACCACCCGGTAGCGGTCCAGGGCCGCGGCGCCGCGCTGGTGCAGGTCGTCGTCGGTGATCACGTCGAAGCCGGCGCCGCGCCCTTCCAGCCACTGCAGCAGCTCCAGGTCCGCGCTGAACTGATGCGGGCCCCTCACCAGCGGCAGGTGGTAGCCGGGCCGCATGTTGAGCACCGGGCGCCGCCAGGACGACAGGCACGTGCCGCTCCCGTCGGCGTGCAGCTCGTACAGGCTGAGCAGGCGCTGCTCGGACGCGTACCGGTCACGGTCGGTCACCGTCAGCGGCCCGGCCCCGCCCACCGAGGCCTTGATCGGGCGTTCCCACGAGGCGTGCTCGTTGGCGTAGGCCAGGTAGCTGAACGTCGGCAGGAGGACGGCCGCCGCGGCCTGCCCGGGGCCGCGCCAGGTCCCGGCCGCGCTCACGATCAGCGGCACCAGGTCCTCGTGGGGCCCGGACCGCAGCCTGATCGCGTAGACGCCGCTCGGCCACCCGGCGGGCACCTCGAAGCTCAGGTCGGTCTGCCAGCGGGCGTCGCTCAGGTCGTCGGAATGGAAGTGCGCGGCGCGGTACTGCTCCGGGCCGGTCACGAAGCTCTCGGTGGCCGCCGTCCAGTTCCGGCCGGTGACGCCCAGGGTCGGCATGTTGACCAGGACCGCGTCGCGGCGCCCCGGGCCGTCGTCGGGCACCCGGTGCGGCGGCAGGGCCGCCTCGGGTCCCAGCCGCCATTCGTGGCGGAGCCCGCCGACCCGCGACGCGGGCGCGTCGGCGGCCAGCGCCTGCCGGGCCGCGGGCGTGAGCGCCCCGGTGAACACCCGCGGGGTGTCGATCTTCCCGTTGAAGCAGCGCAGCGGCCGGCCGTCGGGCACCGCGGCCCCGACGGTGACCGTGCCGGCCGCCGGGAGCGGTCCGCCCACCTCGTGCCGGCTGCCGTGGCCGGCGGCCAGGCCGGGGCGGCGCGGGTCCCTGGCCGCGGCGGCCAGCGTGACCGTCCCGGCCGCGTCCCAGCTGGCCGTGGCGAAGTACCAGCGGCAGGCCTGGACCGAAGGCCCGGCCGACGCGCTGGCCAGCACCTGCCCCCCGGCCGACAGGCGGGCGAAGCTCAGCCTGCGGTCCTCGCCGATGCCCACCTCCCAGCCGCCGCCCGCCGCGAACCCGGCCATCAGGCACTGCCGCCCCGCCAGCAGCGTCGGGAAGAACCAGAACTGGACGCTGTGCTCGCCCGCGCCGGTCTCGTCGCCGAGCTCGGCGATGAGATAGGAGCCCTTGACGAGCTCCTGCCGCCGCCCGGGGAAGCTCCCGGCCACCTCGGGGACGGCGGGCGTGACCGCCAGGCCGAGGCGTACCACCTCGGCGGTGCAGCCGGGCTGCGTGGTGCTGACCTTGACGTCGACGATCTCGCCCGCGTGCGTCACGCAGGGTTGCGCGTAGCCGAGCAGTTCCACGTCTGTCCTCTAGTGATCGGGGGTCTTCGGGTCCGGCCCGTCCTGGCCGGTCCATCGGTGGTGCAGCACGCAGGTCCCGTCCAGGGTGACCCGGCCCTCGACGGCGGTCTCCGTCCGCGACGAGGTGCTGCGCACGACGACCTCGACCCGTTCTCCCGCGGGCAGCCGCACCCCGATGCCGATCTCCGCGGTCAGGGCGGCCCCGGCCGGCCGGCCGGGCCGGACCCGGGCGGTGAACCGCTCGTCCAGCCGCATGTCCGCGCCGGACGGGGGGCGCAGGTGCGTCCGGGCGCCGAACGTCACCGCCACCTCGTCCGCCGCCTTGTCGTGCGAGATCAGGTACAGCGGCTCGCCGTCAGTCACCCAGCCGGGGTCCGGGATGGCCGGCGGCGCCGGGACGCTGGCCGGCGCGTCCCGGCGGCGGTCCCGGCCGCAGGCCGGTACCCGCAGCTCCGAGGGGTGGCTGCCGCCGCAGCGCAGGCGGATCGCCGGGTTGGCCGCCGAGGGCCAGATGCGGGGGAAGTCCGCGCAGGCCACGGCCAGCCGCAGCCGCGCCCCGGCCGGGACCGCGAAGGCCGCCGTGCCGAGCGTGATCGTGATCCGTTCGGGCCCATCCGGGGCGGTACCGCCGCCGGCCGGCAGCGGGTGCCACCCGGTGGTGATCAGCGTGGAGCGGCCCTCCGGCCCGACCATCGCCAGCCGGGCCACCAGGTGCGCGTCCTGGCCCGGCTCGCGGGTCAGGAACAGGTCGGCCTCGGGCCGCCCGGCCACCAGCAGCGGCGCGGGCAGCGGCTCGCTGGTGAAGGTGGCGCTCCGGGCGTCGTCCCCGCTCTGCTCCTCCGGCCAGCCGTTCCCGGTCCCGAACGGGTCCCACATGCCCGAGGCCACGCCGACCGCGGCGTCGCCGGCGTAGTCGCGGTGCCCGGGCGCGTCCGGCGGCGCCGGGTCCAGGCCGTCCCCGGCCAGGAACAGCCGCAGCGGGCTGACCTCCTCTGGCGGCCACTGCCGCGCGCTGCGCCACCCCTGCCCCCGGGCGAAGAACAGCACCGGCTCCCGCGGCGCCGGCGGCGGGGACGGCGGCCGTCTCAGGTGCTCGTCCCACCAGTCGGCCATCTCGCCGGCCCAGTCGTAGGGCTCGACGTCGGAAAGGTGCGGGAGCACATGCATCCAGGGGCCCATGACGAGGCGCTTCGGTCCGGTGACCGCGCCGTGCAGGGACGTCATGGCGTCCTTGAACATGTCGGCCCAGCCGCCGATGAGCATGGCCGGGACGTCGATGGCGGTGGCGTCGAGGACCCGGTCCTGCCAGTAGGCGTCCCGGCCGGGATGGGCCTGCCAGGTGACCGCGTGCGACGGCCCGCCGGCCAGCCGCCGCAGCCGCCTGGTCCAGGTCTGCCGCCACCGGCCGTCCGGGTCCGGCCGGGTCGGCGGGCACAGGCCCAGGGCCATCATGTGCGCCGCCCACGCGTACCGGCCCAGCATGGCCGGGCAGCCGCCGGGCGCGATCGTGTCCCGGTAGATGTCGGTGGTGGCGTACACGGCGACGATCGCCCGCAGGTGCGCCGGGTGCCGCGCCGCGGCGGCCAGGGCGGTCATCCCGCCGTAGGACACGCCCCAGGCGCCGACGTTGCCGTCGCACCAGTCCTGCCCGGCCGCCCACTCGATGACCTCCGCGGCGTCACGGCCCTCCCGGGCCAGGTCGAAGCTCTCGCCGTAGTCGCCTTCCGACGCCCCGGTGCCGGTCATGTCCGCGAACACGGTCGCGTAGCCCCGCTGGCCCAGCCGGAGCCTGGTGCCCTCGAAGAGGCTGCCGATGATGTCGTCCTTGCGGTACGGGTAGTAGCTGACCAGGACCGGGACCGGGCCCGCGGCGGCGGGCCGGTACAGGTCCGCGGCCAGCCGGGTGCCGTCGGCGAGCGGGATCACCAGGTCGCGGTCGACCCGGACGCCGGGCGGGAGCGGCGCGCCCACGGTCAGATCCGCTCGATGTCGGCCACCGACGCGGGCCTGATCACCAGCTCGGTGACCGCGACCCGGCGCGGCCGCGAGATCAGCCAGGTCACCGCGTCCGCGATGTCGTCAGGCAGGAGCGCGCCGCCCGCCTCTACCAGCGGCCTGACCACCGGGCTGCCGCGGGTGAGCGGGGTGTCGACCAGCCCGGGCTCGATCAGGGCCACCCGGATGTTGCTCGACTGGAGTTCCTTGCGCACCGCGTGCCCCAGGCCCACCACCCCCCACTTGCTGGCGATGTACAGCGGTTCCCCGACGTAGGTGTCGCGGCCGGACGCCGACGCGATCACCACGATGTCACCGGACCCGGCCCGCGCCATCTCCGGCGCGACGGCCCGGACGGTGTTGGCCACGCCGAGCAGGTTCGTTTCCACCACGGCCCGCCACCGGTCCGGGGAGCCGCCGGTGATGCTCGACTGGTCCGCGATGCCCGCGCTGGCCACCAGCACGTCGATCCGGCCCAGGCCGGCGAGGACCTGGCGGACGGCCTGCTCGACCGCGCCGAAGTCACGGACGTCCGCGGCGGCCGGGTAGGCCCGGACGCCGGCCGCGCCGAGCTCCTCGGCCGTCCGGGACAGTTCCGGGCCCGGCAGCGAGAGCAGCGCGACGGCCGCGCCCGCCCGCCCGCAGGCGAGCGCGCACGCGCGCCCGATCCCGGTCGCCCCGCCGGTGACCATGACGACCTGCCCGGTCATGAGGGCCCCGGGGTCCCGGGGACGGCACCGGTGATCAGGCCGACCAGGTCCAGGCCCGTCACCGGGCGCTCCCGGGTGTCCAGGTCGGCGACCTTCCGGCCCAGCCGCAGCACGGCCACCCGGTCCGCCACCTTGAGCACGTGGTCCATGTTGTGGCTGACCAGGAGGGTGGCGATGCCCTCCAGCCTGAGCTTGGTGATGAGCCCGAGCACGGCCTCGGTCTGCTGCACGCCGAGCGCGGCAGCCGGCTCGTCCATGATGACCACCCGGCTGCCCCACAGGACCGCCCGGGCCACCGCGACCGCCTGCCGCTGGCCGCCGGACAGCGAGCCCGCCTTCGAGGTGACCGCGGGCATGTTCAGCCCGAGGCGGTCGAAGGCCTCCTCGACCTCGCGCCGCATCCGGCGCTTGTCGATCCGCCGTACCGCGGTCGCCATCCGGCCGGGGCCGTAGAGCTCACGTCCCAGGTACATGTTCTCGGCGATGCTCAGGGTGGGCACCAGGGCCAGGTTCTGGAACACCGTCTCGATCCCGGCCTGGCGGGTGGTGCGGGCGCCCGCCTCGGCCCACAGCCTGCCGTCGACCCGGATCTCGCCCGTGTCGGCCCGGGCCACGCCGGAGATGATGGAGATCAGCGTGCTCTTGCCCGCCCCGTTGTCGCCGACCAGGCCGAGCACCTCGCCGTAGTCCAGGGCGAGCGAGACTCCGCGCAGCGCGACGACCGGGCCGTAGCGCTTGGTGATGTCGGTGACCTCGAGGGCCCGTCGGCCTGCGCCGCGCCGCGGCTCGGTCATGCGCCGGCCTCCCTGCTCGCTTCGGGGTCGGGCGGGCCCGCGAGCCGCTGCGCGGCCACCGGCTCACCTCCCGCGGTCCAGTCGGTCTCCAGGGCCGTGGCCTCCGCCGTTTCCGGCACGGGGACCCGCTCAAGCCGCTGGTAGAGGACGTCGAGCGCGGCCGCGACGACCAGCGCCGCGCCGACCGCGAGGTCGGCCACGTACGGCCCGACGTTGATGAGGATGAGGCCGTCGTTCAGCACGCCGATGAACAAGATGCCGGCCAGCGTGCCCCACAGCGAGCCGCGGCCGCCGGTGAACGCCACCCCGCCCAGCAAGATCGCGGTCAGCACCTGGAGCTCGAGGCCCACGCCGATCTGCACCGACGCGCCGTCGAGCTGGGAGGTGACGATGAGGCCGCCCAGCGCGGCGGCCGTCCCGGACAGGATGTAGATCACGAACGGCAGCCTGCGGGTCGCCACGCCCAGGGCCCGGGCCGCCTCCTTGTTGGCGCCGATGGCGATCAGGTGCCTGCCGGTCCTGGCCTCGTACCAGAAGAACGTCCCGGCCAGGAAGATCACGATGAAGATGACGCCCGGGACCGGGATCCCGGCCAGCGTGCCGTTGCCCAGCTGGCCGAACAGGGAGCCGAACCCCGAGCGGGTGCTGTCGCTGGTGATCGTCTGGGCCAGCCCGGCGGCGCCGGCGTAGCCGCCCAGGGTCACGATGACCGGGGAGAAGCCGAGGTAGGAGACGAGGTAGCCGTTCATCGTGCCCCAGGCGGCCCCCACCGCGAGGGCGCCGATGAAGGACAGCAGCATCGGCCAGCCGAAGATCTTGTCGAACTCGCCGAACATCGCCGCGGAGAGCCCGGCCACCGAGCCGACCGAAAGGTCCAGGTTGCCCGAGACCAGCAGCATGGCCCCGGGCACCGCCACGATGCCCACCACCGAGACCTGCTCGAGCACCACCAGCAGGTTGCTCTGGGTGAAGAAGCTGCCGGTGCTCCAGCTGAAGTACAGGGACAGCAGGATCAGCGCCACCCACAGCCCCCCGCCCTGGGCCGCGCCCAGCCGGCGGAGGGAGCTGTGGGTGCGCTGCGGGCGGGGAGCCCCCCCGGACCGCCTGGACCGGATGACCTGAAGCACGTGTCTGACGCCTCCCGGGGAAATCGGCTCACGAAACGGCGGAGTCCCTGCCCGTCCTCGTCATCGACGGCGGCGCATGAGCTACCTGACCAGCATCGCCGCTGCTACTGGAGTTCGGCCAGCAGCTTCTGGTTCAGTGCCGTGGTCTGCACGGTGCACAGGACGTACGGGAAGTTGATCTTCGTGGGGGCCTTGCCCTCGATGGCGTTGGCCGCGGTCGTGATGACCGCCTTGCCGATCGCGACCGCGTCGAGCGCGCCGGTGGCCCGGATGGGGCCGCCCGTGCCGATCGCCTTGATGACCGGGCCGGAGCCGTCGAAACCGCAGATGAACATCTCCTTGACGCGCTGCGCGCTCGGGTGAGTGGCCATGAACGCCTGCTCCACGCCGGCGCATCCCTCGTCGGCGATGCAGATCGCCATGTTGATGTCCGGGTGGGCCTGCAGCATCGTCTGGAAGGCGGGGAAGGTGTCGGGCGACAGGACGCCCTCGTGCTGGGCGACCACCTTGGCGCCGGGCGCGACCGACTGCAGGGCAGCGACGCAGCCGTCGATCCGCTGCCGGCCGGTCAGCTGGATCTGGTGGGTGAGCAGCGCGACCTGGGCCTTGCCGCCGAGGGTCTGGTTCACCCACTGGCCGGCGTAGTCACCGACCAGCTTGGCGCCCTGCAGGTTGTCGAAGATCACCCAGCCGTCGACGCCGGGCAGGGCGTTGTCGGAGTAGTCGAGGAACTTCACGCCCTTGGCGTGCGCCGACTTGATCAGCGGGATGATCGCGTTGTTGTCCAGCGGCAGGCAGGCGACCGCGCCGACGCCCTCGGCGATCCAGGTCTGGACCTCGGACAGCTGCGCGTCGAGCTGGGAGTTGGCGTGGCTTTCCAGCAGCTCGTACCCGCGGGCCTGGCATTCCTGCTGCGCGCCGAGCATCAGCGGAGCCCAGATCGACGCGCTGGTGTCCGGCTGGCTGAAGCCGATCTTCTTGCGGTTCCCCGTGGGCTTCGCCGCCGACGACGAGGTGCCGCTGCTCGGGCTGGAGCTCGTGCTGGTGGTGCCGCAGGCGGCCAGGACGGGTCCGGCGACGGCCAGCGTGGCGCCGGCCAGGCCGACCCGCCTGACGAAGTTCCGGCGCGACAGCAGCCGCTCCTCGGTGCCGTCCTGGCCGCCGGGTCTCGGGGCGCTCGGTACTTGCGGCTCGATCCGATCCATGTCCGCCTCCGCGAGGTCAGTGGTGTGGTCAGGCTGAGTGAGGGAAAGAGGTCAGCACGAAATAAGCCCTGGTCCGGGTCGCGGAACAGGAGCCGCGAGCATTTGCTCGTTATCTGAGCGTTTGTTCACCGTACAGTATGCGCGTCCCGGTCACCTCGGGCAAGAGCTAGGTGATCTTTCGCCGCGCCCGGTCGCGCGACCTGGACGCGACATGGACCCGGGCATGCATGGGCCGCCGATTGCTGGGCAGGATTGCCCGCAGGCTTGCAACTTCGTGCTTCGCTAGATGGAGAGACAGTGGTCGGGGCGGAAAACCGCAGCGTCGGTCATCACGTCGTTCAGTTCTACGGTCACGACGAGGAACTGGCCGAACGGGTGGCCGGCTACCTGCTGGAGGCCCTGCGGGACGGGGACGCGGTCGTCGTCATCGCGACCCCGGAGCACCGGCAGGCGTTCGAGTCCCGGCTGAGAGGGGCCGGCGCCGACCTCGCGGCCGCCCGGGACGGCGGCGCGTACCTGGCCCTGGACGCCCGGCGGACGCTGGGCGAGTTCACGGCCGCCGGCCGGCTCGACGGCGCCGCCTTCGACCGGGTGGTCGGCGGCCTGATCAGGCGGGCCGGGGCGGGCGGGCGGCCGGTCCGCGCCTACGGCGAGATGGTCGCCCTGCTCTGGGACGACGGCCTGGTCACCGCCGCGCTGCAGCTCGAGTCGATGTGGAATGAGCTGGGCCGCAGGCTTCCCTTCTCGCTGCTGTGCGGGTACCGGGTCGACTCGGTGACCGGTGAGCTCGACGCGTTCGCCGAGGTGTGCCGCCTGCACCGGGAGGTCCTCGGCCCCGCCGCGGGCGCCGGGGACGGCGTTAACGGGTCGGCGCGGACGTTCGCCTTCTCCCGGGACGCGCCCGCGGCGGCCCGCCACTTCGCGGTCGGCGTGCTGCGCGGCTGGGGCGCCGCGGACCTCGCCGACGACGCCGCCCTGGTGGTGACCGAACTGGCCGCCAACGCCATCGTCCACGCGCATTCCGCGTTCACCGTCACCCTGTCCGCCCGCGGTGACCTGCTGCGGATCTCGGTCCGCGACGCGGGCCCGCTGCCCGGGCCGGGCCGCGCGGTGCTGATGCCCGTCCCGCTGCACGGGCTGGGCGCGGTCGACGCGCTGGCCAGCCGGTGGGGGGTAGAGCCGCTCGGGGACGCGGGCAAGACCGTCTGGGTCGAGCTGCGCAGGGGGTGAGGACCATCCCTGCGCCGGATGTCCGGGTCCGCCGCGTCTACGACGAGCCGTCGGCCGCGGACGGCGCCCGGGTGCTCGTCGACCGGGTCTGGCCGCGCGGCCTGCGCAAGGACGCGCTCCATCTGGACGGCTGGATCAAGGACGTCGCCCCGTCCACCGAACTGCGCAAATGGTACGGGCACGACCCGGCCAGGTTCGGCGAGTTCCGCCAGCGGTATCTCGGCGAGCTCGGCGGGAGCAGCCAGCGCGCGGCGCTCGGCCGGCTGCGCGCGCTCGCGTCGTCCGGGAAACCGCTGACGCTGCTCACCGCGACCAGGGACGTCGGCCACAGCCAGGCCGCGGTGCTGGCCCGGCTGCTGCGGGCCGAGCCGGACGACGAAGGCGGCGAGGCGGCCTGCTTCGCGCACCTGGTCTGCCCGGAATGCGGCGCCGTCACCACCGAGGGCCACCGCCCCGGCTGCGGGCTGGACGGCCCGCCGGGGCAGTTAGACGAAGGCGCCCAGGCCGGTGATGGCGCGGCCGACGATCAGCGTGTTGATCTCCCGGGTGCCCTCGTAGGAGTAGATCGCCTCGGAGTCGGCCACGAACCGGCCCACGTGGTTCTCCAGCAGGATGCCGTTCCCGCCGAGCAGCTCGCGCGCCCACCCGACGGTCTCCCGCATCCGCACCGTGCAGAACGCCTTCGCCAGCGCGGAATGGTGGTCCTCGGCCAGGCCCGCCTGCTGCAGCGCGGCCAGCCGGGCGCACAGGCAGGCCGAGGAGGTGACGTTGGCCAGCATCCGCACCAGCAGGTCCTGCACCAGCTGGAAGCCCCCGATGGCGCGGCCGAACTGCTGGCGCTGCTTGGCGTAGGCCAGCGCGTGCTCGTAGGCGCCGCGGCCGCAGCCGGTGGCCTGCCAGGCCACCCCGGCCCGGGTCAGCCGCAGGACCGCGGCGGTGTCCTTGAAGGAGTCCGCCCGCTGCAGCCGGTTCTCCTCGGGCACCCGGACCCCGTCCAGGGTGATGTGCGCGTTCTGCACCACCCGCAGCGCGATCTTGTCTTTCATCTTGGCGGCCTCGAAGCCGGGCGTGCCCTTCTCCACCACGAACCCCTTGACCTGCCCGTCTTCCAGCGAGCGGGCCCAGATGACCACGTAGTCGGCGAACGTGGCGTTGCCGATCCACTTCTTCTGCCCGTCCAGCACCCAGTCGCCGCCGTCCCGCCGCGCCGTGGTGGTCAGCCCGCCGGCCGCGCCCGAGCCGACGTCGGGTTCGGTGAGCCCGAACGCGCCGATCTTCTCCATCCGCGCCATCTCCGGCAGCCACCGCTGCTTCTGCTCCTCCGAGCCGCACAGGTAGATGGAGCCCATGGCCAGGCCGCCGTGCACGCCGAAGAACGTCCCGATCGACGGGTCGACCCGGGCCAGCTCCATCGCGATCATCCCGTCCACCAGGTTGCCGCCGCCGGGGCAGCCGTAGCCCTGGTACAGCTGGCCGGCGATGCCGAGCTGGCGGAAGTCGCCCATCAGGTCGAACGGGAACTCCTCCCGGGTCCAGTAGTGGTTGATGACGGGCTGGACCGACTTCTCCATGAACTCCCTGACCCGGCGCAGGAGCTGGCGGCCCTCGGGTTCCAGGGACTGCTCGAGCAGGTAGAAGTCGGCGTCGGCGACCACGGGCCGGTCGGCGCTTGGCATGGCGGTCCTCCTCTTCGGGTGGCGGGTTACGGCGCGGCCAGGAACCCGTCCACCACCGGAGCCAGCTCGGCCGCCTTGGTGACCAGGCCGAGGTGCCCGTCGTGGTAGACGTGCAGCCGCGAGCCGCGGATGAGCGTGTGCATCAGCCGGGCGTTGGCCAGCGGGATGATCGGGTCGTCATCCCCGGCCAGGATCAGCGTCGGCTGGCGCAGCAACGGCAGGAACGGCAGGCTGGTCCAGCCGGCCGTGGCGGCGAGCTGGTACAGGTAGCCGCGGGACGGGCCGACCCGGTTGCCGTCGTGCATCGCCGCCACGATCTCCTCGGTGTCGATTCTCGCCAGCCCGCCGTAGATGTTCCCGGCCACCCGGTGCAGGTACCCGCGGTCCAGGTAGCGCTGCGGCGTCACCAAGTGCGTGAGCACCGAGGGCCGGGGCGGCACCATCAGCGCGCCCGTCGCCGTCGCGACGAGCACCAGCCGGCGGCACCTGGCCCGCTGGAACATGGCGAAGTGCTGGGCGACGCCGCCGCCCCAGGAGATGCCGAGCACGTCGGCGCGGTCGTGGCCGAGTTCGGTCAGCAGCCCGGCGATCAGCCGGCACAGCCCGGTGAGGCGGTAGGGCCGCAGCGGCAGGGGCGAGCCGCCGACGCCGGGCGGGTCGAACCTGATCACCTCGACCGCCGGGTCGAGCTCGGCGACGAAGGGCCCGAGCAGCTCCAGGCTGGCGCCGATGCCGTTGATCAGCAGCAACGGTGGCCGGGGCGTAACACCGTCTTGGTTCGGTCCCGGCCTTACCGCCACCCGGAGCAGCTGCCCCCCGACGGTGACGCTGCGCACCTCAGTGGTCGTGGACATAGGTGCCCGGGGCGGCGCACTGGACCGGGTAGCCCTTGCGGCCCGGCTGGGCCGGGCTCTTCTTGTGCCCGCCGCTGCGCTGGGCCAGCCAGGACGAATAGTCCGTCCACCAGGTGCCTGGCACCGTCTGCGCGGCGGCCAGGAACTCGCGCGGGTCGGCCGGGTTCGACGGCGCGGTCTGGAACCTGGCCTTCGGGTTGCCCGGCGGGTTGACCATGGCGGCGATGTGCCCGCTGGTGGACAGCACGAACTTGACCTGGCCGCCGAGCATCTGCGTGGTCCGGTAGCACGACTGCCACGGGCACAGGTGGTCGGACGCCCCGGCGATCACGTAGGCGTCCACGTCGACCTTGGACAGGTCGACCGGCGAGCCGAGCATGGTCGCGGCGTCCGCCACGGTCAGCCCGTTGGCCAGGGCCAGCTTGATGAAGTCGTGGTGCAGCCCGGCGGGCAGCCGGGTGGTGTCCGCGTTCCAGTACAAGATGTCGAACGCGGGCGGCGGGCGTCCCTGCAGGTAGTTGTTGACCCAGTAGTTCCAGATCAGGTCGTCCGGCCGCAGCCAGGCGAACACCTCGGCCAGGGACCGCCCGTCCAGGTAGCCGCGCGCGCTCGACACCGCCATGGCCGCGGCCGCCGTGTTCTCGTCGATGACGGCGCCCGCGGTGCCGGCCTGCGCCTGGTCGAGCAGGGTCACGCCGAGGCACAGGCTGGCCAGCTCGCCCAGCCGGCCCGCGACGTTCAGGTAGCCGGCCACCATGGAGGTCGCGATGCCGCCCGAGCACAGCGCGCAGACGCTCGCCTTCGGGGCGCCGGTGATCGCCCGCACGGTGTCGAGCGCCTCGACGATGGCGGCGCCGTAGGTGTCCAGGTTCCAGTCGCGGTGCCGGGCGTCGGGGTTGCGCCAGGACACCACGAACACCTGGTGGCCCTGGCCGACCAGGTACTCGACCATGCTGCGTCCCGGCGCCAGGTCCACGATGTAGTACTTGTTGATCATCGGCGGCACGATGAGCAGCGGGTAGCGGTAGACGTTCTCGGTCGTCGGCTGGTACTGGATGAGCTCGAACTGCTCGGCTGTGTGCACCACGCCGCCCGGCGTGACGGCCAGGTCCCGGCCCACCTCGAAGGCGTCGGGCGCCACCATCGCGGGCACCCGGGGCGGGCCGGCCAGGTCGGTGGCGAACGCCCGCAGGCCCCGGAACGCGCTCTCCCCGCCGGTGTCGATGACCGCCTTCCAGGCGGCCGGGCTGAGCACCGGGTTGTTGCTCGGCGCGGCCGCGGCGACCAGGTTGCCGAGCAGGAACTTCAGCCGGGTGTCGTCCCGCCAGGTGAGTTCGGCGCCGGCCACCAGCGCCTCGGCCGACTGGGCCGCCGCCAGGTAGGCCTGGACGCTGCGCCGCAGCAGCGGGTTGCCGGCCCAGGCCGGGTCGGAGAACCGGCGGTCGCGCGGCCCGGGCTCGATCGCGGACCGGCCGGCCGTGATCCGGCCGAGCTCGGCGCCGAGCCAGGCCGCCTGGCGGCCGACCAGGCCTGGCCGGCGGGCCAGCCCGGCGGCCAGCCGCAGCACCGAGCTGTCGGGCCGGAGCCGGCGCGTGATGCCGAGCGCCGCGTCGGTCAGCAGCAGGTCCAGGCCGCCCGCGGCGTCGACCGCGTCCGCGGTCCAGGCGGGCTCCGGCTGCCCGGCGGTCACGAACCCTCCCCAGGCGGCTGAGTCTCGGGGGCCTGGACCTCGCGGCGCAGGATCTTCCCGGTCGGCCCCTTGGGCAGCGCGTCCACCAGCCACACGCGCCGCGGGTACTTGTACGCCGCCACCCGGTCCCGGGCGAACGCGCGCAGCTCGTCGGGCGTCGCGCTCGCGCCCGGCTTGAGCGCCACCGCGGCGCCGACCTCCTCGCCGAGGTCCGGGTGCGGGATGCCGATCACCGCCACCTCGGCCACGGCCGGGTGCTCGTGCAGCACCTCCTCGATCTCCCGCGGGTACACGTTGTAGCCGCCCCTGATGATCAGGTCCTTCTTGCGGTCGACGATGAAGTAGTAGCCGCCTTCGTCGACCCGGGCCAT
>Ga0335083_10005783_pt1 | contig 15572 bp, 13 predicted proteins | sample Lox_Sample_42_FD_206716 | JGI IMG/M metagenome (GOLD analysis project Ga0335083, IMG submission 206716) | Soil microbial communities from Loxahatchee National Wildlife Refuge, Florida, United States - Lox_Sample_4.2 | ecosystem: Environmental > Terrestrial > Soil > Wetlands | place: USA... | reverse complement strand
GCACGGCGTAGATGCCGCCGAGCGTCTGCAGGTAGTTGCCGACCGCATCGGTCGACGCGCGCAGCTCGTCGAGCGGGACGACCGCGCGAAAGCCGAACAGGCCGAGCACGCTGAGCAGCGAGACGCCGAACACGATCGGCGTCAGCCGCAGCAGCGTGCGAAGCCACCTGGTCATGCGCCGATTACATCACGGCGCACGCGCGCGGCCTACTCGGGCAGGTTGTCGATGGTCGGGCCGAGCGTGGTCGTGACACCGTTGTAGGTCAGCGTCGCGCCCGGCGCGCTGCGATCGAACGCGATCGTCGCGGTCTGGCCGTTGGACAGCGTGACCGCGACGGTCGAGTCATCGCTCGCGCTCGCCGACGTCACGGCGCTGTCGACCGAGATCACGTGCAGGAAGCGCTGGTCGCCGCCCGCGATGGTCTCGTCGAGCCGGTAGCCGCCGCTGTAATCGCCGCTCGGATCGTTCGTGTACGCGAACACCGACGCCGTCGCGTTCGGCGCGAACCGCTGCACGTGCAGCGCGTGCGCGGCGTTGCTCACGGTCGCGGTCGATCCGGACACCGTCCACTGGTTCGGCGACGCGAGCGACCACACCTGCTGCGTCGCCGCCGCGCTCGTCACGCGGTCGTAGACGACCACGGTGTCGGGCTGCAAGTACACGAGCTCGCGCTGCACGTTGCTGATGTTCGCGTTGTGGTTGTACGCGGCCGTCAGATCGGCCGACGCGTACAGCCAGCCGGCGCCGGTGTGCAGCCCGACCAGCTTGGATTCCGTGCTCGCGATCTGCGTGATCGGCGTGCCGCTGCTCGTGATCCGCACGAGGCCGTGCGCGGTCGTCTCCTGGCGCAAGCCCGAGTGCGACTGCACGACCGCGTCGTACGCGAGCCAGCCGTCCTTGTAGATCATCAGCGAGCCTTGATCCTGGTGCGCGTGCGACTCGGTGTACGGGCCCGCGATCAGGTTGATCCACGTCGCGTGCGTGTCCCAGCCCGAGCGCGCGTAGAGCTCGCCGATGCCGGACGCGTAGTACGCGGTGCCGCCGGTGAGCGTGCCGACATCGACGTCGGGGTTCTCGTAGATGAAGTCGTCGACCGCCATGAACGAGTTCGCCATCGCGGGCACGCTGCAGTTGGCGAGCAGCGCCTGTGCGCGCGGCGCGAGCTCGTCGCTCGGAAACAGCCGCACGAGCTCCTGCAGGTAGTTGCGCTGATAATCGAACATCGATGCGGTCGAATCGCGCGATTGGTCGCCGGTCGGCGCGAACCGATCGAGCGTCGGAACGATCTGGTGCATCATCGACAACATCGACGCGCGCGTGTGCGGCGTGAGCAGGCCGATCGGCTCGCCCGTAGTCGAGCTCCAGATGTCGTAGAGCTCGAACAGCGTGCGCATCGCGACGCCGTAGCCCGTGCCTTCGCGCGAGCCGCCGCCGACGAGATCGCTGTCGAACATCGGCAGCAGCTGGTCGAGCATCTTCGTCACGCGGAACTGCTGCAGCCATTGATCGGCGTGCGAGTCCTCGCCGTACTCGGTCAGGCCGAGCAGCATCGTCGCGCGCATGAACGAGTAGTAGTAGTTGTCGAGCGGATCGTTCGTGGCCCAGCCGGTCCACGGCGCCGCGGTGTTGCCCCACTTCGCGCTGCTCGGCGACCACACGTTCGCGACCGCCTGGTTCGCGTAGGCGAGCCAGTTCGTGCGCTGCGAGCTGGTCAGCGAGTCGTAACACCAGTCGTAGACGAGCGAGAGGTTGCCGATCATGTCGCCGATCTGGAGGTAGTCGTCGCCGGCCACCGCGGGCTGCGAGCCCTGCGCGATCGCCGTGTCGGCGGCGGTGACCTGCGCGTCGACGTCCGCGATCGCCGCGGTGCAGTACTTGGTCTGGCCGGTGAGCTGGCCGAGCAGCGCCGCGTTCCACGAGTCGAAGCCCCAGTAGTCGGCGCCGCCGACCCAGTTGTCGACGACGGTCTTGAACCGCGTCGGTGCGGCACGGCCGGAGCCAAGCGCCGCGGTCAGGCGTGCCCGGTTCGCGCCGAGGTAGATCTTCGGGTGCTGCGTCGGGTAGGTCGGGTTGGTGTCGCCGACCGTGCCGGATCCGGATCCCGAGCCCGAGCCGGAGCCCGAACCGGAGTCCGAGCCCGAATCGGATCCGCCACCCGAATCACCGCCACCCATCGAGACCTCGTGAGAGGGGCCGCACGCGCCGAGCGCGAGCAGCGAGAGAATGATCGTGCGTCTCATGGGCGCACGCATTAACACCCACGTGGCCAGGTGTCATCATAGCTAGTTTCTGACAGCCGTTTACGTAGACCGGTGTACGAGACTGCCAATACGACAGCTAATGATTTGTGGCTCTTGGCTGGACGCGTGCGCTGTACACGCTCAGCGAAAGCCCGAGACCGATCACGCCGAGCGGGATCATCGCGAGCGGCCACACGCGCCAGTTGCTCTGGTCGCCGGCTTCGGCGCCGGTCGGCAACACGTGGCCGTACACGAACGCCTGCAGCGCGCCGCCGAAGTAGACGAAGCCGTCGATCATGCCCGTCGCGGTGCCGGCGTTGCGCCGCCCGCCGAAGTCCTGGCTCGCGACGCCCGACAGCATGCCGTGGACGCCGAGGATCGCCATCAACATGAACGCGGCGATCCAGCTCACGGCCGCCGGCGTGCCGAGCAGGACCAGCATCGTCCCGGCACCGGCGAGCGCGATCCCGAACAGCACGGTCGCGACCGGTGGCCGCCGCGACTGGAACACGTGGTCGGAGATCACGCCGGCGAACATGCCGCCGCAGATGCCTGCGATGCACGACAGCATGCCCCAGTGATCGAACGCGTAGTGGCCCTTGTCGACGTGGACGCCCTGCGCGAAGACACGATGCCACTTCAAGATCCCCATTCGGAGAAATCCCGAGCAGAATGCGATACTCGCGATCACGAGAATCACCTTGTTCGTCAGCATGCGCTTGATGATCGTGAGTGCCGGATCCGGTGGGCCGGTCTCGCCGCTCGACGCGTCGGCGACGTCGAAGTCGGCGAAGCCGGCCTCGGACGGGATGTCGCGCACGAACCGGAACGACAGCACCCACATGACCGCGAGCAGCACCGCGGGCGTCAGGAACAGCCACTCGAGCGAGGTGAGCTCCGCGATCTTCGGGGCCCAGTCGAATGCGAGATAGATGCCGATCGAGATCAGGATCCCGAAGATCCCGCCGAACGTGCCGCGCTCGCGCAGGTGAAACCACGACGCGTTGACCTTGACGATCGCGACCGCCCCGAAGCTCTGGAAGTACATGTTCGCGGCGTTCAGGACCATCAGCGCCCAGTAGTCCGGCGCGTGGCCGGACGTCGCGATCGAGATCCCGATCGCCGCGTTGCACGCGCCGGCGCCGGCCGCGGCCATCAAGATCGCGAACCGCCCGCCCAGCCGATCCGAGAGCGGACCGTTCACCAGGAACGCGAGCCCGTAGACGATCTGCCCGACGCCGTCGATGTCGCCGAACGCGGTCTTGTCGATCAGCTGGCCGTCGACCAGGCCGTTGAAGTTGTAGCGCCCCATGTACAGGAACGCGTACGTCATGCCGAGCGGCAGCCAGTTCAGCACGCGGCGCCGCCGGAACGCGGCGCTGTGCCCCAGCTCGACGCGCGGCAGGCGGCTGACGACCAGCGCGATCGCGGCGCACAAGATCAAGATCGGAACGACTTCCTGCTCGAGCTTGTCCACCGGCCGGGCAGCTTACACGACGTGATACGCTCGCGCGCGATGTGGATGCGCTGGTTGCTCGTCGGGCTGTTGGCAGCCGCCGCGGCGGCGTGTGGCAAGGATGCGGCGACCGGAACGGGATCTGGATCCGGCTCGGGCTCGGGCTCGGGCTCGGCAATCCCAGGCAGCACGGCACGAGTCGTCTCGCTCTATGTCGACGGTCAGCTGATCGGCAACATCTCGCCGTCGGAGCTCGCGAGCTGGCCGCGGCTCGACACGCTCTTGCCGGTCGCCGCGCGGCGGATCGGCCAGTGGGACGATGTCGAGCTCACCGGCAGCGACGCGAAGCCGACCGTGCTGCATCGCATCTCCGATCAGCACCCCGATCTCGTGCCCGCGTTGTTCGAGGTCAACGGCGACGTCTCGTTCGGGCTGTTCGATCCGGTCGAGCTCGGCAAGCGCGGCACGCCGCAGATCCGCCAGGACGGCCTGAAGGCGATCCGCATCAAGCTCGCGCAGAACAGCGGGCGCGGCGAGCACGAGCAAGGTGGTGGCGGCGGCGCCGATCCGTCGCAGCTGTCGATCGCGATCAAGACGCCGAAAGGCGACTCCAAGCTCGAAGGCAAGACGTTGCTCGCGATCCCGCGCCAGCCGCTGCCGGGCGAGACCGGCGAAGGCCGCGGCTGGCCGCTGCAGCTCCTCGTCGACGCTGCCGGGATCAAGAACTTCGACAAGCTCGTGCTCACCGACAGCGAAGGCCTGACGCTCGAGCTCGAGAAAGCCGACTTCGATCCCGCGAAGTCCGTGCCGTACGTCAAGCTCAACCGGCAAGGCGCGCTGCGCTTCACGCTGTTCAAGAAGCAAGGCGCTGGCTGGCAGAAGGGCGGCGACTTGCGCGGGCTCGTGTCGATCGCGGTCGTGAAATAGCGAACCGCTAGCGGCCGTATCGCCATGTCACCGCGCCGGTCGCGAGATCGATCGCGGCGGCGCGATGCACCGGGTCGGTCGACGTCACGACGAGGCGATCGCCGGCGACGTGCGCGGTCTCGCAGCGGCCGGCGAGCTCGGCGGTCCACGCGACGCGCAGATCGTCGCCGAGCCGCGACAGCGCGATCGCACCGGGGCGATCGACCGCCGGATCGTGCTGGACGAGCACGAGCGCGGGATCGCCGACCCGCAAGAAGCTCGGCGACACGAAGCCCGGTGCACCCGGTAGTGCGCTGCCGTCCGCAACACGCACGAGCGCGCGCGGCGCGGTGCCGGTTCCCGGCGCGAACGCGAGCTGCATGTCGCCGCGCGTCACCGTATCGGCGAACGCGCAGCCGGCCTCGGGCTCGCCGAGCCACGTGCGGCTTTGCTCGTCGGCGCTGCCCGCCGTGACCGCGTCGAAGCTCGGCACCGCGATCAGGTGCGTGTGGCTCTCGCCGTCGCTGCACCACATCCGCGACGGCGCGCCCGGCCAGCACCGCATCGGCTCCTCGATCGTGCGCGACGCGACCTCGATCCCGGTCGCGACATCGAGCGCGGTCACGCGATACACGCCGCCGCGCGCGCTCGCCGCGACGCGATCGATCAACACGACGAACGCGGCCGGCCTGCCGGCCGCGCCGGCCACGACGAGCGCGCCCGCCGGCTGCCCCGGCCCGGCCGGCGGCTCGCGGGCCGCGCGCAGCCGCGTGTAGCCCATGTAGACGAGCACGCCGGCGAGCACGAGCAGCACCGCGCCCAGCGCGACGCGCATCAGAAGTCGACCAGATCGGCGCGCAGGCGCGCGAGCAGCCGCGCCGCGGCTTCGCCCCAGTCGCCGGTCACGCGCTGGAACGCGATGCGGTCGTTGAGATCGACATGCTCGATCGGCCGATGCGCGACCTCGAGGATGCAGAACCCGCCCCAGCGCAAGCAGTGGCGCAGATACTCGACGAAGCGCAACCGGTGGCGTGCGAAGTACACGCGCGGATCGACCGCATCGGCCGGGCTCGGCGGCGGCATCTCGATCGAGTACGGAGGCCCGCCGCTGATGTCTTGCTTGTGCAGGAAGTCGCGCGACAGCTCGGCGCAGAACGGTCCGACGATCTCGGGATGCGATCGCGCGATTTCGTCCTCGTAGCTCGCGAGCGCGTGAGTCTGCGCGCGCGCGCCCCACACCTCGAGTGGGTCGAGCGCGATCAGCGAGAGCCCTTCGCTCTCGAGCGCGCACGCGCCGTAGCTGTAGCGATTCGCGCCGCCCGGCGTGAGCGAGATCGAGCCCGCGACGCGCCAGAACGCGTCGAGCGCGATCGGGATCGGCCCGACCGAGCTCGCGAGCTTCGCGAGGTCGGCGTCGCCGGCCGGCGCGTCCTCGCGCTCGAGCTCGGCGCCGGCTTCGCGCAACACGCCGCGCAGCACGTCCGTGTTGTGGCGCACGCGCTTCATGATCTCGACCGCGACCGCGTGCGCTTCGTCGCGCAGCTCGGCGTGCTGGACCACCGCGACCGCCTGCTCGACGAGCTCGTTCCACACGCCGCGCTCGCCGGCGAGATAGCGCGCGAGAAAGTCGCGGCGCTCGGGCAGCGGCACGCGCGGCAGCACCGGATCGTACGGATAGCGCTCGATCGCGGCGATCGCCTCGTCGCGCGGCACGACGGACAGCACGCGGCGTGCGGTATCGCCGATCACGTCGTGTCGGCGCAACCGGGCCGCGAGGTCGACCAGCCGCGGCTCGACGACGAGTGGATCCGCGCTCGGCTCGATCCGGCGCGGATGCGTGCCGCCGTGGCATGCGTACAGCAACATCGCGACGACGCGCTCCTCGCCCGGCGTATCGGAGCGGCGGTCGAGCACGGCCTGCACGGGCGCGCGAAATCGCGTCCACACGGTCGGCAGATCGCGAAACACGGCCGCGCGCACCGCGACCGTCGCGATCGTGTTGTCCTTGTCGTCCCAGCGCGCGTCGAGCGCGGTGTGCGCACGTTCGTCGTCGATGCCGGCGAGCGCGTGCGCGGCGGCGACGCGCAGCCTGCGGTCGGGGTGTGATTCGAGCAGACGCGCGAGCGTCCCCGCCGAGTCGACGTCGCCGGCCTTGCCGAGCTCCCGAATTGCCCCGCACGCACGGTCCAGCTCGGGCTTCGGAAGCGGGACGAGCGTCGTGGCCCCGGTTTCGACCAGGGCCTTGCGCGCGTCCTCTACCGTCATGGCGCTGATCCTACTACGCGTGATATCGACGAAGCATGGATCATTCCGGTCTGCTCGCTCGGATCCCCATGTTCGACGGCCTAGGCAACGAGGACATCCGTGCACTCGCGAAGAGCCTGACCGAACGCGAATTCCACGCCGGCCAGATCATCATGAACCAGGGCGACGCCGGAACTTCCATGTTCATCGTCGCACGCGGGCACGTGAACATTCACCTGCCCGGCGAGGCATCGCGCCGAATCTCGCTCAAGGACGTCACCGACGGCGAGTACTTCGGCGAGCTCGCGCTGTTCGACGACAAGCCGCGGTCCGCGAGCGCGCTCGCCACCACCGACGCGCTGCTGCTCGAGCTCGACCGTCACACGCTCGAGCGCTATCTGACGACGCGCCCGCACGCGGCGATGACCTTGCTCCGCACGATGTCGACGCGTCTGCGCGAGACCAACGAGATGCTATCGCAGCGCGCCGCGAAGAACGCGGTGCAAGAGGTCGAGAGCAGGCTGACGTGGAGCCAGAAGCTCGCCGACAAGGTCGCCGAGATCAACGGTAGCTGGACGTTCATCGTGATGCTGCTCGCGATCACGGTCCTGTGGTGCCTGCTCAACGCCGAGTCGCTCAGCGCGCCGCAGTTCGATCCATATCCGTACCAGCTCTACAACCTCGCGCTCGCGATCCTCGTCGGCCTGCAAGGCCCGCTGATCGTGATGAGCCAGAACCGCTCGGCGCTCAAGGACCGCGCGCAGGCGGAGACCGACTTCAAGGTTAACTTGAAGAACGAGGTCAACATCGAGACGCTCTTGCGCGAGCTCGGCGAGATGCGCGCCGAGGGCAACGCGCGGCTCGAGCGCATCGAGCGCGCGGTCGGCGTCGGTCAGAAGCAGTAGTAGACGGCCATCGCGAGCGCGACCGCGACGACGAGCCAGCGCAGGACGTTCGCCGGCACGCGCGACGCGACCGCGCCGCCGACGACGCCGCCGACGAGCGCGGCGCCTGCCATCACGCCGGCGACGACCCAGTCGACGTGCCCGACGAACGCGAACGCGATCGCCGCGGCGACGTTGACCGCGAGCGACACCGCCTGCTTGAGCGCGTTGATGCGCACGAGCGAGTCGTCGAGCACGACCGCGAGCGCGGCGAGCACGATCACGCTCATGCCGGCGCCGAAGTAACCGCCGTAGACGGCGGCGAGCCCGACCGGCGCCGCCGCGATCAGCTCGCGATGCGTGCCGTGCGCGCGGCCGGCGAGCCACGTACGCAGCCGCGCTTGCAGCGCGAGCAGGACCGCGGCGAACACGAGCAGCGCCGGGATCACGCGCTCGAACGCTGCCTCGCCGGTCGCGATCAGGAGCCCGGCGCCGGCGACGCCGCCGGCGGCCGCGACCGGCAGCACGATCGCGGCCCGAACGCCCTGCCCCGCGAGCTCGCGGCGCTGCGCGATCGTCGCGCCGAGATAACCCGGGCATAGCGCGACCGTGTTCGTCACGTTCGCCGCGAGCGCCGGCATGCCGCACGCGACGAGCACGGGAAACGTCACGAGCGAGCCACCGCCCGCGATCGCGTTGACCGCACCGGCGCCCGCGGCTGCGGCGGCGACCAGTGCGAGCTGCGGCGCGTCCATCGAAGAGAAGGATTACCGCCAAGGCGCCCGGGGCGCCAAGGCGCCAGCAGAGCAGAACTCGGTTTCTGCGCTTCTGGCGTCCTGGCGTCCCTGGCGCCTTGGCGGTAGCTCTCCTCCTACTTCGATCCGCTCTGCGCGTCGACGAGCTCCGGCACCTCGTGAGCCGGCATGCGGATCTCCTGCGACAGGTCGGGGCGCCGCGCCCGCGCGATCGGATCGATCGGGACCGCGCGGCCGAAGCGCGCCGCCGACTGGATCGCCTGCAAGATGCGCACGTCCTCGAGGCCCTCCCAGCCGCTCGGCTCGGGCTCGCGGTCGTCGCGGATGCAGCGCGCGAAGTATTCGATCTCGGCGCCGATCTGATCGCGCTTCTCGAACGTGCGCTCGCGATCACCGCGCGCGCCGATCACGCGCAGCTTCATCTCCGCCGCGTACTCGTACGCGTTGTCGAGCTCGATGATGCCCTGCGTGCCGACGATCTCGTAGTGCGAGCGATCGAACGCGCCGAAGCTGCACGTGAACTGCGCGACGCGCTCGCCGGGAAACCTGAGCGCGACCGAGAACGCCTCGTCGATCGCGACGAAGCGCGGGCCGGCGCCAGCGAGCCGCATCGCGACGACCTCGCGCGGCTCGGCGCGGAACAGGTAGCGCGCCGCGTTCACGCAATACACGCCGGTGTCGTACAGCGGGCCGGCGCCGCGGCGCGGCTGAACGCGCGTGTTGCCTTCGCGCACCTGCAGCGAGAACACCGAGCTGAAGATGCGCGGCTCGCCGATCTCGCCGCCGCGCGCGAGCTCGACCGCGATCAGGTTGGCCGCCTCGAAGTGCAGTCGGTACGCGATCATCAGCTTCACGTTGCGCTGCTCGCACGCGTGGATCATCTGCATGCACTCGGCTTCGGTCGGCGCCATCGGCTTCTCGCACAGCACGTGGACGCCGTGGCGCGCCGCGACGAGCGTCATCTCCGCGTGCAGATCGTTCGGCACCGCGATGTACACCGCGTCGATGCGACCGCTCGCGAGCAGCGCGTCGAGATCGTCGTAGTGACACGCGGTGCGCGCACCGTAACGGGTCGCGAGCTCGTCGAGCTTGTGCCGCGATCCGGATACGAGCGCGCCGAGCTCGACGTCGTCGAGCTGCTCGATCGCCGGGAGCACGGCCGCCTGCGCGAAATGGCCTTGCCCGATCACCGCCATGCGAAGTCGCGAGCGACTCATGCAGCTTGCCATCAGCAACCCGCATTCCACCCGTCGGCGGATCGGTCCTTGCAGCCACGCGCGGCATGCACATCAAGGCCTGCGAAAGCTGCGGCAACACCTACGACAAGGCGTTCGAGGTGCTGATCGGCGGCACCGCGCATACGTTCGATTCGTTCGCGTGCGCGATCCACGCACTCGCGCCGCGCTGCCGCCACTGCCGCGTGGCGATCATCGGCCACGGCGTCGAAGCACGTGGCCAGTACTTCTGCGGCGCCCATTGCGCGCGCCAGGAAGGCGTCCTCGAGATCTCGGACCGCGCACCCGACGGCGGCGCCGCCACTCCGTGATCGCGTGCGCGAGCGCCCGCAGCGCTCGCACGGTGCGCGCCGATGTCACGTCCAGTACGGCGTCGCGCCCCACTGCCGATACACGCCGGTCGCGTACTCGAGATCGTTCAGATCGGGCCAGTGATCCTTGTCGAAGCCCGGCATCTGCTCGAGCGATTCCTTCGTCACGTTGACGACGAACCGCTTCTTCGCTTCGTCGACGGTGAGCGTCGACCACGGCAGCGCGAACAGCTTGTTGCCGATGCCCATGAAGCCGCCGAACGACAGCACCGCGTAGGCGACGCGCCCGGTGGTGACGTCGATCATCAGCTCCTCGATGCGGCCGATATCCTGTCCGCTCAGGTTGACGACCTTGTCGTGAATGAGCGAGGACGCGCCCAGCGTGCGACGGAATTTGCTCATGCGATCGTACACAGCAAGCGACGTTCCGCCGCGACCGGGCACGTGCTTCGCATACGCCGCGCACCTAGGAGGAATTACCCATGGCCCGAGGCAGCAAAGCGAACCACACGAGCAAGCAGAAGCGCCAGGCGCGCAACATCGAGGACAGCGCGAAGAAGCGCGGCACATCCACCAAGCGCGCCACGCAGATCGGCTACGCGACCGTGACCAAGCAGGACGCGGGCGGCAAGAAGGGCAACCGGCGCAAGGCGCGTCGCGGCCGCCGCAGCGCGGCCGCGCGGGTCTAGCTCGCCGGCTACTGCCGCGCGAACGCGATCGGGAGTTGCTCGCGGCACCCGTAGCTGCGCGTAACTGCAGGTTGAAAATGCTGTTGTGGCGGGAGCCCGGCTTCGCTATATCCCGCGGGCGTGCTGGCGGCGTGTCTCGACGAAGCTCAGGCGCTCGCGTTCGCGGCGGGCGAGCTCGGCGACGCCGCGCGCGCGCCGGTCGAGGCGCACATCGACGACTGCGAGTCGTGCCGGCGCGTGCTCGCCGCGCTCGTACGCGGCGGCGAGACGCGCGAGTGGAGAGCCGGCGCGCACGTCGGGCGCTACACGGTCGGCGCGCGCATCGGCCGCGGCGGCATGGGCGCGGTGTGGCGCGCCGAAGATCGCGAGCTCGGCCGCGCGGTCGCGCTCAAGCGCGTGCACGGCGGTGGCGACGGTGAACATCGCGCGCGGCTCGTGCGCGAAGCGCGCGCCGCGGCGCAGCTGCAGCACCCGAACGTCGTCGCGGTCTACGAGGTCGGCGAGGCCGATGGCGAGCCGTTCCTCGCGATGGAGCTCGTCGACGGCGAGACGCTCGCGAGCTGGCTGCGCGCGCCGCGCTCCGTGCGCGACATCGCCGGCGTGCTCGCGCAAGCCGGGCGCGGGCTCGCCGCCGCGCACGCGATCGGGCTCGTCCATCGCGACCTCAAGCCCGACAACGTGCTCGTGGATCGCACGGGCCGCGCACGCGTCGCCGATTTCGGGCTCGCACGCGCCGGCGACGGGCACGGCAGCGTGGCGCGCGCGACCGGCGGGCTCGGCAAGCTGACCGAGACCGGCGCGATCTCCGGAACGCCCGCGTACATGGCCCCCGAGCTGGTCGAAGGCGCGCCGCCCGATGCGCGCAGCGATCAGTACGCGTTCGCGGTCACCGCGTTCGAGGCGCTGTACGGTTGCCACCCGTTCGTCGGCGACAGCGTCGAAGCGAGGTGGCTCGAGATGGCGGCCGGCCGCATCCGCGACGTCCGCGGCAAGCGGCGCGTGCCGGCGCGGCTCGACCGCGCGGTCCGGCGCGCGCTCGCGATCGATCCCGAAGCGCGCTGGCCGAGCGTCGCCGCGTTCGTCGCCGAGCTCGAGCGCAGGCCGCGCCGGGTATGGCCGTGGCTCGCCGCGCTCGGCGTGCTCGCGGCCGCGAACGCCGGAGCGTATGCGTGGACGCGCGGGCATGGCGACGACTGCGAGCGCGGCGCGAGCCTCGTCGACGACGTGTGGAACGCGACGACGCGCATCGGTCACGCGCGCGCGTTCGCGACCGCGGCACCCGGCCGCGCGACCGAGATCGCAACCACGGATCGGCTCGTCGACGACTGGGCCGATGCGTGGCGGCTCGGCCGGCGTGCCGCGTGCCGCGCCCAGCCCGCCGAGCGCACCGCACGCGTCGCGTGTCTCGATCGCGCGCTCGGCGATCTGCGCGCGCAGCTCGCCACGTGGGAGGATCCGAATCGCGAGGTCGTCGATCGCGCGATCGGCGCGATCGCGGGCCTGCCACGGCCCGGTGACTGCACGAGTCAGTCGCCGCCGCCGAGCGCGGTGCCGAAGCAGCTCGAAGACCAGGTCGCGCGCATCGCGGCGATGTCGCGTACCGGTCGCGAACGCGAGGCCCAGCCCGAGCTCGCCGCGATGCTCGCTGCGGCGCAAGCAACCGGCGACCACGAGACCGTGGCGCGCGCGTTTGCGACCGCCGCGCGCGTCGAGCGCGCGCTCGACGATCACGAGCACGCGCGCGAGCACGATGCACGCGCCGCGCGCGAGGCCGCGAGCGCCGGGGACGACACGCTCACGGTCGACGCGCTGCTCGACGAGGCTGCGAACGCGAGCGATGGCGCGCATCCCTCGGATTCGCTCGGCCTGTGCGATGCCGCCGACGCGCTGATCGCACGCGGCCACGTCGATCGCGAAGATCGCGCCGCGACCGCGCGCGCCGACGCGCTCGCCGAGCTCGGCCGCGCGCCCGAGGCGATCGCCGCCTACTCGCGCGCGATCGCGATCCTCGAGCCACGCGCGATCCGCGATCGCTCGGCCCGGCTCCACCTCGCCGACGCGCTCGGCGCGCTCGGCACCGCGTACGGCCTGCAGGAACGGTTCGAAGATGCGCGCGCCGCGCTGGCCCGCTCGCTCGCGATGGAGGAGCCCGAGCTCGGCCCCGACCATCCCGACATCGGCCGCACGCTCGCAGATCTGGGGCGGAACGAGCTCGCGCTCGAGCACGGCGACGACGGCACGGCCCACCTCCTGCGCGCGCGCCAGATCTTCGCGCACGCGTACGGCGAGCACGCCGAGCTCGTCACGATGGCCGACGTGATGCTCGCCGACGACGCGCGCGTTCACAGGCGGTGCGGCGACGCGGTGCCGCGGTACGAGCGTGCGCGCGATGCGGCGCCGGCGGGCCATCAGGAGCTTGCCGTGATCGAGAGCGGGCTCGCCAACTGCGCGCGCCAGGCGAACGACGACCGCGGCGCGATCGCGCACTACGAGCGCGCGCTCGCCGTCTACGCGAGCACCGGCAAGGGTGGCGCCGATCTCGCCGACGTCCGCAACAACTACGGCATGGCGCTGCTCGATGTCGGTCGCATCGCCGACGCGCGTGCGCAGGCCGAGCAGGCGCTCACCGAGTACGACGACGCGGGCGCGGAGCCCGAGGCGCGCGTCGATTCGTGGCGCGTGCTCGCCGAGATCGAAGCGAGCGCGGGCCACGCGGCGCGGGCGATCGCGTTTCACGAGAAGATCATCGCCGCGATCGGCGACGACAAGCGCGAGCAGTACGCGGCGGTCCGCAAGGACTCGCAGGCGCAGATCGCAGAGCTGTCGCGCGCGAAGGCGAAGTGATCAGCGCCGCCAGCGCGGCGCGAGCAGGCGGCGCTTGCCGTCGGCGGCAAGCGTGACGTCGGGCGCGTCGAGCCCGTCGCGGTCCCACAGCTTGCACGTGACCTGCTTGTGCTGCTGGTCGAGCGCCTCGCAGTAGTTCGTGAACTCGCAGCGCCGGATCTCGGCGCCGCGCCCCGCGCGGATCTTGTCGAACCAGTCGGGATCGGCGAGCGTCTGGCGCGCCGATGCGATGAAGTCGGCGTCGCCGCGCGCGAGCGTGGCCTCGGCAGTCGCGAAGTCGCTGATGCCTCCGGCGGTGACGACCGGCGTCGCGAAGCCCGCGGCGTGCACCGCCGCGCGGATCTGCGCGGCGAGCCCGACGTTGCGCGCGAACGGGCCGCGCGCGTCGCTGTAGATCGTCGGCATGCACTCGTAGCCGGAGCGGCCGGTGTACGGATACGCGGCCCAGCCGACCTTCGGCTGCTTCGCGTCCTCGAACTTGCCGCCCTTCGAGATCGACAGGAAGTCGAGGCCCGCGCGCGCGAGCTCGACGCCGAACCACGCGGCATCCTCGACGTGATTCCCGCCCTCGATCACGTCGTCGCCGAGGTAGCGGCAGCCGACGACGCCGCGCCCGGCGACGCGCGCGCGCACCGCCGCGACGACCTCGCGCGGCAGCCTCACGCGCTGCTCGCGCGGTCCGCCGTAGCCGTCGTCGCGCGTGTTGAGCGCCGACAGGAACGACGCCATCGTGTACGCGTGCGCGAAGTGCAGCTCGACGCCGTCGAAGCCGGCGGTCATCGCGCGTTCGGCGGCGGCGGCGAACAGCGGCGGCAACACGCGCGGCAGCTCCGCGACGTGCGGGAGGTGGACGTCGGTGACGCGCTCGCGGTAACCGCGCTCGAGATCCTCGAGCTCGCGCGGCGTCAGCGCGAGCTGCAGATCGGCATCCGGCAGGGCCGCGAGCCGCGCGCGCACGTCGTCGTCGCTGCACGTGCGCGCCGACGCATCGCCGGTGATCTGCGCGAGCGCCTCGCGATGCCGCGGCTCGAGCGCGAGAAACCGCGCGAAGTACTTGTCGCGCGGCGGCCGGCGCCGGATCGCGAGAAAATCGATGAGCTGGATGAACAGCAGCGTGTGGCCGCCCGACGCCTCGCGCACCGCGCGCGCGAGCTCGGTCAGCCCGGGAATGAAGCGATCGTGGCCGATCCGCAGGAGCGGCCCCGACGGGATGTCGCGGATCCCGGTCGCCTCGACGACGAGCACGCCGGGCCGGCCCTCGGCGAACCGCCGATACCAGTCGAGGACGTCGCGCGTGACGAAGCCATCCTCGGTCGCGCGCCACGGCACCATCGCCGGCACCCACGTCCGCGTCTCGGCGCGCCGCGGCCCGAGTGCGCACGGCTGGAACAGCCGCGCCGCTTCGGCTTCCGCCGCGGTCGGCCACGTCACCGCCGCGAGCTCGTGCTTGATGCGCTCGGGCGGCTGCCACATTTCGCCGCAATTCGTACCACGCCGACGCATAGAATGACGCGATGCACGCGATGGTGCTGATGGCGTTGACGGGATGCTCGTTTCTCGCGATCAGGCCGCCGAACCCGGCACGCACCGAGCCGGAAGCCTGCTCGACCTTCGAGCCAACGCTGGACGTCGGCTGGTCCGTGGTTACCGGGTTTGCTGGCTTCGTGGCCTTGGATCCGGCTCGCCCGTGGACTCCGTTCTACACGATCGGTCTGCCGCTCCTCGGGATTTCCGCGACGTTCTTGGCCAGCGCGATCTACGGCACCCACGAGACTGGCCGTTGTCGCGAATTCAACCGCGAGCTCGCAGCGCGCGAGGACGAAGAGCGACGGGCAGCGCTAAGTCGCCAGCGCGCCGCGATCGCTCTCGAGGACGACGCCGTACGACGCCGTCGCGCTCGCGACCGAGCCTGGCAGCTCACGCAGCAAGCCGAGTCCGCGGCCCGCGCCGGCGATTGCGCCACCGTCACCGCGCTCGATCCGCAAGTCCGTGCGCTCGACGGCGAGC
>Ga0335083_10005781_pt1 | contig 15574 bp, 6 predicted proteins | sample Lox_Sample_42_FD_206716 | JGI IMG/M metagenome (GOLD analysis project Ga0335083, IMG submission 206716) | Soil microbial communities from Loxahatchee National Wildlife Refuge, Florida, United States - Lox_Sample_4.2 | ecosystem: Environmental > Terrestrial > Soil > Wetlands | place: USA: Florida... | reverse complement strand
TCAGACTGCCGTGGATGTTGAGTGTCACCCCCGATTCCGGGCCGTAGATCGTGTTTCCGTATCCCGCGTAGCCATTGGTAATCGTTATGGTTGACCAGCCGTTTGCAGCAGCAAGATATACGTTGTCCGCAAGGGTCGGCACTCCGCGAGACCAGTTGCCCGGGTCGGACCACCACCCGTTGCCAGCGAAACCTGTCCAATAGTCATCATTGCCTGGTTGGCCCGGGGCGTTTTGAGCCAGACACAATGCCGAAGCCGTCGCAACTAGAGAAAAGACTTTTCCACCCATAGACCATCGTCCTTTCTAAACCACATTTGCTTTCATGGCATGAAATGTTTCCGTCCGGTTGGGACGTCACGTTGGGAATACAATTCAGCTATTTAATGTCTGATGTTTCAGTGCCGAAACAACGCCACTTTGCGTATAAGAATCGCCAATATTCGTACAGCGTTGAGGCCTGTATTCTGAAATTCCCCGCCGTTTTCCCCTTCTGATGGGATTGAGCTGCCGGACAGGATCGGGTCCGTTTGAGTTTCATCCCGGGCAGCCGCGGGAAGCGGTTATCGCTTTTCTTCCAGTTTACGCCAGTCGATTTCCGGCCAGCCATCGGTGCTCCAGCCCAGCGGAAAGATGGCCAGCAGGGAAACTCCGTTCCGGTCGCCATCATAAAAATGACAACTGAACCAATCGGCGCCGTTTTCGGAATAAATACCTGATTGGCCCGGGCCGATAAACGGTCCGACCGAACTCAAAAAGGGGCTGCCCCCGCCCGTCACCAAATCCGCTCCGTCTTTGTCCAGGTAAGGACCGGTGGTTTGACGACTCCGTCCGACTCGGATTTCGTAAGTGCTGTTCGTGCCCCGGCAGCACAACCCCCAGTTCACAAACAGATAGTAATAATCATCGTGGCGATAAATATAGGATGCTTCGATGGTATCATTGAAGGCGAGTGAATAGATCGGCGAATTCGTGGCGATTCGTTTGCCGGTCTGGGGATCAAGCTGGATCATTTTGATGCCGCTCCAAAACGAGCCGAAGGCGAGCCAGAGACGACCCTGGGCATCAAGAATCGCCGCCGGATCAATTGTGTTGAAATCATTCGTGGCGACTGACTGAACCACGATTCCGTGGTCGTTCCATTTGTATTTGGGGTCGGCGGGGTCGAGCGTCGGGTTGGTGGCCAGCCCGATTGCTGAATCATTTCTGCCAAAGGACGAAACCGCGTAATAAAGCAGATAACGGTCCCCCAGACGAATAATATCCGGTGCCCAATAATTCATCCAATGATTCCGCGGGACCGCCTGGGCCACCCAGGCCGGCGCATTCGTAAAAACGGACGGGCCGCGCTCCCATTTTACCATGTCCTTTGAGTGATAAGAGGGAATGCCGCGACCGGTGTAAAAAATCCAGTACGTGTCCTTGCATTTGATGATGGCGGACGGATCGTGCACCCGCACGCTACGGTTGCCCAGCATTGCCAGCGCCACGGGCGTGGTGTTGGAATGAATCTGCGTCCAGCCGGTTTGCGCGTGGAATGCCATTCCCGCGGTCAACCAGAGTGTGGCGATTGCCCGTCTATAACTGCCTGGACACGGCTGCGCGAAGTTCATAGGTGGCGAGCTTGGTGGAAATCAGCACGGCATCAAGCGAAAACAAATCGGATGTCAACACTGGCTGAGGCAGCGTGTGGGCAGCGCCAAACGCGTCGGATGGGACGAACAGGGAAAGGTTTTCAACATGGTTCGTCAGGGATGCATCAGCCGGAAGAAATCATTCCCTGCCGGCCGCAGCAGGGTCACCTGATTCCGGCCGCCGATGAAATTGACGGTGTTGGTCGCGTGCACCCAATTGGTTGTGCCCAGGTCCGTATTCTGTTGCAGGGCATAGCCGCTGGAGGGATAGGGCCAGACCAGGGTCTCGGCATTGGCCTGCGCGCTCATGTCCAGATAAGGCACGTTAAAAAGCAATGAAAGATTGTTGTCGAAAAAATTAGCGGTGATCAAGTCCAGCCGGCCATCACCATTCACGTCTGCCGCCACTACGCAGTGTGGGTAGGAACCCACAGCCAGCGTGGTATAAAGACCAAATATGCCGGTCCCGTTGTTGGTGAAGGCGGTAAGATAACCGGGATAACCTGAGACACTGGAATCGTAACTGGCACAAATCACATCCGGCTTGCCATCCCGATTCACATCCGCCAGCGCGATTGAAGTCGGGATGCCTTCAACGCTCAACGTGACGTTGGAGCCGAACACGCCGCTGCCATTGTTGGTCCATACTCGCAGCAGGTCGTCGTTGGCGTCGACGGTCACCAGATCGGGCTTGCCATCATCATTTATGTCAGCCACCGCCACCGAAACAGACGGCGATCCAAAAATTTGCGCGGCGTTGGTGCCAAAGCTACCGGTCCCGTCGTTGGTAAACACCATGTTATAGACATCCGGCGGCGGCAGACCGCCCACCGAGCCGGCACTCACACAAACCAAATCGGGCCTGCCGTCGCCATTCACATCCGCCACCGCCATATCACGAGGGCTATTCCAGGTCATCAACGTGGCGTTGGAGCCAAGTACACCACCTCCATTGTTCGTGAAGACAGTCAGGCTGAACGCATAATAATTTGCGCGGATCAAGTCAGGCCTGCCGTCCCCGTTCACATCCGCCGTGGCAATGGAATAAACTCCCACATATGGAGATGGAAAGCCGGGACCCGCGTTCACCGTGGCGTTGGAAACGAACCCACCGTTGCCGTCATTGGTCAGCACCGTCAGCGAGCCGTCATAGAAGCTTCCACTAATCAAGTCCGGTTTGCCATCGCCGTTCACATCCGCCGACACCACACAAGCGGGGATGTTGCCGACATTCAAGGTGGCATTGGAGCCAAACCCGCCGCTGCCGTCGTTGGTCAGTACCGTCAACGTATTGGTACCGGCATTGGCGCTGATTAAATCGGGTTTGCCGTCCAAATTGACATCCGCCACCGTTACGGAAGCGGGATATGCACCGACAACAGGCGAGGACACTAACCGGAAACCTGTGTGTCCGGGCACAATCGTGTTGGTGAAGATGTCCAGTCTGTTGTTGGTAGACGACGAATTGGCACTCGGACAGATCAAGTCCACCTGACCATCGTCATTCACATCCGCCACGGCAACACTGCAAGGGGCGCCACCCACCGCCAGTTTGCCATCCAAGGCAAATCCGCCGCTGCCGTCGTTCGTGAATATCGTCAGCGTGTCGTCGCCGGGTGGGCTGGGTAACCCGCCGACGGGAAAACCTGCCCCCGGGCTGGCGCAAATCAGGTCGGGCTTGCCATCACCGTTCATGTCTCCCACAGTCACAAAAGCCGGGTACTGCACGCTTAACGTGGCGTTGGAACCAAACCCGCCACTCCCGTTGTTGGTCAGCACCGTCAGGTAGCCGGCAGCATTGGCGCAGATCACATCGGGTTTGCCATCGCCGTTCACCTCGGCTATCGCGACCCAATCAGGCGTGCCTCCCACACTGACCGTCGCGTTGGAACCAAATATGCCGCTGACATTATTGGTCCAAACCTGCACCGCGCCCGCAGCCGGGCTCGGGCATATCAGGTCGGGTTTGCCATCCTCATTCACGTCGGCAGCCACGACATTAATCGGAAACTCATTACCGCTGGGTGTGTTCACATTGAGCGTGGCGTTGGAACCAAACCCGCCGCTGCCGTTGTTGGTGAAGATCATCAGGGTTTCGGGAGCGCCGACAGCACCGTTGATGCTGATCAAGTCGGGTTTGCCGTCCCCATTCACATCGGCCACTGTGACGTAATCAGGGTTGGCGACATCCAGTATGGCGTTGGTGCCGAAAACGCCGCTGCCATTGTTGGTCAACACCGTCAGGGTTCTGTCAAACGTATTCGCGGTAATCAGGTCGGGTTTGCCGTCCCCGTTCACATCGGCCACGGTAACACTTCGAGGACCGTTGCCCCCCCAGTGCAATACGGCATTCAAACCAAACACGTTGCTGCCGTTGTTGGTCAGTATCGTGAGAGCACCATATGGGAAAGTCTCCCCCGTACTGGCACTGATCAGGTCGGGTTTGCCGTCTCCGTTCACATCAGCCACGGCCACCGACAATGGTCCCGCGTAAACCCTCGGCGTGGCGGCGAGCACGAAGTTTGTGACTTGCGCGGCAGCGGGATGAAGGACTGCAAGCATTGCCGACAAAATGAGCAAGTGCCGCATAAGAGCTTTATATTGAAACTCGTAAGTTCACAGCTGCCTGAAAGCAACGCCATTTCACGAAAAAAAACGCCGAATTACGAACGTTGCTCCAGGCCATCTGTTGCCGCCGTGGACAGGCCTCGCGCTCGCCTGCAACTTGATTCAGGATCAAAAAACACCGACCGGTAAATTTGTGCGTGTCGGCTTCGGCCTGAAAGCCCATGTCAGAAAGCTTCTACCATTCCCCATTGCAGCCCTGCATGGCGTTGTCCTGGCTTTGTTTATTTCTGCAAGCGGTAAAACCGGGTGTTGCCGGTGATGGGCAAAATGACCTGCCATTGATTGCCAACGATCTGCGGGATGAGCATCGCGTCCATCCAGTTGCCGGCAGCGAGATTCGTCGTGGTCAAAACCGCGTAGCCTGCCGAGGCGACCGGCCACGACAGGGTCAGGCTGCCGCCGGATGCGGATGCGGTTACGGCCGGACTGGCGCTGCTCAGCAGTTGATTGGGACCGAGCACTTGCGTGGCCGCGATTTCATCGGCCGTCAATGCGCCGTTGTAGATGCGGAATTCATCAATACTCCCTTGCATGCCCGGGTCGGGCCAGTTGTCCGCGCCGATGATATTGCGCTCCGCTTGCACACCCGACATCGGGATGGTCACGTTGTCGTCTGCTCCCGCCAGGACACCGTTGAGGTAAATGGCTACATAACCGGCCGGTGGGTTAAAAACGGCGGTGATATGCACGTTGGTACTGCCATCCAGGCTGCTTCCCGGGTCGAGATCAACGAATTGATAGTCAACATTCGCGTTGTCGGAATCAGAGATCCCGGCGATCGTCGAGTTGTCATTGGCGTGAACACACACATGAGTGTCGTACTCCGACAGGCCCCCGGCGTCGCGGTTGCCGAAATCGAAAAGATTGGCCCAGGTATATTGACCGCCTTTGACGGTAGCCCATGCTTCCACCGTTACGGCCGGGGCGTTGTTGGTGCCATTCACAGAATTGGTGAGGATGCCCGCTGGCAATTGCAAATAATCGGTTGCGGGCGCGACCGAAGTGGTGTTGGGCAGGACCAGTTGGCCGCCGCTGACGGTGGCGTTTCCATGGAGAGCCCCGTTGGCGCTGCCAACCGAGTCGTTGGCCGTGCCATCATTGAAACTGTAACGATGCACGAGGATTGTCGGGGCATAGACCACCTGCACCGATCGCGTGGCGGACAAACCCAGACTCGCGTACGTGGCCATTATGCTCGTCGTCCCCTGACCCACGCCGGTAATATTGCCCTGGCCGTCCACGACCGCGACGCTCGTGTCCGCCGAGGTGTAAATGATGGCATGATTGGCATTGGTCGTCAGGTTGATCCAGTTGCCGGACTCCTGCCCCGAGACGGTGGCCGCGACCTGCTGGCCAATGGCGATGGGTGAAGTGAATTGTAACAGCAGGTTCGTGCAGGAATCGAGGCCGCTGGCGTTGAGCCGGAGAATGGAAAGCGAATTGGCCGGGAGTGTCAGCGTAAAATTGGTTCCGGCGTTGGCAATCGAATTGGTGACCGGAAAAATATACGCCGGCGACGCCAGGGAATTTCCATTCGTCGAACTGCTCGAACTCAATTGGATGACCACGGCGTTCGACGCGACGGTACTGACGCCGTCAACATTGAACGTCGTGGCCAGCGGCGCGTTGTTGGTATTGACCACCTTGACAATGATCTGGCCGTTGGACGGCAGCAGACTGCTGGAAGCGTAAAGCGCGTTGGTCCCCGAAACCACGGCGGGCAGGACGACATCGCCGCGATTCTGACCGAACAATTCCTGGACGTAATACGATGGCGCGCCGAACATTTCCCGCGAACTGTCGTAGTAAATCAGGTCCGGAAGCCACTGGTAGCCGTTCAAATTCGCCAACAGCGGCGCATAAGATGCCATTTGAACGATGTCCGCGTTCCGCTCTAAACCGGTCATGAACGCCGCTTCGGCCAGCGCCGAGGCAAGGTTGCCATAGGTGCCCTCGCCGGAATTAACGGCATATTCACCTACAAATACTTTCGGCCCGTTGCGGCGGTAGCTGTCATACTTCGTGGCGTAGGCATAGAACGTGGCGGGGCTCGCATAGTAGTGCTCATCCTGAATTTCCACCGGCCGGCTCCAGGGAGGCCCTCCGGGCCAATTACCGGGTGCGATTAAATGGATGGACGGGTAATTCGATTTGATGGCATCGTAAAAGAGCGTATAGCGGTCGTTGTAATAGGTGCCGCCACTTTCGTTGCCGATTTCCAGGTATTGCAGATTGAACGGCGCAGGATGTCCGTGGGCTGCCCGCAGCGCACCCCAGGTCGTGTTCGTGCCGCCGTTCGCATATTGAATCGCATCGAGGGCGTCCTGCACCCACGGCCCCATCTGTGACAGCGGAACGGTGTTGTTGGCGCTGCCGTTGTAACCAAGCGCGAGGCCGCTGTTGATGGCGTAGAGCGGCTGCATGCCCATATCTTCACAAAACTGCAGGAATTCCTGGAAGCCAAACCCATCGGTGGACCAGTAACCCCAGGCGTCGTCCAGGTGGCCCGGTCGTTGCGCGATGTCGCCGATGGTTTTCTTCCAACGCACCGCATTGGTGATGTTAGCCCCTTCGATGAAATTCCCGCCGGGAAAGCGCAGGAATGACGGATGCATCGCCTCCAGCACGTTGGCCAGATCCGATCGCAAGCCGTTTGTGCGATTGTCGAACGTGGCCGCGGGGAACAGGGAAACGACCTCCAGCCAGACCGTGCCGGCGTTGGTGATGCTCAAAACGATACGCGCGTTCGTATCCGTGCTGCTCGACACCAGCGGCGCGGCGAACTGTTGCCAGCCGGCGGTCAGTCCGGTGAACGAGGCCTGCGCGTAAACCGTAGTGCCGCCCGCGTTCTGCAATTGCGCGACGACCGGTCCGCCGAAGCCGTTTGAACCCATTGCGTAAAAATTCAGATAGTAAGTGGCGCCCGCCTGCAGCGACATTCCCCAGAAACCGACGTTGCCCGCGCCGACGCTGCCGGTGCCGGATTGCATCGTGAGCTTCAGTGAATTGGGAATGTCGGTGTTCAACGGCTGGCTGGCGTCCACGCTCATCGTGCCTACCGCCGTACCCTGGGTGACCAGCGTCCAGTAGGCCTGGGTATGAAATGACCGGTTGCGGATCATCTCGGCGTAAAGGCCACCCTCGCCGGCAAAATTAATTTCCTCAAAAAAAATCCCGAACAGATTGGAACTGATGATCGCGCCGGGCTGGTCGGCCTGGATCGTCAACACGGCAGCGGCCGGCGCCTGTGCCGCAAACGCGACGATGGCTGTTGCCAGAACCAGCCAAAGGTAAAATGCCGGAAACGCTTTTCGTTCCAGGTTGTTTATCTCCATAAACGGAATGTTCATGGCAACTCGTCCAATGATCATCTGATCAAACGGATAAACGTTGTGCTGTTCGTCATCGGCAGGGTCAGCCGCCATTGATTGCTGCTGAGCGTCGGCGAACCTCCGACCGGAGACCACACGGCGTTCGCGCCCAAAACGGGACTGGACTGGGCTGTAAAGCCGATGCCATAGGCCGGCCAAGTTAGCGTTAGGTTCGAGGCAGCGGCGGAAATGCCCAGGTTGATGGGCAGCGCGAGCGCGTTCGGCCCTGCCACGCCATTCGCCGCAAGTTGCGGCGGTGTCAGCCGACCGTCATAAATCCGGAACTCATCAATTGTCGCGTTGAGCCAGGCGTCCGTGCCAAACAGGGAACGCCCGAGGAATGACCACGCGGGGCTGACGGTCGTTAACGGCGGCGTCGAATTGGTAACTGCAGTGAGAAGAATCCCATTGGTATAAATGGCGTCGTAACCGTTTGCCGGATCCAGGACGCAATCCACCCACAACCCCAGGTTGTCAAAGATCCCCGGGGTGGCCAGGTTCAAGGTGCCGGCGGTCGTGGCCAGCCCCAACTGGGCGTTGTTGGCAGCGGTGTGCGGGCTGAACGACAGGAAGTTCTGCCCCGCCGAGTTGGAGATGTCGCCAAAGTTGAATAGGCGTGCCCAGTTTCCATTCACGCCGAAGGTGGCCCAGAATTCAATTGTGGCGGCGGAAGAACCGGAAACCAATCCCCCGGGCAGATTCACGTAATCGCCGTAAGCCCCGGTGAGTTGCAGGGCATTGTTGGTAAGCGCAGCATTGCCCTGGAGCATCCCGTGCGCCATGCCGATGGAATCCCAGACGACGTTTGACGTGTTGGACGTGAAACTGTAGCGATGGGCCAGCGCGGGCGGTGCGTAAGCGAGGTCTTTGATTTCCGCGCCGCTCAAGGCCCGGCCGAAAATGCGGAACGAACTGATCTCGCCGCCGAAGAGCGGATCGGCGGAATACTGGCTATGGCCGATGTAATTGGTCTTGGCCAGCGTCTGCCAGGGACGGATGGTAAAATTGTTACTTGTAGCCACCGATGCTCCGTTCAGGTAGAGAACCCCGTTCGAACCGTTCAGGGTGACGGCGACGTGACACCAGGAATTCGTGGGCAGCGCAAACGGGGCATTGATTTGTTGCTCGGCGCCACCGCCGTTGAGCGTGATGGCAAAGCGCATTGTGCCAGCCGATGATCGTGGTGTGAGGAACAGATAGTTGGTCGTGCCGCTGCCAAAGTCGAAGATGCGCTGCCACGCGGCGCCACCATTCCATTTGACCCAGGCCGCAAAAGTGCTGGCGTTGGCCACCGGATTCGGCAATAAAACATATTGGGAAGTACCGTTGAGACTGAGCACATTGCCGAAACCGGGTTCGTTGGTGATCACCGCCCCGTTCTCCAATGTGCCATTGTAAAGTCCGCTCGCATCGCTGGCATCCGCATTGAAGGGATAAAACGCGCTCCAGTCGTTGGTGAAAACCGGCCAGCCGTCGGTACTCCAGTTAAGCCGGCCGATCCCCAACGTGGCCGTGCCGCCATTATTCCCGTCATAAAAATGATAGCTGAACCAATTCGTCCCGTTGTCATTCAGGATCGCCGCATGGCCGGGACCGATGAAGCGGCCGGAACTTTCCAGAAACATCGTGCCGCCGCCATTGGTCATGTTGACACCGGCCCGGTCATAATAGGGTCCGGTGACGCTGCTGCTGCGGCCCACGCGGATGTTGTAGGTGCTGTTAACACCGGCGCAGCAACCACCAAAATTGACGAAGAGATAATAATAACCGCCGTGCTGGTACAGGCACGAGCCTTCCTCGGTATTGCTGAAAAATGTCGGGCCGTTGTTGGAAACGCGGTAAATCGGCGAATTGGCTGAGATGCGTTTGCCGGTGGATGGATCCAGTTGCATAATCAGGATGCCATCGGAGTAGGAGCCAAACGACATCCACACGGTGCCATTGGTATCCACCATGATGCTCGGATCGATGCAGTTGTAGGCGGTGAGATCGGTGGTGGCGTTCGTCGCAAAATCCGGATTGGACTGGATGACCTTACCCTGGTCGGTCCATGTGGGTGCGATGAGCGAGGGCGAGGTGACCAGTCCAATGGCGGAATTAATCGTGCCCCAATCCGAGCACGCATAGTACAGATTATATCTGCCATTGAACCAGGCCTCGTCTGGCGCCCAGAAATATCCGTTGAAGCCCGGCACAGCATTCGTTGTCCACGCGGGAGGGTTCCCGGGAAATACCGGATTGGTGAAGTTCCAATTCCGCAGGTCCGTGGAGAAAATGGCGCCGATACCCTGGCCATCGCCATATTCGAAATAGAAACTGCCATCCTTGATGATCGTGCCTGGATCATGCAAAAAATCGTACCCCAAAACGGCTTGTTCCTGCGGCAGATAAGGAACGAGATTGGTGTTCGGGGTCACCGTGATGGTTATCGCATTGGTGCTGACAAACGCGCCCAATGTCGCGGTCAGAGTTGTGTTCCCTGCAGCGATGGCCGCCACCACACCGTTGGTATCAATCGCAGCCACATTCGGATTACTCGACTGGTAAGCAATTGCGCCCGGCAAAGCGGCCGGATCCAATGCAGTCAGGACCGCATTCTGAACGTTTGGATAATCGCCGAGGACCGTCAACGGCTGGAAGGTGCCCGTCGTCAGGTTGGTAGGAAACGATCCCAGATGTATATCCTGCAACGAACCGCCGAGAGGAACGGTAGTGACGCGTGTTCGGCCGGGGATGAAGGTTTCGTCAACAATGATATCTGACGTGTCCTGCGCCTTTCCGTACGCGAGCAAGATACCTCGTGAAATCCAATTGTTCACCGTCCCGGTGAACGAACCTGGCAGAAGTAATGCGCCCCCCGCCAGATTCATTGATCGGGTGGCATCCGAAACCATGTCGACCGTTTCGACGGTCAGGCCGCTGGCAATGCTCAAGGTGCCGCCGTATAGGTTCACACGGCCTCCCCAATACATGTAATTGACGGTGGCGGAAGCGTTGCCATACAGGTTCAGGGTTGCATACGGCCCGCCGGAGTACCACCAGGTGTCGCCCAGCGCCAGTCCAGTGCCGGATACGGAGGAACCGTTGAACAAATTGACGATGCTGGGATGTGTCGGATCGTTTTGTACCGGGACAAGGTAGTTACGCCAGTTCAGCGTGCCATAAACGTTCAGGCCGGCCCCGAATTCCGGGCCATAAATCATATCGGACGACCCGCTGCCGGGACTTTCCACCTCACCGTTGGTAATGGTCATCACCGACCAGCCGTTGGCCGAATCCAGCCAGACATTGGCATCCACGGTGGACGAAGGCACGCCTGTGGGATTCCAGTTGTTCGGGTTTCTCCACATTCCATCCCCGCCCAGGCCCGACCAGTGGGAATCCTGGCCCAATGCGCTATCAACCTGGAAGGCCGCCAGAATAACAAAGGCCGCATAAAGGCTTTTTGTTTTCATAAGGAATTCCAGGAGGCCGGCACGCTACGGCGTTTGTAACCGGAAGAAGGCCTGGTTATTGGTCGGCGTGAGCGACAAAAAGTTGATGCCATTCGTCGCCGTCGGCGCGCCGGCAACCGGTGTCCACGATGCGCTGGAGCCGAGCCCCGGAGAGCTGTACAATCCCAGGCCGTTGTTGAAGGCCGGCCAGTTGAGCGTCAAACCCGCCAATCCACCGGACAAACCCAGCGACGAAGCTGTAATCTGTTCGACGGGCAGCGTCTGGGATGAAATAACCACCGAATCCATCTGGCCATTGAAATACGGGTCGGTCGCGGATTGGCTGCGGCCCAAATAATCCTGGGAACCCTGAACATCGGACGGCAGGATGTAAGCACTGCCATTGACCGCCACCGCCTGGCCATTGACGTACATCACGGCTTCACTTCCGTTCAACGTCACCGCGACGTGTGTCCAGACACCGACCGGCAACGGACCGGGCGCGGCCAGGGACCAGGTGGCTTTTCCGTTATCCGCCGTGATCTGAAATTGCAGGGTCCCGTTATTGGCTTTAGCGGTCAGCGTCGCATAACTGGCGGTTCCCGAACCAAAGCTGAATATGCGCTGCAACGCGCTGCCGCCGTTCCATTCCACCCAGGCCGAAAATGTCTGCATGGTGCCGATGCCCGAAGGCAGGCTGACATACTGGCTCGCACCGCTCAAATTCAACACCGGACCCCGGATCGGATCGGTTACCGTGGACGCGCCGTTCATCAGCGTGCCGTTATAATTCCCATTCGCATCCGCAGCGGCATTGGCAAAGGGATAACTTGCCGTCCACAGATTGTTCGTCGGCCCCGGCAGTACACTCACAAAATTGGTTGCGCTGTTCCCAAATCCATCCGTCGCTGCGAGCAAAACCTGGAAGAACCCATTGGTGGTGGTCGGGTCCGACGGCACCACAAAACTGCCGTTGCCGACGCCAGCGACCGGCCCCAGCACGATGTTGGTTGTGTTGGTGCTGCAAAATTCAACTGTCCAGACCAAATTGGAATCAGACAAGGGAACATTCGCATAATCAACCGCCGCGCCGGCGAATGAAATCACACTGCCGGGCTGGAAATGCGTCAGTACCGTAGGCGCGGTAATGCGTGGCTGCGGCGCGACAATTTCCGTCGGCGCCAATGCCCGGCCATAAAGACGGACCGAACCAATTTGACCGTTGAAATAAGGATCGGTGGGAAACTGGCTCCGGCCAAAATAGACGTTGGTAGGCGCGATGTCTGGCGCGGTGAGAGTCAGGGAACTGTTCGTCACCACGGGCGTTCCGTTCACATACATAATACCGCGGGAACCGTCGGTGGTCACCGCCACCTGAGTCCAGGCGCCGATCGGCGCGGCGCTGGTGGCGTCAAGATGCTGTTCCCCCGCGATGCCGGAAGAGGTGATCGTGAACCGCATCACGCCGCCGGCATTTTCCGGCGTGAGGAAGGCATAGCTGTTGGTTAGGCGTCCAAAATCAAAGACGCGCTGCCAGGGCAGGCCTCCGTTCCACTTGAACACGGCAACAAAACTGCAGGCATTGGCCGCGCCGCCGGGCAGGCTGATGAACTGGTTGGTCCCGTTCAGGTTCAGCACATTGCCCAGCAACGGATCATAATAGGCGTCGGCTCCGTTGTTCAGCAAACCGTAATACTGGCCGTTGTCATCGCTGGCATCCATGTGGAAATGGTAAAGCGCCGACCAGTCGTTGGTGAACGATGGCCAGCCATCCGTCGTCCAGGACAGCGGTTCCACGTCATAGGTCGGCGCGCCATTGTTGTTGCCGTCGTAATAGTGGTAGCCGAAGTATTCAACCCCGTTGCCCTCGAGAATCCCCATCTGCCCCGGCCCGATGAATTTGCCCGTGGTTTTGAGGAACAGGGTGCCGCCACCCGAGACCATGTTCACACCGTTGTCGTCCAGGTACGGTCCGGTGATATTCGTGCTGCGGCCCATGCGAATGTTATAGGTGCTGTTCACCCCGGCGCAGCACGTGCCCCAGTTGGCAAAAAGGTAATAGTAATTTCCGTGATGGTAGAGATACGACGCTTCGATCGGGTCGCCCGAGGCGGTGTTAAAAGCTTCATGAATGCGCCCGGGGCTGTTGGTATTGATCAGACCGGTCGTGGGATCAAGTTGAACCATGTAAATCCCATTCCAGAATGAGCCGAACGACATCCACAAATTGCTGGACGTGTCGAACGTGACGCTGGGGTCGATACAATTGTACGCACTGCCGTTGGATGACTCAATCACCGGACCCTGGTCGGTCCAATGATAACTCGGGTTGCTTGGATCCAGGGTTGGATTCGTGGCCAGGCCGATGGCCGAAACCTGGCTTCCAAAGGTCGAGACCGCGTAATAGAGATGGTAAACGCCATTAAAATAAATGACGTCCGGTGCCCAAAAATTCCCCGTGAATCCGGGGACAGCACTCGTCGTCCAGGACGGCGGGCTGGAAAACACGCTCGGACCGGCGCTCCAATATTTCAAGTCAGACGACGACTTTGAAGAAATGCCTTGTCCGGTGAAAAAGACATAATAACGTCCATTGCACGGAGTGATTGCCGAAGGATCATGAACGCCCAGGTTGCCGCGCAAGTCCGAAGGCGCCGCTTTCAGGAATTGATTTGAGCCCAGCAAGACTCCCAGCAGAATGGGGGGCAACCAACCGCGAAAAGATATCCCCGACAAACACATTGACGCAGTGGGCGATTTGAAAATGTCAGCCTGTAACAGGTTCACGTTTTGCGACTTAATTATCCACTATACCACTGGTGGAGATTCGCCCAAACGCCATTTTGCGAATTAAAAACGCCAAAAATCACGACGTGATGCCAGCCCAAAATCGGAAAGGATCAGCGCTAAATTCAGGCCGCCGGCATCTGCTTGAGATTGCTCCCACCCAGACTGGCCGTGGCAGATTGTCCCTGCATCATCTCGTTGTAGAATTTGTCGGTGATGCGGTATTTAAACATCACAAACCCCGTGACCAGATGAAAGCATCCCGGGATGACGGAAAGCGACAACGCGATGCCGGTGAGGGTAAAGGCACTTTGTATCTGGTCGGGCACGTAATGGAAGTACGTCAGCAACGTGCCCACGGCCCAGCCGCCCAGGCTCATCCCCATTTTTTGGCAGAAAGAAATGCCGCCGAATGACATGCCGGCCACGCGCTTCCCGCTTTTGACATGACCATAATCAACCGCCTCGGCAATCGCGGACCAGAACACCGGCGCCTGCAGATCCACGACGATGCAAACCAGAAAGTAGAGCACAAAGGCCGGCACGACGTCACCGGGTTTGACCGCAAAATAAAGAATGGCGCTGAAGACCGCAGTCGCGATCTGGCTCCACCGGAAGAGTTTGACCTTGCAAAAAGTTTTCGTGACCCAGGTGGAAACGACCATGGCCAGGATGGAGGCAACCACGCCAGTCGTCAGAAAATTCGAAAGCAGAACTGTGTCGCCGGCGCTCGCGCCACTCCATTTGCCCAACAGGGAATGCGTCGTGAGGAATTGCGACACCGCGCCCGGTTGCGATGGCAGGTTGCCATATAGATAATATTTGGCGTAATACGCCGCCACCGACCCGCGGATGACATAGCCGATGGTGGCGATGACGCACACGGCAGCCAGGACCACCCATTGGTCATTCTTGAAAAGGAGCTGGAGCTGGAGCAGTAATGGTTTCTGGTCCACCTTGTGTTTCACCCGTTCCGTCGTGGTAAAGAAGCAGAACAGAAACAGCAAGGTCGCCATCGCCGCCATCAAGGCCATGGACATTTGATAACCGCGGGCCAGATGGCCGACGCCCCAGCGCGCGGCCATCAGCGGCACGATGATCGTCACCATGAATGCGGCAACCTTGGCGAAAAAGAGGCGATAACCATTGGCCGATAATCGTTCTTGCGGATCTTCCGTCAATACCCCGATCAATGAAATGTACGGGATGGTTACCGAGGTAAAAACGAGCATCATCAAAATGTACGTCGCGTAGGCCCAAAGCAGTTTGGCGTTATAGGCCAGTTCCGGCGTGGTGTACACCAGCATCACGGAGAGCCCGAAAGGAACCGAAAACAAAAGCAGATAAGGCCGGTACCGGCCCCAGCGCGTAGTATATTTGTCGGTAATCATTCCCATCGCCACGTCGGCGAACGCGTCAATCAGGCGCGGCAACAGCATCAGCATACCGATGTCAGCGGCTTTCAAGCCGAAGACGTCGGTATAAAAAAACGTCAGAATCAAGGCCATGGACGACCAGACGACATTCACCGCCATGTCTCCGGCGCCAAAACCGATTTTTTCCAGAACGGAAAGTCGGGGTGTTTTCATGGTCAGGTTACTTGATCACCATGCTCCGATAAGCAGCGAGAGCTTTTTCGTCAATGAACGGCCAGTTGTCCTGGTCCCAGTTGAGTTCGGCAATCCTCAATTTTTGCAGGCCATTGTCCGCCCGCTCATAGGC
>Ga0335083_10005780_pt1 | contig 15576 bp, 16 predicted proteins | sample Lox_Sample_42_FD_206716 | JGI IMG/M metagenome (GOLD analysis project Ga0335083, IMG submission 206716) | Soil microbial communities from Loxahatchee National Wildlife Refuge, Florida, United States - Lox_Sample_4.2 | ecosystem: Environmental > Terrestrial > Soil > Wetlands | place: USA... | reverse complement strand
GCAGCATCTGGCCGTGGCGCGGCGCGATCGCGCCGAGCGTGACGCCCTGGTAGAGCATGACGCGGTCGCCGATCTCGCAGGTCTCGCCGATCACCACCCCGGTTCCGTGGTCGATGAAGAAGCGCCGGCCGATGCGCGCGCCGGGATGGATGTCGATCCCGGTGCGCGCGTGGGCGTGCTCGCTCGCGATGCGCGGCACGAGCGGCACGCCGATCTGGTGGAGCTCGTGCGCGATCCGGTAGGTCGCCACCGCCAGGACCGAGGGGTACGCCGCCGCGATCTCGGCGTAGCTCCGGGCGGCCGGGTCGCCCTCGAACGCGGCCTCGACGTCCTCGGCGAGGAGCGCGCGCACTGCGGGGAGCCGCGCGAAGAACCGGCCCACGGCGGCCTCCGCATCGAGGCCGGCCGGCAGGGTCAGGGTCGAGAGGATGCGCCGCAGCCAGTCGGCCAGGTCCGGAAGCTCGGAGCGGAGGGCGTTCGCGTCGCGCTGGAAGAGCACGAGGCGAAGCGCGCGCTCGGTCCACCGGGTCACGTCCTCGCGCTCCGGGTATCCCTCTGCGGCCGCCTTCGCGAGCGCGTCGCCGTCGCTGGACGCGAGGGCGTGGATGGTGGCTTCGAGTACGTCGTCGTGCCGTCGGTGATCCAAGGAACCGGGCTCCTGCGGCGCTTCCCCAGAGGCCGCAGCATAGCCCAGGGCACCCGGGGCTCCGTGGAGTGGCTCCGCAGGCGCCGGCGCGTCTATACTGCGCGTCGCCTCCCCGGGCATCCCGAACGCACACTGGGTCTTCCTCCCCCGGACCCCGATCAACCGGCCCTCCGGCCGGCGAAGGGTCGCGTGGCGGTCTACAGCCACTCCCGCCTGTCGTGCTTCGAGAACTGCCCGAAGCAGTTCTACTACCGCTACGTCGAGCGGATCCCGGTCGAGAGCGAGTCGATCGAGGCGTTCGTCGGCAAGCGCGTGCACGACGTCCTCGAGCGGCTCAACCGGTTCATCGAGCGCGGCCTCGTGCCCTCGCTGCGCCGCGTGATCGACCGCTTCCGCGCCGAGTGGGCCGAGCACTTCGATGCCGAGCGCGTGCGCGTCGTGCGCGCGGAGATGCCGGTCGAGAGCTACGCCGAGCTGGGTGAGCGCTGCCTCGGCAACCACTACCGCCGCCAGTATCCGTTCGATCGCGACGAGACGCTGGGCATCGAGGCGCACGTCGCCTTCTCCCTCGACGGCGACGAGCGCTACCGGATCCAGGGCTACGTCGACCGCATCGCGCGCGCGCCCGACGGCGCGATCGAGATCCACGACTACAAGACGGGGCGCTTCGTCCCCTCGCAGCAGTCGCTGGACGACGACCGGCAGCTCGCGCTGTACCAGCTCGGCATCGGGGACCGCTACGGGGCCGGAGAGGTCCGGCTGGTCTGGCACTACCTGCAGCGCGACCAGATGCGCGTCTCCACGCGCAGCCGCCAGCAGCTCGAGGCGCTGCGCGGCCGCACCATCGGGCTCATCGACCGCATCGAGTCCGAGGTCGCCTTCGAGCCGCAGCCGAGCGCCCTCTGCACCTGGTGCGAGTTCAACCACCTCTGCCCGGCCGCAGGCGCTCGCGCAGCGACCGTGCGCAGCGAGGCGAAGCCGAGCGAAACAGCTCAGCGGCCGACACTCCCGTCGCCTCCGCGGCAGGAAGGCGACCTGAAGTATCCCCCGCAAGCGCCCGCAGGGCGCGCGCAGCGAGGCGAAGCCGAGCGAAGTTCATCAGGACGAGCGACAGCCCGGCAATCGCCCGCCCAGCTCTCCCTCCTCTGATCGGCAAAAGCCGGACCCGCCGGCGGCCGATCTACTCCTCATGTCGCAGGGCGAGGAGCGCCGCCGCCTGGTCTGCCGCTGCATGGGCGTGGCGAGCCCGCGCATCTACGCCGCCGTCCGCGGAGAAGGCCTCGCGAGCGTCGCCGAGGTCACCAAGTCCGTGCGCGCCGGCGGCGGCTGCGGGCTGTGCCACCCCGAGATCGAGGAGATCCTCGCCGACGCGCGCGGCGAGCCGATCGAGCCGGGACTCGCGCTCGAGAACCAGCTCGTCTGCCGGCAGGAGACACTGTCGCGCATCGAGGGCTCGCTGCAGAGCCTCGTCGTCCCCCGCCTCGAGGCCCTCGGCCTGGCGCTCGGCGAGGTCTCGGTCGACGGCCTGCGCGTGCGGGTGCAGATCCTCGGCGCGGCGGACCCGGCCACCGAGCGGCTCGTGCGCGAGACGCTCGGGGCCTACGTCTGCGAGGACCTCGAGGTCGAGACGCGCTGAGCGCGCGTGCTAGCCTCGTCGCATGGGGCTCCGGATCGAGCGCATCCCGACCCTGCGCGACAACTACACCTATCTGTTGATCTGCGACGAGACCGGCGAAGCCGCGGTGGTCGACGCGCCCGAGGCCGCGCCCGTCGTCGCGCGCGCCGAGCTGAGCGGCGCGCGCGTCGCGCAGATCCTGTCGACGCACCACCATCCCGACCACTCGATGGCCAACCCCGAGCTCGCGCAGCGCTGGGGCGCGCCGGTGCTCGGCCACGCCTCGGACGCCGACCGGCTGCCAGGGTTCACGCGCGGCCTCGAGGAGGGCGATCGCGTTTCGGTGGGGCGCCAGGTCGCCCGCGTGCTGCACATCCCGGCCCACACGCGCGGCCACATCGCCTACGTGTTCGACGACGCGGCGGCGGTCTTCTGCGGCGACACGATGTTCGCGGCGGGCTGCGGCCGCCTCTTCGAGGGCACGCCCGAGATGATGTTCGCCGCCTTCGCCAAGCTCGGGGCGCTCCCCGACGCGATGCGCGTGTTCTGCGGCCACGAGTACACCGAATCGAACCTCGCCTTCGCCGCCCACGTCGAGCCCGACAACCTGGCCGTGCAGACCAAGCTGGCGCGCGTGCGCGAGCGGCGCGCGCACGCCGCCACCGATTGGCACGACGCGGGCGCCGACGAGATGACGGTCCCCTCCACGATGGCCGAGGAGCGCGCCACCAACCCCTTCCTGCGCGCCAAGGACGCGGCCGAGCTCGGCCGGCGGCGCGGGCTGAAGGATCACTTCAAGGGCTGACGGCGTGAGGCGTGCTCCCCTCCCCGAGGCTGGCGGCTCCGCGCGCGCGACGACACGTCATCGTGTCGCGTTCTACGAGACCGACGCCATGGGCATCGTGCATCACGCCAACTACGTGCGCTTCCTCGAGGAGGCGCGGGTGGTCTGGATGGACGAGCACGACCGCCCGTACCGCGAGTATGCGGCGGAGGGGCTCCACTTCGCCACGACGGCGATCGAGCTCCGCTACCTGCGCAGCGCGGTCTTCGACGACGTGCTCGCGATCACGACCTGGCCCGAGTGGGTGCGCGGCGCGTCGCTGCGCATGGCCTACGAGATCCGCCGCGGCGACGAGCTGCTCGCCGCGGGAGCGAGCGAGCACGCCATGGTCGACCTCGACGGACGCCCCCGCCGCATTCCGGCCGAGCAGCTCGCGGTGCTGCGCGAGCGGGTCGGGCGCTGAGCCTCAGCGCCGCAGCCAGGCCGGCGTCAGCCTGCGCAGCGCGCCGCGCACGCGCGCCTCGGCCCAGCCCGTCGCGCGCTGGATCGCGTCGAGCGCGTCGCCCTGCCCCGACCAGTGCGAGCGCACCACGTCGGGGTGCACGTAGTTGAGCAGCCGCGAGAGCGTCGCCGCCACCACGAAGAGATCGTCGGCGAGGCCGATCGGTCCGAGCACGACCTCGGGCAGCAGGTCGACCGGCGACAGCACGTAGCCGATGCCGAACAGCGCGATCGCCTTCGCGCCGAGCGGCACGCGCGGGTCGCGGAACAGGCGGAAGAGCAGAACCACCAGGTCGGGCAGCAGCAGCAGCACGTCGCGCAGCCCCGAGCGATCGGCAGGCGCGTGCAGGATCACGCTGCGTCGAAGCCGGTCGTACAGCCTGTGCTCGCGCGGATTGAGGTCGATCGTGATGGCCCCGTCGGCTGCGCTCATCCCGCGATGCCCTCCCCCCCGTCGACGCGGATCACGTTGCCGGTGAGCCAGCCGCAGCCGGGCTCGGAGAGCGCCACCAGCGCGCCGGCCACGTCCTCGGGGGTGGTCAGCCGACCTCGAGGATTGCGCAGGCGCGCCCCGTCGAGAAGAGCCTCGTAGCCGGGGATCTTGCGCGCGGCGGGCGTATCCGTGACGCCCGCGCAGATCGCGTTCGCGGTGATCTCGCGCGGCGCGAGCTCGACCGCGAGCTGGCGGATCGCCGCCTCGAGCGCGGCCTTGGCGATGGCGACGGGGCCGTAGCCGGGCCATGCGCGCCGTCCGCCCTCGCTGGTCATCGCGAAGACGCGGCCCCCGCGCTCGAGCAGATCCGCACCGGCGAGCGCCTGCGTCCACTCGACCAGGCTGGTCGCCATCACGCGGAGCGTCATGGCGAGCTGCGCCGCGGTCGCCGCGTCGGCCGCCTGCGCAGCGACGAGCGGGCGCAGCGAGCCGAACGCGAGCGAGTGGAGCAGCACGCGGACGCGCGGCCCGCCGGCCGTCGCGCGCCCGAGCTCGGCGACCACTGCGTCGCGCTGCTCGGCATCGGCGGCGTTCGTGTTGAAGAGGCGGGCGCGGCGACCGGACGCCTCGACGTCCTTGGCCACGTCCTCCGCGAGCGGCAGCGTCGCGCGGCGGTCGAGGTGAACGCCGGCCACGTCGAGGCCGGCCCGCGCGAACGCGCGGGCCGCCGCCGCGCCGAACCCGCTCGACGCGCCGAGGATCAGGCACCAGCCGGGCTCAAGCGCCACGAGGGCTCCTCTTCGGGGTCGTCGCAGGCTCGACGACCGGCTGCACCGCCTGGGCTTCGCTGCGCAGCAGGCCGACCAGCACCCGCCCCTCGCTGCCCGCGAGCGGCACCCCGAGCAGCCGCGCCAGGGTCGGCGCGATGTCCGTCTGCCTCATCTCCGGTACGCGCAGGGGCCCGCGAAGCCCGGGTCCCCAGGCGACGAAGCCGGCCGCCATGCGCGGCTGCCCGGGCGCGTAGCCGCCGACGGCGAGCTGCGCGGCGGGCGCGATCACGCTCCCGGCGAAGGCATCGTCGAATGCGTAGCCGGGCGACGCCTCGAGCCCGAACCATGCCTGCGGATCGGCGCCGTCGCGCAGCATCTCGTCGGCCGACATCACGCGGAAGGCGCCGGTCGCGCTCGCCGACTCCTCGAGCGCACGCCGAGCGTCCAGGGCCAGCTCCGCGGTCTTGGCATACACGAAGGCCGAGCCTCCGTTCGAGCGCGCGAGCGCGTCCCAGCGAATCAATCGCTGCTCGTTCGGCTCGATGACCAAAAGGCCGACGTCGGCCAGCACGCGGTTCGGGCGGATCGCCGTGTGCACCGGCAGGACGCCGTGGTCGCCGACCACTGCGATCGCGGTCGTCGCGAGCCGGTTCTTCGCGCGCAGGCACTCGAGCACCCGGCCGATCTGGGCGTCGGCCGAGGCGAAGGCCTGGCGCACCGCGGGCGAGCCGGGAGGTGCGCGGTCGAGCGCCGCCTCCGTCTGCGTGAGACGCAGCAGCAGGAGCCGCGGGGGCGGATCGGTGGTGAGGAGACCGCACGCCACGCTCGCGAGCACCGCGTCGCGCTCGGGTCCGGGCAGCCAGCTCGCGGGGCTGTCCGATCCTGCGCGGTGCGCGAGATCGGCGACGCGCGGCGTCGTGCCCTTCGCCATCAGCGCGGGCCAGCTCGCGCCCCGGCGCGCCGCGTCGAGGTCGGGCAGCAGGTCGGCGATCGCGGCACCGCCCGTCGTCGGCCAGTCGAGCGACGCCACCGAGCCGCCCGCGTCGGCGACCGCCTTCCAGAGCGTCGTGCCCGCGATCGCGCCGGCCTGGTCGGTGCGCTCCGCCTCGACCCCGTCGGGGCCGAGCCGGCGATCGGCGGCGACGCCGTGGCGCCCGGGCGGGAGACCCGTCACGAGTGAGGCGTGGGCGGGATAGCTGGTCGGCGGGAAGACCGCCTGCACGGCCTCCGCTGCGATGCCGGCTGCGCCGAGCGCGGCCACGGTGGGCATCGCCGGGGCGCCGTCGCTGCCGAGATACCGATCGGGCGTCAGCGCGTGCACCGATACTACGACGAGGCGCTCCGGCCGCGCGTTGCCGACCGTCGGCAGGCTCTCCGGCGCGACCGGATGCTCCGCGCCGCTCGCGCAGGACAGGCCTGCTGCGCACGCGGCGACCGCGGCGAGCCGCCGCGCCTTCACGCAACCTCGTGGCGGAAGGCCGGCTCGACCTCGGCCACCGTCGCGCCGGACGCCAGCCGCTCGCCCTCGCCCGCCTTCGCGCGGCGCGCGAGCACGCGCTTTGCGTCGCGGTGGCCGGCGGTCACGAGACGCTGGCTCCGCGCCGGGCTCGACGACAGCAGATCCCACAGGCGGAATCCGGCGTGCTGCTCGGTCGGCTGGATCACGGTCACCGGGACGCCGCGGTAGGTCCCGTCGGGCTCGATCCGCGTCGTGACGAAGCCCACGTTGGCGAGGGTGCGCCACATCACGTCGGCGAGCCGCGTGATGTAGTCCGGAAAGCCGCGGAAGGAGCGCTGGAAGGGGAGCTCGGTCGCCACCACCGCGAGCACGTAGATCTCCGTGGCGCCCATCTCCACCGCCTGCAGGATCGGGACGTTCCAGGCGAAGCCCCCATCGACGTACCACTCGCCGTGCACCTTCACGGGCGGGAACAGCACGGGGATCGAGTAGCCGGCGGTCACCAGGCGCTTCAGGTCGTCGAGCGAGTGGGCTTGCCGGTTCGAGACGAACTGCCCCTCGCCGCGCGAGAGGTTCAGCACGATGAACGAGAGCTCGAGCGGCGACTCGTGGATCTTGCCGTAGTCGATGAAGCGCTCGAACTCGCGCTGCAGCGAGTCGATCGAGAAGAGCGAGAGGCCGGCGATCGGGTTGTGGCGCAGGCTCGGCCGGAAGCGCGCGGGACCGAGCCGCACGCTCGACCACGCCTGCTCGAGGGCGGCCACCCCTCCGCTCGCGTAGACGCACGCATTCACCACGCCGATCGAGGAGCCGACGATGGCATCGGGGCGGATCCCCTGCTCCTCGAGGTAGCGGAGCGCGCCGACCTGGTGGGCGCCGAGCGAGGCGCCGCCGCCCAGGATGAAGACGCGCTTCGCGCGCCGGTCGCCTCGCGCCTCTCCGCGCCCCGCGCGCGCAGCGGTCAACGGAACACCCCGCGGCGCTCGGCCAGCCCGCGCTCGAAGAGCTCGCCGATCGCCTGCTTCACGCGATCCACCTTCTCCTCGATCACGGCGTCCTCCTCCGTGGGCCCACCCTCGAAGCGGAGCGGCTCCCCGAAGTGGAGGTGGTACTTCACCGGCAGCGGCAGGATGCCGAGCGGCCCGAGCCACGGGAAGGTCGGCGTCACCGGGAAGGCGGGCATCCCGAGCACCCGGCCGAGGGCCTTCCAGTTGGCGAGGCCGGGCTGCTGCTCTTCGGAGCCGACCACCGCGACCGGGACGATCGGCGCCCGCGCCTCGAGCGCGAGGCGCATGAACCCCCCACCGAAGCGCTGCAGCCGGTAGCGATCGGCGTAGAGCTTGTTCATGCCGCGCACGCCTTCCGGGAACACGAGGACGGCCTCGCCCGCCTCGAGCATCTCGCGGCACGTCTCCGGCGTGCCGGCGACGCCACCGCCGCGCGCCGCGAACACGCCCACCCACGGAAGCTGCGGAACCCAGTACTCGGCCATGCCGCGCACGATGCGAGGGGGCTGCGCCTCGAGCAACATGGCGAGCGAGATCATCGCCGCGTCGAACGGAAGCTGCCCGGCGTGGTTCGAGACCAGGAGCATGCGGCCGGGGGGCACGCGCTCGATGCCGTGGGTCTCGACGCGGAAGTAGTACCGATAGAGCAGCAGCGCCGGCAGCGCGGCGCGGCGCAGCGTCGCCGGGTGCAGGCCCCAGGGATCGAAGCCGAACTCGTTGAGCCGCGTCGGCACCTTGCGGATGCGGTCGTCGAGCTCGCGCTGCAGGTCGCGCATCGAGAGCGGGAGCAGCGCGCCCGCGAGGTCGCCGAGGGCTCCCGACCATCCGGTTCGCCGGCTCACCGCCCCCTCCTGCTCAGCGGCGCACGCTGTGGAAGATCTCTTCGAGGCCGAAGAGCGGCCGGAAGCCGGTCGCATCGGTGAAGCGCTTGCCCGAGAGCGTCACCGGATACTTCACGTAGTCGATCGCGCCCGAGGGATACGGCACCACGCCCCAGCGGAACAAGCGGTCGATCAGGAGGCGCAGGACCGGCTCCGGCAGCGGGAGGGCCGTACCGCCGGTCTCGCGGATCGCGACCGATACGGGCGCCGCGCCGGGGCCCACCACGTTGAAGACGCCCTGGAGCCCCTGCTGGAGCGCCAGCGCGATCGCCTCGGAGACGTCCTCCTCGTGGATGAACTGCATCATAGGGTCGAAGCCCATCACGGTTGGGACGCGCCGCTGGCGCAGGTACTCGCCGATCATCGAGTGGACGTAATAGCCGAGCACGTTGACCGGCCGCAGGACGGCGGTGCGGATGTGCGGGTACTTCCAGATGAACGCCGAGGCGAGCGTGTCGACCTCGACCAGGTCGCGGATCTCGGGGTACGAGCGGCTGGCGCCGAGCGGGGAGTCCTCGTCCATGTAGAACGGATTCTCCGGGAACGCGCCGTAGACGTAGCTGCTCGACATCACGACCAGCTTCTGGACGCCGTAGTGCACGCAGTGGTCCAGCACCTGCTTCGTGCCGCGGACGTTCACCTCGTGACGCACCCGGTCGGGCAGCCGGAAGTGACGCACGAAGCCCATGTGGACCACGGCGGTGGGCTGCTCGGTGCGGAATACGTCCTCGAACTTGCGCTTGCGGAGATCGACCTCGTGGACGACCACCCCTTTGGGCCGTCCCTCCCAGGGCGTGCGATCGACGCCGCAGACCTCGAAGCTGTCGAGGAGGCGCCGAGCGAGAAGCCTGCCCTGGCCCCCCGAGATTCCCGTGACGAGGACCTTTTCCATTGAATCTCCGAGGAGTTGCATGCCGAGGGTAACGGCCGCGCGCCAGCCGGGCTAGCCCGCCGGCCCGTTCTCCGTGGTATAAGAGTTGGCCCCCGGGGAGCGCCGTTGGTCGAGTCGTCGGCACGCTTCGAAGAGGTTCGCATCCCGCTCGACGAGCCGGTGGGCGACGTCGTGTCCGTGGCCGGGGCGATCGGCGTGCCGGAATGGTGGCCGACCGGCTCGCGGATCGGGATCGCGATCGCTCACGGTGCGGGTCGCGACATGAACGATCCGCTGGTGGCGGCGCTGCAGCGGGGTCTGACCGAGCGCAAGATGCTGGCGCTGCGCTTCAACTTCCCGTTCGCGGAGACCAAGCGCCCCCGGCCCGACCCGCCTGCGGTGCTGGAGCGCACGCTGCGCTCCGCGATCACGGTTCTGGGACGCGACCCGAGCGCTGCGCCGGCCCATCTCTTCGTGGGCGGGATCGGACTCGGCGGGCTCGTCGCGGCACAGGCCGCTGCCAGTCGCCTTCGCGTCAACGGCGTGTTCCTGATCGGCTATCCGCTGCACAGCCGCGACCAGCCGACCCGCAACGTCCACGCCGAGCCGCTGTTTCGCATGGTGGCACCCCTGCTGTTCATCCAGGGAACGCGCGACCGGACTTGCGACCTCGACGCCCTGCGGCGCACCTTCTCCCGCATCGGGGCGCGCAAGACGCTGCACGTCGTCGAAGAGGCGGATCACACCATGACCGTGCCCAAGCGCTCGGGGCGGCCGCAGGCCGACGTCGCCCGCGAGCTGCTCGACGTGCTGGACGCCTGGTGCCGCCACGTCCTGGCCCTCTGAGCGATGACCACCGCGGACGATCTGTACTTCGTGCAGCTTCCGGTCGGCGAGATGGCCAACCTCGCCTATCTGATCGGCAGCCGCTCGGCGCGCGAGGCGCTGCTCGTCGACCCGGCGTGGAGCGTCGACGCGCTGCTCGACCGCGCCGAGGCCGACGGCATGCGCGTGGCGGGAGCGCTCGTGACGCACCACCACCAGGACCACGTGGGCGGCGAGATCTTCGGCCTCTCGATCGAGGGCCTCGGCCGCCTCCTGGCCCGCGCGCCCGTCCCGGTGCACGTGAACGAGCACGAGGCGGACTCGGTGCGGCGCGTCACCGGCGTCGCGCCGTCGGAGCTCGTCCGCCACGAGGCGGGTGACGAGATCCGCATCGGCCAGGTCCGCGTGCGCCTGCTCCACACCCCCGGACACACGCCCGGCTCGCAGTGCTTCCTCGTCGAGAGCGAGTCCGGGCCGGAGCGCCTCGTCTCCGGCGACACGCTCTTCCTGAACTCGTGCGGCCGCGTCGATCTCCCCGGCGGCGACCCCGAAGCGATGTACCGGAGCCTCCACGGCGTGCTGAAGCGGCTCCCGGACGAGACCGTTCTCTACCCCGGGCATCTCTATGCACCCGAGCCGTCAGCCACGATGGGCGCCCAGAAGCGGAGCAATCCGTACCTTCGCGCGGCGAGCCTCGAGCAGTTCCTGGCGTTCGTCGGTCACTGACCGTAAATCCGCGAATCCAAGTCACTTTTCGCCCAGCGAGCGGGTTGAAATCGAACCCCGGCTCGGTTAGCGTCCGGCCTCTTCGAGGGAGGCCTCCCGAGCCATGAAGATCATGGTCTGCATCAAGCAGGTGCCGCACCAGGACGCGCGCCTCGACCTGAACGGGTCGGCGAGCTGGATCCAGGAAGACAACCTCAAGTTCGAGATCAACCCGTACGACCAGAACGCGCTCGAGGCGGCGCTGGCCCTCAAGGACGCGGATGCCGGCACCGAGGTCGTCGTGGCCTCGATCGGCCCGGAGCGCGTGACGCAGTCCCTCCGCACCGCCCTCGGCATGGGCGCCGACCGCGCCGTGCACGTGAAGGACGCCGAGGCCGAGGGTTCCGACGTACTCGGGCTCGCGAAGATCCTGGCGGCGATCGCCAAGGCCGAGAGCCCCGACCTGATCTTCGCCGGCTTCATGGCGGACGACGGCAACATGGCGGCGACCGGCCCGATGCTGGCGACGCTGCTCGGCATTCCCCACACCACCACCGCGGTCCAGCTCTCGAAGAGCAACGGCCAGCTCCGGGTGGAGCGCGAGCTCGAGGGCGGCGCGCTCGAGGTGGTCGACCTCAAGCTCCCGTGCCTGGTGACCACGCAGACTGGCATGAACCAGGTCCGCTACGCCTCGCTGAAGGGGATCATGGCGGCAAAGAAGAAGCCGATCGACGTGAAGAGCGTCGCGGACCTCGGCCTCGGCGGAAAGGTCGGTGCGAGCGCCGCCAAGGTCCGGATCGAGAAGCTCTACACGCCTCCGAAGGGCCAGGGCGCCGAGATCCTGCAGGGCTCGGTCGACGAGGTGGTCGGCAAGGTCGTGACCAAGATCAAGGAGCTGGGACTCCTCTAGCCCGGCGGGCGCTGCGCGCGCACCTGCACCGGAACATCGAAGCGAGGAACTCATGGGCGGCATCCTGCTGGTGGCGGAGATCCAGAAGGGCAAGGTGCGCGAGGCCAGCCTCGAGCTGGTGGCCTTCGCGCGGCGCGTCGGCGAGGCGACCGGGCGCGAGGTCAAGAGCCTGGTGATGGGCAAGGGCGTCCAGGCCTCGGCGGAGGAGCTGGCCAAGCAGGGCGGCGGTGAGGTCTACGTCGCCGATCACGAGCTGCTCGGGAGCTACAACCTGGACGCGGCCCACGCCGCCGTGAAGGCGGCCGTCGCGGCGGCCTCGCCCGACATCATCCTGCTCTCCAACACGCCGAGCGGATGGGACCTGGCGCCGCGCGTCGCAGCCGCCCTGGACGCCGGCTTCGTCTCGGACTGCTTCAACGTCGAGGTCGAGGGAAGCGAGCTGGTCTTCCTGCGCCGCTTCTTCAACGGGAAGCTCGACGCGCGCCTGCGCCCGGCGTCGCTTCCGGTCGTCGCCACGATGCAGCCGGGCGCCACCGCGGCCTTCACCGGGACCAGCGACGGCAAGGTGACGAAGCTCGACGTTTCGCCTTCTGCCGACGCCTGCGGCACCCGCTTCGTCGAGACCAAGGCGGCGGAGGCGAAGGGCGTCGACCTCACCAAGGCCGAGATCATCGTGTCGGGCGGCCGCTCGCTCGGCGGCCCGGAGAAGTTCCAGGAGGTGATCAAGCCGCTCGCGGATGCGCTCGGCGGGGCCATGGGCGCGTCGCGTCCCGTGGTCGACGCCGGCTGGCTTCCGCACGAGTATCAGGTCGGCTCGTCCGGACAGGTCGTGTCGCCGAAGCTCTACGTCGCCTGCGGCATCTCGGGCGCGATCCAGCACCTCGTCGGCATGAAGACGTCGAACTTCATCATCGCGATCAACAAGGACCCGGATGCACCGATCTTCGAGGTGGCCGACCTCGGCGTGGTGGGCGATCTGTTCGAGATCGTGCCCAAGCTCACGGCGGCGGTGAAGAGCGCGAAGGGCTGAGCGCGCTTTCTCATTGACACCTCCCGCGCCAGGGAGTACCAAAGGAACCGCTCAGCGGACTGCCAGTCGGCCGCTGCCCCCCGCGGTTCCTCCTGCTGAAATTCCGCCGCGCTCTCCACGGGTCGGCCTCTCCGCCGTAACCCCAGCCGAATCCCTGGGAGTCCGCTGAGGGGGGGGTGGGTCATTCCGCGCCGGATCGCGTTCCTGAACGAAAAGGGCGGCAGCGCGAAGACCACGCTCGTCGCGAACCTCGGCGCCTACCTCGCGTTGAAGCGCGGCCGCCGCGTGCTCGGCATCGACATGGATCCCCAAGGGCAGCTCGGCAAGGTCCTCGGCGTCGAGGTCCGACGCGCGCGCCGCTCCGCCATCGAGCTGCTGATCGACGCCGCGCTGGGCGAGGAGTCGCTCGACCCGCGCCCCGCGTCATCCCTGCCGACCTCGGCCACGCGCATCCAGGGTCTCGACCTCATCGTCGCCAACAAGTCGCTCGGCCTCGCGCCGGCGCTCGACGGCGACGATCCCGACCCGTCTGGCCGGCTGGCGCGGCGCCTCGACGGGGCCGACGACCTCGACCGCTACGACTTCGTGCTGGTCGACTCGCCGCCCTCGTTCGGGCTGCTCACGCTCAACGTCCTCCGCGCCGTCGACGAGGTGGTGATCCCGGTGCCCCTCACCTTCCTCGCGCTCGACGGATGCGCCGAGCTGTCGCGCACGATCGCGAGCGTGCGCAGTCGCTACGGCCATCCCGGGCTTCGGGTCTCGATGGTGGTGCCCACCTTCTATCGCCGGACGCGGCTCGCCGACGAGGTGCTGGAGTCGCTGAAGCAGCGCTTCCCGAAGGAGCTGGCGCAGACCGTCATCGGCTTCCACGTGAAGATCGACGAGGCGCAGTCGCACGGCCTCTCGATCTTCGAGTACGCGCCCGGCGATCGCGCGGCGAGCGTGCTGGCGGCGCTGGCGCAGGAGCTCGAGGCGCGTGCACCCGCCGGCGCTCCTGATGATCCGGCGGGCCAGGGGCTCCGCCCCCTGCGGTCGTGAGCGCCCGATCATGAGCGTCGAGAGGGGCACCGGAGGGAACGGAGAGACGCCGGGCGGCGCGCTGATCACGCCGGCCGAGGGACCGGCACCCGTGCTCGGCTCCGATCCCTTCGCGGACCCGGGCGGAGCCGATCCGCTCGACGCCTGGCTCGACGCACTCGACCAGCTCGCGGCCCGTGGACAGAACGAGCCGATGCCAGCGCGGGAAGGCAGCGCGAGCGATCGAGACGAGCTCCCTCGCGCGGATGCCCACGCCGCCGTCGAGCCGACGCCCCACATCGGCGAGGTCGAGCTGGCGCCCGAGTTCCGCCGCCTCGGCCGCCTCGTCGGCGAGGAGCCGGCGCGGCGGCTCGCCGCTCTCGTCGGCCGGCTCGAGGGCTACGACCGCTTCGGGCTCTCGCGGTCCACCCTGCAGCAGGCCTTCCCGTTCTTCTATGCGCTCTACCGCTTGTACTTCCGGGTGCAGAGCAGCGGCCACGAGCACTTGCCCGAGGGCCCCGCGCTGCTCGTCGCGAATCACGGCGGGCTCCTCCCCTTCGACGGCGCGATGTCGGTGCTCGACGTTCTGCTCCACACCGACCCGCCGCGGCTGCCGCGCGCCATCGTGGATCGCTGGGCGGGATCGCTCCCCTTCGTCAACGTCTTCTTCGCGCGCGTCGGGCAGGTGGTCGGCACGCACGAGAACCTGGCGCGCCTGCTGTCCGACGGGGAGCTGGTGCTCGTCTTCCCGGAAGGCGTCGAGGGCATCCGGAAGCCGATCACGCAGCGCTACCGGCTGCAGCGCTTCCACGTGGGGTTCGTCGAGCACGCGCTGCGCGCGCGGGCGCCGATCGTGCCGATGGCGATCGTAGGCAGCGACGACCAGGCGCCCATCCTCTTCGACGTGAAGCCGCTCGCGCGCCTGCTCCGTCTTCCGGCCGCGCCGATCACCCCGACCTTCCCATGGCTCGGCCCGCTCGGGCTCCTCCCCTACCCGGTCCGCTACCGGATCCGCTACGGCGAGCCGATCCGATTCCACGAGCGCTTCGCCGCGCGCGCCGCCGAGGATCCCTCGCTGGTGCGCGCGCTCGCAGGCCAGGTTCGCCGCGCGGTGCAGGGCCTGATCGACAAGGGTCGCTGACGATGAACGTGCTGGTCACACACGCCGATCTTCCGCTCGGACGCCGCGTCGTGAAGGTGCTGTGGCACGACCCTGCCGTGCGGCGGGTGATCGCGCTCGGAGAGGGGCCGGTTCCGCGCGCCTTCGGCACCTATCGCGTCGGGGAGTCGCCGCGGCTCGTCTACGAGCGGATCGATCTGGCGCGCCAGCGCACCGTGGCGGACTTCTTCAAGTCGCGCCGCCTCCGCTCCCTCGACATCGACAGCGCCGTCTACGTGCCGCGGCACGGGGCGGCGCCGGAAGGGCCGCCGCTGGTGGCGAAGGTGCCCGCCCGCACCGCGGAGGCGAGGCTCCTGCTGCACCACGCGGTCGAGTCGCGGGCGATCAAGACCCTCGTCGCGCTCGGCAGTGCCTTCGTCTACAAGCTCGCCCCCGGCAATGCGAACCAGCTCACCGAGCGCAGCGAGCTGCACCTCGACCCCGAGGTGGCGGCCGAGATCCGCTCGTGGATCGACTGCGACATGCTCTTCCAGGCGGAGGCCGCGAGCCGCCGCGTGCGCGTGGTGCTGCTGCGGCTGCCGACGGTGGTCGCGTCGGGAGGCTACGTCTACCTGAACCCGGCACTCGCCGGCGCGGCGGGGCCCCGCGTGCGGCCGCTCGGCTTCGACCCGCTGTGCCCGGTGATCGCCGACAAGGACGTGGCGCGCGCCGTCTGCGCGGCGCTGCGCTCGCGCGCCGCGGGCGTGTTCAACGTCTCGGGGCGCGAGCTGCTCCCGCTGTCGACGCTCGGCCGCTGGACGCGGCGACCCTGCCTGCCGGTGCCGGGCCCGCTCCTCCGCGCGGCGGCCGCCGGCGCCGCGCGCCTCGGCCGCGAGGCGCTCCACAGCGCGCTCGACGGCCCGCATCTGCGCTACGGCATGAGCCTCGACACGCGCCGCGCGGCGCGCGATCTCGGCTTCGAGCCGCGCTACCGGATCGGCGTCACACGCGCCGGTGATGGCG